>Ga0189278_10104_pt1 | contig 104218 bp, 94 predicted proteins | sample N26A9minimetaG_FD_130326 | JGI IMG/M metagenome (GOLD analysis project Ga0189278, IMG submission 130326) | Marine microbial communities from the Costa Rica Dome - N26 A9 mini metaG | ecosystem: Environmental > Aquatic > Marine > Oceanic > Photic zone | place: Costa Rica: the Eastern Pacific...
ATGGAGATCACATAGCGCGGCTCGGGCATCTAGTCATAGACCTTGCGCAGCGCCGGGGCCATCTTGTTGGTCAGCGTGCCGGCCACGATCATCAGGTCGGACTGGCGCGGCGAGGCACGCGGCGCGGTGCCGAAACGCTCAAGGTCATAGCGCGGCATGGAGGTGTGCATCATCTCGACCGCGCAGCAGGCCAGACCGAATGTCATCCAGTGCAGCGACCCGGTGCGCGCCCAGTTGATGATGTCGGCGGTGGAGGTGACAAGGAATCCCTTGTCCTGCAACGCGGCATTCAGATCCTGCGTGGCAACCTCGCGGTCCGGTCCGGCCTTGTAGCTGCCCGGTGTGCCTGCGTCCGTTACTGCCATTCCAGCGCCCCTTTCTTCCATTCATAGGCAAAGCCAGCCGTCAGCACGCCCAGGAAAACCATCATCGACCAGAAGCCGACCATCGAAATGTCCTTGAAGGCGACCGCCCAGGGGAACAGGAACGCGATTTCCAGGTCAAAGATGATGAACAGGATCGAAACCAGATAAAACCGCACGTCGAATTTCATGCGCGCATCGTCGAATGCGTTGAACCCGCATTCATAGGCCGAGACCTTTTCAGGGTCCGGATTGCGCACGGCGACGATGACGGCGGCAAGGATCAGGATGGCTCCGAATCCGATGGCTACGGCCAGAAAAACGAGGATAGGCAGATATTCCCGCAGCATGTCGTCCAAGGGGAGGCTCCTTTATGGTGCTGGGCACAGATGCGCCGGGGCGCTCGGGCCAGTCATGGCTTGGCTTCGGGTTTACTCTGCCGTCCCGACAGGGTCAACCAAGGGGGCATGATTTTGGCAGTCTGAAAAGGACACCCGCAGGCCGGGATCATCAATGCCTAAACGCCATGCAGATCAACCAGATCGCGCCAGCGGTAAATCGGCTCGAACCCCAGCAGCTTGCGCGCCTTGGCGATGCTGTAAAAGGTCTCCTCCTCGCCCATCTCGCGCATGACCGGGACATCCGGGTAGAACCTGTCCAGCAGGGCCTGCGTGGTCAGGCCGACGGAATGTTCCGCATTGGCCGCGTTGAACACCTGATAGCCCAGACCGTCGGTCTGCAGGCAGCGCTCCACCATCTGGCCCAGGTCGCGCGCGTCGATATAGGCAAAGATGTTGCGCTCGCGCTGTTCGGGGTTTGCGACGAACTGCGGGAAAAGCGTTTCATATTCATGCGGCTCGATCACATTGTTGATCCGCAAGCCATAGATATTGGCCCCGGACCGGGCCTGAAAACTGCGCGCCGTCGCTTCGTTGCAGACCTTGGACATGGCATAGCTGTCTTCGGGCAGGGTGGGGTGTTCCTCGTCCACCGGCAGATAGCCGGGTTTGCGCGACCCATCGGCGAAACAGACGCCATAGGTCGTCTCCGACGAGGCAAAGATGATCTTGGGGATGCGGTTCTTCACCGCCGCGTCGATGACGTTGTAGGTGCTTAGCGTGTTGTTGCGAAAGGTCTCGTTGTCCGGCCGGATCAGGATGCGCGGCACGGCGGCAAAATGCACAACCGCGTCAAAGGCAGGCACGCCGCCGCCCGGTTCCAGCTCGGACAGGTTGGCATAGCTTTGCATCACGTCGAACACCTGCCCCGCATCGGTCAGATCGGCGATCCGGTTGTCGACACCCTCATGCTCCAGCGGTGCCAGATCGACGTTGAGCACCTGATGCCCCTGCGCCAGAAGGTAAGGCACCACATGCCGCCCGGCTTTTCCGGTGCCACCGGTGAATAAAATGCGCATTGTCTGGTTCTCCTGTTGCTGTCCAAGGGTCAACGCGGCACCGCCCGCTGCGGTTCAGGACGCGACCCTTGCCATCCATTTTGCAATCATGTCGTGCTGCACCCGCGCCTGTTCCGCCACGCGGTAAAAGCCGACCAATTCGCGCACCGGCGCGCTGATCTTCTCGAAACCGGAGATGAAGGCCACGATCACCCCCACCTGGGTCTGACCCTGCATCACCAGATATCCTCCAAAGATCAGCACCGACAGCGGCCCCAGCGCATTCAGCAGGTTCAATGCCGCCTTGAGTGCGAATTTCAGCAGGTTGAAGTGGATGCGGTTGTCAAAGATCTGGTCGAGAATACGGGCCCCCTCCTCCTGCACCGGTGCATCCATATCCGATATCCGGTCACCCAGCTCGCGGATATAACCCACCCTTTCCGCCACCAGTTCGTTCAGGCGGCGCTGCAGGAAGGGTGTCAGAATGATTTGCGGCACCATGAAGGCCAGCGCAAAAAGCGCGATGCTGGGCTGCACGACAAACATGTAACCCAGCACGCCCAGCAGGATGGCCAGATTGGCGCAGGACTGGGACAGCGCCTCGCCCACGAAGCCGCCCAGTTTCTCGGCCTCGGACCCGATGATGGACACCACCCGCCCCTCACTGTCCCGTGTCGTTTCGATCTTGTCGCCGTAAAGTCCCAGCAGGTGCCGCCGGGTATAGATGTTGGTGCTTTCCGTCAGCCATGACTGATAGGCACGCAGGGCGAATTTGCCGGCCTGATGCAGGACGATGACGGCAAGATAGGCCAGCCCGAACCGGATCAGCAGCGGCACATTCTGCGTCTCCACCACCTCGTTCACGATCCGGCGCTGCAATTCGATGGGGGCGAGGTTCAGCAGAGCGACAAGCACCGCCCCGGCACAACAGCCAAGCTGGTGCCAGCCCGTCATCCGCCAGACGTAGCCCCAGATCGTTTTCGCAGCACTGTCATCCCCGGTCCGTTCGATGTCACGGGGGCGGAAGTAATCGACAAGGGATTTCAAATGGCGCTCCGGCGTTTCAGATCAGTCTGGCCCGAGCCTTGCGTCAAAGCCCGCCCCGCGCAAGGGTCAGGAGGACGCAACCACCCAGGCCGCCTTGCGCTTGTCAAAGAACGCGCCGATCCCCTCGGCGGCTTCCTCGGTTTCCCAGCGGTCAGCAAGTGCCGCAATGGACATCTCCACCGCTTCCTGCGTGGCAGCACCGCCCAGGTCCAGCGCCAGCGCCTTGGCCGCCGCCACGGCCCCCGGTGCGCAGGACAGGTAAGGTGCCACCTCACGCTCCACCGCCGCGTCAAGGTCACCGGCGGGCACCGCGCGGGCCAGCAGGCCCAGCGATACCGCCTCTGCCGCGTCGAACAGCCGGGCAGACATGAAGACCCGCCGCGCCATCCCCTCGCCCATGCGGGCAATCACGTAAGGTCCGATGGTGGCCGGGATGATCCCCAGCCGGGTTTCGGTAAAGCCCATGCGCAGGCTGTCCACCCCGATGGCCACGTCACAGACGCTGGCCATGCCGACCCCGCCGCCAAAGGCATTGCCCTGCACCCGCCCGATCAGCGGCTTGGGCAGCCGGTTCAGCGCGCCCAGCATATCCGCCAGCTTGCGCGCCTCTGCAGAGCGTGTCGCGGCATCCATGTCGCGCTGGTCGCGCATCCAGCCCAGATCGCCCCCCGCACAGAAGGAGGCCCCCGCCCCGGTCAGCACCACCACACGCACCGCGTCATCCGCCCCCAGCTGCGCCGCCGCCGCAGTCAGGTCCGCCAGCATCTGCGCCGACATGGCGTTGTGCTTGTCAGGGCGGTTCAGGGTCAGTGTGGCGACGCCGCGCGCGTCGGTTTCAATCGTGATCGTCTCAGGCATCCACCGGTCCCCGCATTGCCTGTGCCATGGCCGCGGCCTCCTGCACGATGGCCTGGTCGATCCCGGTCTTGTAGCCCAGCGCCAGCAGATGCGCATTCACCGCCTCCGTGGCCACATTCCCGGCCGAACCGGGCGCGTAGGGACAGCCGCCCAGGCCCCCCACGGCGGCGTCAAAGACCCGCAGACCCAGCGACAGGGACGTGTCGATATTGGCCATCGCGCGGCCGTTGGTGTCATGGTAATGCCCCGCAAGCCGCCCCACGGGCACCACATCGCGCACCGCAAGCAGCATCCGCGCGATGCTGTCGGGCCTGCCCGCACCGATGGTGTCGCCCAATGAAATCTCGTAGCACCCCATCGAGAACAGGCGGTCCGCCAGCGCCGCCACAGCGCCGGGGGCCACCGGCCCGTCATAGGGGCATTCCACCACGCAGGAGATATAGCCCCGGACGGGCACGTCCCGGTGGCGCGCATCCTCCAGAATTGGGGCAAAGCGTTCGATCGATTCCGCCACCGAGGCATTGATGTTCTTGCGGCTGAACCCTTCGGAGGCCGAGGCAAAGATCGCCACCTCGTCCACGCCTGCCGCCAGCGCATCTTCATAACCGCGCATGTTCGGCGTCAGCGCGGCATAGCGCACCCCGTCGCGGCGGCTGATCCCGGCCATCACCTCGCCCGAGCCGGCCATCTGCGGCACCCATTTGGGCGACACGAAGGAGGCGCATTCGATGCGCCCGAAACCCGCGCCCGACAGCCGGTCAATCAACGCGATCTTTTCCGTCACCGGTATCTCGCGCGCCTCGTTCTGCAACCCGTCGCGGGGGCCGACTTCAAAGATCTCACAAGGTCCAAGGCTCATATCGTCCCCTTTCAGGTGTTGTCAGGCACGAACGGGTGCCAACCGGGTCATTCAATCGGCCAGGGCGGATAAAAGTCCTTTTCATAGATACCCTCCCCCTGCGGCAGGCTTTCGGCGAAACTCTCGCGCTCGGTGATGCGCTCGTACCATTCCGCCACCGCCGGATGCGCATCCAGCCTGGCAAAATACTGCGACATGTACACCGCCTGCCCTACGGAAATATCCACCGCCGAGAAGCCGCTGGTCAACAGATAGTCGCGGTTCTCGACCGGCGTCGACAGCCGCGCCTCCAGCGCATCGTAGCATTTGCCGATCCGCGCCGCCTCCAGCTTCATCACGATGGGGCTGCGCATGTGGTCCTCGCGCAGGGCGATGTGCTGCTGGGTCAGGGCCGCCGTATGCTGGCTGATCGTCTCGGCGAAATGCAGCCAGACCAGCCAGGCCATGCGGTCCGGCACGCCGGGCATCCGGCCCAGCCGCTCCGGGCTGAACCTTTCGCACAGGTATTCGGTGATGGCGCCGGTCTCGAACATCCGCTCGCCGTCGATCTCCAGGGCCGGCACGCGGCCCGCAGGCGACAGGGACAGATAGGCCGGATCGCGCAGCGAGCGGTCAAAGGCATAGGTGCGGACCTGATATTCCACATCCATTTCGTTGAGCAGCCAGAGCGTGCGCATCGACCGCGTCTGCGGACAGTGATGCAATGTAATCATCGGGGAAACCTCGTCATAATCATCTACCTGCCAACATGACATGGGGCGTTTTGCCGGGGGTCAAGCGGCCCGGCAGCGGCCTTCCGGCCCGCCGCGCCACCCCATGCCCCGCGAATGTGCAAAAGGCGCGCAACGCCATGTGGCACCGGCCCCGCCCCGACATCTGCAGCACCGCAATATGCCACATCATCAACAGGATCGCCGCCAGGATCGGCGGCTCCTCCCCCGGGACATATGCGATAATCCCGGCAGCTGCCAGTGCGGCCGGCACCAGGTCATGCCACGCCCGCCCGTTCACGCGGCAGCTTCCGGCTCGGCCTCCAGCCGGACCAGCGCGGCCCCGGCCTCCACCTGATCGCCTTCGGCGGCCAGCACCTCGGCCACCACGCCGTCGCGCGCGGCCAGCAGGCTGTGCTCCATCTTCATCGCCTCCAGTACCGCAAGCCGGTCGCCCGCAGTGACCTTCTGGCCCACCTTCGCATCGACCAGCCGCACCATGCCGGGCATCGGTGCCTCGATCAGATTGCCGTCACCGGACTTTCCCGCCGCCCGTGCCAGCGGGTCGATCACGTCAAACCCCATGCCATAGCCGTCAAAGACCGTCACCACCGACCCGGCCACAGCAACCGCAGGGGCCATGTGCCCGTCCAGATACCAGCGCCCGGCCCTGCGCTCGGCGCTGAGCTCGGTCTCACCCACCGACCAGGACTGCCGGTCAGGCGACAGAACCCGGACCTTGAGCAAATTTTCCTCTCCGCCATGTGCCAGCATCACCTGCCGCCGGAGCGGCCGCCACAGGGTAAATCCCGTCTCCGGCTGCGGTGACATCAGGCCCAGCGCCGCCATGCCCGCCAGGGCCATGTGCCAGGGTGCCACCGCGGGGGCTTCGGTCAGTTCCGCGATGTCGCGTGCGATCAACCCGGTGTCGACGTCGCCTGCGGCAAATCCCGCATGTCCCGCCAGCGCCCCCAGAAAGGCCAGGTTGGTCACGGTGCCCGCCACCTCGCAGCCCGCCAGCGCCGCGCGCAGCCGCGCCAGCGCCACGTCCCGGGTGGGGCCACGCACGATCACCTTGGCAATCATCGGATCGTAGAACGGGCTGATGGTATCGCCCGCCCGCACGCCGCTGTCGGCACGGGTCTGATCGGTGAACCGCAGATGCGTCAACGTACCGGTTGCAGGCAGAAAGCCTTTCGGCACATCCTCGGCGTAAAGCCGCGCCTCGAAGGCATGGCCGTTGATCGTCAAGGCCTCCTGCCCCATGGGCAGGCTTTCGCCCGCCGCCACCCGCAGCTGCCATTCCACCAGATCGACGCCGGTAATCGCCTCGGTTACGGGATGTTCGACCTGCAGGCGCGTGTTCATCTCCATGAAGAAGAACCCTTCCGCGCGCAGCCCCTCCGAGCCGTCGACGATGAATTCCACCGTCCCCGCCCCGGCATAGCCGATGGCCTCGGCCGCCCGCACCGCCGCCGCGCCCATCGCAGCGCGCATCTCTTCACGCATGCCCGGTGCCGGGGCTTCCTCGATCACCTTCTGATGGCGGCGCTGCAGCGAACAATCGCGCTCGAACAGATGGACGGCCCTGCTGCCGTCACCAAAGACCTGCACCTCGATATGGCGCGGCTTGGTCACGAATTTTTCGACCAGCACGTCGGAATTGCCAAAGGCGGTCTTCGCCTCGGAGCGGGCGGAGTCCAGCGCGGCCTGGAAACCCGATGCCGCATCGACCTGCCGCATCCCCTTGCCGCCGCCGCCCGCCACGGCCTTGATCAGCACCGGATAGCCGATCTTCTCCGCCTCCGCCGCCAGCAGCGCATCGTCCTGATCCGCGCCGTGATACCCCGGCACCACTGGCACGCCGGCCTCGACCATCAGCGCCTTGGCGGCATCCTTCAGACCCATCGCGCGAATGGCCCGGGCCGAAGGGCCGATGAAGACAAGCCCGGCCTTTTCCACCGCATCGACGAAATCGGGGTTTTCCGACAGAAATCCATAGCCGGGGTGGATCGCCTGCGCGCCGGTGTCCAGCGCCGCCTGGATGATCACATCACCGCGCAGATAACTCTCCGCCGGGGCCGAACCGCCGATATGCACGGCCACATCTGCCATGGCGACATGTTTTGCACCTGCATCCGCATCCGAATAGACCGCGACACAGCGCACCCCCATGCCCTGCGCCGTCTCCATCACCCGACAGGCGATCTCGCCCCGGTTCGCAATCAGGATCGTGTCAAACATCGCGCATCCTCTCCAGTTGATCTCTACTCATCATTTCTTTTTGGCCCCAAATATTCCCGGGGGAGCAGCCGCAGGCTGCGGGGGCAGCGCCCCCTGTGCACAGGCGGTGCATGAACAGGGCACGGCCCCTGACCGGCAATGCGCAATCCATCCTCACATCCGGAACACGCCAAAGCGTGTCGGCTCGATCGGCGCGTTCAGACTGGCCGACAGGCTCAGGAAAAGCACGTCCCGGCTCTTGCGCGGGTCGATGATGCCATCGTCCCACAGCCGCGCGGAGGCATAGAGCGGATGGCTCTGTTCCTCGAACATGTCGATGGTGGGCTGCTTGAAGGCGGCCTCTTCCTCCTCGGTCCAGGTCTCGCCCGCCCGCTCCATCGCATCGCGTTTCACGGTGGCCAGCACCCCCGCCGCCTGCGGCCCGCCCATGACCGAGATCCGGCTGTTGGGCCAGGTCCACAGGAACCGCGGGCGATAGGCCCGCCCCGACATGCCGTAATTGCCGGCACCGAAGGAGCCGCCGACCAGCATGGTGATCTTGGGCACATTGGTGGTGGCCACCGCCGTGACCATCTTGGCCCCGTGGCGCGCGATGCCCTCGTTTTCGTATTTGCGGCCCACCATGAAGCCGGTGATGTTCTGCAGGAAGACCAGCGGGATATTGCGCTGGCTGCACAACTCGATGAAATGCGCGCCCTTCTGGGCCGCTTCCGAGAACAACACCCCGTTGTTGGCCACGATCCCGATGGGGCAGCCCTTGAGATGGGCAAACCCGGTCACCAGAGTTTCGCCAAAGCGGGATTTGAACTCGTCAAAGCGGCTGCCGTCCACCAGCCGGGCAATCACCTCGCGGATGTCATAGGGCGTGCGCAGATCGGCAGGCACCACACCCAGCAGTTCCGCCGGGTCATAGGCGGGCTCTTCCGGGCTTTCCCATTGAACGGTCGCGGGCCGGGTCCGGTTGAGCTGCGCCACCGCGCGCCGCGCAAGGCTCAGCGCATGGGCGTCATCCTCTGCCAGGTAGTCGGCCACACCGGACAGGCGGGTATGCACATCGCCGCCGCCCAGATCCTCGGCGCTGACCACTTCGCCCGTCGCCGCCTTGACCAGCGGTGGCCCGGCCAGAAAGATGGTGCCCTGTTCCTTGACGATGATCGTCACATCCGACATCGCGGGCACATAGGCCCCGCCTGCGGTGCAGGACCCCATCACCACGGCAATCTGCGGTATCCCCTTGGCCGACATCCGCGCCTGATTGTAGAAGATCGCGCCGAAATGGTCCCGGTCCGGAAAGACCTCGTCCTGGTTCGGCAGGTTCGCGCCGCCACTGTCCACAAGATAGACGCAAGGCAGATGGTTCGCCTCGGCAATTTCCTGTGCGCGCAGGTGCTTCTTGACCGTCATCGGGTAATAGGTGCCGCCCTTCACCGTGGCGTCGTTGCATACTACCATGACCTCATGGCCCTGCACCCGGCCAATGCCCGCGATGACGCCGGCGCAGGGGGCTGCGCCATCGTAAAGTCCATGTGCCGCCGTTGCCCCGATTTCGAGGAAGGGCGATCCGGGGTCCAGCAGGTTGGCCACCCGTTCCCGCGGCAGCATCTTGCCCCGGCTGGCATGGCGCGCGCGCGACTTCTCGCCGCCGCCGAGGGCCGCCGCCTCCGCCGCGGCCGCGACGGGTTCCAGCGCCTTGAGATGGGCGGCTTCATTGGCCTTGAAGGCTTCGGAAGACGGCAGAGCCTGAGATAACAGTTTCACATCAATTTCCCTTCATGTCGCGCAGCTCCAGCGAGCGCCGGGCTGTCATCACCAGCATGCAATTGGCATGGACGATGCTGCGGATCGAACCGTCCTGCCAGCGCGCGTAATCCAGCGCGCATTCCGCATCGCGAAAGGCGATCCAGGCCCGTTGCGCCGTCAGCAGATGGTCCTTGAGCGCCGGGTCCTGCGCGCTGAGCGCTGTGCGGGTGCTCTTGTATTCTTCGTTCAGGATCGCATCCCAGACCGCTGTTTCCGCCTGGATGCACTGGGTCATGCCCATGGTGGTGTCAAAGCCCTGATCCTGGCAGCTGTTCGATGCGGCCCCCAGGCAATCGGGAGAGATCTCTCCGATCGGGGTCTGCGCGAAACAGGACCGGACCGTGCCACTGTCGACCTGCTGCGCCCAGGCGCCACCGGACCAGAGCCCGGCCCAGAACATTGCCATGATAACCATCCGTCTCATTGCCGGGTCTCCTCTGTCGCCATCTGTTTGAGCATGCGTCGGATCACCTTGCCGGTGACCGTCATCGGCAGCTCCTCGAGAAAGGTGATTTCCCTTGGATATGAATAGCTTGCAAGCCGTTCCCTGACCCAGTCCTGCAATTCGGATGCGGTCACCTCGGCCTTGTCCTTGCGCACCACATAGGCCTTCACGATCTCGGTGCGCAGCGCATCGGGCTTGCCCACGACGCCGCAGGTGGCCACGCCCGGATGGGTCAGCAGGCAATCCTCGATCTCCGCCGGGCCGATCCGGTAGCCGGCAGAGGTGATTACATCGTCCTCACGCCCCACAAAGCGCAGGAAATCGCCCTCCCACCGGCCCCGGTCCCCCGTCACCAGCCAGTCGCCGCGAAACTTCTCGACGGTGGCTTCGGGCCGGTTCCAGTATCCCAGCATCATGGAGGCCGATCCGCGCCGCACGGCCACGTCACCCTCGCCCTCACCCTCAACCGGCTGGCCTGCATCGTCGATCACCGCCACCTCATGCCCCGGCACCGTCTTGCCAATACAACCTGCGCGGGCGCGATAGTCCACCCCGCAGCTTGACGCGACCATATTGCATTCCGTCTGGCCGTAGAATTCGTTGATCTGAAGGCCGAATGCACCCTGCCCCCAGGCCAGCATCTCGGCCCCCAGCGGCTCGCCCCCGCTGGCGACAGAGCGCAGGCCCGGCAGCGCCCGGTCTGCTGCCTTGAGCATGCGCAGGGCCGTTGGCGGAAAGAAGACGTTGCGCACATTGCCGCGTGAGATGACATCGGCGCAGCCTTCGGGGGTGAACTTGGCCATTCGCGCGGCCACGACGGGCACGCCCAGCGCAAGCCCCGGCATCAGCACATCGAACAGCCCGCCGATCCATGCCCAATCGGCGGGGGTCCACAGGCAATCATCCGGCTGGCCAAGGTGATCGTGGCTGATCGCCACGCCCGGCAGATGGCCGGTCAGGACCCGGTGGCCATGCAAGGCCCCCTTGGGCGTGCCGGTGGTGCCGGAGGTATAGATCAGCACGGCAGGGTCATCGGGCCCGGTATCGGCAAAATCCACGGGCGCACCGTCAATCCCGACGTCCTCCGCGATCCAGGGTTCTGCCAGTGCGCCAAGCAGATCGGCCCCTTCCGGGTCCGTCAGCACGATCTCGCATCCCGCATCGCCTGCGCGGGAAGCCAGGGCATCCTGTTTGAACAGCTTGAACAGCGGGACCGAGATTGCACCGATCTTCCAGATCGCCAGATGCGCCGCCGCACACCATGGCCCCTGGCTGAGCAGCACGCCCACCCGATCCCCCGGCGCGACACGCGCCATCAGGGCGCGCGCAAGGCCATCCGTCATCCGCGACAGTTCCCCATAGCTGACATCGCGCCGCACCGGCCCGGTCAGATCGACGATCGCCAAAGCATCAGATGGCCTGGCGAGACATTGCGCGGCCATGTTCAGCCGGGTCGGCAGATCCCAGGTGCCATCCGCTCGCAGCCCTTGCAGATCGCTCATCTGCGATGCTCCGGCACGGCACATCCGATCCGGCGGCAAACGGACTGTGGCAGATCGCTGAGATCAGTCATTTCCCAGCTCCTTTTGAAGTTGTCCAAGCTCCCGATCCAGAAAGAAGGATGTGATCGAGCGGATGATCACCAGCAAAAGCAGGAATATCAGGTCGGTAAACCGCAGGCTCAGCGCGGTGTGGATCACGTCGGAGACGATGAACAGCTCCAGACCGGCCAGGATATAACGCCCCAGTTCGACCCGCTCACGGTTGGTGCGGCGCACCCGGTCGATACCACGGCGCGCAATCTCTGCCTGGGTCACCCCCAGGATGAAGCGCGCGGCACCGACCAGCAGCAGCGCGATGGCCGCCAGATCAATGAAGGTGGCGCACCATTCCAGCACCACGACAAGACCGTGGAGGTGCCCATGCAGAATTCCGCTCTCTGCCTTGAGGTCGATCAGGCTGTCCATTCCGTTTGCTCCCTTGATACGTCCGTCATGCATCGGGCCCTTCCGGCAGGGAGATCAGCCGCCCCGCCCGGTCCACGGGATAGATCGCCACATCCCCGCAATGCACCTCGATCCAGACCTGCGCACTGCGGCCCGGCACGGCAACACAATCGGACTTTTGCCCGCCATGCTCGGCCACATATCGTGCGGCGAAATGGTCGATCACATCCGTCTCCGTCATATGCGCGGCGATCCAGCCCTGCCGGAACAGCAGCAGCCCCGCCAACAGGGTCAGCACTGCCAGAGGTGTCCACCACAGCCAGCGCGGCATCGCCTAGCCCATCGCCGCCATCATCTCGCGGCCCACCAGCATCCGCCGGATTTCCGAAGTGCCGGCCCCGATCTCCATCAGCTTGGCATCGCGGAAGATGCGCGCCACGGCCGTGTCGTTCAGATAGCCTGCACCGCCCATCGCCTGCACCGCCTGATGCGCCTGTGTCATCGCCTGTTCCGATGCGTAAAGGCAGCAGGCCGCCGCGTCCTGACGGGTCACGTCACCCCGGTCACAGGCCTGTGCCACGCTATAGACATAGGCCCGGGCCGAGTTCATCGCCGTGTACATATCCGCCAGCTTGCCCTGCATCAGTTGAAAGCTCCCGATCGGCTGACCGAACTGCTTGCGTTCGCTCACATAGGGCATGACCTCGTCCAGGCAGGCCGCCATGGTGCCAAGGCCGATGCCCGCCAGCACGACACGTTCGTAATCCAGCCCCGACATCAGAACCGCCACACCGCGCCCCTCTTCGCCCAGCACGTTCTCGAAGGGCACTTCGACATCGTCAAAGACCAGCTCACCGGTGTTCGATCCGCGCATCCCCAGCTTGTCCAGGTGGTGCGGGGTGCTGAACCCCTTCATGCCGCGTTCGATCAGAAAGGCGGTGATGCCCCTGGACCCGGCCTCCGGGTCGGTCTTGGCATAGACCACCAGGGTCTCTGCATTGGGCGCATTGGTGATCCAGTACTTGTTGCCCGACAGGCGGAAATGATCGTTGCGCTTTTCCGCGCGCAGCTTCATCGACACCACGTCGCTGCCGGCTCCCGCCTCCGACATGGCCAGCGCACCGACATGTTCGCCGGTGCACAGCTTTGGCAGGTATTTCGCCTTTTGCTCCGGCGTGCCGTTCAATTTGATCTGGTTGACGCAGAGGTTCGAATGCGCGCCGTAGGACAGAGAAACGGAAGCCGAGGCGCGGGCGATCTCCTCGACCGCGACGACATGGGCAACATAGCCAAGGCCGGAACCGCCGTATTCTTCCTCCACCGTCATGCCCAGAAGGCCCAGTTCGCCCATCTCGGTCCAGAGTTCGGGCGGAAAGTCGTTTTTGGCGTCGATCTGCGCCGCCATCGGTTTGACCCGTTCCTGTGCCCAGCGGTGGACCATCTCGCGCAGTGCCGCGACATCTTCACCCAGATCGAAACTCATACTCGCGTTAAACATCGTCGCCTCCCCCAAGGTCATTTATTGAACGCACGTTCATTACCTACGCCCCGCCCGTGGTTGCGTCAAGCCTCTCTGCTTCTGTGACGCGGCGCCCCTCCCGGTGGCAGGACCCGGGCAGCACAGCAATGCAGGCAAAGGATACATCAAGGGCAAAGAATCCGGGAAGGAATTCTGGGACCGGATGGAGGACCTGCGGGCCGGAGTTTGGGGAACGCCCCGCGTCTGAGACCCAGGGTGGTTTTGCCGCCGTCCACCAAGTACGGAGCCAGCCCGGAGCCCTCCCGCCGCTGGTCTCAGGCCTTTTGAAACACCGCGCTTACTTCCGCACGGATGATCCGGGCGATCAGCGCGCAATCGTCCAGCGAGAATGTCAGCGGCACCCGCATGTCGACAATTCCTGCCAGCACCGCATCGCTGGCGGGCATTTTCTCGGACGCCACGTAGCGCCATGAATCGTAGCGGCTGGTAAAGCCCACCGGCTCCGCCGCGCCGAACCATTTCAGTTCAACCCCCCGCGCCAGACAGCGGCGCAGAACGTCCCTCACCGCGCCCGCCTCCCAGCCTGCCAGCAGGAACTGTATCGAAGAGCCCACGATGCTTTCCTCAGCGGGCCTTTCGATCACCGTCAGACCCGGCGTGTCGCGCAGCCCCGCCTCGATCGCGTAATAGCGTTCATTCCAGCGCGCGCACTGCCGGTCCAGATCGCGCAGCTGAGGCCGCAGGATCGCGGCGCGCAGATTGTCCATCCGGCCCGACACATTGGGGGTCTCGTAGCGGATCGTCTCGAAGGTTTCTTTCGGCGGCCCCGCGCGGTGGCTTTCATAGAGCATGTAAGAACCCGAGAGCATCACCGCCCGGGCGGCGACCTGCGGATCGTCGGTCACCAGCAGGCCACCTTCGCCTGCGTTCATATGCTTGTAGGTCTGGCAGGAATAGCACCCCACCTTTCCCTGCGTGCCGGAGGGTACGCCTTTCCAGGCGGCCCCCATGGTATGGGCACAATCCTCGATCACCGTGATGCCATGGGCATCGCAAAGCGCCATCAGCGCCTCCATATCGGCAAGATGGCCGCGCATGTGGCTCAGCAGCAGCACATCGGCCTGACCGGCCTTTGCGGCCAGATCCTCCAGATCAATCACCAGCTGCGGGGTCACGCCAACAAAGACCGGCTGCGCGCCCACGGCGGCAATCGCGCCCGGCACCGGGGCCAGGGTAAAGGCATTGGTCAGCACCCTGTCCCCCGGCCTGACGCCAACCGCCCGCAGGGCCGTTCCCATGGCATAACCGCCGGAGGCCACCGCAAGGCAATAGCGCGCGCCGACCTTGGCTGCGAATTCCTGTTCCAGCAGGACGGTCTGCGCCACCTCGCCGGGGGCCGTGTTGTAGCGGTGCAACCGGCCCGAGCGCATGACGGCGACCGCCGCCTCGATCCCCTCTTCGGGGATCGGCTCCTGCTGGGTGAAACTGCCGCTGAACACCTCCGTCACGCCGCGGCCCCCACCAGGCCCAGGATGATGTCATGCAGATCGTCGTAATGGTTCAGCAGGGCCTCGGGCTCCAGCGCCGCCATATCGCCACCTGCCGGGCCGAAGGTGACCAGCACGCAGGGCACGCCCGCATTGCGCGCGGTGTTGCGGTCGGTGTCGCTGTCCCCGATCAGCACACAAAGCGCCGGATCGCCCCCGGCGCGGCGCGCGGTCTCGAACAGATGTTCCGGGTCGGGTTTGCGCACGGTCAGGGTGTCGGCCCCCAGCATCGCGTCGAACCTGTCGCGCACCCCCAGCCGTGTCAGCAGCGCATCGGCCAGCCCCTCGGGCTTGTTGGTGCAGATCGCCACGCGAAAGCCTGCGCGTTTCAGCCTTGCCACGGCCTCCATCGCGCCGGGATAAAGCGTGGTATGGGTGTCGATGTTGCGGGCATAGGCCTCCAGCAGCTTGGGATAGTAGGCGTTGATCGCCTCCTGATCGTCCGAGCGCCCCAGCCGCCCCAGCCCCAGTGTCAGCATGGCGCGCCCGCCGCGCAGGGCGGTGCCGGCATCGGCCACCGGGTCCAGCAGATCGCCTGCTCCCATCTCCCGGAAACAGGCATTCGCCGCCGCGATCAGATCACCGCTGGTGTCCGCAAGTGTCCCGTCCAGATCAAAAACAACCGTCTTCATACCACCCCCGTCTGCGCGGTTCCCCGCCCGCTCTTGTTGCAAGCCGCAACCTATCTTGATGCCCGCCACCCTTGCGCCTTTGTGCGTAGGGGGTAAAGAGAATGCAAGGTAGAGCATAAAGAGAACGATATGAAAACGTCACTGATCATCCTTGCCGCAGGCAAAGGCACACGGATGAATTCGGACCTGCCCAAGGTCCTGCACACCATCGCGGGCGAGCCGATGCTGATCCATGCCATGGAAGCCGGCCGCGTGCTGGAACCGGAACTGACCGTCGTCGTTGCAGGCCACAGCGCCGAACAGGTGCGCGCCGCCACCCTGGCCCATGACCCCGATGCAACCGTGGTCGAGCAGGAAGAACAGCTTGGCACCGCCCATGCGGTCGCCCAGGCCCGTCCGGCGCTGGCGGATTTCGACGGCATGGCCGTGGTGCTTTACGGCGATACCCCCTTTATCCAGCCCGAGACGCTGGAGCGGATGCAGGCCGCGCTTGACCACCACGATGTCGCAGTCCTGGGGTTTCAGGCCGCCGATCCCGCCCGCTATGGCCGGCTGGTGATGCAGGGCGACACATTGGAACGGATTGTCGAATTCAAGGACGCGACAGAGGCGGAGCGCGCGATCACCCTGTGCAACTCCGGCGTGGTCGCCGCACGGGCCGGCCTGCTGTTCGATCTGATCGACGGGGTCGGCAATGACAATGCCGCCGGTGAATATTACCTCACCGACATTGTCGGTCTGGCCCGCGCGCGCGGTCTGAGCGCCACCGCAGTCACCTGCGACGAGGCCGAGACCATGGGCGTGAACTCCCGCGCGGATCTGGCCCTGGCCAATGCCGCCTTCCAGACCCGCGCCCGCGCCGGTCTGCTGGAAGATGGCGTGACCCTGATGGCCCCCGAAACCGTCTATCTGGCGCGCGACACCTATATCGGACGCGACACGCTGATCGAACCCAATGTGGTCTTTGGCCCCGGTGTCACGGTCGAATCCGGTGCCACGATCCGCGCCTTTTCCCACCTCGAAGGCTGCCATGTCTCGCGCGGTGGCATCGTCGGGCCCTATGCCCGCCTGCGCCCCGGTGCGGAACTCGCCGAAGACGTGCGCATCGGCAACTTTGTCGAGATCAAGAATGCCCAGGTGGCCGAAGGGGCCAAGATCAACCACCTCAGCTATGTCGGTGACGCCTTTGTCGGTGCCGGTGCGAACCTTGGCGCGGGAACGATCACCTGCAACTATGACGGGGTGATGAAACATCACACCCATATCGGCGCGCGCGCCTTCATCGGCTCCAACACCATGCTGGTGGCCCCGGTCAGCATCGGCGAGGGCGCGATGACCGGCTCGGGCTCCGTCATCACATCGGATGTGGAACCCGACGCCCTGGCCCTGGCCCGTGCGCCACAGGTTGAAAAACCCGGCATGGCGCGGAAATTATTCGAAATGTTGAAGGCCAAAAAGGCCAGAACCCAGCGAGGCAGCTGATTATGTGTGGAATTGTAGGAGTCCTGGGCAACCACGAAGCAGCGCCCATTCTGGTCGAGGCACTGAAACGGCTCGAATACCGCGGCTATGACAGCGCCGGGATCGCCACCCTCAACCACGGCAAGCTCGACCGCCGCCGCGCGGTGGGCAAGCTGGTCAACCTCAGCGATCTGCTGGTGCATGAGCCGCTGGCCGGAAAATCCGGCATCGGCCATACCCGCTGGGCCACCCATGGCGCGCCCACCGTGACCAATGCGCACCCGCACCGTGCAGGTGGCGTGGCGGTGGTTCACAACGGCATCATCGAGAACTTCCGCGAGTTGCGCGAGGAACTCGCAGGCCACGGGGTCAATTTCGTGACCGAGACCGATACCGAAATCGTGGCCCTGCTGACCCAGCATTACTTGGCACAGGGTGCCGCCCCGGTTGCGGCCGCCAAACAGGCCCTGTCGCGGCTGACCGGCGCCTTTGCACTGGCCTTCCTTTTCGACGGCGAGGATGACCTGATGATCGCCGCGCGCAAGGGCTCGCCCCTGGCCATCGGCTATGGCACCGGCGAGATGTTCGTAGGCTCCGACGCCATCGCCCTGTCCCCCTTGACCGACCGGATTTCCTATCTGGAGGAAGGCGACACCGCCGTCATCACCCGCACTTCGGTCGAGATCACCGACAGCACCGGTGCAGCCGTGCAGCGCCCGATCAAGACCATCCAGATCGACAGCACCCGCATCGACAAGGGCGGCCACAAGCATTTCATGGCCAAGGAGATCGCGGAACAGCCCGGCGTGCTGGGCCAGGCCCTGCAACATTACATCAGCAATGACGGGCAGATCCACCTGCCGGGGGCCGGGCTCGATTTCACCGGGATCGAACGCATCACCATGGTTGCCTGCGGCACCGCCTTCTATGCCTGCCTGACCGCGAAATACTGGTTCGAACAGATCGCGCGCATCCCCGTCGAAGTCGATGTCGCCTCCGAATACCGCTACCGCGAACCCCCCATCACCTCCGGCACCCTGGCGATTTTTGTCAGCCAGTCGGGCGAAACCGCCGATACCCTGGCCGCCCTGCGCTATTGCGCGGGCAAGGTGGATACCATCGCCTCGGTGATCAACGTCCCCGAAAGCTCCATCGCCCGCGAAAGTGACCTTGCCCTGCCGATCTATGCGGGTGTCGAGGTTGGTGTCGCCTCCACCAAGGCCTTCACCTGTCAGCTGACGGTGCTCTTCATGCTGGTGCTGAAAGCCGCCCGCGACCGCGGCCTGCTGGACACCGCCGCAATGGCGGACCACATCCTTGCCCTGCGCGGCCTGCCATCGGTGATCAACAGCGCGCTGGAACAGAACCAGGCCATGCGCGACACCGCCTACAAGCTCTCCACAGCCCGCGACGTGCTCTTCCTGGGCCGTGGCCAGATGTACCCGCTGGCGCTGGAAGGCGCGCTGAAGCTCAAGGAAATCAGCTATATCCATGCCGAAGCCTATGCCTCGGGTGAGTTGAAACACGGCCCCATCGCCCTGGTGGACGAAGAGGTCCCGGTGATCGTCATGGCCCCGCGCGACGCGCTTTTCGACAAGACGGTCAGCAACATGCAGGAAGTCATGGCGCGCAAGGGCAAGGTGATCCTGATCTCGGATGCCAGGGGTCTGGCCGAGGCCAGCGAAGGCACCTGGGCCTGCATCGAAATGCCCACCATCGCCGATGCCCTGGCCCCGATCCTCTATGCCCTGCCCGCACAGCTTCTGGCCTATCACACGGCGGTGGCCAAGGGCACGGACGTGGACCAGCCCCGCAACCTCGCGAAATCAGTGACCGTGGAATAATGGCAAAGCAGTTTGACAGCATCACCGAAGACCACAGAAAGTTCATCGAGGCGCAGCACATGTTCTTCTGCGGCAGCGCCGCCGAGACGGGCCGCGTGAACATCTCGCCCAAGGGGATGGACAGCCTGCGCGTGCTTGGCCCCCACCGGATCATCTGGCGCAATCTCACCGGCTCGGGCAATGAAACCGCCGCGCATCTGGCGCGCATCAACCGCATGACCCTGATGTGGTGCGGGTTTGAGGCGCGTCCGATGATCATGCGCGCCTATGGTTCCGCCCGCACCCTGCATCCGCGCGATGCGGCGTTCGATGCCCTCAATGCGCATTTCCCGCCCGATCCCGGCGCGCGGCAGATCTACGACATGACCGTGGATCTGATGCAGACCAGCTGCGGCTATGCGGTGCCCTTCTATGAGCACAAGGGCCCGCGCGAGGTCCTGCACCATTGGGCCTGCGACAAGGGGCCCGACGGGGTTGCCACCTATTGGCAGGACCGCAATCAGCACAGCATCGACGGTCTGCCCACGCATGTTCTGGCCGACCACGATGCATGAATCCTATCTGGCCGCACTTGAAGAACTGGCCGACCCCGACCGCGCGGCCCAGATGCGCGCCTATCACAAGGCGGACCGCCGCTACCTTGGCCTGACCAATCCCCGGATCAACGATCTGACCCAGACCTGGCGCGGCGAGACCGATGCCGAAACCCGCGTCGCCATCGCAGACGGACTGTGGCAGACCGACATCTTCGAGGCGCGCCTCGCCGCCGCCAAACTGCTGACCCAGGCGCGCATCCGCCCCGATGACACCCCCGCATGGGATCTCATCATCTCCTGGACTCCGGATTTCGACAGCTGGGCGATTGCCGATCACGCCTGCATGGCCGGGGCCAAACGCCTGACCGCCGATCCCGGCCGCCTTGATACGGTTGCGACCTGGGTCACCTCAGATCACATGTGGACCCGCCGCGCCGCCCTCGTCTCCACGCTCCCCTGGACCAGGCAGAACCACCCGAAACCGCAGGAACTGGCCGACCGCGACCGCATCCTGGGCTGGGCCGCAACCCTGGTGACCGATCACCAGTGGTTCATCCAGAAAGCCATCGGCTGGTGGCTGCGCGACCTGTCGAAACACGATGCCCCCCGCACCCGGGCCTTCATCGACACCCACGGTGCCGCAATGAAACCCTTCGCGGTAAAGGAAGCCCTGCGCCACCTGAAGAAAACCACCTGAAACATCCCTGGTCTGGCGCCGCCCTTGCTTGAGCACGTCAGGGCGCCAGACGGCCGGATTGCCAAGAACAATCGCCGAGGGGCCCCCGCAGGGGGAGACGGCTATTGTGCTTGGGAAGGCGGGCGGATGGTGCCATGAAAGAGATCAATCAAGGGCGGCACCAGACCCTCCTGGGATGGTGGGCCCGCAGCGAAAATCCATAATATAATCTGTGCGCAGCGCAGTCCTTCGGATCACGCTAGGCTCTGGACCCATTAATCTTACATGCTCAGCGGCGATTTCACGAAATTTCAAGGGTTTGGGGCGTGCAGCCAATAGTGGTTCTATTGGCAAGCGACCCAAGACGTTGAAATGAAGTGAAATCGCCGCCCTTCGGGTTTGACGGATTTTCCCGCGGCCTGCTTCACATCTGCTTGGAATAGAACCACTATTCTTGCGCAGATTTTCCTGGTCTGCGAAAAAATCTGTCAAACTGAGCACGTAAGATTAATGGGTCCAGAGCCTAGCCCTCCAGCGCCACCTCGACCTCTGTCAGCTCCGTCAGGGAGGCACCGATCAGGCGCAGGGCCGACAGCGACATCTGGCTGCCCGCCGTCGCGGCACCGCCCAGCGGAATCAGCGTCACCGCCGAGGATTTCCCCGTCGCCGGATTGGTCACCCGCCCCTTGGCCTCCGCCGCCACCAGGGGTGTCTTCAGCCACAACCCCGGCTGGGTCGGATCCCCCAGGGCCGCCACCGTTGTGCCCAGCACCCGGCCCCTGGCCGCCGCGGGCACAGCCGCCGCGGCACGCTGTTCCGGCGTGGTGGTATCCAGCGCCTCGGCCGAGCGCGCCGCAGGCGGTGGCGGCGGTGCCGCCGTGGCAAGGTCAAGCGTTGGCACCTCAGCCGGATCAGCAGCGACAAAAGGATCAATCGGACCTTCCTGCGCAGTGCCACCCGCCTTGCGCCCAAGGCCAAAACGCTCGGTCACGGCGGCACAGCCCGCCACGCCCAGAACCAGTATCGTCAGGATCAGAATTCTTTTCATGACCGCAGGCTACCGCCCGCCCGCCCCCACATCAATCTGAGAAATGCCGCTTGCGGGCTTACCGGCGGGCGATTACCTATAAAGCATGAATGCTCCATTGATCGACCCATTCGCCCGCGCCATCACCTATCTGCGCGTCTCTGTCACGGACCGCTGCGATTTCCGCTGTGTCTACTGCATGTCCGAGAACATGACCTTCCTGCCCAAGAAGGAACTGCTGACGCTGGAGGAACTGGACCGGCTCTGTTCCACCTTCGTGGGTCTCGGGGTGCAAAAGCTGCGCATCACCGGGGGCGAGCCGCTGGTGCGCAAGGGCATCATGACCTTCTTTGACAGCATGACCCGCCACCTCGACGCGGGCATGCTCAAGGAGCTGACGCTGACCACCAACGGCAGCCAGCTGGAACGTTTCGCCGGGGATCTTTATGCCGCCGGTGTGCGCCGGGTGAACATCTCCCTCGACACGCTGGACGATGCCAAATTCGCCGATATCACCCGCTGGGGCCGCCTGCCCCAGGTGCTGCGCGGCGTCGATGCGGCGCAAAAGGCGGGGCTGCGGGTCAAGATCAACGCCGTGGCCCTGAAAGGTTTCAACGAGGATGAGCTGCCCGCCCTCACCCGCTGGTGCGCCGAACGCGACATGGATCTCACCTGGATCGAGGTCATGCCGATGGGCGACCTGGGCAATGAGGACCGCCTGGGCCAGTACTGGTCCCTCAAGGATGTCCGCGCCCGCTATGCCGAAGAATATACCGTCACCGATCTGGCAGAACGTTCGGGCGGCCCCGCCCGCTATGTCCGGCTTGAGGAAACGGGTCAGAAGATCGGCTTCATCACCCCGCTTTCCCACAACTTCTGCGAAAGCTGCAACCGCGTGCGCATCACCTGCACCGGCGAGATCTACATGTGCCTCGGTCAGGAAGACGTGGCCGACCTGCGCGCGCCCCTGCGCGCCCACCCCACCGATGATGCCCCGCTCGAGGCGGCAATCCGCGCCGCCATCGACCGCAAGCCCAAGGGCCATGATTTCGACTATTCCCGCCAGCAGCTCGACGGGCAGATGCCCCGGCACATGAGCCACACGGGCGGCTGAGTCCGGCATGGCCCCGCTGCTCTACCGCCTCTGGGTGGGGGCCAGCATGGCGCTGGTGCCCTTTGCGACCTGGGCTGTCACCCGCAAGCTGCGCCGCGCAGGCGTGCCGGTGGTGCGCTGCCACGAAAAGCTCGGCCATGCCACCGAACCGCGCGCCCCCGATGCTGCGCTGATCTGGTTCCATGCCGCCTCCGTGGGCGAGACCCAGGCGGTGCTGGCGCTGATCACCCGCATGGGCGTGGCCCTGCCGCAGGCGCAGTTTCTCATCACTTCGGGCACTGCGACCTCCGCCACCATGGTCGCCCGCCGGATGCCGCCGCGCTGCGTGCATCAGTTCTCGCCGCTCGACGCGCCCGGACCCCTGCGCCGCTTCCTGCGCCACTGGCGGCCCGATGCGGCGCTCTTTGTGGAAAGCGAACTCTGGCCGCAGATGCTGCGCCGCACCCATGCCCAGGGCGCGCGGATGGCGCTGGTCAACGCGCGGCTCTCTGCCAGATCCATCGCCAACTGGCGCCGCTTCCCGAAAACCGCGCGCTACCTTTTCGAGGTCTTCGACCTGATCCTGACCCAGAACGATGCCATGGCCAAAGCCATGGTCGAGATCAACGCCCCCGCCGACCGGGTCGCCCGGGGCATCAACCTCAAGTCGCTGGCAGGCCCCCTGCCGCAGGACGAGGATGCGCTGTTCGAGGCGCGCGCGGCCCTGGGTCATCGTCCGGTCTGGATCGCCTCCTCCACCCATCCGGGCGAGGAGGAGACCGTGCTGGCCGCCCACAAGACCTTGCTGGAGCGGCACCCCGACCTCTGCCTGATCCTCGTGCCGCGCCACCCCGAGCGCGGGCAGGACGTGACCAACCTGATCGCCGGTGCGGGCCTGAGCCTGACCCGCCGCACCCGTGGGGACATGCCCGGCGGTCAGGTCTTTCTTGCCGATACGCTGGGTGAACTCGGCACCTGGTACGCGCTTGGCGATATCGTGTTTCTGGGCGGCTCCCTGCGCCCCATCGGCGGGCACAACCCGTTTGAAGTCGCCCAGGCCGGGGCGGCGGTGCTCTCGGGCAACCATGTCGCCAATTTCGCCGAAACCTTTGCCGAGATGGAGGCGCGCGGCGCCGCGCGTCTGGTGGCCGACGCCGGGGACCTCGCACTGCGGGTCGGCGCGCTTCTGGACGATCCCGCGGCACTGGAGGCCGCCAAAGCCGCCGCCACGGCGTTTACCCGGGACCGGACCGACATGCTGGACGGCATCGCCACGCGGCTGATCAAGGCGCTGGAGCTTGCCCCCGGTGCCTGAGCTTTTTGTCACCAATTACAATCCGAATTTCACCGGCGTCTCGGCGACAGCGGCCAATGTGATCCGCCAGCAGATGCAACACCATGACCTTGCGCTGGTGGGCCGGCCCCTGCCCGGCTGCCCCGACCCGCTGACGCCTGCGCAGGCCCATCTTGCCTGCCGCCAGGGCGCGCCGGAAAACCGGCCTTTCGCGATCTGGCATGTGCGCCGCAATCCCGAGATGCGCAGCGCCATCTGGCTGCGCGATATGCGCCGCGCGCCGATCCGCATCGTCTTTACCTCTGCGGCGCAGCGGCTGCATTCGGCCTATCCGCGCTGGCTGATCAGCCGCATGGATGCGGTGATCGCCACCACGGACAGGGCGGCGGAATTCGTCCCCCACGTCCGCGCCGTGGTTCCGCACGGGGTCGATACCGATCTCTTCACCCCGGCATCCGACCGCGCCGCCGCCTGGCGCGCCCTGGGTTTCGGCGGCAGCCGCGGGATCGCCACCGTGGGGCGCATCCGACCCGAAAAGGGCACGGATGTCTTTGTCGAGGCGATGCTGCGCTTCCTGCCCGATCACCCCGATGTCACCGCCCTGGTGGTCGGCCGCGCGGGCGGCAAGTTCGAAAGCTATCTGACCGGCCTCAGGAACAAGGTCGCGGCGGCAGGGCTGACCGACCGCCTGCGCTTTGTGGGGGAGATGCCGGCCCCCGACCTGCCCGCCCTGATGCGCGCCCTGTCGCTGGTCATGCAATTGCCCCGCTACGAAGGCTACGGCATGGTCCCGCTCGAAGGTCTTGCCAGCGGCACGCCTTTTGTGGGCAGCGAGGCAGGCTATTACCGCAGCTTTTCCGATGCGGGCAAAATCGGCACGATTGTGCCCCTCGACAACGCCGAAGCGGCCGCAGCCGCCGCCGGGGCGCTGCTCGACCGAACCGACATGATCGCCGGGGCCGCACGCGAGACCGCCCTGACCCGCTTCAGCGCCCGCGCCGAAGCGGAAGGGATTGACGCGGTCTATCAATCGCTCTGGCAGGGCTGACAGGGGCGCGCCGGGTGGCTTGAGCGCGCATCCTCCCCCGCTTGTTTAGGCCAAGACAGCCGGAACGACGCGAGGCGCTCTGGCAGCCGGGCCCGGAACAAGCCGAAGGCGCCGGGCCATCGCCTGCCCGCCCGTCGCACCGAAGGTGCGCCCTTGATCGTCGGCATGCCTTTGGCATGACGGGCAGGCGCTATGGTTAGGCTGGTCGTGCCACCGATGGGATTCATCATGGCTGAGAAATAAAGTGGCATGAGCGAGGTCGGCATCGCCTACCCCGGGCAGGCGATGGCCCGGCTTGTGCCTGATCTCGGGGTTCGGAGGGCCTCAATCCTGCCCTTAGCTGCATTATCCATGAATGACCGCTGGGCATCTGCCCCCGCGCACGCCACCCGCGTCGCGCGAAACGGGACGGACCCATGCCCGCCCCGCGCTGACAATCAGGCCGCTGGCATCCGCTGCTCTACGATACCTGCCCACCAACTGCAGCCCGCCGGGATCGCCTCGTCGTTGAAGTTGTACATCGGGTGATGCACCATCGCGCCATCGCCATTGCCCACCAGAATATAGGCCCCGGGCCGTTCTTCCAGCATGAAGGCGAAATCCTCGCCCCCCATGACCAGTGGCGCCTCGTCGCACTGGCCCGACACGCTGCGCGCCACTTGGGCGGCGAATTCGGTCTGCTCGGGGTGGTTCACCATCACCGGATAGTTGCGCTTGTAATCCACCGTGGCCTTGGCACCAAAGCTGGCGGCAATGCCCTCGCAGATCTCCGTCACGCGTTTTTCCGCCAGATCGCGCAGATCGTTGCTCAGGGTGCGCACAGTGCCCATCAGGTTCACCCGCTGCGGGATCACGTTGAAGGCCTTGGAGGAGGATTCGATGGAAGTGATCGAAACCACGATATTGCCGATCGGATCCGCATTGCGGCTGACGATGGTCTGCAGCGCGGTGATGATATGTGCCGTCACAACCCCGGTATCAATCGTCTCATGCGGCTTGGCCGCATGGCCGCCCAGCCCCTCGACCTCGATCTTCAACAGGTCGGTGGCGGCAAAGAAAGGGCCGGTGCGGATGCCGAAACTGCCGGTGGGCATGCCCGGCCAGTTGTGCATGCCATAGACCTCCTGGATGCCCCAACGCTCCATCATGCCGTCGTCGCACATGACCTTGCCGCCGCCGCCGCCCTCTTCGGCAGGCTGAAAGATCACCACGGCAGTGCCATCGAAATTGCGGGTCTCCGCCAGATATTGCGCCGCACCCAGCAGCATTGCGGTATGGCCGTCATGGCCACAGGCATGCATCGCATTCGCCGTCTTGGAGGCGTAGTCGAGCCCGGTCTGCTCGTGAATCGGCAGCGCATCCATATCGGCGCGCAGCCCGATCACCTTGCCCGACGCGGTGGTCTTGCCCTTGATCACGCCCACAACCCCGGTGCGCCCGATCCCCTCGACCACCTCGTCACAGCCAAAGGCGCGCAGCTTTTCGGCGACCGTGGCCGAAGTGCGGTGCGTCTCGAACAGGATTTCGGGGTGTTCGTGCAGATCTCGTCGCCAGGCGGTAATGTCATCATGCAGTTCGGCAAAGCGGTTCTTGACGGGCATCGGGTTTCCTTTTCGATGGTTTGGGGCGCGGGGCCGCCACGCGGGTCGGCAGCGTGCAAAACGTCCGGCAGATGGGCGAACCGCCCACCTTTCGCCTTGGTCTATCTCACCGGCATCCGGGTTTCCACCAGTTCGGCGAACCACGAACAGCCCGCCGGGATCGCCGCATCGTTAAAGTCATACGCCGGGTGGTGCAGCGAGGCGCTGTCACCATTGCCGATCATCATATAGGCCCCGGGCCGCGCGTTCAGCATGTAGGAGAAATCCTCCCCCGCCATCACGGGCGGCAGATCGCGGATCACGCCGGGTGCCACCTTTTCGGCCATGTCGGCGGCGAAATCGGTCTGGTCGGGGTGGTTCACCGTCACCGGGTAGCCGCGCATGTAGGAAATCTTTGCCCCGCATTGATAGGCCGCTGCCGTATGGGTGACGACGTCGTGAAACCGCGCTTCGGCGAGGTCGCGCACCGCCTCGTCGAGCGTGCGCACCGTACCGCGAAGCCGCACCGACTGAGGCAAGACATTATGGCTGTCGGTATCGCTTTGCACCGTGGTGACAGAGACCACCACCTGTTTCACCGGATCCACGTTGCGCGACGCGATGCTTTGCAGCGCCACGATCACATGCGCCGCCGCAAGGTTGCTGTCCGCGCCGTTATGCGGGGCCGCCGCATGGCTGCCGCGGCCTTCGATAATGACCTCGAATTCATCCGCCGCCGCCAGCAGCGCGCCATGCCGGATCGCGAATTCACCCGCCGGAAAGTCCGGTATGTTGTGCATGCCGTAAACTTCCTGGATGCCCCATCGGTCCATCAGGCCGTCCTTGACCATCTCGTTGCCGCCGCCGCCGCCTTCCTCCGCTGGCTGAAAGATCAGCACGCAGCGGCCGTCGAAATTCCGTGTCTCCGCCAGATACTGCGCCGCGCCCAGCAGCATCGCGGTATGCCCGTCATGGCCGCAGGCATGCATCTTTCCCGGCACCTTTGAGGCATAGTCCAGCCCCGTGGCCTCGGTCATCGGCAGAGCGTCCATATCGGCCCGCAGCCCCAGGGTGCGCCCGGAGTTGTTGCTGCGCCCCTCGATCACCGCGACCAGCCCGGTCTTGCCGATCCCGGTGGTGATGTCGGTAATGCCGAAGCTGCGCAGCTTCTCCTCGACGAATTTCACCGTCTCATGCACATCGAACAGCAATTCCGGGGTCTCGTGCAGATGCCTGCGCCAGGCTGTGATCTCGGCATGGGTCTCGGCAAAGCGGTTCTTGATCGGCATGGCATGTCCTTTGCAGCAATGGTTCAAAGAGGCGGCAGTCTGATCGCGCTCCCATCGGTGAATCGGCTGGCGCGGAATCTGCTCAGATCATGGCCCAGCTCGCCGCCTGTGACCAGAGCGGCCAGGCACCGCCCGACCCCCGGCCCGATGCCAAAGCCGTGGCCCGACATGCCGGTGCCGATCACCAGCCCCTCGATGTCGGGGCTGCGGTCGATCACCGGCACGATGTCCGGCATGGTGTCGATCATGCCCGCCCAGGCGGCCTTGACCTTCACCGGCCCCAGTTCGGGATACCGTGCCTCAAAGCCACGGCAGGCCCGGTTCACCAGCCGCCGGTTCGGCGCCGGGTCCAGAATGCGCATCCGCTCAAACGGGCTTTCCTCCGCACCGCTCCAGCGCCGCGGCGTGCCCCAGGCGTCGGGATAGCCGCGGGGCGCCGCCGGGCTGTAGCTCTGGTCGAAGGGGGCTGCACGCAGCTGCGGCAGGTAATGCGGCAGCGCGCGAAAGGCGTCCGGCCCGATGAAAAGCTCGGCCCTGCCGCTGCCCGCAAGGGTATATCCCCCATCCTCACGCCGCCGGAAAGCCAGCCCGTCGTCCGCCGCGGCACCGGCATGTACATCCGCCAGGGGTTCCGTGGCCACCACGGTTTCGCGCACCGACAGCTGCGGCAGGGAAATACCGTGATTGCGCAGGAACAGCGTCGACCAGGCCCCGCCTGCCAGCACCACCTGCGCGCAGGCAATGCGGCCCGTCTCGGTCAGAACGCCGGTGACGCGCCCCGCCGCAAGATCCAGCTGCCGCACCGCGCAGTTCTCGACAATGCAGACCCCGGCGCGCGCGGCGATCCCCGCCAGCACCGGCACCGCCAGCCAGGGCTCCGCCCGCATGTCCGACGGGGTGGTCATGCCCCCCGCATAACGTCGCGTCAGCCCCGGGAACATCGCCGCCACCTCTTCCGGCGACAACATGCGGGTGTCCAGCCCCTGCGCCGCGGCGATCCCGGCCCAGGCCTCGTAGCTGGCCAGCGTCTTGCCGGTCTCGGCCAGATAGGTCACCCCGGTCTGGCGCAGACCGAAATCTTCGTTGGTCCCGGCCGCCAGATCCTGCCAGAGCCGCCGCGCCTCCATCATGATCGGCAGCTCCGCAGGGTCGCGGCCCTGCTGGCGGATCCAGCCCCAGTTGCGCGAGGATTGCTCGCCCGCGATGCGGCCCTTTTCCAGCAGCGTCACCCGCTGCCCCGCCCGCGCGAGGTAGAGCGCCGTGCAGACCCCGATCACCCCGCCGCCGATCACCACCACATCCGTGTCGGGGGGCGGCGGCCCGGGATAGACCACCGGGTTGCGCATCGAAATCGGGAAACCCTTCATGCCTGAACACCTCGTGCCGGGGCTGGCGCCCCCCCGGCTTCTTTTGTCAAAAATACACCAGGGCAACGCGGCCCCCAGCCAGCCGGTCACGCGGGGGCGCCACCGGCGTTGCTCAGCCGCCCAGCCGCGCCACCAGTTTCTTCATGAAATCATGGCCTGCCTCGAACTGGCTGACCTCGATGAATTCATTGGGCTGATGGGCCTGGTCGATGCTGCCGGGGCCACAGATCACGGCGGAATAGCCCGCCTCCTGGAACTGCCCCGCCTCGGTGCCGTAGCTGACCTTGTGGCTGGCGTTGTCGCCGGTGATCTGGCGCACCAGTGTCTCGGCCTCGCCTTCCGTTTCGGGCTGCAGCGCGGGCACGTCGAATCGCGGCGTGACCGAGATATAGGTCTCCGGCACCACGGCCTGCATCTGCTTTTCCACCGCGCGTACCTTCTTGAGGTAAGCAGTGCCCCAGGCATCCTTGTCCTCGCCCGGCACCACGCGGAAATCCATCGCGAAATGGCAATCCTTGGCGGTGATGTTATGCGCCGTCCCGCCCGAGATCATGCCCACATGCGCCGTGGTGAAAGGCGGGTTGAACATCGCCGCCAGCTCGGTCGGCTTGCGCTCCATGTTCTCGGTGTTCATCTCATTGGCCCATTCGATCAGCTTGGCCCCCGCCATGATCGCATTGACGCCGGTATGCAGCAGCGAGGAATGCACCTCGAAGCCCACCACATGGGTGTCGAACCCGGTGCCGCCCTTGTGGCCCGTGACCGCCTGCATCGACGAAGGTTCCCCCACGATCACCGCGCTGCCCTTGGGCAGAACCGGCTGCATTGCCTCGATCATCGGCGGCGCGCCGGTACAGCCGACCTCTTCGTCGAAACTCAGCGCAAGCTGCAGGGGGCGGGTGACACCGGCATATTTCGCCTCCACCAGCGCCCAGAGCGCCAGCGCATCGAATCCCTTCATGTCGCAGGTGCCGCGGCCATAGTATTTGCCATCCCGCTCGACGACGCTGAACGGATCGCTGTCCCAGGGCTGCCCGTCGATCGGCACCACATCGGTATGTCCCGACAACACCACCGCGCCTTCCTCCCAGGGGCCCACATGGGCAAAAAGCGCATGTTTGGGCTGTTCGGGGTCGATGTAGCGGTGCGATTCGATGCCATGGCTGCCCAGATACGCCGCCACCCAGTCGATCAGCGGAATATTGGTATCGCGGCTGACGGTCGGAAAGCTGACCAGCTTTTCCATCAGTTCAAGGGGAGAAAGGCGGTCGGTCATGATGGGTCCATTCGTCGAAGGCCCCTTTTCCCGAACAGGAAACGGGGCGCGTGGTCGGGGAAAACCGGTGTCTCTACCGGCAAGTCAGTAGCCGCTGTCCGAGGTCAGCACCAGATGTCCCGGCTCCACTTCCCTGTATTCCGAGGGGCCCGCGACATAGTCGACCGGACGGATCGGCGAGGGAATCGGTTTGAAGTTCAATTCGCTCTCTTTCTTGCGCTGGCGGGGGTCCGCGACCGGCACCGCCTTCATCAGGGCCTGGGTATAGGGATGCTGCGGATTCTCGAAAACGCGGGCGCGCGGCCCCAGTTCCACGATGCGCCCCAGGTACATCACGCCGACCTGATGGCTGACCCGTTCGACCACCGCCATGTCATGACTGATGAACAGGAACGACAGCCCCAGTTCGGCCTGCAGTTCCATCATCAGGTTCAGCACCTGCGCCTGAACGCTCACGTCCAGCGCGCTGACGGCTTCATCCGCGATGATCAGCTTGGGGTTCAGCGCCAGCGCACGGGCAATCGCGACCCTCTGGCGCTGACCGCCCGACAACTCATGTGGGAAACGGCGCATGAAGCTGCGCGGCAGTTCAACCCGGTCGAACAGCATCTCGACCCGTTTGCCGACATCGCCGCCCTTGAGCGTTCGGAAATTGTGGATCGGCTCCGCCACCTGGTCGGCCAGCTGCATCTGCGGGTTGAGCGAGGCGAAGGGATCCTGAAAGATCATCTGCATGTCCAGCCGCGCGGTGCGCAGATCGCGCTGGTTCAGCGCCATGATGTCCTTGCCGTCAATGTTGATCTCGCCCGACAGCGGCTCCACCAGCCGCAGGATCGACCGGCCCGCAGTGGATTTCCCGCAGCCTGATTCCCCCACCAGGCTCAGGGTCTGCCCCTTGTTGATGGTAAAGGACAGATCCTCCACCGCATGGACATTGGCCACCGTGCGGCGCAAAAAACCGCCCGTGACCGCAAACCGCGTGGTCAGGTTCTTGACCGTCAGCAGGGTCTCGTTGGTGCCCTTGATCGGCTTGATCTCCTGGCCCCTGGTCCCCAGCAGTTTCATCGGCTCCGGATAGGCCTTGCCGGTCATCTCGCCCAGCTTGGGCACCGCCGCCAGCAGCGCCTTGGTATAGGCGTGCTTGGGGTTTTCGAAGATCTCCTCGACCGTCCCCTCCTCGACCTTGAGACCGCGGAACATCACCACCACGCGGTCCGCCATTTGGGCCACCACCGCCATGTCATGGGTAATGAACATCACCGCCGTGCCGGTCTCGCGCTTGAGCCGGTCCATCAGCGCCAGAATCTCTGCCTGAATCGTCACATCCAGCGCCGTGGTCGGCTCATCCGCGATCAGCAGGCGCGGCTCGCAGGCCAGCGCCATGGCGATCACCACGCGCTGGCGCATGCCCCCCGACAGCTCGTGCGGATATTGTTTCAACCGCCGCTCCGGCTCGGGGATGCGCACCTGTTTCAGCAGTGCCAGCGCCCGTTCCTCCGCCTGCGACTTGCTGAGGTTCTTGTGCAGGCGCAGCCCTTCGGTCATCTGGCGGCCCACCGTGAAGACCGGGTTCAGCGCCGTCATCGGTTCCTGAAAGATCATCCCGATCTCATTGCCCCGGATGCGGCGCATCAGCGCCTGATCGGTCTGGGCGAGGTCGATCTCGCCGCCCTCCGAGCGATTAAAAAGCAGGCGCCCGCCCGCGATTTCACCGCCGCCATACTCGATCAGCCGCATCAGCGACAGCGACGACACCGATTTGCCGGACCCGGATTCGCCCACCACACAGACCGTTTCACCCGGATTGATGTCAAAACTGACATCTTCGACCCCGACTACCGGCCCATCCTTGGTCTGAAATTCGACACGTAGGCCCTTGATCTGTGCGATTGGTGACGTGCTTGATTGATCCAGCATGTTTTCCCCCGGTGAGCTCCGCGAATGCAGTTGCCGAACGCTAAGGCCAATCCGAACCTGCGTCAAACCACTGTCGCCCGAAGACGGTTGAAATTGCTGTCGGCAAATCTCGGGACTTGCATTTCTTCGAAAACCTGTTTCGATACTGCGCATGCGCTCCGGGGGACGGACCCGCACTTCTTTGGTATTTATCCTAGTTTACGCAAGGTTAGAGACCATAGTTAATCCGGCCTTCGGGTGGCAAGACAAGACGGGCACAACCCCGTAGCAGAACGCGGCGCACCAATGCGTCCAACAAGGAGTATAAAATGAAACTGAGAACCATACTGATGGGTGCAATCGCCACAACGGCCTTTGCCCCCCTCGCGCTGGCCGATGGCGAGCGTGGCAGGGACGGCGAGGTCAAGATCATTTATTGGCAAGCCCCCTCCATCATGACCCCCTATCTGTCTGGCGGCACAAAGGATCTCGAAGCGGCCAGCCTGGTGATCGAACCGCTCGGCCGCTATGACGAAACCGGCGCGCTGGTGCCCTTCCTTGCGGAAGAGATCCCTACCGTCGAAAACGGCGGCGTCAGCGAAGACCTGAAATCCATCACCTGGAAGCTGAAAGAGGGCCTGCTGTGGTCCGATGGCACGCCGGTGACATCGGCAGACGTCAAATTCACTGCTGAATACTGCATGCACCCCGAAGGCGGCTGTGCACAGGGCGCGAAGTTCGATGGGGTTGAATCCATCGACATCATCGACGACCTGACGCTGACGGTGAATTTCTCCGAAGCCAAACCAAACCCCTATGGCCCCTTCATGGGCGCGCAATCGCCCATTATTCAGGCAGCGCAATTCGCCGAATGCCTTGGCCCCAAGGCCCCCGAATGCACCGAGGCCAACTTCAACCCCATCGGCACCGGCCCCTTCATGGTCACGGATTTCCGTCCCAACGACGTGATCCAGCTTGAAGCCAACCCGAACTACCGCGATCCAAGCAAGCCCGCCTTTGCGTCCGTGACGTTCAAGGGTGGCGGCGATGCCGTCGCGGCGGGCCGTGCCGTCATGGAGACAGGCGAATACGATTACGCCTGGAACATGCAGCTTGCCCCCGATGTGCTGGCCAAGATGGCCGAAGCAGGCAAGGGCAAGCCGATCTCGGCCTTCGGGACGCTGGTTGAGCGGATCGAGATGAACATGACCGATCCTTCCCCCGACCTGCCGGAGGGCGAACGTTCCACCGTGGCGCATCCGCACCCGATCCTGTCGGACTTCAAGGTGCGCAAGGCGCTCTCGATGGCCATCGACCGCGAACTGCTTGTCGAAGTGGGCTATGGACAGGCCGGTCGCCCGACCTGCAATCTGGTGCCGGCACCGGCGCTCTATGCCTCTGACAACACAGAATGCCTGACGCAGGACATCGAAGGTGCCAAGGCATTGCTGGAAGAAGCGGGCTGGACCGACACCGACGGTGACGGCGTGCGCGACAAGGACGGCAAGAAACTGTCTCTGCTGTACCAGACATCGACCAACGCCGTCCGGCAGGACTTTCAGGCGCTGATCAAGGATTGGTGGAGCCAGATCGGCGTGGAAACCGAACTGCGCAACCTGGATGCATCCGTGTTCTTTGGTGGTGATCCCGGTTCGCCCGACACCTTCCAGAAGTTCTATGCGGACGTGGAAATGTACGCCAACAACTTCGACGGCACCGATCCGCAGGCCTATCTCTCGCAGTATCGTTGCGGCAACGAGCCCAAGCCAAGCAGCCAGTGGCAGGGTGAGAACATCAACCGCTTCTGCTCGGAAGAATACGACGCCCTGCTGGACGAATTGTCCCGCACCGGCGAGCTGGACAAGCGCGGCGAGATCGCCAAGCAGCTCAACAACATGTTAACCAAGGACACGATGACCATCGTGCCGCTGGTGGACCGTGGCCGTGTCTCTGCCGCGTCCAACACCCTGGGCGGTGTGATCCTGAATACCTGGGATTCCGAACTGTGGAACGCAGCGGACTGGTATCGCATCAAGGAATGATGTAACCGGCGGGGCGCGCAGCAATTGCGCGCCCCTTTCCGGTCGCTTTCCATCGCGGTTTGCGGCTCCTGGACCCGACCCGCATACCCTCCCTAAGACCGATAAGAAAAGGCGGCGCTTATGTTGACCTTCACCATCCGACGATTGTTGTTGTCGATCCCGACGCTTTTGCTGATCAGTCTTGTGATTTTCGGCCTGTTACAACTGGCCCCCGGCGACCCGATGGCCCAGGTCCCCCTGACCGTGCCCCCGGAAGTGAAACAGAAGATGCGCGAGGCACTTGGCCTGGGCCAGGCCTGGTACGTGCAATACTACAAGTGGCTGGTGCAGTTCTTCTGGATCGAACCCAAGGTCCTTGTCGACTATCTGACCAACTCAAGCACCCTGCTGGGCTGGCTGCCCGACACCTCGCTCTATAATGGCGAGCTGCGGGTGATCTCCTGGCAGACCCGCAGTCCGGTCATGGACATCGTGGCCCAGCGGATGCCGCAGACCCTCTGGGTTGTCGGCCTGAGCTATATCGTGGGGATCGTGATCGCCATTCCCATCGGCATCTATTCTGCCTACCGGCATTATTCGGTGTTCGATCAGGCGGGGACCTTCATCACCATGATCGGCTTTTCCATTCCGCCGTTTTTCACCGGCCCCCTGCTGATCGTGATCTTCTCGGTCTATCTGGGCTGGCTGCCCTCGATCTATGACACCACCCATGTCGTCAACGACTGGGCCAGCTTCAAGGTGCAGTTCTTTCAGATGATCATGCCGGTGATGGTGCTGGCGCTGCAAACCACCGCACAGATCAGCCGCTACATGCGCGGCGCCATGCTGGACAACCTCAATCAGGATTACGTGCGCACGGCCCGTGCCAAGGGCCTGAAGGAAGGCGTTGTCGTGATGGTCCATGTGCTGCGCAACTCGATGATCCCGGTCGTCACCGTCATCGCCCTGGGCATGCCCGCCATCTTCGGCGGCGCGATCATCACCGAGAATGTGTTCAAGGTGAATGGCATCGGCCAGCTGCTGCTTACGGCGCTTTTTGCCAACGATCTGCCGATGGTGATGACCCTGACCTTCATCTTTGCGATCCTGATCGTGCTGTTCAACCTCATCGCAGACGTGCTTTACGGTCTGCTCGACCCGAGGATCCGCTATGACTGAGCAAGCGACACCTGCCAGCCCGCTGGAGGCCGATATCGAAACCATCGGCGCACTGATGGACAAGGGGCCGTCCAAGCCGCCCCGCAGCCAGTGGCGCGATGTCTGGGACCAGTTCCGCAAACACAAGGGCGCTGTCTTTGGCGGCGGGTTCCTGTTGCTGATCACCTTCGCCGTGGTTTTCGGCCCCTATATCTGGGATGTGGACCCCAAGGCGCTGGACATTCGCAACAAGAACTGGCGACCCGTCTATACCCTGCTCTGGGATGGCGGGGCCAATGCAGGCTGGGCGCATCCCTTTGGCACCGATCAGCTGGGCCGCGATATCCTGGCGCAGATGATTTCCGGCGGGCGGGTGTCGATGGCCGTGGGCTGGCTCGCCATGGGGCTCGCGCTGGTGATCGGCACCGCAGTCGGGGTGATCGCAGGCTATTTCAAATGGCTCGACTTCTGGCTGATGCGCTTTACCGATCTGGTCCTGTCGCTGCCGATCCTGCCGCTGGTGCTGCTGGCGGTGACCCTGTTCCGCCAGCCGCTGAACTCGCGCTTCGGGCCGGAGGGCGGCATGTTCATCCTCATCGTCTCGGTGATCGGGCTGACCTCCTGGATGCAGACCGCAAGGATCGTGCGCGGCGATATCCTGGCGCTGAAAGAGCGTGAATTCATCCTCGCCGCACGGTCCATCGGGACCACCAGCGGCAAGATCATCCGCCGCCACCTGCTGCCCAATGTGATCTCGCCCATCATGGTCTCGGCCACGCTGGGCCTGGCCACCGCGATCATCACCGAAAGCGCGCTCAGCTTTCTTGGCGTCGGTTTCCCGTCAGACTACCCCACCTGGGGCAAGCTGCTGGCCGATGCGGTGCCGCGGATGCAGGATTTCCCCGAAAGGGTGTTGCTGCCGGGGATCGCCATCTCGCTGACCGTGCTTGGCGTGAACTATCTCGGCGACGGGTTGCGCGATGCGCTCGACCCCCGCATCCGGGGCAGATAGGTCCAAAAAAGGACCATGACACCGCCCCGGCCCCAGGCCGGGGCCGGTCTGAGCTTTCGGCGCGCCATCAACTGAAAGCCGTCCCGCTTTCGCGAAGAAATCCGGAAATCTGTTCCCTTTGTCACCGCCATGTCCTCCGCCGCGGTGCTTGATCCCTGCCCCGGACCCCGCCAAATGGGAAATAATTCTGCTTTTGCGGCTCTTCGTGGATTTCCTGCCAGAACTGGCAACCAAATCACCTTGAAAGCAAGACAGGATATCTGATGACCGGCGCGATACCGGCACCTTGGGGAATTTTGGCGATGTTTGAATCATTCGGCTTCGAGAGCCTCACCGCGCCGCAGGCGGTTGTCTATTTTGCCCTGGCCATCGGGCTTGTCTTCGGCCTGCTGGCGCAGATCACCAAATTCTGCTTCCGCCGCTCCCTTGTCGGCGAGGACAGCCGCGCCGCCGCCGGAGTCTGGTTCACCGCGCTTGCCGTGGCGGTGCTGGGCACCCAGGGCGCGGTTGCCCTGGGCTGGATCAGCTTTGCCGACCACCGGTTCATGGTGTCCGAAGTGCCCGTGCTTGCCATTGCGGTGGGCGGGCTGCTGTTCGGCGCGGGCATGGTGCTGACCCGTGGCTGCATCTCGCGGCTGACGGTGCTGACCGGCACCGGCAACCTGCGGGCGGCCGTCGTCCTGCTTTGCTTTGCCGTGGTGGCGCATATGACCCTGAAGGGGGTGCTGGCCCCGCTCCGCGTCGCTCTGGGCCAGGTCACCTTGAACATGGGAGAATCCGTCAGCCTTGCCGCCCTGCCCGGCGGTGCGCTGCTCTGGGCGGGGCTGATCGCGGCCGCCGCACTGGCCATCGGCCTGCGGTCGGGCAACCGCCCGCTGCACCTGGTACTGGCCGTGCTGATCGGCCTGCTGGTGCCGCTGGCCTGGGTCGGCACCGGTTTCATCCTTTACGACGATTTCGACCCGATCGCGATGGAAAGCCTGTCCTTCACCTCCCCCTCTGCCGAGACCCTGTTCTGGAGCATCGCCAGCACCTCGATCCCGGCCGGATTTGGCGTGGGATTGCTGGGCGGCGTTGTTGCCGGTGCCCTGCTGGCCAGCCTGATCTTTGGCGGCTTTGCCTGGCAAAGCTTCGAGACGCCGCGCCAGACCGGGCGCTATTTGCTGGGGGCGGTGCTGATGGGCATCGGGGGCGTGCTGGCGGGCGGCTGTACCCTTGGCGCGGGGCTCTCCGGTGTGCCGACACTCTCTGTCGCCGCCGTGCTGGCCATCGTGATGATCGGCATCGGCGCCAGGGCGACCCATGCCCTGCTCAGCGATGCGGCGGTCCGGCACGCCTGAACCGGGCGCGGTCCCGCAGTCAGTCCAGGTGCTTGCGCAGCCTGCTGATCAGCAACCACACCACCGCCACCACCGGCAGGGTCACAGCGGCGGTCAGCAGCCCCTTGCTGAGGCCTGTCGCCTCGGCCACCGGGTACAGCAGGTATCCCGCCAGAGACACCGCGTAATAGCTGATCGCCACCACCGACAGCCCCTCGACCGTGCGCTGCAGGCGCAGCTGAAGGTCGGCGCGCCGGTCCATGCTGGCCAGGATCGCCTGATTCTGCGCAGACCGTTCCACATCCACCCGCGTGCGCAGCAGCTCCGAGGCGCGGATGGACCGGGCCGACATGATGCCCAGCCGCCGCTCTGCCGATTGCACGGTGCGCATTGCCGGTTCGTACCGGCGCATCATGAATTCGGCAAAGCCCTGCTGCCCCATGAACCGCGTCTCGCGCAGCACCTCGATGCGTTGGTCCACAATCGCCTGATAGGCCCCCGTCGCCCCGAAGCGAAAGGCAGATTGCGCCGCCAATGTCTCCAGCTCCACCGAAATGTCCAGGAGCGCATGCAGCGTGTCTTCTGCCCGCGCTGCCGGCCCGCGCATCTCTGCCATCAGGTCGGTCAGCTTGGTATCCAGCCTGTTTAGCTGGGGGCCAACCTCGCGCACCATGGAAAAGCCCAGCATCGAGGCCGCCTTGTAAAGTTCGATCTCGCAAAGCCGCTGCACGATGCGCCCGATCCGGCCGCTGCCGGTGGTGGCGTCGGGAAAGACGGCGATCCGCAGATGGCCGGATGAATCGATGCGGAAATCGCTGGCCACCACCGCCGCCCCGTCCAGCACCGAAGCCACGGCAAGGCTTTCCGGCACGAACCAGTCGCGCAGATGGGCCGATATGGTCTCGTCCTCCTGTGGCCGCTCCATCACCCGCAACAGGGCCGAGGTAATCCGCCCGCCGGGCGCCTCATCAAGCCAGTAGTCGGGAAAGACATCGAATTGCGACGGGTCGAAGGGCCGCGCGCTCAGGTCATTGCGGATCACCATATAGGTGACCAACTCGGTGTGCTGTTCCCACTTCAGCCAGTATTTCCCCATCTCGCCGGAGTAATGGGTCGCATTGGGATCCGGGCGGGGCGCGCCATAGTGATCCAGCAGGGCCGCAAGATGTGCAAAATCTGCAGACCTGTCGCGCGAAGCCGCATCCAGGGGTTGCTTGATCGCCAGAAAGGCGACCGTCGCCGGGGCCTTGAGCGAGGGAAACGGCCGGGCGTGCAATTCGCCCGAGAGCGCGTAGCGTTGGGGATAGTCCTTGATCGGGGCCATGGCGGGTCCGTCCAGCAATTGCATTTCGACGAAACATAGGGGAATTTTCCAGTTTTAACAGAGAAAACTGATTTTATTCAACGTGTTGTCAGTACACCAATGTATACTGACCCGCCATCCGGGACCGGGAAATCACCGGCGTCCGCCCCGAAGCTTCAGCTTTTTGCCGCCTCGAAAACCTCCAGCGCCGCATTCAGCCCGTTGATCGCCGCAGGCATCCCCGCATAGACCGACATCTGCCAGATCACCTCCACGATCTCGCGCCTGTCCGCCCCGGCGGCGAGGGTATGTTCGATGTTGACCTTCAGCTGCGGGCCGGTCCAGCCGCCCATCGACACCAGTGCGGCCACCGTGCACAATTGCCGGGTCCGGTTGTCCAGCCCGCCGCGCGTGTAATGCTGGCCATAGGCCCAGTCGATCAGGCTTTCGGCCATGCCGGGGACAAGGTGATCGTATTTGCCCGCCAAGGCCTCTTCCAGACCGGGGTTCATGCCGGCCACATGGGCCCGGCCGCGTTCCAAAGTTGCATCGGTCATATCTGTGGTGTCTCCGTTTCAGCCTCAAGTGTTTCATAAAGCGCGACCTTGTGGTCCATCAGCGCCATGGTCTGCTGCATCAGTTGCAGTTTCTCCCGGATCACCTCGCGGTGCGCCTCCAGCATCTCGCGGCGGGCGCGCAGGGTGCTGTCGCCCTGCTGGTGCAGCTTGGCATAACGGATGCGGTCGGCCTGCTTCATGCCGGTGGCATTGAGCTGTTCGAGAAAACCGACCCAGCCCAAGACGTCCTTGCCATAGACCCGCCTGCCCGCGTCGTTGCGCATCGGCGGTGCGATCAGGCCGATCTTTTCGTAGAACCGCAGCGTGTCGATGCTGAGCCCGGTGCGGTCGGATACTTCGCCGATCATCATGTCCTTGCTCCTATTTCCAGGTCACGAATCGACTTTACAAGCTGGAGTGCGCTCCAGCTCAAGCGGTTTTTCCGCGAGGCTGTTCCGTTTCGCGCTCCGGACCGGTGTTTTCGGAAACCCTGGTGGTTTTCTTCGCAGAAACGGATCAAGGCAATGATGCCGGGCGTCGAAATCACCCCGAGCGATTGAGCAAAGTGCCAGTTGCCTGCACCGGAGTTTTCAAAAACTCCGAACCGTTTTCTTCGAAGAAAACGCACCCCGGCAGCGCCTGCAGCAACGCCACCCCATCATCTTAAGCGATATTCCATGCGCCTGCACCGGAGTTTTCAAAAACTCCGGACCGTTTTCTTCGAAGAAAACGTACCCCCAACAAAAACACCCCGCTCTCTCGAACGGGGTGTCTTCAACAGGCGCCGGAGGTTTCGAAACCTCCGGACCGGGTTTTTCGGAAAAACGCCTAGTCGATCAGCGGCAGCAGCTTGTCCAGGCTGGCCTTTGCATCGCCATAGAACATCCGCGTGTTTTCCTTGAAGAACAGCGGGTTCTCGATCCCGGAATAGCCGGTGCCCTGCCCCCGCTTGGAGACAAAGACCGTCTTGGCCTTCCAGCATTCCAGCACGGGCATGCCGGCAATCGGGCTGTTGGGATCGTCCTGAGCGGCAGGGTTCACGATGTCGTTGGACCCGATCACGATGGCCACATCCGTATCCGGAAAGTCCTCGTTGATCTCGTCCATCTCCATCACGATGTCATAGGGCACCTTGGCCTCTGCCAGCAGCACGTTCATATGCCCCGGCAGACGCCCCGCAACGGGGTGAATGGCGAAACGCACGTTCTTGCCCTGGGCGCGCAGCTTCTTGACCAGCTCGCTGACCGCCTGCTGGGCCTGTGCCACCGCCATGCCGTAGCCCGGAATGATGATGACACTGTCCGCCTCGTTCAGCGCCGCGGCAACGCCGTCGGCCTCGATGGCGATCTGTTCGCCCTCGACCGCCATCTGCTCGCCCGCCGGACCGCCAAAGCCGCCCAGGATCACGCTGACAAAACTGCGGTTCATCGCCTTGCACATGATGTAGGACAGGATCGCACCCGAAGAACCGACCAGCGCGCCGACCACGATCAGCAGGTCGTTGCCAAGGCTGAAGCCGATCGCCGCCGCCGCCCAGCCGGAATAGCTGTTCAGCATCGAGACCACCACGGGCATGTCGGCGCCGCCGATGCCCATGATCAGGTGATAGCCGATGAACAGCGCGCAAAGCGTCATGACAAACAGCGGCAGGAAGCCACCGGTGCCGAAGTACCAGATCAGGCAGACCAGCGAGAGACCGGCCGCACCGGCGTTCAGGATATGCCCGCCGGGCAGTTTCGCAGCCGATGAATTCACCCGCCCCGCCAGTTTGCCATAGGCAATGACGGACCCGGTAAAGGTGACCGCCCCGATGAAGATGCCCAGGAACAGCTCAACCCGAAGGATGTTGATCTCCACGGCCGTCTTCTTGGCGATCAGCGCGGCAAAGGTGCCGAACTGCGCGACATCATAATTGGGGTTCAGCAGCGTTTCCTGCACATTGGCGATCTCGAAATGGGCGTTGAAGCCGACGAAAACCGCCGCCAGACCCACCAGGCTGTGCATCGCCGCGACCAGTTCGGGCATCTGCGTCATCTGCACCCGCGTCGCCAGCTGATAGCCGATGGCCCCGCCTGCAATCACCAGGATCACCGACAGGATCCACAGCCCCGAACCGGGCCCGATCAGCGTGGCCAGCACCGCCAGCCCCATGCCGACAATGCCGTACCAGACCGCGCGTTTCGCACTCTCCTGCCCCGAAAGCCCCCCGAGCGAGAGGATGAACAGGACAGCCGCGACAACATAGGCCGCTGTTGTAAAACCAAATTCCATTGCTCTGGCTCCTTTAAGATTTCTGGAACATGGCGAGCATGCGCCGTGTCACGAGGAAGCCACCAAAGATGTTGATGCCACACATGAAGACCGACAGCGCGGCGAGGATCACCACAATGGCCGAGCCTGACCCAAGCTGCATCAGCGCACCGAGAATGATGATCGACGAGATCGCATTGGTCACGGCCATCAGCGGCGTGTGCAGGCTGTGCGCCACGCCCCAGATCACCTGGAAGCCGACAAAGACCGCCAGCACGAAGACGATGAAGTGCTGCATGAAGCTGGCAGGTGCCACCAGGCCGACCGCCAGCAGCAACGCACCGCCGATGGCCAGCAGGGTCACCTGATTGCGGGTCTGCGCCTTGAAGGCCGCAACTTCCTGCGCCGCCTTCTCCTCGCGGGTCAGCTCCTTTGGTTTTTCCTTCTTCGGCGCCGCCGCAATCGCCGCCACCTTGGGCGGTGGCGGTGGGAAGGTCACGGATTTGGCATGGGCAATCGTGGCGCCCCTTATCACGTCATCTTCCATGTTGTGATTGATCACGCCGTCTTTTTCCGGCGTCAGATCGGTCATCAGATGGCGGATGTTTGTCGCATAAAGCGTCGAGGCCTGGGTCGCCATCCGGCTGGGGAAGTCGGTGTAGCCGATGATGGTGACGCCATTGTCGGTGACGATCTTCTGGTCCGGCACGGTCAGCTTGCAGTTGCCGCCCTTTTCCGCCGCAAGGTCCACGATCACAGATCCCGGTTTCATGGATTTGACCATGTCCTCGGTCCACAGTTCCGGCGCTTCGCGGTTGGGGATCAGCGCGGTGGTGATCACGATGTCCACATCGGGGGCCAGTTCACGGAACTTGGCCAGTTGCGCCTCACGGAATTCCGGAGAGGAAACAGAGGCATAGCCGCCCGAAGCGGATCCATCCTGCTGCTCTTCCTCGAAATCGAGATAGACGAATTCGGCGCCCATGCTCTCGACCTGTTCGGCCACTTCGGGGCGCACGTCAAAGGCATAGGTGATCGCACCCAGCGAGGTGGAGGTGCCGATCGCGGCAAGACCGGCCACACCGGCCCCGACGACCAGAACCTTGGCGGGAGGCACCTTGCCTGCCGCCGTGATCTGACCGGTAAAGAAACGGCCAAAGTTGTTGCCCGCCTCGATCACCGCGCGGTAGCCCGCGATATTGGCCATCGAGGACAGCGCATCCATCTTCTGCGCGCGGCTGATGCGCGGGATCATCTCCATCGCGATGACAGTGGCACCCTTCTCTGCGGCCTGGTTCATCCTGGCTTCATCGGCCACCGGGCTGAAGAAGGAGATCAGCGTCTGCCCGTCCCGCAGTCTTTTCATTTCTGCGTCTGACGGCACCCGCACTTTGGCGACCACATCAGCGGCCTTCCACAGGGCGGCGGCAGTCTTGACCACCTCGACCCCGGCCTCCTTGTAGGCGGCATCGGCAAATCCCGCGGCCAGACCCGCACCGGTTTCGATCACGCAGTCATGACCCAGCTTTTGCAGCTGCAAAGCGGAGTCAGGCGTCATCGCAACGCGGTTTTCTCCTTCGAATATTTCTTTCGGCGTACCGATCTTCACACTTCTTCCCCCATTCTGGACACCAGACACACGAACGTTGAGCCCGCACCGCCTGCACTTACCGTGCGCCCCCTTGATCTACAAGCAAAACACCATGTGAAAGGTGATCTTGGGACCGGGACCAGCCGCCGGAACGCCTCTTTTTCAGGCCTTGGCGCGGATTCGAATTTGAAACTTTATTTCACACAGATAAAGCGAAACGCAACAATGAAACTCCATGCCACGGCAGAAAATTCCGCAGCGCAGCGTAGGGGCCTCCCCGCCGCATACCGCCGCGCGCCGGAAACCGCAGGCTTCCGGCCCGCCCGGCGGGTTCTGCCCCGGCCTCCGGCTTAACCCCGCCTTAACCAAAATGCGCCTAGCCTGCCGCATGCCCGCCTGCCTTCACAGTAGCCGCCCCGGTGGCACATATTTCTTCACAATCCGTCTGGCGGACCGCAACGATGATGCCCTGGTCCGCCGCATCGCCGAGTTGCGCCGCGCCATGCGCCACAGGCTGAAACACCATCCTTTCCGGATCGACGCAATTACCGTGCTGCCATCGGTCATCCACACGATCTGGACCCTGCCTGCGGACAGCGCCGGTTACCCCAACCGCATCGGGATGTTGAAAGCGCGCTTTTCCCGGGCCCTGCCGATGCCGCCGCATCGCACACCCGCGCAGATCGCGCGCGGGGAAAAGGGATCTGGCAACGCCGTTTCTGGGAACACGAAATCCGCGACAGCGCCGATTTCAACCGGCACCGGGATCTGATCTATCTTGCCCCGGTACAGGCAGGCCTGGCCGCGCAGCCGCAGGACTGGCCCCATTGCTCATTGCACCGCGACCTCAGACGCGGCATGCCCGCATTCGCGCAGATCGGTCAGACCGCCGCGCGGATGCAGTTCCCGCCTCCCGAACAGGAACCGCTCATCCTTATGCAATAGTGCCGGTTGTCAGGTGAAACCGGCGTCGCGTCACCGCGCTGACCCGGATCAATCGAGCGGCGCGCAAAACGGATAGTCGCGCAGATCGCTGCGAACGGCAGGAACCAGCCCCTCCTGGACCTCGAAAACGAAGCGCAAGCCGGGCCAGCGCCTGCGGCTTGTTCCAGGCATTGGCTCCTCTGATCGACGGCAGCAATACCCGCTCACCTGCCCTCGATGCGGATCGCGTCAAAGCAACGCGGCAGGCGCCACATCGCTCAGACCGCCTTCAGCGCCGGTGCCACTTCACCCGCAGCCCAGCTGCGCGCCGCATCCCCGAAGGCCTGGAACAATTTGCGCGACACCGGGTCCTGACCGGCGTTCCATTCCGGATGCCACTGGACCGACAGGGTAAACCCGCAGGCCCCCTTGACATAGATCGCCTCGGGCGTGCCGTCATCGGCGAAACCGTCCATCATGATCCGGGCACCGGGGGTCTTGATCCCCTGCCCGTGCAGCGTGTTGGTGCGCACCTTCTGCGACCCGATCAGGTTGTGAAAGACCCCCCCCTCGGAAAAGGTGACGTCATGGCGCAGCTCGAACTTCTCCTCGATGGTGCCATCGGGCGGCATCCGGTGGTTCATCCGGCCCGGCAGATCGCGGATTTCGGGGTAAAGCGTGCCCCCCATTGCCACGTTCACTTCCTGAAACCCCCGGCAAACGCCGAAAAACGGCTGCCCGCGCTCCACGCAGGCGCGGATCAGCGGCAGGACAATCGCGTCCCGCGCGCGGTCGAAGGCGCCATGCGCCGCGGTTGCCGCCTCGCCATATTCCTCGGGGTGAACATTGGGCCGCCCGCCGGTGAACAAAAAGCCGTCACAGACCTCCATCAACTCGCTGACCGACAGATGCCTGGGGTCGGCGGGAATGATGAAGGGCACACAGTCGGAAACGCCAGACACCGCCTCGGTGTTCATCTGTCCGCCTGCATGCACCTCGTACTGGTCATTGATCAGGTGCGAATTTCCGATAATGCCAACGACAGGACGCGCCATGGGTCACCTTCTATTGCTGCAATTGCATAAACATAGGCCAAGCCCGCCGCCCGCTCAAGCACCGCGTCAGATTTCGCCCTGCAATCGGGCAGCGGCAATGCCCGCCATCGCGCATTCTGCATCTTTTTCAGACGTATCGCCGGTCACGCCGACCGCGCCGATCACCGCCCCCTTGCGGTCGCGCAGCAGCACGCCGCCCGGCACCGGAATCACCTGACCGCCGTAAACCCCGTTCACCGCCGCCATGAAATAGGCCTGATCCTCCGCGCGTTTCATCTGCGCCGTCCCCGCCATGCCCAGCATCACCGCGCCATAGGCCTTGCCATGGGCAATGGCAAAGCGCCCCGCGGCGGCCCCATCCTCACGTTCAAAGGCCTGCACATGGCCGCCTGCATCCAGCACCACGACAGAGAGCGGTTTCAGCTCCATCTCGCGGCCCTTCTCCAGCGCCTTGCGTATGATCGTGCGTGCTTTTCTCAATGAAACAGCCACCTGCTTCTCCTCTTTTTGGCAAAAAATATTCCCGGGGTGTGGGGCAGCGCCCCACGCAGCTTTCACCCCGCGCTCAGCCCGCCGCCTTCAGCTCCAGCCGCCGCGCATGCAGCACCGGCTCGGTATAGCCCGAAGGCAGTTCGCGCCCCTTCAGCACCAGATCACAGGCCGCCTGAAAGGCAATGCCGTCATAACCGGGCGCCATCGGGCGATAGGCCGGATCACCGGCATTCTGACCATCCACCACCCTGGCCATCTTCTTCAGCCCCTCCATGACCTGATCGGCGTCGATCACCCCGTGATGCAGCCAGTTCGCCAGCGCCTGGGCGGAAATGCGGCAGGTGGCGCGGTCTTCCATCAGGCCGACATCATTGATGTCCGGCACTTTGGAACAGCCAACCCCCTGATCGACCCAGCGCACCACATAGCCCAGAATGCCCTGGGCATTGTTCTCGATCTCGCGGGTGATTTCGGCCGCGCTCAGGTTGCGCCCCTCCAGCACCGGGATCTCCAGCAGATCGGCCAGCGTACCGCGCGGCCCGCCTGCCCGGATCTCGTCCTGCCGCGCGATCACATCGACCTGATGATAATGCATCGCATGCAGGGTGGCCGCGGTCGGCGAGGGCACCCAGGCGCAGGAGGCCCCGGCCATCGGGTGACCCACCTTTGCCGCGATCATATCGGCCATCATGTCCGGCATCGCCCACATGCCCTTGCCGATCTGCGCCCGCCCCTGCAACCCGCAGGCCAGGCCGATATCCACATTGCGGTCCTCATAGGTGCCGATCCAGGTGGCGTTCTTCATGTCGCCCTTGGGCACCATCGGCCCGGCCTCCATCGAGGTATGGATCTCGTCGCCGGTGCGGTCCAGAAAACCGGTGTTGATGAAAGCCACCCGATGTTTCGCCGCGCGGATACATTCCCTGAGGTTGGCACTGGTGCGGCGTTCCTCGTCCATGATGCCCAGTTTCACGGTATGGGCCGGCAGGCCAAGCAGGCCTTCCACCTGGGTGAAAATCTCGTCGGTAAAGGCAACTTCGGCAGGCCCGTGCATCTTGGGCTTGACCACATAGACCGACCCCTGCACCGAATTCCCGCCCGCGCGCTTCAGGTCGTGCATTGCGATCAGCGTGGTGATCATGGCATCCATCAGCCCCTCACCCACTTCGCGGCCCGCGCGGTCCAGCACCGCCGGGTTGGTCATCAGGTGGCCGACATTGCGCACCAGCATCAGCGCGCGGCCCTTCAGCGTCACCGCCCCGCCATCCGGCGCGGTATAGCTCCGGTCCGGGTGCATCACCCGTGTCATCGGCTTGCCGTTCTTCTCGAAGGTCTCCGACAGATCGCCCTTCATCAGCCCCAGCCAGTTGCGATAGGCCACCACCTTGTCCTCGGCATCCACCGCGGCCACGCTGTCCTCGCAATCCATGATGGTGGAGACCGCGCTTTCCAGCAGGACATCGGCCACATGGGCCGGGTCGGTCCTGCCGATGGGATGGTCCGCATCGACCGTGATTTCCACATGCAGCCCGTTGTTGCGCAACAGGATCGCCGAGGGTGCCGCCGCATCCCCGCGATAGCCCGCAAATTGCGCAGGATCGGCAAGCGCCGGCACCAATGCGCCATCTTCCACGGCATAGCCGGTCACATCGGCATGCGAACCGCCCGCAAGCGGTGCCGCCAGATCCAGAAACGCCTTGGCCCGCGCCACCACCCGCGCTCCGCGCGCCGCGTCATAGCCCCCCGCCGGGGGCAGATCGCCCAGCGCATCGGTGCCATAGAAGGCATCATAAAGACTGCCCCAGCGCGCATTGCAGGCATTCAGCGCAAACCGCGCATTTGTGATCGGCACCACCAGCTGCGGGCCCGGCACCGTTGCGATCTCGGGGTCCACATTGGCGGTTTCGATGGTGAAATCAGGGCCTTCGGGCACCAGATAGCCGATATCGGTCAGAAAGCTGCGGTAGCTTTCGGCATCATGTTGCCTGCCCCGGTGGGCGATGTGCCAATCGTCGATCTGCTGCTGCAACGTCTCGCGCTCGGCCAGAAGGGCGCGGTTCCTGTCGCCCATCTCGTGCACCAGCTGCGAAAACCCCTGCCAGAAGGCATCCGGCGTCACGCCAATGCCCGGCAGGGCTTCATCCTCGATGAAAGCGACAAGGGCGGACTCCACCTGCAAATCGTGTTTGTTGATCCTGTCTGACATTGCTTGCGCTCCCTTCGCCCGGAAATTTCCAAAGGTGTACGGCGATTGGTTCCGAGCGACAAGTTTCTTGGTAAAGTAATCTTACCAAAATTCGCGCATTCCTTGCCACACTCGCCCCTGCGCCCTGAGATGGAACGCAAAACGGCGGCACCGGAAACGGGTGCCGCCACGCTGATCCTTCCGGGCGCGGCCCTAGTCGGAGCCGCCTGCCACCGGGGCCACGTCGCCATCGGTGCTGTTCACCGTGCTGCCCGTTTCAATCGCGGGCAGCTGATCATCGCCGCCGCCCATCACGGCCAGGAAAAAGACGATCAGGACCATCAGCACACCAAAGACCATGGCCCCCTTGATCCCCAGCAATGCGGGCTTGTGACGTTGTTCCTGCTTGTCGATGTTTGTGTCGGGTGCAGACATCAGGGTGTCCTCCGTGTTGTTTGACTTTCGTTCCATTCGCCCCGTTGCAGGGCAGGTCTCATGGTCATAACGTGCAGCCCAACCGAACCGTTCCGGCAAAAAGAGGTACTTCCATGCGCGACGCGGCCCCCAAGACGATCTATCTGTCCGACTACACACCTTTTGGTTTTGTGGTCGACAGTGTTGCGCTGGACTTTGATCTTGATCCGCACAAGACCCGCGTCAAAAGCAGGATCGCCTTCCGCCCCAACCCCGATGCGACCGACCGGCGGTTCTTTCTGCACGGCGAAAACCTGTCGCTGATCTCTGCCCGCATCGACGGCAGGGATGTCACCCCGGATCTGTCAGAGGACGGGCTGACCTGCGATACCCCCGACGGCCCATTCCTGTGGGAATCGGAGGTCGAGATCGACCCAGCGAACAACACCGCGCTGGAGGGGCTTTACATGTCGAACGGCATGTATTGCACCCAATGCGAGGCCGAGGGTTTTCGCAAGATCACCTATTATCCCGACCGCCCGGATGTGATGAGCGTCTTTACCGTCACCATCAACGGCCCCCACCCGGTGCTGCTGAGCAACGGCAACCCGGTCAGCACCGCGCAGCACAGCGCCGAATGGCACGATCCCTGGCCCAAGCCTGCGTATCTCTTTGCCCTGGTTGCCGGTGATCTCGTGGCGCATTCCGATCATTTCACCACCATGACCGGCCGCGAGGTGGCGCTGAACCTTTACGTGCGCCCCGGCGACGAGGGCAAATGCGCCTTCGGGATGCAGGCGCTGAAGGCCTCGATGAAATGGGACGAAGAGGTCTATGGCCGCGCATACGACCTTGACCTGTTCAACATCGTCGCGGTGGATGATTTCAACATGGGCGCGATGGAGAACAAGGGGCTGAACATCTTCAACTCCTCCGCCGTGCTGGCCAGCCCCGAAACCTCAACCGACATGAATTTCGAGCGGATCGAGGCGATCATCGCCCATGAATATTTCCACAACTGGACCGGCAACCGCATCACCTGCCGCGACTGGTTCCAGCTCTGCCTCAAGGAGGGGCTGACGGTTTTCCGCGACAGTCAGTTCACCTCTGACATGCGTTCCGCCCCGGTGAAACGCATCCACGATGTCATCGACCTGCGCGCGCGCCAGTTCCCCGAGGATCAGGGCCCGCTTGCCCATCCGGTGCGGCCCGAAAGCTTTCAGGAAATCAACAACTTCTACACCGCCACCGTCTATGAAAAAGGCGCCGAGGTCATCCGCATGCTCAAAACCCTGGTCGGTGATGAGGCCTATGCCAGGGCGCTGGACCTCTATTTTGAACGCCATGACGGTCAGGCCTGTACCATCGAGGATTGGCTGAAGGTCTTTGAGGATACCACCGGCCGGAACCTTGCGCAGTTCAAGCGCTGGTATTCTCAGGCCGGCACCCCGCGCCTGTCGGTCACCGAAGACTGGGACGGCAGCACCCTTACGCTGACCTTCCGGCAGGATACCAAGCCCAGCGCGGCCTCCCCCGATCCGAAACCGCAGGTCATCCCCATCGCCGCCGGGCTGATCGGCCCGGACGGGACCGAAGTAGCCGAAACCCGCATCCTTGAAATGTCCGAAGCCACGCAGAGCTTCAGCTTCGACGGGCTGGCAGCGCGCCCGGTCCCCTCGATCCTGCGCGGATTTTCCGCGCCGGTGATGCTGGAGCATGATCTCAGCGATGCCGACCGCGCCCATCTGCTGAGCCATGACACGGATCCCTTCAACCGCTGGGAAGCCGCGCGGATGCTGGCCCGCAAGGCGCTGATGCCGATGATCCACGACGGGGCGGATGCCGATCCCGCTTATCTGGCGGCCATCACCACGGTGCTCGGCGACACCGCGCTCGACCCCGCCTATCGCGCGCTGATGCTGGGCCTGCCCACGCAATCCGAACTGGCCGCGCTGATCCACGGCGAGGGCGGCACCCCGATGCCCGAAAACATCCATGCCGGTGTCGAGCGGATGCGCGATGCGATGGCCGATGCCCTGGGCGATGCCGCACAGCAGATCCACGCCGCCACCCTTGTCACCGCCCCCTATGATCCCGGTGCCGAACAGGCCGGCAAACGCAGCCTTGCCAATGCCATGCTCTCCCTGATCACCCGCCGCGACGGGGGCCGGGCCGCACAGGCGCAATATGATGCGGCGGACAATATGACCAACCAGCTGGCAGCCCTCGCCGCCCTGCTGCACATCGGCAAGGGGGAAAAGGCGCTTGCCGCCTTCGAGGCGCAATGGAAGGACGACCGTCTGGTGATGGACAAATGGTTCGGCCTGCAGGTGCAGCAGGCAGAGCCCCGGGACGCCGCCGATGTCGCGGAGAACCTGACCCGCCACCCGGATTTCAACTGGCAGAACCCGAACCGCTTCCGCGCGGTCTTTGGCGCGCTGGCCATGCATCACGCCGGGTTTCACCACGGCTCGGGCAAGGCCTATCGGCTGCTGGCCGACTGGCTGATCCGGCTGGACCCGAAGAACCCGCAGACCACCGCGCGCATGTGCTCCGCATTCCAGACCTGGAAACGCTATGACACGGACCGGCAAAGCCTCATCGCCGCCGAGCTGGACCGGATGCTGGCCACGCCAGACCTCAGCCGCGACACGACCGAGATGCTGACCCGCATCCGGGGCGCGACATGACCCGGCCGGTCTGCCTGATCACCGGGGCCTCCACCGGGATCGGCGCGGCCTGCGCGCGGCTGGCGGCAACGCGGGGCTATGACCTGGTGCTGAATTACCGGTCAGACCATGACAGCGCCCATATGGTTGCCAGCGATGTGGCCAAGGCAGGCGCGCATGCCCTGCTCTGCCCCGCCGATGTGGCCGACCCCGACGCCATCGAAGACATGTTCGCCCAGATCGACGCCGAGTTCGGCCAGCTTGACGCGCTGATCAACAATGCAGGCATCGTCGACCACCCCTCGCCGGTGACCGCCCTGACCCATGACCGCCTGCGGCGGATGTTCGACATCAACGTGATCGGCGCGATCCTGATCGCCGGCGCTGCCGTCAGACGGATGCAGGCACAGGGCGACGGCGGCGCCATCGTCAATATCTCTTCGGCGGCGGCCCGGCTGGGTTCTGCCCATGAATTCGTGGATTATGCTGCCTCCAAGGCCGCGATCGACACCTTTACCAAGGGCCTGTCGGATGAGGTCGCAGCCGAGGGCATCCGCGTCATGTCGCTGCGCCCCGGGCTGATCGAAACCGGCATTCACGCCAAGGGCGGCAACCCCGACCGGGCCACGCGCCTGTCGGGCAATGTGCCCATGCGCCGCGCGGGCACGGCAGAGGAAGTCGCCCAGGCCGCCCTGTGGCTGCTGTCGGACGAGGCAAGCTATGTCACCGGCTCCACCCTTGATGTATCGGGCGGCAGATAGGCCCCGTGACAGAGGTCCTGACCGACCCTTTCTTCAGCTACCGCCGCGCGGGCCGCAGCCTGCGCGGCATGGCAATCCTGGCCCTGGTCTGGGCCGCGCTGCTCTGCCTGCTGATCATCTTTGAGGCCGCACCGATGGTGGTGGCGATCCTCGCCGTCTTTACCCTGCCGACACTCTGGGACCTGATCCGCAACCCGCTGTCGGGCATCGATTTGAACGCAACCCATCTGCGCTGGTTCACCGGCCCGCGCGACGCGCTGATTGCCCTCAGCGAAGTTGACCACATCCGGCTGGACACAAGGCTCGACTTTTCCGTGCGCGCCAGCATCGTCCTGCCGAATGGCCGCAAGATCAGGATGCCCTTCGAAGCCACCCCGCCCCATCAGGCCTTCGAAGAGGCGCTGACCGCACAGGGTGTCACCGTGAAACGGTTCCATTTCCAGCTTTTGCAATAATTTCCGGCCGGCGGCTCAGGGGCGTGCGCGGGGCCGCGTCGCATTGATCGGCTTGCAATAGGCCTGCTGCCGCAGCCAGCCCGCCATCTCGCGCCGCTTGGCGGCAGAGCGCATCGGCCCCCAGTCCGCACCGACACCCTTGTTGCCGCGCGGGCCGGATATCACCCCGTCACGCGGCACGGTATGGGCCATGATCCGCACGGCACAGCTGAGATTTGCCGCACCGCTTTTCAGCGCCGCGCCATCCCCTACGTTACATTTGTACCCCCGTGCGGTGCCCGGCAGGATCTGCAACAGCCCGTACCAGCGCCCGCCGCCGCCCACGGCCCAGGGCTTGTAGGTGCTTTCGTGCTTGGCCAGGGCCGACAGAAACCCCACCCAGAAGGCCCGCCGCCTGCGGTCGTCCGCCTTTGGGTAGGCCGGGCACCAGGTTTCGATGTCGCCCGGCACCATGTCCACCAGCGGCTTGCCATGCGCCTTGAGTGCGGCAAGCGCGGTTCGGGTCCACAGCGCATTGCCCGCCATATGCTGCCAGCGGGTGCGCGGCAGGTTCGGCGCGCGTGCTTTCGGGCGGATGAGCGGCGGACCCGGCACAACCAGAACGAGCGCACCGGGAAGCGCAGCCTCTTCCGGCAGTTCAAGCGGAGCAGCCTGCGCCCGGGCCGGAAGCTGCGGGACAGCAGATGCCTCCACCGGTTCCAGCGCCATGCCATCAACCTGTGATTGTTCGACGGGAATCGCGCGCGGCTGGGTCCGGAGCGGCGAACGCGCCTCGGCCCAGAGCGGCTCTGACATCATGACAAGCCCGATGGTCAACCCGATAAATTTCATGACGCGCACTATGTGCCGCCATTTTCAAGCTGGCAAGTAGACCGCAGACAAGCAGCGATAAAACGCAACAATGACCGCCTTTCGGTCTGATCGGTGTGAGGCCCGGAACAATCGTTAAAGTTTGAGACGCTGATGTGGAAAATGCACCCTATGGATGTATTATTTCCCTGATATCTTCGCACCCCAGCCATGTTTCAGCCCGATTGCAAAGGCAAGCTCACTGCAATCGAGAAATCTGCCGGATACTCCCAGAATGAAAACGCTGCGCTCCCTTCTGACCAAACACATCCGCCCGCTGGAAAACCGGCTGCGTCAGCGCCCGGAACCGGAGCCGGTCTTGCCGCTGCGAACCACCATTCTGCGCCGCCGCCCGCGCGCTGCCGCTGGCACGCCCACCGCCATGCTGAGCATTGCCTGCCCCGATCCCACGGCAGAGGAAAAGATTCGCGACCATTACCTCAACATCGGCCAGCGCATGGTCCGGCAGGAGGACTGGGACGCGCTTTCGGAACTGATCTATCAATCCGACGAGAAACGCGAGCTGACACCGGGCTTCATGCCGGTGGCCGAACTGCTGGCCTATGGCGCGCGCGCCGATGTGATCATGGCGGCGGAACATGCGCTGCTCGACGGGAAACCGGCCAAGGGAGCGCCGCTGCTGGCCGGGATCGAGGCGCTGGAACATGTCCTGGCCGAACGCCCCCGCGACCATATCGTCGGCGCAATTGTCGCCCAGGCGCATATGGACATCGGCTGGGCCTGGCGCGGCACCGGCTGGGATGCGGAAATTCCCGAACGCAACCGCGACGCCTTTGCCGCGCATTTTGACCGGGCCCGGGATATCGTGGCCGCCTACCCGGGCAAGGACTACGACTCGCCCCTGCTGGCGGCGACAAACTGCGCCCTGCTGGCCAATGCCTCGCAGAACGAACACCGCATTGCCAACCACTATGAAGCGCTGATCGACCTGAACCCGGCCAACCCCCGATCCATGCGGGCGCTTGGCAACCACATGCTGCCGCGCTGGTTCGGCTCCTACTCCGGGCTTGAACTGGAAGCGCGCCGCACGGCGTCACGGACCGAAAAGATCTGGGGTGCGGGTGGCTATACCTGGGTCCAGTTCGATGCCATCGCCTGCGATGACCAGGCCTGCGCCAACCTCGATGTGGGTTTCTTCATCGAAGGGCTGCACGACATCCTCAAGCGCCGCCCCAATGCCTATACCGCCAACCTGCTGGCCGCCTATTGCGCCAATTCCGTGGGTCAGGCCTTTTCGGGCAACGATCATGCCGACCAGAACCGCATCCAGATCGCGGAATGCGCCCATGACATCGTGCGCGACCACCTGACAGAGCTGCACCCGATGATCTGGGCCCATGCGGCGCAGGGTTTCGACAACAACCTGCGGGTCCGCTCGCCCGCCCGTTTTGCCGCCTCTGGCCGCGAAGACGCGATGCGCATCATCACCTCCCTGTTCAGCCGCGAGATCGCCCAAGGCCACCGTATCGTCTTTACCGACACCGGCCCGCAGACCATCCCCGCCTGAAACGGCCCGCAGCAGGCCCTTGCGACACATCGCGCGCTATCCTATGACCCGGATAACCCGTTTATCCCAGACCAAGGTGCGCCATGCTTGACCTGACCTATGAAACCCCGAAACCCAAACGCATCGCGGGGGCCAAGGAGGATTGGGAACTGGTCATCGGGATGGAAGTGCACGCCCAGGTCTCCTCCAACGCCAAGCTGTTCTCGGGCGCCTCCACCCTCTTCGGGTCTGAACCCAACAGCAACGTCGCCTTCGTGGATGCCGCCATGCCCGGCATGCTGCCCGTGATCAACGAATATTGCATCGAACAGGCGGTCCGCACCGGTCTGGGCCTGAAGGCGCAGATCAACCTGAAATCTGCCTTCGACCGCAAGAACTATTTCTACCCCGACCAGCCGGCCGGCTACCAGATCAGCCAGCTTTACGAACCCATCGTCGGCGAAGGCGAAGTGCTGGTGGAAATGGGCGACGGCACCGCGCGGCTGGTCCGCGTCGAACGCATCCACATGGAACAGGACGCGGGCAAATCCATCCACGACATGGACCCCGACAGCTCTTTCGTCGACCTGAACCGCGCCGGCGTCTGCCTGATGGAGATCGTCTCCCGCCCTGACATCCGAGGCCCGGAAGAGGCCGCCGCCTATATCCTGAAACTGCGCCAGATCATGCGATATCTCGGCACCTGCGACGGCGACATGCAGAACGGCAACCTGCGCGCCGACGTCAACGTCTCGGTCTGCCGTCCGGGCGATTACGAACGCTACCGCGAGACCGGCGATTTTGGCCATCTCGGCACAAGGTGCGAGATCAAGAACATGAACTCCACCCGCTTCATCCAGCAGGCGATCGAGGTCGAGGCGCGGCGCCAGATTGCCATTCTCGAAGCGGGCGGCACCGTCGATCAGGAAACCCGCGGCTTCGACCCCGTCAAGGGCGAGACCCGCACCCAGCGTTCCAAGGAAGAAGCGCATGATTACCGCTATTTCCCCGACCCCGACCTGCTGCCGCTGGAGATCGAACAGGGCTGGGTCGATGACATCGCCGCCCGCCTGCCCGAACTGCCCGACGCCAAGAAGGCCCGCTTCATCGCCGACTTCGGCCTCAGCGATTATGACGCCTCCGTGCTGACCGCCGATCTCGACTCGGCAGGCTATTTCGAGGCGACGGCACAGGGCCGCGACGGCAAGATGGCCGCGAACTGGGTCATCAACGAACTCTTCGGACGGCTCAAGAAAGACGACAGCGACATCACCGACAGCCCGGTCAGCCCCGGCCAGCTTGGTGCCATCGTCGATCTCATCGCCTCCGACGCGATCAGCGGCAAGATCGCCAAGGATGTCTTCGAAATCTGCTACACCACCGGCCGCGACCCCGCCGAGATTGTCGAGACCGAAGGCATGAAACAGGTCACCGACACCGGCGCCATCGAGGCCGCGGTGGATGAGATCATCGCCGCCAACCCCGACCAGGTCGCCAAGGCGCGCGAGAACCCCAAGCTGGCAGGCTGGTTCGTGGGCCAGGTGATGAAGGCGACCGGCGGCAAGGCGAACCCCAAGGCGGTCAACCAGATCGTGGCGGCCAAGCTCGGCGCATGAGCGCCCGCTTGGACGACACGATCAGCGCGAGGCAGGGCATCTGAAAGATGCCCGTTCGCGCCCCTTGCCCGCATCGCCACCAACGCAAAAAGCCGCCGGAGAAGCCCCCATGAACGCCCCTTTCCGATCCAGCTTGATGACCGTCAAACCGGAATGGATCGACTTCAACGGCCATCTCAACATGGCCTATTACTCCGTGCTGTTCGACCAGGCGGTGGATGAGGTCTATGGCCAGCTGGGCTTTGGTCCCGATTATCAAAAGACCGGCTGCACCACCTATGTGGCGGAATTCCACATCTGTTACCTGCGTGAATTGCATGAGGGCGACCGGGTGAACGCCGCCTTCCATCTGATTGATTTCGATGAGAAACGCTTTCATTCCTATCAGGAATTATACCACGAGGACGGCTGGCTTGCCGCCACCGCCGAGGGGCTGACCCTGCATGTCGACCAATCCGGCCCGCGCGTCGCCCCGATGCCGCAGAACATCAGGGACGCGCTGGAGGCCTTCAAGGCCCGCCAGGGCGCGCTGCCCCCCGAAGCCCGCGTCGGCCGCCGCATCGGGCTGAAGCGGTAGGGTGGGGTTTGGCCCGCCTTATCAAGCCTCGCATCCTTCAGTGATCGCTCTGCACCACCAGCGCCAGGTAACAGCCGGTGACAATCTGCGCCACGCTGTCCTTGTCCAGCACCCCCGCACATCCCGCGCCATAAGCTGCCGCCAGCCCGGCATAGATCATCCGGTGACACCAGATGGCGCAGGCGATTTTAGTCATCATAACTTTCAGTTGATTCCACATCCTAGTTCTCCAATGATGCGAAACCGTCGGGCCCTTGGGTTTCTGTTTGTGTTCTCACCGTCGTGATGCAACAAATATGCCCATCCAGCCCGTTGAATTCGTTGTGAAATTATTGCGTCTCTCATGTTGCGGGACATTTTGGAAAGTTGTTGAAAGTTGTTGGACGTCACCGCCTTCGCGGCCCTGATCAAACGCAAACGCGGTGAAGCGCGGCTGACCCAGGAGACCCTTGCGCAGGATGTCTTTGGCGATTCTGCCCGCAAGGCGGACATTTCCCGGCTTGAAAACGCAAAGGTGGCAAATCCGCAGGAAGCCACGGTGCAAAAGATTTGCACGGCGCTGAACATCTCTGCCGCCGAGATGGAGCCGATCCGCCAGTCGCGCCTCTCCGCCGCGCAACTGGATCAGATCCCGACGCTCAGCCGAAAAGACCTGCAAACCCTCGCCGCAATGTTCGAGATCGTCGGTGCCTTCGATATGGGTGACGAAGAATTGCGCGGCTACCTCGAAGACAAGGCCAACGAATACCGCGCCTTGCGCCAGCAGATCGCCACGATGGACGACACCATCACCGAGATCGCACAACTGAAGGACGCGGCGGAAGATGCTGCCAAGGCGCTTGATTTCGCGGAAGTTGAGAAACTGCTCGCCTCCGCCGACTTCGCCGAGACCGCGATCAATGCACAGACCAAGATTACCCGCGCCAACAACGCATTGATCCGCAACCGCACCGAACAGGCGTTTGATATCCTGGCTGCCGTCGCCGACAGTTTTCGCAGTTCGGACCCGATGGCCCCCGCACAGATTAGACTCCAGCTGGAAGACATCCTCTACAGCCACGGTCTGCGCTACGGCAGCGATGGCATGGCCCTTTCAGAGCGTATGATCCGCGATGCGCTGGCTGACCTTCCCAAAGAAGAGACACCGCAACTCTGGGCCGACGCCCAAAACAGTCTGGCCGTTGCCCTTGCAAACCAAGGCACCCGTACAGACGGCCCCAAAGGCGCGGACCTGCTGGCAGAGGCTGTCACCGCCTGTCGCGCAGTACTCGACGTCTACACCCAACACGATTATCCGGAGCAATGGGCCACGACGCTGAACAACCTCGGCAACGCCCTGCAAGAGCAAGGTAGCCGCACTGACGGTCTCAAGGGCGCGGACCTGCTGGCGGAGGCTGTCTCCGCCTACCGCGCCGCCCTTGAGGTCTTCACCCGGCAGGATCATCCGGTGCAATGGGCCACGACGCAGAACAACCTCGGCAACGCCCTGCGAGGGCAAGGTATCCGCACCGACGGTCTCAAAGGCGCGGACCTGCTGGCTCAGGCCGTCACCGCCTTTCGCGCCGCGCTTGAGGTCCGCACCCGGCAGGATCATCCGGTGCAATGGGCCACGACGCAAAACAACCTCGGCGGCGCCCTGCGAAATCAAGGCACCCGCACCGACGGACCAAAAGGCACGGACCTGCTGGCACAGGCGGTCACCGCCTACCGCGCCGCCCTTGACGTCTACACCCGGCAGGATCATCCGGTGGACTGGGCCATGACGCAGAACAACCTCGGCAACGCCCTCGGAGATCAAGGCAACCGTACCAACGGCCCCAAAGGCGCGAACCTGCTGGCGCAGGCCGTCACCGCCTACCGCGCTGCGCTTGAGGTCCGCACCCGGCAGGACCACCCGGTGCAATGGGCCACGACGCAGCTAAACATTGCCCTCACCCAGCGCGATCTGTCCCGGCACGACAGTTGCCCCGACCCGCATGCCGCGCTTGAGGCGGCGCTTGTGGCGGTCGATGATGCCCTGACCGTCTATGACCCAGATCACATGTCCTATGACCACGGCACCGCCACCCGCCTGCGCGATGCCATCCTTGCGGACATCGCTGCCCTGCCACCGGAATAATCCCGGCGCTGCGGTGTACTTTCGGTGTACAGCCCGTGTACGTTGTGTGACCCTTTCCAATCGGTTAAGAACCCCTGCGAACCCCCGTCGAAGGATGCCCATGCCCCGTTACGAGTACAAAGTCGTCCCCGCCCCCTCCAAGGGGCGCAAGGGCAAAGGTGTGAAGGGGGCTGAGGCCCGGTTTTCCTATGGGTTGCAAGAGCTTATGAACGAGCTTGCGGGCGATGGCTGGGAATATCAGCGGGCAGAGACGCTGCCCTCGGTCGAACGCGCCGGCCTCACCTCCACCACCACCGAATGGCGCAACGTGCTGGTCTTCCGCCGTCTGCGCAACAATGATGCGGAGGCCTTCTCCCCCGAGCTTCTGCCCGCCCCGGCGGAAGATGATGCGCCCGGGCAACTGGCGGAAAAACCGGCGGCTGTGGCCGCAAAAACCCCGGCCGGAACCGCAGCGCAACAAGCCCCCGCGCCGGTGCAGACCCCCGGCGCCGCACAGGCGTCATCCGATGATCAGCCCTGGGACAATGGCGTCGAGGACACCAGCGATGTGCGTGGGCTAAGCGCCTCGCTTGAGAAGCTGGCAGCGGCTAGGAAGCCTTCTGATTCAGCGTCCTAGACGGCACTCCTAAAGCGCCCGACCTTGGACTGAGACCCGCATACCCTGCCGCGCCTGCGGCGCTCTCGGGACAATCGTGTCACAGGATGATTCTGGTGAAAGGTCGGGTGCCTTAAACGTCCAGATCAAGCGCCAGCGCGTGGATGCGCCCGATCAGGTCAGGGCCAAGCGCGGCGTGAACGGCACGATGCCGCGCGATGCGCGACTGCCCCTTGAAAGCCGCCGACCGGATGCGCAGGTTGTAATGCGTTTCCCCGCCCTCGCGATAGCCGCCATGCCCGCGGTGGCTCTCGCTGTCGTCCACCACTTCCAGCTCACGCGGATCGAACGCGGTTTGCAATGCCGATCTGATCTCTTCCGTCTTCGACATTTTTACCGTCATTTTCCTGTCAAGCCCCTTCAATCTCTTCGCGGAAAGTCTAAACTCCTCTCTTCGAGTCGAAAAGGTCAATCGCTATGTCCAAACCAGATCCCTTCGGATTCGACATGTCCGTGTCGTCTTCGAAAAAGAAAAACCCGCGCGGCCGGCGCGGCATGTCCGGCGCGTCTGAAACATCGACCCGGATCTGTGATCATGAGGGCTGCGAAGAGGCCGGGAAATACCGCGCGCCGAAAGCGCCCGACGTGCTGGACGATTACTTCTGGTTCTGCCAGCAGCACGTCCGCGAATACAACCTCAAGTGGAACTTCTTCGACGGCACCACCGAGGCGGAGATGAACGCGCAGCTGTCGGAGGACAAGGTCTGGGAACGCAAGACCAAGCCGCTGGGCGATCCGGAGGCGCGTGCATGGGCGCGGCTGGGCATCGAGGATCCGCATCAGGTGCTGGGCAAGAACGCGACCCAGAACCCCGGTCGCGGTGGCCAGGCGGGGCGCAGGCTGCCCCCCACCGAACGCCGCGCGGTCGAGATCCTGGAGGTCAAGGACACGATGACCAAGCCCGAGATCCGCAAGGCCTACAAGCTGCTGATCAAGGTGCTGCACCCCGACATGAACGGCGGCGACCGGTCGCAGGAGGACCAGCTGCAGCAGGTCATGTGGGCCTGGGACCAGATCAAGGGCAGCCGCAGCTTCAAGGACTGACCGGGCCAGGGTGCAGCATGGCTGCACCCGACGCACCACCTGGTAAGCTACGGGTCCCCCGCACCTTAGGTGCGGGAAATCAGGTGGGCGGCCCGGCTGGCCGCAACCCCGCCTGCCCAGACCACAAGGACCAGCAGATCATCTGCCAGAACCCCCAGCACATGAAGCGGTCCGACAAGGCTGCCTGCCACCCAGTCCCGCAGGATTTCCAGCGGCAAGACCTGTCGCCAAAGCGAATCGAACGGCATCAGCAACACCGCGATCACCGCCCCCAGCACGGTGGCCCCAAGAAAGCTGAGCAGCGCGCGCAGCAGTCCCGGAACCCCCTGCCCGCCAAACCCGCCCGCCACCAGCAGCCCCGCCAGAAACGCCCCGGCGCTGGCCACCCGCAGGAAACCGGCGTCACCATAGCCGAATTTCCCCTGCCCGATCATCGCCAATGCGACGCCGCCGCCTGCCGCGCCAATCGCGGCCGCCACGGCAAAGCGCTGTTGTAGTGTCAATGTTGTCATGATGCATTCTCCTGTCTTGCCTGAACCGGAATAGCCCCGCCTGGTGCAGATATTGCCCTCCGGTTGCGCATCTTTCGTGCAGCTCTGCGGAATGTTCTGGGCAAGGCCGGCCCGTCTTGGCATGTTCGGGTACGAAAAAAGGAGCATCGCGATGCGCTATCCCTACGATCTGGGCCAATACACACGGGCCGTCACCACAGGCTCTGCCGATGCGCAATGCTGGTTCGACCGGGGGCTCAACTGGACCTATGGTTTCAACCACAAGGAGGCGATTGCCTGCTTTACCAGGGCCGCCGCCGCCGATCCGGCCTGCGCCATGGCCCATTGGGGCCACGCCTATGCCGCCGGGCCGAATTACAACATGCCCTGGGTCCTGTTCGACAGCAAAGGCCGGGCGGAGGCTCTGGCCGAAGCCTTTGATGCGACCCGGGCCGCGCGCGCCGTGATCGACAATGCCAGCCCGGTCGAAGCGGCATTGATCCGGGCGCTGAGCGCCCGTTATCCGCAACGCGACCCGGTGGAGGATATGGCCCCCTGGGACCGCGCCTTTGCCGATGCCATGCGGGCCGTTCATCAGGCCCATCCGACCGATCCGGACATCGCAACCGTCTTTGTCGATGCGCTGATGAACCTGACGCCCTGGGCCATGTGGGACATCGCGGAAGGTGACGTGGCCCCGGGTGCCGAAACGCTGGAGGCGCAGGCGGTTCTGGAAACCCAGATGGCCCTGCCCGGCGGCATGGCCCACCCCGGTATCCTGCATCTTTACGTGCATCTGATGGAGATGTCGCCCTATCCCGAAAAGGCGCTGAAAGCCTCTGACGTCTTGCGCAGGCTGGTGCCAGATGCCGGCCATCTGGTGCATATGCCCACGCATATCGACGTGCTTTGCGGTGCTTACGAGAACGTGGTGCGCTGGAACGAGCGCGCCATCGAGGCGGACCTGAAATATTACGAGGCCGAAGGCGCGTTCAACATCTACACCGGCTACCGGCAGCACAATTACCACTTTGTCATCAGCGGGGCGCTCTATCTGGGTCAGTTCGAACCGGCGATGCGTGCCGTCCGGGGCATGCGCGAGACGACGCCGGATGCCTTGCTGCAGATCAAATCGCCACCGATGGCGGATTTCTTTGAAACCATCCTGGGGATGGAGCCACATGTGCTGATCCGCTTTGGCATGTGGGAGGAGATCCTCAAGCTGGAACTGCCCGAGGATACCGAAACCTACATCATGTGCACCGCCTTCATCGAATACGCCAGGGGGCTGGCCTATTCCGCGCTGGGTCATATCGAGGAAGCGGATGCGCAGCTTGATACCTTCCTTGCGGTCAAGGCACGCGTGCCCGAAAGCCGCCTGTTGCACAATGTGCGCGGCGTCGACCTGCTGGAGGTGGCGGCCGCCATGCTTGAAGGGGAACTGGCCTATCGCAAGGGCGACTATGACCTGGCCTTTGCCCATCTGCGGCGTGCCGTGTCACTGGACGATGCCCTGCCTTACGACGAACCCTGGGGCTGGATGCAGCCGACGCGCCATGCGCTGGGGGCGCTGCTGTTCGAGCAGGGTCACACCGTGGAGGCAGAGCAGGTGTTTCGCCAGGATCTGGGGCTGGTCCCCGGCCTGCCCCGCGCCTGCGTGCATCCTGACAGCGTCTGGGCCCTGCGCGGGCTGTACGATTGCCTGATCGCCAACGGCAAGACGGATGAGGCCCCGCATGTCAAACTGCGCCTCGACCTTGCAGAGGCGCGCGCGGACCGGCCCGTCAAGGCCGCCTGCGGCTGCGCGCAGGTTGCCATTGACGCGATCTGCGCCAGTTAGGCTCGTGTGACGCAACAAACCCACAGCCCAACCCTTGCACGTACTCAGGATATGTTGCACCAGAGGCGGGCTGATATTTCCCCAATCGGGGCGAAGACCGAAAAGGACGAGGACAAATGGCTGACGGCGCGCTGGACATCAACACCAAACCCACCGAAGACATCAGCGTCCGCGAGGTTTTCGGCATCGACACGGACATGGTTGTCAAAGGTTTCGCCGCCCGGACAGAACGGGTGCCGGAACTGGACAGCACCTACAAGTTCGATCCCGACACCACACTGGCAATCCTGGCAGGCTTCAGCCACAACCGACGGGTGATGATCCAGGGGTATCACGGCACCGGCAAATCGACGCATATCGAACAGGTCGCGTCGCGGCTGAACTGGCCTGCGGTGCGCGTGAACCTCGACAGCCACATCAGCCGGATCGACCTGATCGGCAAGGATGCGATCAAGCTGCGCGATGGCAAGCAGGTCACCGACTTTCAGGAAGGTATCCTGCCCTGGGCGCTGCGCAACCCCACCGCCATCGTCTTTGACGAATATGACGCGGGCCGCGCGGATGTGATGTTCGTGATCCAGCGGGTGCTGGAGGTGGACGGCAAGCTGACGCTGCTGGACCAGAACCAGGTGATCGAACCGCACCCCTATTTCCGCATCTTCGCCACCGCCAACACCGTTGGTCTGGGCGATACCACCGGGCTGTACCACGGCACCCAGCAGATCAACCAGGGTCAGATGGACCGCTGGTCGCTGGTGGCCACGCTGAACTATCTGTCCATCGACGCGGAAACCGCAATCGTTCTGTCGAAGAACCCGCATTACAACAATGCAGAGGGGCGCAAGACCGTGCGCCAGATGGTCACTGTTGCCGATCTGACCCGCACTGCCTTCATGAACGGGGAACTCTCCACCGTGATGTCGCCGCGTACCGTGATCGCATGGGCCCAGAACGCCACGATCTTCCGCAACGTCGGCTATGCCTTCCGCCTGTCCTTCCTCAACAAATGCGATGAGCTGGAGCGTCAGACAGTGGCCGAATTCTATCAGCGTCTGTTTGACGAGGAACTGCCGGAAAGCGCCGCAAGCGTCAGCCTGGGCTGATCCCGGCAGGCCCCCCGCACCGCCTGAGTGATTGCAGGCCCGGTCGCGCCTGCGATCGGGCCCGCATCCACCGGTCAGACCGTGCGGCGCATCGTGCCACGCACCTGCGGCTTTGCAGCACCGGGCACGCATTGAACATGCAGGATCATGCAGAGGTTTCCTCTTCCCAGCGCTTCTGCATCTCTTCGGGCGAGACCGCCTCGATGGTTTGCGACAGCATCCACCGGTGGCCGAACGGGTCCAGCAGCGTCGCCGTGCGTTCGCCAAAGGATTGATCCGCCGGCGCGCGCAGCAGGGTCGCCCCGGCCGCCACGGCCTGCGCCACATCCCCGTCGACGGAGGTGGTGGCAAGGTGGAAGGTCACGGCGGTTCCGCCCAGCGTATCGGGGCTGACGGCGCCGAAATCGGGATATTCATCGCTCAGCATGATGCGCGACTCGCCGATGACCAATTCGGCATGGCCAATCCTGCCGTCGCCGGGATCGGTCATGCGGAAGTCTTCCACGGCGCCAAACGCCTTTGCATAGAACTGGATGGCATCTTTTGCACCTTTGGCAACAAGGTAGGGGACGATGGTATGGGACATCTTTGGAATCCTTGGCTTGTCATGATAGATTATTTACGTTACGTTTCGTAAAGAAATGAGTCAAGAAAAACAAAATCCTCGCGGCCGCCCGCCCAGCAAGGCCGCCAGAGCCAAGGCGCTGGCCGCTGCCGTCGATATCCTCATGCAAGAGGGTTTCGGGCGATTGACCATTGATGCCGTGGCCATGCGGTCGGGTGTCGGAAAGCCGACGATCTACCGGAACTGGGCAAACGCCAGCGAATTGGCGATGGCCGCCCTGATGGAGAGCCAGCCGAAGGTGAGCCTGCAAACGGCGGGCAGCCTTTCCGACCGGCTGGAGCATCAGATCATGGCGATCGTGGCCGCCTTTGCGACCACGCGGGGCCGTCAGATCGGCCTTGCGCTTGCCGCGGCGGACCGGGACAGCGAAATGACCCGTGCCTTCCGAAACCGTGTGATCCTGTCGGGGCGCGAGGTCGGGCGTGGCCTGATCGCCGAGGCCGTCAGGGAAGGTCAGATTGCCGCGCCGGAGAGCACCGAAGTCATCCTCGACATGATCTATGCCCCGATCTTCTACCGTCTGCTTGTCGGGCATCTGCCGCTGGATCAGCCCTTTGCCAGGGCGCTGGTCGACAAGGGGATGCAGCTTCTTGGTCAGGCGACATCCTGACCAGAGACTGAAACGCGGCCCGCTGTCGGACCACCGCCCCCTCTCAACTATTATAGCGCCCCGCCTTACACTTGAATCACCGATACCCTGCCGCGCTTCGCGCTCTCGGGACATCGGCGATACGGAGTGTATCAGGTTAAAGGCGGGACGCTGTAAACCACCGCCGCGGATGCGACGGTGGCCTTGTTCAGCAGCGGGGCGATGTGTCGCCCGGCGCCATCATTCCAGCGGCTGGGACTGGACCTCGCCTTCGGCAGGCATGGATTCAACCGACCGCTGGGCGGCGGCCATGTCCCGCGCGGTGACGAAAGGTTCTGCCGCTTCGAGATCAGCCTTGGTGGCAGAGCTGGTCAGCGTGACATTGCCATTCTCGTCCTGCTGGGCGGACAGGCTGTCCAGTTTCACGGCAACCCATTTCTCACCGATCCCCAGGAAGCCGCCGACACCGATCACGGCACCTTCAACGGAACCGTCGAGGTTCACGATCAGGTCGTCGATCTCGCCGATGCTTTCACCGCTGGCCGAATACACGTTTGACCCCATCAGGTCATCTGCAAGGATGGTGTTCTCACCCTGCATGTGGATCTGGCCTTCGACAGGTTTCGCTGTCTCTTCGGGTGCGACCTCGGCGGTCTGGTTCGGATCGCCGGCCAGGCCGTCATCCGCAGGCACCTCGGCGGTGTCGGTCCCATCGGACTGCATCGCATCATCGGCAGGTGCTTCGGCAGTGTCGGTGGCCGTGTCATCGGCAGGTACTTCGGCAGTATCAGAGGCCGCGTCGTCAGCAGGCACCGCTGAATCGGCGGTATCGGTTGTCTCCTCCGCCGGGGCTTCCGCATTGTCCTGTGTCAGCGGCTGCTCGCTCGCGGTTGCAGCATCGTCGGCAGGCGCGGTTGCGGTCTGGGCGGCAAGAATGGCGGGGGTCGCAGTCAGTGTCGCGATCAGCGCCAGAGTACTCGCATGTTGCTTCAAATTGGTCATGGTTTTTCTCCTCACTTGGTTGCAGACGGGCTGACTGTGCAGCGTGCAGCGCCGGTCCCGCCGTTCTGACCAGCCAATTCGCAAACTGGTGGTTCGGTTCCGGTCAATTTTTCGGGAACCGGCAGGATTCAGCCCATGCAAGCCGGGGCATGACGCAGGTCACCCAGGCAAACCAACCTGAAATCAAGGGGATACAACCAGAGGTTAACAGATGCGGAAAACCGCCGATCCCGGCAACCCCGCGACAGGCCTGCCCGGAACATCGCAAAACGCCGGCCCCGCCGCGCAGGCCCCGCTGCCTTCAGGTGCCAGGGGTTGCGGCACCCCGGCATCATTGCAGGGTCAATTCCAAAAAAATCGCCGCCACGACGCGCAATTCGGGAAATCCGTCATAAACTTGTTACATGATCAGTTCTTGCGCGATTCGGATTGCCCTTGCCTGCCTGGCCCTCAGCGGCCCGGCCCGGGCGCTGCCGACCTCCCCTTCCGAACGGGCGACGCTCTTTGCCGCCTGCGCCGGTCGCTACGCCGCGCAGGAGACATTCTGGGGCAGGCAAGCGGACGAAGACCGGGACAGCGACACATTCGACGCGCTGACCGAAGCCGTGATGCCCGCCGCCATCGACTATGGCATGCCGCCCGCCGTTGCCCGGAACGCCAAGTTTCATGCCTGGCGCGACCATGCCTATCTGCGTAATGATGCCGAATTCTCCCCCGACCAGGGCCGCCGCAGCCGCGCCCGCGACCGGCTGGCGCGGGAATTGACGGAATGCAGCGATCTGATCCGCTGAAAGCCACGCGGCCCGCTGGTCATCCGGTCCCAATCGGCCTAGGTTGCATGGCAGAACAGACCATTGCATGAGTGCCCGATGACCACCAAATCCGACAACCCTGCCGACGCGTTCAAAAAGGCACTCGCCGAGGCCTCCAAGGTCATGGCCAACGACCCGGAGCTGAATGTCAGCTATTCGGTCGATCCCTCCGGCCTGTCGGGCGATATGATGCGCCTGCCGCAGGTCAGCCGCCGCATGACCCGCGAAGAGGTGCTGCTGGCGCGGGGCACGGCGGATGCGCTGGCGCTGAACCGGCGCTATCACAACGGCCAGACCCATGCGCGCTACCAGCCGCAGGGCGAAATGGCCCGCGATCTGTACGAGGCGATGGAAACCGCGCGCTGCGAGGCAATGGGCGCGCGCGACATGCCCGGCACGGCGGGCAACATCGACGCCAAGATCAAGCATGACGCGCTGCGCAAGGGCTATGATCAGGCCCGGCAGGCCAGCGACGTGCCCCTGGCCACGGCGGCAGGCTATCTTGTGCGCCATCTGGCAACCGGCCGCGACCTGCCCGCGGGCGCGGACAACGCGATGGACCTGTGGCGTGGCTTTATCGAGGAACAGGCCGGCGGCGCGCTTGAGACTTTGGACGACGTGCTGCATGACCAGTCCGCCTTTGCCAAATTCGCGCGCAAGATGATCTCGGATCTCGGCTATGGCGATCAGCTGGGCGATGACCCCGACCAGATGGACGACGATCAGCAGGACGATGCCGAAGAGGGCGCGGAAGAGGAGCAGGATCCCGATTCCACCGGCCAGGACGATCAGGACGAGGATGAGGCCGAAGGCAGCGCCGAACAATCGCAGGAGGATCAGCAGGATGCCTCCGAGGCGCAGGTCAGCATGGACGACATGGCCGATCAGGAGATGGGCGATGAGGCCGAAATGCCCGAAGGCGACGCGCCGCTGGAGCCGCCTGCCCCGCAGCCCGTGTCGGATGCCGATCCCAATTACCTTGTCTATCTCGATGCCCATGACGAGGTGATCGGGGCGGAGGAACTGGCCGAACCGGTGGAGCTGGAGCGCCTGCGCGCCTATCTGGACCAGCAGCTTGACCCCCTGAAGGGGGCGGTCAGCCGTCTGGCCAACAAGCTGCAACGCCGTCTTCAGGCGCAGCAGAACCGGTCCTGGGAGTTTGACCTGGAGGAAGGCACGCTTGACGCGGGCAGGCTGGCCCGTGTGGTGGCCAACCCCACCACGCCGCTGTCCTTCAAGGTCGAGAAAGACACCGAATTCCGCGACACCTGCGTGACGCTGCTGCTGGACAATTCCGGCTCCATGCGGGGGCGGCCCATCTCCATCGCGGCGATCTGTGCCGATGTGCTGGCGCGCACGCTGGAGCGCTGCAACGTCAAGGTGGAGATCCTTGGCTTTACCACCCGCGCCTGGAAGGGCGGACAGGCCCGCGAGGCCTGGCTGAACGAGGGTCGCCCGGTGCAGCCCGGCCGCCTGAACGATCTGCGCCACATCATCTACAAATCCGCCGATGCGCCCTGGCGCCGGACCCGGTCGAACCTTGGCCTGATGATGAAGGAAGGCTTGCTGAAAGAGAACATCGACGGCGAGGCGCTGGAATGGGCGCACCGCCGGATGATGGCCCGCCACGAGGCGCGCAAGATCCTGATGGTGATCTCCGACGGGGCGCCGGTGGATGATTCCACCCTGAGCGTGAACCCGGCGAATTACCTGGAAAAGCACCTGCGCGACGTGATCGCCATGGTCGAAAAGCGCAAGGCGGTGGAACTGCTGGCCATCGGCATCGGCCATGACGTGACGCGCTATTATGACCGCGCCGTGACGATCACGGATGTGGATCAGCTGGCGGGTGCGATGACCGAACAGCTGGCCGCGCTCTTTGACAAGGACCCAAGGGCACGGGCGCGCGTCATGGGCATGCGCCGCGCCGGTTGAAGCCGCGCATTTGTGTATTTTGAAGAACAATGAAGGAGCGGGCATGTTCCAGAGTTTCGAGGTCACCGCGCGGCCGGAACAGGGACCGCCCCGGCTGCGGGCGCTGCGCGCAGAGATTGCCGCCGCGGGGCTGGCAGGGTTCATCGTGCCCCGTGCGGATGCCCATCAGGGTGAATATGTGGCCCCCCGCGACGACCGTCTGGCCTGGCTGACGGGGTTCACAGGCTCTGCCGGGTTCTGCGCCGTATTGGCAGAGGTGGCCGGTGTCTTTGTCGACGGGCGGTATCGCACCCAGGTCAAGGCGCAGGTCGCCGCCGATTTCACGCCGGTGCCCTGGCCTGAAACCGGCCTGGGCGACTGGCTGCGCCGGGAATTGCCGAAAGGGGGCAGTGTGGGGTTCGATCCCTGGCTGCATACGCCGGGGCAGATCGCCCAGGTCGAAGAGGCGCTGACAGGCAGTGATGTGACCCTGCGCGCCTGCGACAATCTGGTGGACCGGATCTGGCCCGATCAGCCCGCGCCGCCGATGGGAGCGGCCAAGGTGCATCCCATCGAATTCGCGGGCGAAAGCCATGACGCCAAACGCGCGCGCCTGGCAGCGGCATTGCGCGAGGCGGGCCACCGCGCTGCCGTGATCACCCTGCCCGACAGCCACAACTGGCTGTTGAACATCCGGGGCGCGGACATCGTGCACAACCCTGTCGCCCATGGCTTTGCCGTTCTGCATGACTCTGGCGTGGTGGACCTCTTCATGGCCCCCTCCAAGCTGGCGGGCATGGCGGATCACCTTGGGTCCGACGTGCAGGTGCATGCGCCCGACAGGCTTTTGGCCAGCCTGTCGGCCCTGGAAGGGCCGGTGCGGCTGGACAAGCAATCGGTGCCCGTCGCCATTGCCGAGGCTTTGGGGGAGCGTGGCATCTGGGGCGATGACCCCTGTGCGCTGCCCAAGGCCTGCAAGAACGAGGCGGAAATCGCGGGATCAGCCGCCGCCCATCTGCGCGACGGCGCGGCCCTGTGCGAGCTCCTGGCCTGGCTTGACGCGCAGCCGGCGGGCAGCGTGACGGAAACCCAGGTGGTGACCGAGCTTGAAGCCAGCCGCCGCCGCGACAATGCCCTGCAGGAGATCAGTTTCGACACCATCGCGGGCACCGGCCCGAATGGCGCGATCATGCACTACCGGGTGACCGAGGAGAGCGATGCCAGGCTGGAGGACGGCCAGCTGATCGTGCTGGATTCCGGCGGCCAATACCTGGACGGGACCACCGACATCACCCGGACCATCGCCATCGGCACCCCGCCCGAGGAGGCGCGCGCCGCCTTTACCCGCGTGCTGGCAGGCATGATCGCGATGAGCCGCCTGCGCTGGCCCGCAGGTCTGGCCGGAACTCATATAGAAGCCGTGGGGCGCATGCCGCTGTGGCTGGCGGGCCAGGATTTTGACCATGGGCTGGGCCATGGCGTGGGCGCCTATCTGAGCGTGCACGAAGGCCCGCAGCGCCTGAGCAGGCTCAGCAACACGCCGCTGCAGCCCGGCATGATCCTGAGCAATGAGCCCGGCTATTACCGCGAGGGGGCCTTTGGCATCCGCATCGAGAACCTGCTGGTGGTGCGCGCGGCACCTGCCCTGCCCGGCGGTGACGATCACCGCGCCATGCTGCACTGGGAAACGCTCAGCTTTGCCCCCATCGACCGCCGCCTGATCCTGCCCGAAATGCTGGAGCCTGCGCATATCGCCTGGCTGAACGCTTATCACGCAGCAGTTGCAGAAAAAATCGGGCCGCGGGTATCGCCTGTCACAAAACTGTGGTTGGATGCCGCCACCGCACCACTTTGAAAGGGCGCGGAACGAGGGGAAAGCGATGTCAGACCATATCAAGATCACCAAGGCAGTTGGCACCTGGAGCGTCCGCGCGGGCGGCGCGGTGTTGGGCGAAAGCAGCAATGCGCTGGAACTGGCAGAGGGGGATTATCCTCCGGTGATCTATTTCCCCCGTGGCGATATCGCGATGGCCTTTCTCGACCGGACGGATCACACATCGCATTGCCCGCACAAGGGCGACGCGGTTTATTATTCCGTCGTGACCAAGAGCCGGACACTGGAAAACGCGGTCTGGTCCTATGAGGCGCCCAAGGAGGCCATGGCCCGGATCAAGGACCACCTGGCCTTTTACCCGCTGGACGAGATCACCGTCGAGCAGATCTGACCACCGGCGGGGAAGCCGGTGGCGCCTGTGCATCCCTGATCCGCGCGCAGCGCCGGTCAGGCCCCGGCCTGTTCCGCCGGAACTGCCGTGCGCGCGCTGCGCAGGCTGCGCCCCCACCACAGCAGCTGGTCCAGCATCTTTTCCGCCGAGGTCTCCAGATGGGCGAAATCGGACAGCTGTTTCTCGCCCTTTGCCACCGGCAGGTAATCGCCAAAGTTGATATGGACGGCGGCCTGCATCGTCACCATCTCCAGCTCGGCGGCGATGCCCCGGACATGTTCAACCGCCCGCGCCCCGCCAACGCCGCCATATCCGATCAGCCCTGCCGGTTTGCGCCGCCATTCCGCGTGATCCAGCGCGTTTTTCAGCACCGCGGTCGGGCCGTGGTTGTATTCGGCGACGGTGAACACATAGGCGTCGAATTCGGCCATGCGGGCGCGGAAGGCCCCGGCTGCCTGTCTTTGCGCGTCACTCGCCTGCGGGTCGCCGAAAAACGGCAGGGTCACATCGCGCAGGTCGATCCCGCTCACCTCAAAGCCATGTTGCGCCGCCTTGCGGGCGATCCAGCCTGCGGGTTTGTCGGCGAACCTTCCGTCGCGGGTGCTGCCGGTGATCACCGCCAGGCGCAGCGGTGCTGCCTCCCCGACACTACGAAACGCGCCGGCCAGGGTCACCGGCAGTGAATCGACACTTTCGATCAGGGGGGCAATCCGCGCCAGATGTGCGGCAAATTCCGGGGATGCCGCCCATTCCTCCTTGGCCTCTTTCGACTGAAACCGGGTGACAATCACCAACCGGCTGCCGTCCGCCGCGCGGTAGACCTCATTGCCAAGCCAGCCGGTTCTGGTGGCCTTCCCCCGCAGCTTTGCGATCTCATCGAGCTGTACCTTCAGCAAAGCCTCGGCATTGCCGCTCTTTGGTGTGAAGGTGTTTATCAATGTCTCAATGCTCTGGCCTGTCATGGGGATTTTCCTTGCTCTGCTTGCGATTCCGTTACAGGCTTACAATAAGTAAGCCGCTTACGATTAAAAGAACCGGGATCATTGTAAGGAACTGACATGAAAGTAAGCCCTGCGCCCGCAGATCCGTCTGATCCGATGCATGCCGATTGCCCCGGTCGCGAGGTGTTCAAGCTGATTACCGGTCGTTGGAGCCTGCTGATCCTGTGGTCGCTGAAATCGGGCCCGGTCCGGTTTCACCGGATCCGGGATACGGTCGAGGGCATCAGCGAAAGGGTACTGTCCAGCAGCCTCAAGGATCTTTGCCGTCACGGCCTGATCAGCCGCCATGTCGACCCGAGCGTGCCGCCAAAGGTCAGTTACAGCCTCACGCAGAGCGGGGAAGGACTGCTTGATATCACCGATCAGCTGACAGGCTGGATTGCCCGCGAGCTGGACAATATCGACGCGGCCAAACGGCGATATGACAGGGCGCAATAATCTTCGGAACCCAGGGCGATCAGCTGGCCGATTTACAGCCTGCTCATAAGGGGTTTGGGGCAGAAGGTGAAAACGGCGCGAGGTTGCCCCCGCGCCGTCTTTCTTGAAACAATGATTGCCGCTCAGGTCGCAGGCGAGGCCGGTGTCTCCGGCACTGCCGGCAGCGGTGCCGGGGGTGACGCCTGAACCACATTGGCCAGCCAGTTCGTATCCGCCGCCAGCGCACTGGCATTGGTGTTCTGCAGGACCGCACAGACCACCCCGTCGAACACCACTTCGGTATCGGTGCCGTTGGTCGCGGCACGGATGTCCAGGCGGCTGTCGTCGGCCTCGATGCTCAGGGGGTCGCCCTGGCTTTGCGCCAGCATCAGCACATCTTCGTCCGGGTCGAAATCCGTCACCACGATGGCCGCCTCGCCGGTCTGGTCGAAGCCCAGCGCCTCGATGATGTCGGCACCTGCCCCGCCGGTCACCGTGTCGCCGTCATTGGCGCGGATCAGGTCATCGTTGTTGCCGCCGTTGAGCACGTCTGACGCTTCATCAGACAGGCCGGGGATCTCGGTGCCATTGGTGGGTGTGCGGTAGCCGATGAGCGTATCCTGCCCCGCACCACCCAGGATGGTATCCGCGCCCAGGCCCCCTTCGAGCACATCATTGCCCAGTTCACCTGCAATGAGGTCATCGCCACGCCCGCCAAAGATGGTGTCACCCTGCGCGCCACCTGACAGGCTGTCGTCGCCACTGTCGCCCAAGATCACATCCGCGCCAAAGCCGCCGTTGATCGTGTCGTTCCCTTCGCGGCCCTGCAGGCTGTCCGCGCCCTGGCGGCCGTCGATCAGGTCATCCCCGCCGCCTGCGTTGATGCTGTCGTCACCGGCAGAACCGTCAAGCGTGTCGTCGCCGCCATAGCCGTTCAGCACGTCATCCCCCGCGCCGGCGCGGAACAGGTCGTCACCACCGGTGCCGATATAGACGTCATCACCCGAGGTGCCTTCTGTCACCGGTTCTTCGGGTGTCTCAGGCGTTTCCGGTTCTTCGGGTGTTTCCGGCGTTTCGGGTGCCGGCGTGTCATCATCGTCATCGTTGAAAATGGCCCCGATCAGGCCCAACCCCAAAAGAGGCAAGAGGAAATAGGCGAGCATGGCAGATCATTCCTTATTTTTGACATATTCCAGAGTTTAAGAATTTGTTAACCTGATAAGGAAGCCCCCAATCCGGCGTTTTTCGCTCTTTGGTGCGCGCATGGAAACAATGCCGGTAAATCCGGCGAATATACATGGAATCAGAAACGCTTAGCTGTGTTCTTCGGCTGCGGTCGCGGCCAGCGCCCGGTTATAGGCTTTCAGCGCATCGACATGAAAAAGCGCCCCCAGCAACTCCGGGGTGGTATCAGCCGACAGTGTTACAACCGGAATGAAGCGTGCGCCGGAACTCTCGAAAATCGGCATCGCCGATTCGAGGGTCGCCGTGGCGTCGATATAGGTGCCTTCGTCGATCAGGGCCCAGCATTGATCGGCATTTGCCGCGCGCGGGTCTTCGGGCCGCCGCATGACCCGGGCCGCCGTGAACATCGCCAGCAGGTAAGCCTGCGGCCCCGCCGCAAGGTGAATGCCCCGCCGTTCGATCTGGGTGAGGAAGAAACTGCGGTCCACCAACCGACTGCCAAGCGCGGTGGACATGCTGACCGCCACCATGACCGCCAGCCCGGTCTGCCAGTCACCGGTCATCTCGAAGACGATCAGGGTGGTCGAAATCGGCGCGCCCAGCACGGCGGCGGCCACCGCCCCCATGCCCGCCAGCGCATAAAGGCTCGACGAGCCGGACACATCCGGGAACACGCCCGTCGCGATCAGCCCGAAGCCCAGCCCGGTGAGCGCCCCGATCATCAGCGAGGGGGAAAACACCCCGCCCCCCATCCGGCCCCCCAGCGTGATGGCCACCGCCGCCACCTTGAGCACGGCGAAAACGATCACCTCGTTCAGGACCAGCGATCCGGTCAGGGCGCGCGAGGTCGTCTCATAGCCGACGCCGATGATATGGGGAAACCACAGCGCGATCACGCCCAGCAAAGCCCCGGCCACCATCGGCCGCAGCCAGCGCGGCAGGCGGGTGCGCCCCTGCAGGTAATTCCCGAAATCCTCGGCCCAGAAGATACTGCGCATCAGCGCCACGGCGACGATGCCACAGGTCAGGCCAAGCAGCAGGAAGGCAGGCAGTTCAACATAGAACTGCAGATCGCCATAGGTCGGCAGGGCAAATTCGGTCACCCCGCCAAATTCCAGCCGGTTGATGACGGTGCCCGCCGCCGATGCGATCACGATGGGGGCAAAGGCATGGACGGCAAAGTGGCGCAACACCACCTCCAGCGCAAAGAGCGCCCCCGCGATCGGCGCGTTGAAGCTGGCCGATACCGCCGCCGCCACCGCACAGCCCAGCAGATCGCGCCCGTTGACGCCGTCGGCGTGGATCAACCGGCAGATCTTGGTCGAGATGACGGCGGCCAGATGCACCACCGGTCCCTCGCGTCCGGAGGAGCCCCCGGTGCTGAGGGTGATCCATGACGCCACCGCAGAGGCCAGCCCGGCACGGGTTTCCACCCGCCCCTCGTGCAGCGCGGCCCCCAGGATGACATCACCCACCGTCCGCGCCCGCGCGTCCGGGGTGAAGTGGTGCAGGATCACCCCGACAATCAGCCCGCCGATGGCCGGGATCAGGACAACCCAGTACCATTCAAGGCCGGTGATGAAACTATGCAGGGAATTGACATCTTCGGTCCCGTAAAGAGTGGCCTGTAACCAATTGATCCCTTTGCGGAAAAAGAGCGCGGCAAAGCCCGCCGCAATGCCGATCACAAGCGCGATGAACCAGAATTGTACCTTGCCCGGCCCCTGTTGCTTCAGCACCTTCCAGCCGTGGCGGCAGGCATTTGTGGCCCCGCTGATCTGGCCGGAAACAAAGGAGTCCTCCGGCCCGTTCATGGCAGGCTCCGCAGGCATGTCGCGCATTGTCCGGCCCCGGTAAGGTCAGCGGGCCGCAGCGGCCTGGGAGAGGCACCGGGCAAACCCACTACCCTGCCAACAAAGCCTCTGCCGCCGCGCGGGCCGCATCGGTCACCTGGTCGCCGGACAACATCCGCGCGACCTCGTCCACCCGTTCGGGCGGGCTGAGCGGGACAACGGTCGAGGTGGTCATGCCCTTGCTGACCGCCTTGGCCACACGCCAGTGATGTGCGCCAAGTGCCGCGACCTGCGGCGAATGGGTCACCACCAGCACTTGCCCCCCGGCGGCCAGCGCCGACAGCCGCCGGCCCACGGCATCCGCGGTTGCCCCGCCGACACCCCGGTCGATCTCGTCGAAAATCAGGGTCAGGCCCGGTTGCCCCTGGGTCAGACAGACCTTGAGCGCCAGCAGGAAGCGGCTCAGCTCCCCGCCCGAGGCGATCTTGCCCAGCGGCCCGGCGGGCGCACCGGGGTTGGTGGCCACGGTGAAAGACACGGTGTCCCGCCCCTCGGGGCCGGGCTCTTCCGGTTCGATCCGGGTTTCAAAAACCGCGCGTTCCATTTTCAGCGGCGCAAGTTCCGCCGTCACCGCCTTGTCCAGCTTTCGGGCGGCCCTTGCCCGTGCCGCGCTCAGCGCCTCGGCCGCAGCGTCGTAATCCGCCTCGGCCTCGCGCACCGCCTTTTCCAGCCCCGCCTGTGCCGCCTCTCCTGCGTCCAGCGCCTCCAGCTTGGCGCGCAGGGTGCCTGCGAAACCGGCCAGCTCGTCTGGTGCCACGTCATGTTTGCGTGCCAGGGCGCGGATCGCGAACAGCCGTTCCTCGGTCTCTTCCAGTTCCAGCGGGTTGAACGACATCTGGTCGATGGCATCGGCCACGCCTGACATCGCCTCGTCCAGTTCCACCATGGCGCGGTTCAGCGCGGCCATCGGCGCTTCCAGCGCGCCCTCGGCACGGGCCGCAGCCCCGTCCAGCCAGCGCAGCGCATCGCCAAGCTGCTGTTCCGCGCCGTTCTGGCCCATGATCTCATAGGCGTTGACCACATCGGCGCGGATTTTCTCTGCCCCCTGCATCAGGCGGCGCTTTGTATCCAGCGTGGCTTCCTCGCCCTCTTGCGGATCAAGCTTGTCCAGCTCGGCAACTGCGTGACGCAGGAATTCCTCCTCCGCCGCGATGGCATCGCGCTCTGCCGCGGCCACCTGCGCTGCCTTGCGGGCCGCCGACAGGGCCGCCCAGGCCCGGCGGCAGCGCCCAATCGCATCCGCGTTGCCGGCAAAATCGTCCAGGATGCTCCGGTGGCCGCGCGGGTTCAGCAGGCCGCGGTCGTCGTGCTGGCCATGCAGTTCCACCAGCGTGTCGGAGAGCGCGCGCAGCACCTCGCCCGAACAGCGGCGGTCGTTGACCCAGGATGTCTTGCGCCCGTCAGAGCTGTTGATGCGCCGCAGGATCAGCTCATCCCCGCCCGGCAGCCCCGCCTCTTCCAGCACCGCATGGGCAGCATGTCCCGGCGGCAGATCGAACCAGGCGGTCACCTCGCCCTGCTCTGCCCCCTGCCGGACCAGATCGGCACGCCCGCGCCAGCCCAGCACGAACCCCAGACTGTCGAGAAGGATGGACTTGCCCGCCCCGGTTTCACCGGTCAGCACGTTAAGACCCGGCTGAAAGCCAAGCTCCAGCCGGTCGATGATCAGCATATCCGAAATATCGAGTCCGCGCAGCATGACAGCTTTCCGATGGGCCGGTGGTTATCCCACCTTGCTTACAACCACTCGCCCTTGATGGTCTGCCGGTAAATCGCGCCCAGCCAGTTGTTCTTGTAAAACTTCGGCTCCAGCCCCTGCCCGGTCAACAGCTTGTAGCTGTCCTCGTACCAGTCACTGCCCCGGAAGTTATGTCCAAGGATCGCACCGGCGGTCTGCGCCTCGTGGTTCAGGCCCAGCGACAGGTAGGATTCGACAAGACGGTGCAGCGCTTCGGCGGTGTGGCTTGTGGTCTGGAAATCCTCGACCACCACACGGAACCGGTTGATCGCCGCCGTATAATGGTTGCGCCGCAGATAGTAGCGACCGATCTCCATCTCCTTGCCGGCCAGATGGTCGAAGGCCAGGTCGAACTTGAGAATCGCCGCCTTGGCATATTCGCTGTCGGGATAACGTTCGATCACGTCACGCAGGGATTGCAGCGCCTGAAAGGTCAAGCCCTGGTCCCGGCCCACTTCGTCAATCTGGTCGTAATAGCTCAGCGCCAGCAGGTACTGGGCATAGGCCGCGTCGTCATCGTCGGGATAAAAGTCGATGAAACGCTGCGCGGCGGAACGGCTGTTGGGGTAATCCTGATCCTGATGATAGGAAAACGCCTGCATGATCAGCGCGCGCTTGGCCCATTCGGAATAGGGATAGAGCCGCTCGATCTCGGCAAAGTAGAAGGCCGCTTCCTCGGGCTGGCGGCGGTTCAGCTCGAATTCACCGCGTTCGAAAATCTGCTCCGCCGAATAGGTCTCAAGCGGGATTTCCTGCGGATTGAAGAAACTCTTGGTAAGGCGGCCCGTATTCTGACTGCCCCCACAGGCGCCGAGGGTGGCAACAAGGAGCACGGTGCCGATCATGCGCTTGCGCGACATCTTTCGAGACATGCGTTACCCCCTTCGTCCGGTCCTGGCGAGGGTCTTGTGACCCCTGTTAAGCATCTGACTAGCACAATATTTTGCGATGCAAAACTTCGTTTCCACGCTTTGTAGCAAGGTGGCGTTCAAAAGTTGCACAACAATTGCGCCAGATGGCGTTGCATTGGAAATACAGCGCCTTGTGGCATGATTCAATGGGGGTAAATCGACTTAGGCGACCTGCGGGATCTCGTCCCAGACCAGCCCGTAGCCGGGCAGCCGGGCCGCCATTGTCGGATCGCATTTCACCAGCCGGACCGCGTCCGGGGTGGCGAAAAGCGCGCGCAGCAGCGTGTTGGTCAGCGAATGGCCCGCGCGGTACCCCGTGTAATGGCCCAGCAGCGGCGCACCGGCCAGCGCCAGGTCGCCCAGGGCATCCAGCATCTTGTGGCGCACGGGCTCATCCGCATGGCGCAGCCCGCCCGGCGTCAGGATCGCGGCACCGTCGACCACCACGGCGTTTTCCGCCGTGCCGCCGAGCGCCAGACCGTTGGCACGCATCGCCTCCACGTCTGCGCGGCGGCAGAAGGTGCGGCTGTCGCAAAGCTCGCGCGCAAAGGAGCCGTTGTTCATCACCAGTGTCTTTTGCTGGTGCCCGATGGCGGCATCGGCAAAGTCGATCTCGAAATCAATGCGCAGCGTATCGGCGGGCGCCAGGGTTGCACGTGCTTCCCCATCGGTCACGGTCACTTCCTTGAGCACTTCAAAGGCCATGACCGGGGCCGCCAGCACACGGATGCCGCGCTGCATGAAACCGCGCACGAACTGCACGGCGGACCCATCCAGGATCGGCACCTCGGGGCCGTCAATCTCGATCAGGGCGTTGTGGATGCCACAGCCTGCCAGCGCCGCCATGATATGTTCCACTGTGGAGACATGCAGACCGGCGGCATTTTCCAGCTTTGTGCAGAGCGGCGAACGGTTGACCGCATCCCAGCGCGCCGGGATCATCCGGTCACCCAGGGCGATGTCTGTCCGCTTGAACCAGATGCCGTGATGCGCGCTGGCGGGATTCACGGTCACCGTGGCGGGCGCACCGGAGTGCAGGCCATGGCCACCGAAGGAGATCGGAGATTTGATGGTTGTTTGCACGGGCTCGTCCTCAGGGTTCATAGATCGCTGTCTAAGTTGAACCCACAAGTAGGGATGCCGTTCGTTACACTCAATTCAATCTTTGCAACCGACTGAAACATGACCGTAACAATTGGGCACAAATGTGCTGGGGCATCTGCAATTCATTGATAACAAATGAAAAGGGCCGCCTATCGGCGGCCCGCTTCGTCACATGATGTGAGGTCTCAGTTTGCCTGACGGCGCAGGAAGGCGGGAATTTCGATGCGTTCCTGGTCCGGATCGGCCTCATGCGAGGGCTGAGGTGCCGCCGATGCGCTGCGCTGGGGCGCCTGCTGAACCGGGGGCTGCTGGCGTACCGGGCGCTGCTGCGGCTGGGCCTGGGCTTCGCCTTCGCCATGGCCGGTCATGCGGTTGATCAGGGAGTTGATGCCGAAACGTGGCTTGTCCTGACCACCCTGCCCGGCTGGTGCGGCCTGCTGCGGGCGTTGCTGCGGTGCCGCGGCACGGGGCTGCTGCTCCGGGTTGGCCTTTTGCGCAGCGGCGCGCAGACGGGCCAACGCCTCGGGCGACGGGGTGCCGGGTGCGGGCGCACGGGGCGCGACATAGCTTTCCGCCTCGGCTTCCGCCTCGATGCTGTCTTCCTCATGGCGCGGCTCGAAAGCGGCAACCTGAGGCTGATAGGCAGGTGCCGGCAGGCCATCGTTCTCGTCAGCGGATTCATCGGCAAAGATGTCCTCTGCCTGCTCTTCGGCGGCCACACGCTGCACATCCATATCATTGAACAGCGGCTGCTGGTCTTCCTGCGCGACAGAGGCGGCGGCAGCGGCAACAGGCGCTTCTTCGGTCACGGCCTGCGGCTTCAGCGGCTGGCTCATGGAGCGGCGCGGCACCGGCATTTCGGTGTTCACATCGGTGGCGTCGATCCCTGTCGCCACGACACTCACGCGCATCACGCCGCCCATGCCCTCGTCCATGGTGGAACCGACGATGATGTTCGCCTCGGGGTCCACTTCCTCGCGGATGCGGTTGGCGGCCTCGTCCAGTTCGAACAGGGTCAGGTCGGCACCGCCGGTGATGTTGATCAGCACGCCCTTGGCACCGCGCAGGCTGATTTCGTCCAGCAGCGGGTTGGCAATGGCCTTTTCGGCGGCCTGGATGGCGCGATCTTCGCCCTCGGCCTCGCCGGTGCCCATCATCGCCTTGCCCATCTCGTCCATCACGGCGCGCACATCGGCAAAGTCGAGGTTGATCAGGCCCGGACGGACCATCAGGTCGGTCACGCCCTTGACGCCCTGATACAGCACGTCATCGGCCATCGAGAAGGCTTCGGTGAAGGTGGTTTTCTCATTCGCCAGCCGGAACAGGTTCTGGTTGGGGATGATGATCAGCGTATCGACAACCTTTTGCAGCGCCTCGACGCCGTCCTCGGCCTGACGCATCCGCTTGGCACCCTCGAACTGGAACGGCTTGGTCACGACGCCGACGGTCAGCACGCCCAATTCGCGGGCGGCCTGCGCGATGATCGGGGCAGCACCCGTCCCGGTGCCGCCGCCCATGCCCGCAGTGATAAAGCACATATGCGCCCCGGCCAGGTGGTCGACGATCTGTTCGATTGATTCTTCGGCGGCCGCAGCACCGACAGAGGCGCGCGCCCCGGCGCCCAGACCCTCGGTCACCTTGATGCCAAGCTGCACCTTGTTCTCTGCGCGGGCCTGCTGCAACGCCTGGGCGTCCGTGTTGGCCACGACGAAATCCACGCCATCCAGTTGTTTTTCGATCATATTATTGACCGCGTTACCACCGGCGCCGCCAACACCGAAAACGGTGATGCGAGGTTTCAGATCGTCCTGTCCGGGCATAGAAAGGTTCAGTGTCATGTGCTGTCCGCCTGTTTTTTAGCCCACGTCCCATGAGCGCTTCTTCGTCATAAATTCAGGCGATCTTAACGGTCTGAGGCCGTATCGTCACCTATAAAACACCATAATTACGCAACATATGGGCAAATTCTTGCTGATTTTGCCTCTATGTCGGTCCCGCCACTCCATATTGCGATCACCAGTTGTCACGGAACCATTTGACCGCACGTTTGAGCGACCGTGCCGGGTATCTGTCGGCGGGAATGTCGAAATCCCACCATTCGTCCTGTGGATGCGCCGCAAAGAGCGACAGGCCCACCGCGCTGGCAAAACCCGGGCCCGTTGCCGCCTGGGGCAGGCCATGCACCCGCAGCGGGCGACCCAGCCGCACCTGCTGGCCCAGGATCTTGCTGGCCAGCCCGTCCAGACCCGGAATCTGGCTGCCGCCGCCGGTAAGTACAATCTGTTGGCTGGGCAGATGGTCGAATCCGGCGGCATCCAGCCGGACCCGGACCTCTTCCAGAATTTCCTCCACCCTGGGCCGCATGATGCCGATCAGTTCGGCGCGGCTGGCGGTCCGGCGGTCATGTTCGTAATCGCCGGTCTCGCCGCCGATCTCGATCATCTCGCGGTCGTCCATCCCGGTGGCATGCACGCCACCATAGAAGGTCTTGATCCGCTCGGCGTTTGCGGTGGGCACCTGCAGCCCCATGGAAATATCCGAGGTCACGTGATCGCCGCCCATGCGCACGCAATCCGCATAGATCATGTGTTTCTTGATAAAGATCGACACCCCGGTCGACCCGCCGCCCATGTCGATACAGGCCGCGCCCAGTTCCTGTTCATCCTCCACCAGCGAGGAAATGCCCGAGACATAGGCCGAGTTCGCGATACCGGCCAGTTCCAGGTCGCAACGCTTGATGCAATGCGCCAGGTGCTGCACGGCGGCGGCATCGACGGTCAGCATGTGCATGTCCACCGACAGGCTGTTGCCCAGCTGGCCCCGCGGGTCGATTAGCCCGGACCGGTGGTCCAGTGCAAAGTTCACCGGCTGCGCATGCAGCACTTCGCGGTCCTCGCCGTATTCGGGCACATCGCAATTGGCCAGCACCTGGGCCACGTCCTGTTCGGTCACCGCCTGACCTTCCAGGTCGATCTGGGCATCCAGCCCGTAGCTGCGCGGCTCCGCCCCCGAGAAACAGGCAATCACGTGATCGACGCGGATGCCCGCCATCTTCTGCGCCGCCTGCAGGGCAGTGCGGATGGCACGCTCGGTCTCGCTCATCACGCAGATTTCGCCAAAACGGACCCCGCGCGACCGGGTGGTCGCGGCACCGATGACGCGGAACCCCGACTGACCGGCCAGCGATCCGATCTCGCCCTCTTCGCCCAGTTCACCACTGCCGTCGAAGCGCAGCACCAAACATGCGATCTTGGAACTGCCCACGTCGAGAATGGCCACAACGCCCCGCTGCATCGCAACCCTGCGCATGTTCCGCATCGAGCGTTGACTGTCGTAAAGGTCCATCATCGTGTCACTGCCTTGTGATATGGCCGGGGCTTATTGTCCCGTGCTCTGCCTTATGTCCCACCACGCTTCGGTGGCTTCTTGTGTCAACCTGACCGTGGGCCGCTGGGCCAGCCGCATGTCCACGCGGGACACGTCGCGGCTGAGCACCTCCTGCGCGCCTTCCAGCGCGATGACCCGCTCCAGCGCCGGGATCGCGTCATATTCGGGCAGCATGATCCGCTGGTCGCGGTCCAGCACCACATCCCAGCGCCGCGCACCCATCCGGACCAGCCCGCGCAGGCGCCCGGCGATCGGTTTGGTTGTCTTGATCAGCTCCAGCGCCTCCGGCACATGGCGCGCCGCCCCCTCGCCCGCGATCAGCGGCAGATCGGGGCGCAGGGCCCGGTTGGCGATCTGTCCCACGGGCGCACCGCCATCATCCACAAGCGTCAGCCCCTCAGCCGTGCGCCAGATCGCCACCGGCACCCGGGGCTTCACGATGACCTGCAACACCCCGCCCGGTTTGATCCGGACATTCGCATTCTTCACGCTGCTCAGCGATGTGATCGTGCTGCGGACCTGGCCGAGGTCCAGATCGAAGGAACTGAGCGGAAACTCGATGGGCACGGCGGTCCGGATTTCGGCGGCCAGCGGCCCGTCAGCCCCGTCGATGGCCATCAGCTTGACCATGAATTCGGGCCGTTCCTCGACCGCGCGGCGCGCATCGGCCACGGCCTCGGTGATTGCGCTCCGGCGCGCGTCGTCAGCCAGATAGATTGTCCCGGCCAGCAGCGTCAGGCAAAAGGGCACCCCTGCCCGCAGCATCAGCCGGAATCCCGGCGTCAGCATCAGCCGCTGCATCCGCCAGGCCCAGCGCGAGGGGGCGGGATCGGCCTTGACCGATGTGGGGGCCTTGCGCCGGATCAGCGACCGCATGAGGCATCCTCCACCATCCAGGCGCAGAAGTCGGGAAAGGACATGCCGCAGCTCTGCGCCTGTTCGGGTGACAGCGAGGTGGCGGTCATGCCCGGCTGGGTGTTTGTCTCCAGCAGGATCAGCCCGTCGGCGCCGCGTGTCTCGTCCCAGCGGAAATCAGTGCGGCTGACCCCCCGGCATCCCAGCGCCTCATGGGCGCGCAGGGCATAGTCCAGGCAGAGGTCGAAGATGTCCTGCGGAATGTCGGCGGGCACCACATGGGTCGATCCGCCTTCCTTGTACTTGGCATCGTAGTCGTACCAGCCGGTTGTGATGATGTCGGTCACCGTCAGGGCGCGCGCGTCGCCGCCGGCCCGGGACCCCATCACCGTGGTGGTCAGCTCGCGCCCCGGCGCATAGGTTTCGACCATGACGAACTCAGGCATGGCATCGTCAAGCTGCGGCGGGCCGTTGTTTTCCGCATTCACCAGATAGACCCCGACAGAGGAGCCTTCGTTGTTCGGCTTGACCACATAGGGCGGCGGCATGACATGCTGCGCCATCACCTCGGCCTTGCGGCAGATCACGCTGTCCACCACCGGCAGACCGGCGCTGCGATAGACTTCCTTGCTGCGCTGCTTGTCCATTGCCAGGGCCGAGGCCAGAACGCCAGAATGGCTGTAGGGCAGCCCCATCCATTCCAGCAGACCCTGCACGCAGCCATCCTCGCCCCAGCGTCCATGCAGGCAGTTCAGGATGGCATCGGGATTGAGATCGGTCAGAACGGCACAAAGATCGCGGCCTGCATCGACCTCGACCACGTTATATCCGCCATGTTCCCGCAGTGCAGCGGCGCATGCGCGCCCGGTTGAGAGAGACACCTCGCGCTCTGCCGAGAGTCCGCCCAATAGTACCGCCACTGTCGGGGTTGTCCTGCTCGACGTACCCACTGGAGTGCCTTTGTCCCGGACCGTTCTGGCCCATTGTTCTTATTGTTTTCGCCGTTTTCGGCTTATGCCTCTGCGTCCGGCGCGCCTTGAAATTCGCCGATCCGCATGATTTCCCATTCTAGCGTGATCCCGCTTGAATCGTAAACCTTTTTTCGCACCTGCTCACCAAGGTTTTCCAGGTCAGCCGCGGTTGCGTTCTCCGCATTGATCAGAAAGTTCGGGTGTTTCGGGCTCATCTGTGCCCCGCCCAGGCGCGCGCCGCGCATCCCGGCCTCGTCGATCACCTTCCAGGCTTTCAGATCATGCACGTCATCGGCCTGCCCGGTGCTGGAAAACCCCGCCGGATTGCGAAAGGTACTGCCTGCGGAACGGTCCTTGGTCGGCTGGGTTTCATCGCGCCTGGCCAGTTGCGCGGCCATCCGCGCATGCAGCGCCTCCGGGTCGCCTTTTGGCGGGGCGAACACCGCGCTGACAATCACTGCACCCTCGGGCAAGACACTCTGGCGATAGCGGAAATTCAGGTCCCCGGCGGTCAGGGTCACGATCTCTCCCGCACGGGTGACCACCTGCGCACTGACGAAGTGATCCGCCGTATAGCTGCCGTAACAGCCGGCGTTCATGCGCACCGCACCGCCGATGCTGCCCGGAATCGTGCGCAGGAATGTCAGGTCCAGACCGGCATCCGCCGCCTTGCGTGCCACATGGGCATCCAGCGCCGCGGCCCCGGCGATGACATGATCCCCGTCAATCTCTATCCCGTTGAAGCCGCGCCCCAGCCGGATCACCACGGCGCGCAACCCGCCGTCGCGCACGATCAGGTTGGAGCCGACGCCCATGGGGAAAACCGCCACCTCATCGGGCAAATCGCGCAGAAAACCGCTCAGGTCCTCCGGATCGGCGGGCTGGAACAGGTAATCCGCCGGGCCACCGACACGCAGCCAGGTCAGATCATTCAGCGGGCGTCGCGCCGTCAGCTTGCCGCGCACGGCCGGAAAGGAAATCTTGTTCATACCGCCCGATTAGCCGCAAAGGCCGGAGCCGTCAAACCGTGGCGCGTGCACGGCGGCTCAGCGCGTCTGGTCATCCACCCGGCTGGCCCGGAACTGCCGCACCAGGCGACCGGCCAGCCAGCCGAAACCGAAGGCGCAAAGCCCGTAGAGCACCAGCGCCGCCTGCGCCATCAGCGCATTGCCCTCAAGCGGGGTGGCATTCAGATGCAGGGCCATCCACAGCATGTTCAGCGCCATGCCCAGGATCAGCACGCCCAGAAAGCCCAGGAACCGCGCGCGGTATCCCTGAAAGGCACAGGCCAGCATCCAGACGGCAAGCACCGCGATCAGCGCCATGATGGTCGGGCTCATTCCGCAGGCCCCTTGATTTCAACCCGGCCCGCGCCCCGGCGCAGCCAGCGCATCAGGTAGATCACCGGCCAGCGCAGCACCGAACAGCCGCCCGCCAGCACCAGCAGGCCGATCCAGGGCCCATGCTGCATCGTGACATAGCCCAGAATCGGAATACCGATGGCAATCAGGATATAGGCGTTGCGCCAGTGGTAGTCCTTGCTGGGTGTCATCGCGATGACATTCGCCGTAAGCGCCCAGAGACAGGCCAGGATGAGCGATGGGCTCACTGCGGGACCTCAAAGCTCTGACCGCGCAGCCGGGCGATCAGGTAGCGCAGGGGGTTGCGGTACATCGACACGAAGGCGGCGATGGCCAGAAGCGCCATGAACCAGCCGACATGAAGCGCAATCGCGACGATCAGCACCGGTGCCGACAGCAGCAGGGCCACCCCCGGCACATATTGCCGGCGCATCGGCAGCATTGCCACCGCCGCTGATGCCAGCACCCATAGAACGGAAATCCACAATAATGTCATAGCTGCTGCTCCTTCTTCGTCTCGTCGCCGCCCCTTTCCGGGGCTCTTTGATCAGCCGGGCCGCGGTGTTGGATCACAGGCAAGCGGCAGAATTATGGCCAAGAGGCCCGCCGTCAGGCGGCGGCCCCCTTGAGAGCGCGTAGTTTTTCCGGCAGCGCATTGGCCCAGGCGCTGATTGTCCCTGCCCCGAGACAAACCACCATGTCGCCCGGTCCGGCCTGTTCGCGCACCAGGCGCATCAGATCTTCCTCGTTCTGGACCGCACGGGCGTGGCGATGGCCATGTCGGATCAGCCCCGCCACCAGACCGTCGCGGTCCGCGCCCTCGATCGGGTCTTCGCCTGCGGCATAGACCTCGGCAATGCCCACCACATCGGCATCGTTGAAACAGGCGCAGAATTCCTCGAAATGGTGATGCAGACGGGTGTAGCGGTGCGGCTGGTGCACGGCGATCACCCGGCCCTCCGTCGCCTGACGCGCGGCTTTCAACACCGCGGCAATCTCGACCGGATGGTGGCCATAGTCGTCGATGATGGTGACCCCGTCCACTTCGCCCACCTTGGTAAAGCGCCGGTTGACCCCGCCAAAACTTTTCAGCGCCGCGCGGATCTCGTCGCGCTTCATGCCCAGATGGCGCGCCACCGCAACGGCACTCAGCGCGTTGGAGACGTTGTGATCCCCCGGCATCGGCAGTTCGCAGCCTTCGATCACCGCCCCTTCGGCCTGCAGGTGAATGTCGAAATGCGCCACGCCGCCCTTGTAGGTCAGGTTCCGCGCGCGCACATCGGCCTGGGCGTTGAACCCATAGGTAACAACGCGGCGGTCGGTGATCTTGCCCACCAGCGCCTGCACCTCGGGATGATCGGTGCAGCAGACCGCCAGGCCGTAGAAGGGAATGTTGGACACGAAATCAAGGAAACCCTGCCGCAGCCTGTCGAAATCGCCCCAATGCTCCATATGCTCGGGGTCGATGTTGGTGACGATGGCAATGGTTGCGGGCAGCCGGTTGAAGGTGCCGTCGCTTTCGTCGGCCTCCACCACCATCCATTCGCCCTGCCCCATGCGCGCATTCGATCCATAGGCATGGATGATCCCGCCATTGACCACCGTGGGGTCGATGCCGCCCTTGACCAGCAGTTCCGCAACCATGGTGGTTGTCGTCGTCTTGCCATGGGTGCCCGCGACCGCGATGTTGGATTTCAGCCGCATCAGCTCTGCCAACATCTCTGCCCGGCGCACGATGGGCAGGCCCGCCAGCCGCGCCGCGTCCAGTTCGGGGTTGCCGGGCTTGATCGCCGAAGAGATGACCACCACCTCGGCATTCTCGATGTTCTCGGCCTTTTGCCCCTCGAAAATCACCGCCCCCAGCTCAGCCAGCCGGTCGGTGATCTTGGTCGTCTTCAGGTCAGAGCCCTGCACCCGGTAGCCGTGGTTGATCAGCACCTCGGCAATGCCCGACATGCCGATGCCGCCAATGCCGACAAAATGGATCGGGCCCACATCGGTGGGCAGTTTGGTGGCCGCTGCTGCGTTCATTTTCGTTTTCCTTCCTGGGCCAGGGTCTCGACCATCTGCGCCAGGGCTTGCGCCGCTTCGGGCTTGCCCACCGAATGGGCCGCCCGCGACATCTGCAATGCGGCGTCGGGCTGTTCGAGAATGCTTTGTATCTGTTCGGCCAGCGCCTCGGGGCTGAGCCTGCTTTCGGGGACCATGATTGCGGCCCCCGCCTCGACCAGCCCGCGCGCATTGGCGGTCTGGTGGTCACCTGTCGCGGCGGCAAAGGGGATCAGGATCGAGGGTCGCCCGATCACCGAGATATCCGCGACCGAAGAGGCCCCGGACCGGCTGATGACCAGCTGCGCCTCGGACATCCGGCGCGGCACATCTTCAAAGAAGGGCTGCACGTCTGCGTCAATGGCGTTCTCGGCGTAGTAATCGGCAACCCGCTGGCCGTCCTCGTCGCGGGCCTGATGGCTGACGCGGATGTTCTTGAGCATGGCAAGCGGCAGTGCGGCCAGCGCGGCGGGCACCACATCGCTCAGGATGCGCGCACCCTGCGAGCCGCCCATCACCAGAATTTCCATCGGATAGTCACCGGGGGGGATATAGCCCGCGCCTGCCCGGTCGAGCACCGCGGCGCGCACCGGGTTGCCCACATGCACAGCTTCCACCCCCTCGGGCAACTCCGTCGGCCAGGTGCCGCAGGCCATGGCATCGACCCGTTTGGCAAAGATCGTGTTGACCCGGCCCAGCACGCCGTTCTGTTCATGGATCATGCGCGGCACCCGCAACAGGGTTGCCGCCGACAGCGCCGGGATCGACGGATATCCGCCAAAGCCCACAACCACGGCAGGCCGGTCGCGCATCATCCGCAGGGCGGCCCCCAGCGCCCCCGCACCGATGCGCAGCGGCACCATCGCCTTGGCCAGCACACCGCCCCGCGCAAAGGTGGCGGAACTGACCTGGCTGATTTCGACCTCTGCCGGGAATCCGCCGGTATAGCGCGCGCCGCGTGCGTCGGTGGACAGGCGCACCCGCCAGCCGCGCGTCAGCATCACCTCGGCCAGGGCCTGCGCGGGGAACATGTGGCCCCCGGTGCCTCCGGCTGCGATGATCAACAAGGGTGCGGTCATGGTGTCCTCCGTCCGGGCGCGCCTTCAGCGGGCGCGGCCCCGGCCAAGAATGTCAGAAATCTCGCCCTGCGGCCTGCTGCGCGTGAAGGCCAGCAACATCCCCACCGCGATGCCCGAAGCGATCACCGAAGACCCCCCGTAGCTGACAAAAGGCAGGGTCATCCCCTTGGCCGGCAGCAGCCGCACGGCGACGCCCATGTTTATCATGGCCTGCACGCCAAAGATACAGGCAAGCCCGGTGCCCGCCAGCCGCGTGAAAGGGTCCCGCTCACGCACCAGACGCAGCAGCGACCGGACCACGATCACGGTGTAAAGCGCAATGATGCAGAGCACCAGAACCAGCCCGTATTCCTCTGCCGCGACGGCAATGATGAAATCGGTATGGGCATCGGGCAGCGACCATTTCACTTCGCCCTCGCCCACGCCGACGCCAAAAAGACCGCCCTCGCGGATCGCATTGGTGGCATAGCCCAGCTGCGTGGTCGGATCGACATCGGGGCTGAGAAAGCCATCAATCCGGCGCGCGAAGTGTTCCGAACTGGAATAGGCGAAACTGCCCGCGATCACCACCATCGCGGCCATGCCCACCAGCAGCAGCATCGGCGCCCCGGCGACAAAATACATCACGCCCCAGCCGAACAGCACCAGACAGGCCTGACCGAAGTCGGGCTGCAAAGCCAGCATCAGCACGATCGACATGCACAGGGCAAAGGACCAGGCCTTGCCCGGCGGGCCATTGATCTCAAGGCTCGCGGCCAGAAGCCAGGCGGTTGCCACGATAAATCCGGGCTTGAGGAATTCCGAAGGCTGCACACTGGCAAATCCCAGCGAATACCAGCGGGTCGCCCCCTTGCCAAAGTCGGTGCCGAAAACCGGCAGCAGCGCCAGGGCGATAAAGGCGCCGATAAAGCCCAGCACCGCGAGGCGGCGCACCACCACAGGCGACATCATCGAGGTCAGCACCATCGCAAAGATCGCAAGCCCGCCAAAGAAGGCCTGCCTCTGGACATAGTGGAACGGGTCAAACCCGTTCTTGGCAGCCAGCGGCGGCGAGGCGGCCAGCCCCAGCAACATGCCGACAGCGAACAGCATCAACACGCAGGACAAGGCCCAGCGATCCACCGTGCGCCACCATTTTGGAAGAATTGGCTCGCCTTCCCGAACGGGAACCGCGCCATAGACCATCTCTGTCATGGATACACTGCCTTAAACTGCCTCGAACGCCCCATTTTCTGGGGTCTAACTGTCAGCATAACGCCATTTTGCGGATCACGCCAGTCAATTTCCGCCGCGCGCCACCGGCACGCCGTGCAATGACGGCGGGCAAAGCGGCGGCACAAGGGACATCACGCCAACTTGACCCCCCGCTTCGAACCGGGCAAGCCGCTGGCATGAAAGTGGATACGGCAATCATTGGCGCGGGTGCGGCCGGCATGATGTGCGCGGCACATGCCGGGGGGCGTGTGCTGGTGGTCGATCACGCCAGGGCACCGGGCGAAAAGATCCGCATCTCCGGCGGTGGCCGCTGCAATTTCACCAACCTCCACTGCGACCCCTCCGCCTTTCTCAGCCAGAATCCGCATTTCGCGAAATCCGCGCTTGCCCGCTATACCCAATGGGATTTCATCGCATTGGTCGAAGCCCATGGCATCCCCTGGCATGAAAAGACATTGGGGCAATTGTTCTGTGACACCTCCGCCAGGGATATCGTCGCGATGCTGCGCCGGATGATGCAGGTGGCCGGGGCGGAACTGCATTTGCAAACTACCGCATCACAGTTTGCAAAGTCACCGGAGGGCTTTACCTTTGAGCTGCAAGGCCCTGATTATACTGGAAAGATCACCGCCAGAAATCTGGTCGTCGCTTCGGGGGGCAAATCCATCCCGAAAATGGGCGCAACCGGCCTTGCCTATGAGATCGCGCGCCGCTTCGACCTGCCGGTGACGGAAACACGCGCGGGCCTTGTGCCCTTCACCTTTGCCGATGGCCGCTTTGCCGAGATATCCGGCGTCGCCACACCGGCCCGCGTCACCGCAGGCGGCACCAGCTTTGACGAGGCGCTGCTGTTCACCCATCGGGGCCTCTCCGGCCCTGCCGTCCTGCAAGCCTCCTCCTATTGGAAAGAGGGTGAGGACATTACGATAAACCTTTGCCCTGAAACAAATATCCTCGAAGAGCTGAAGGCACGCCGTCAGGCACGGGGCCGCAAGAACCTGACCACGGAACTGGCCCAGCATCTGCCCGCGCGGCTGGTCGAACACCTGGCCAGCCAGCTGGACCTGAGCGGCAATCTGGCGGATTGGTCAGACACACGTTTGCAAAATCTCGTGACGCATTTGCAAAACTGGCATCTGACCCCCGGCGGCACCGAAGGATACCGCACCGCCGAAGTCACCCTTGGCGGTGTCGATACCGCCGCGCTCTCCTCCCGCTCGATGATGAGCAAGACGGTGCCCGGGCTTTATTTCATTGGCGAAGCGGTGGATGTCACCGGCTGGCTGGGCGGCTACAATTTCCAATGGGCCTGGTCCTCCGCCATGGCGGCCGCCCGCGACATCGCCGGTTGATCAGCCGCCGGTCGCTGCCGCGACCCGTGCCGCGAAATCCTCGCCCCTGCGTTCGAAACTGTCATATTGGTCAAAACTGGCCGCCGCCGGCGCCAGCAGCACCACATCCCCCGGTTCCGCCTCTGCCACCGCGCGGGCCACGGCGACCGCCATCGTGCCACAGACCTCTGCCTCCACGTTCAGTTGCATGGCAAATCCGGCAGCCTCGCGCCCGATCACATAGGCCTTGCGCACGCCGCCCGTGGCAGCGGCCAGCCCCTCCAGCCCGCCTTCCTTCTCAAGCCCGCCACAAATCCAGCGAATCTTGTCGAAAGCCATCAGCGCCTTGGCGGCGGAATCCACATTGGTCGCCTTGCTGTCGTTGACATAGCGCACGCCGCCCACCTCCGCGATGGTCTGGGACCGGTGCGGCAACCCGCCAAAGCTGTGAAACGCCGCCTCGATCACCCGTGGCGCCAGCCCCAGCGACCGGCAGGCGGCATAGGCCGCGCAGGCGTTCTGATGATTATGCGCCCCCGGCAGCCCCGCCACCCCGCGCAGATCCACGGAAGCCACCTGCTTGCCCTTGCGGTATTCCGACAGGAACCCCTTTCGCGCAAAGACCTGCCAGCCCGGCCCGGTCAGCTTGCGCGTCACGCTGACCCGGATCACCCGGTCATCGGCCCGCCCTTCGGTCATCTGCCCGGCCAGGTATTGCCCCTCCACCTCGTCCACGCCGATCACCGCGCGGTCCGGCCCGCCCTCGGCAAAGAGCCGCCGCTTCGCCGCGAAATAGCCGCCCATCCCATGGTGCCGGTCCAGGTGATCGGGGCTGAGATTGGTGAAGACCGCCACATCCGGCGTCAGCGCCCGCGCCAGATCGGTCTGGTAGCTGCTCAGCTCCAGCACCACGACCTCGCCGTCCACCGCAGGCTCCAGGTCCAGCACCCCGCGGCCGATGTTGCCGGCCAGCTGACAGGGCCGCCCGGCCTCTTCGAGAATGTGATGGATCAACGCCGAGGTGGTGGATTTCCCGTTCGATCCGGTCACCGCCACCACCCGCGGCATCACGTCGAACCCGTTCCAGTCCGATGTGGCAAAGCTTTGAAAGAACAGGCCGATGTCATTGTCCACCGGCACGCCGGCGTCCAGCGCCGCCGCCACCACCGGGTTTGGCGCCGGGTAAAGATGCGGAATACCGGGGCTGACGATCAGCCGGGCGATGGCTTCGAAGGCACCGGGTTTCTTCAGATCGGCACAGGTCAGCCCCTCGGCCTCTGCCCTGGCGCGGGCATCGGGATTGTCGTCCCAGCACAGCGGCAGGGCACCGCCCGCCACCAGCGCACGCGCCGCCACCAGGCCCGACCGGCCCAGCCCCAGCACTGCCACCTGCGCACCTTCCAATCCCCGTACTGGAATCATTGCATCACCCCTGCTACCCGTTGGCCCGCAGAATGGTCGCAATACGCGCCCTTCACAAGCCGGAGCGCCCAGAATGCCAAACCTCGATACCATCCTGCACCAGCTTGACCAAAAGGCCCGCCTGGATGCCGACTGGGGCCAGGTGGCCAGCTACATTCCGCAGCTGGCCCGGGTCGATCCGGCACAATTCGCGATTTCCGTCGTCACCGCCGATGGCCAGCTGCACCAGGCCGGCGACCATGGCGTGGCTTTCTCCGTCCAGTCGATCACCAAGGTTTTCACCCTTGCCATCGCCCTTGGCCGCTCGGGCGACCAGCTCTGGACACGGGTGGGCCGCGAACCCTCGGGCCGGGCCTTCAACTCCATCGTCCAGCTCGAACAGGAAAACGGCCGCCCCCGCAATCCCTTCATCAACGCAGGCGCCATCGTCACCACCGATGCGGTGCTGGGCAACCGCGCCCCCCGCGAAGCCCTGGCCGAGATCATCCATTTCGTGCGCAGCGCCGCCGGATCCGGCGATATCCACATCAACGAAACCGTCGCGGCCTCGGAAACCGCCTATGGCCACCGCAACTTCGCGCTCGCGCATTTTCTGGCCGCACATGACAATCTGACCAACAGCCCCGACAAGGTGCTGGGCACCTACTTCCACCATTGCGCCATCGAGATGACCACCGCCCAGCTGGCCATGGCGGGCCGCTTCCTGATTCACGCGCCAAACATGCCGCGGCTGGTCTCGCCCCGCCGCATCCGCCGCCTGAACGCGATGATGCTCACCTGCGGCCATTACGACGGCTCGGGCGACTTCGCCTACCGCGTCGGCATTCCAGGCAAAAGCGGCGTCGGCGGCGGCATCCTCGCCATCGTGCCGCATCAGGCCGCCATCGCGGTCTGGAGCCCGGGTCTCAACCGCTACGGCAATTCCCACCGCGGCACCGAAGCGCTCGCCGAACTGACCACCAGGATGGGCTGGTCGATCTTCTAGAGCGCGCGCCTTTGCCCTGAGGCAGATGACAGCGCCATGTCCCGAGCGCGCGCCGCGCGGCAGGCAATGGCACTGCAACTTCAAGACGGGCGCGTTGGCCCCCGCTTCATTGTTCCCCAAATATACCGGAGGTGTGGAGGCAGCGCCTCCACCGGCGCGCGCCCCGGCGCGCCGCCCCCGCCCGCGGCACGCGGCGCGCCAGCGCGGTTACCGGACCTTCAGCGTCGCCAGACCGATCATGGCGAGGATCAGCGAGATGATCCAGAACCGGATCACGATCTGCGGCTCGGCCCAGCCCTTCTTTTCATAGTGATGGTGGATCGGCGCCATCAGAAAGACCCGTTTACCGGTGCGCTTGAAGTAGAGCACCTGAATGATCACCGACAGCGCCTCCACCACGAACAACCCGCCGACAATCGCCAGCACCAGCTCGTGCTTGGTCGCCACCGCAATCGCCCCCAGGGCACCGCCCAGGGCCAGTGACCCGGTGTCGCCCATGAAAACCGCGGCCGGCGGCGCGTTGTACCAAAGGAAACCAAGCCCCCCGCCAAAGAGCCCGGCGGTAAAGATCAGGATTTCACCGGTGCCGGGCACGTAATGCACATCCAGATAATCGGTGAAATCGACCCGCCCCACCGCATAGGCAATGACCCCCAGCGTGCCGGCCGCGATCATCACCGGCATGATCGCAAGACCGTCCAGACCGTCGGTCAGGTTCACCGCATTGGCCGCCCCCACGATCACGATGATCGAGAAGGGCACAAAGAGAACCCCGAGGTTGATCAGCGTATCCTTGAAGACCGGCAACGCCAGCTGATATTGCAGCGCTTCAGGATGATATTGCGCGGCCCAGAAACCGGCAATGCCCGAAATCAGAAATCCCAACAATAACCGTATCTTGCCGGACACACCTGATGTGTTCTGCTTGCTGACCTTGGCGTAGTCATCCGCAAATCCGATGGCGGCAAAGCTCATGGTCACGAAAAGCACCAGCCAGACAAAGGGATTGTCGAGCCGCGCCCAGAGCAGTGTCGAGGTCAGCAGCGCCCCCACGATCAGCAGCCCGCCCATGGTCGGCGTGCCCGCCTTCACGAAATGCCCCTCGGGGCCATCGTCGCGGATCGGCTGGCCCTTGCCCTGCCTGCGGCGCAGCACCGCGATCAGCGGCCGCCCGAAGAGAAAGCCGAACACCAGCGCGGTCAGGAAAGCCCCCCCGGCACGGAAGGTGATGTAACGAAACAGGTTAAAGAAATCACCGCCATCCGAAAGCAGGGTCAACCAATAGAGCATTCAAACGCGTCCTTACTCAACATCTTGTCACATCACCCCGGGTTACAGGGTTTCAACCGGATGGCCCATTTTGCGGATGGCGTCAACAATCGCCCCCAGTTTCATTGAAAGCGACCCCTTGGCCAGCACCACATCCCCGGAATCGAGCAGCCCGCGCAGGTCCGGCAGGACCTCGGCAGAGGTTTCGGCCCGGATCCCGCGCTGGTGTTCGGGCAGCAGGTCATGCAGCGATCCCATCAGCGGGCCGATGCAATGCACCACATCCAGCGCCCGGGTCGCAGGCAAATGGGCAAGGCCCGCGTGCAGCGCCACCGCATCGGGGCCCAGTTCCTTCATGTCACCCAGAAAGGCGATCCGCCGCCCCTTGCTGACCCGGCCGATGTCATGGGTCACCTCTGCGGCCGCCAGAACTTCAAGTGCGGCGGCCATCGAGGTCGGATTGGCATTGTAGCTGTCGTCGATCAGGGCCAGCGTCAGATGGGTTTCGATCGGGTCGAGCACGATCACCTCGCGCACGCCGCGCCCCTTGTAGGGCTGCCAGCGGCCCAGCGATTGCGCCGCCAGCGCCATATCGACCCCCAGCGCATGGCAGACCGCCAGCGCCCCAAGGCCGTTCATCGCGAAATGGCGCCCCGGCGTGGCGATCTTGAACAGGATCGGGACTTCGTCATGGCTGGCCTGCACCACGGTGGTATCGGCCTGCACATGCACGTCCAGCAGTTTGAAGTGATGGCCATGCAGGCCGAATTCCAGCTCCCGCAAGCGGCAGTCCACCGCCTTGGCCATCAGGATCGCCGCATGTTCGATATCGGCGTTGATCACGGCCCAGCCGCCCGGTTTCACCCCTTCAAAGATCGAGGCCTTTTCAACGGCGATCCCGGCCAGGTCGTCGAAGGCCTCCAGATGGGCGGCGGCAACGGTGGTGACCATCGCCACATCCGCCTGCGCCATCCGCGCCAGCGGGGCGATCTCTCCGGGGTGGTTCATGCCGATCTCGATGATGGCGAATTCAGTGTCGGCAGGCATCCGCGCCAGTGTCAGCGGCACCCCCCAGTGGTTATTGTAGCTGGCCACGCTGGCATGGGTTCGGCCCTGGTCGCCCAGCATCGCCAGCAGCATTTCCTTGGTCGAGGTCTTGCCGACACTGCCGGTCACCGCGACCACCCTGGCCCGGGTCCGCGCACGGGCCGCCTGCCCCAGCCTTTCAAGCCCCGCCAGCACGTCATCGACGATCAGCAATGGCGCATCCTTGGCCAGGCCTTCGGGGATGCGCGACACCAGAGCGGCACCCGCGCCGCTCTCCAGCGCCTGCGCCACAAAGTCATGGCCGTCGCGGACATCCTTCAGCGCGACAAAGAGGTCGCCCTTTTCTATTGTCCTCGTGTCGATGGACACGCCGTCACAGGTCCATTCCCCCAGCGCCCGCCCGCCGGTGGCTGCCGCGGCCTCCGCTGCCGTCCAGAGCGTCATGCAAGCCTCCCGTCCAGCGCCGCCACGGCAACGCTTGCCTGTTCCACATCGTCAAAGGGCAGCACATCCTGCCCCACGATCTGCCCCGTCTCATGGCCTTTGCCCGCGATCAGCAGCGCATCTCCCGGTCCCAGCAGGTCGATGCCGCGCAGGATCGCCTCGGCCCGGTCGCCGACTTCCATCGCCCCGGGCGCGCCTTCAAGGACCGCCGCGCGGATGCTTGCGGGATCTTCGGAGCGGGGATTGTCGTCGGTGACGATCACCGTGTCGGCATGGGTCATCGCCGCCGCCCCCATCAGGGGCCTTTTGGCCCGGTCACGGTCACCGCCCGCGCCGACGATGGCAATCAGACGGCCCATCACATGCGGGCGCATCGCGGCCAGCGCGGTGGCAATGGCATCCGGCGTATGGGCATAATCGACAAAGACAGCCGCCCCGTTGCCCCGGGTCGCGGCAAGCTGCATCCGGCCCCGCACCGTGGTCAGATGCGGCAATGTATCAAATACCTCCTGCGGTTGCCCGCCGCAGGCGATCACGAGGCCAGCAGCCAGCAGCACATTGTCGGCCTGAAACCCGCCGATCAGCTCCAGCCGTTTCTGCACCGCCTTGCCCTGCCATTCAAAGCGCAGGTCCTGCCCGGTCGCGTCATAGCGCTGCGCCGTCAGGTGCAGATCGCCGCCGTCGCGGCCCACGGTCAGCACTTCGCAGCCGCGCGCGCGGGCAATCGCGGCCATGTCGACCCCGCGGGGGTCGTCGGTGTTGATCACCGCCGTGCCATCCTCTGCCAGCACGCGGGCAAACAGACCCGCCTTGGCGTCGAAATAGGCGTCAAAGGTCTCGTGATAATCCAGATGATCCTGGGTGAAGTTGGTAAAGCCCGCGGCGCGCAGGGTCACGCCATCAAGCCGCCGCTGGTCCAGCCCGTGGCTGGAGGCCTCCATCGCCGCATGGGTGATGCCATTGTCCGCCGCCGCGCGCAGGGTGCGATGCAGGGTGATCGGCTCCGGCGTGGTATGGGCCAGCGGCGCGGTCCAGGCCCCCTCCACACCGGTGGTGCCAAGGTTCACGGCAGCAAAGCCCATCTCGATCCAGATCTGGCGCACAAAGGTCGAAACGGAGGTCTTGCCATTGGTCCCGGTCACCGCCGTCATGGTTTTGGGCTGGCCGCCGAACCACAGGGCAGCGGTGCGCGCCAGCGCCTCGCGGGGGACGTCAGAGACCACCAGCGCGGCCCCGGCGGCGCGGATCGCATCGCCTGCCATCGCGGCCCCCTCGGGGTCGGTCAGCACCGCCACGGCGCCGTCGCCAAGCGCCTTGCCGATGAACCGCGCGCCATGGACCTGGGTGCCGGGCATCGCCGCAAACAGGCACCCCGGCCCGACCTTGCGGCTGTCCACCTGCAGGTCTTCGATTGTCGGATTCGCCCCATTGGCCGCCATCAGGCCAAGGGAGTTCAGAGATGTTTTTCGGGGGCTGCTCATGGCTGCGCCTTTGCGGCTTGGTTCTTGAGGCTAGTTGTTGCCCGCAAGCGTTACCACAGCCTCCTCAAGCGGTTCAACAGTGGGTCGCAGCCCCAGCAGCGGCGCAATCCGGCGGATCATCTCTGCCGCAACCGGCACGGCGGTCCAGCCCGCGGTACGGCGCGGTTTCGCGCCGGAGGTTTCGACCGCTTCGTCCAGCGTGACGATCAGCACGTATTTGGGATCATTTGCCGGGAAAAAGGATGCGAATGTCGCGATCACCTTGTCCTTGTAATATCCGCCCGTGGGTTTGGGTTTGTCCGCCGTGCCGGTCTTGCCCGCGATCTGGTAACCCGGCACTTCGGCAAAGCTTGCGGTGCCGTCGGTGACCACCTTGCGCAGGATCCGGCGCGCATCGGCCGAGGCATTGGCCGAGATCAGGCGCGGCCCGAGCTGGGGGGTTTCCTGTTTGATCAGCGTCGGTTTGACCTGATATCCGCCATTGGCCAGCATCGCATAGCCCGCCGCCAGATGCATCGGGCTGCTGGACATGCCATGGCCATAGGAAATCGTCACCGATGACAGTTCGGTCCAGCGTTTCGGCAGCAATGGCTTGCCGCCAGCGGCCTCCACGATCTCGAAGGGGGTTGCCTCGAAGAAACCCAGTTTCTTGAGGAATTCCTGCTGCCTGGCCGCCCCGATCTGCAGGGCGAGCCGCCCGGTGCCCCGGTTCGACGAATGGACGATGATATCCGCCACGCTCAGCTTGCCGTAGTTCTTGCCATGGAATTCGCCGATCCTGAAACCGCCGACCTTCATCGGCCCGGCGGTGTCGATCACGGTATCTGCATTGACGAGCCCCAGTTCGATCGCCTGTGTTGCCGCAAAGATCTTGAAGGCCGAGCCCAGTTCGTAAACCCCCTGAACCGAGCGGTTGAACAGCGGGCTGTCCGAGGCATCCCCCTTTGTTGCAGGCCGGGGGCGGTCGTTGGGATCGAAACTTGGCAAGGAGACGACACTGACCACTTCGCCGGTCTTCACGTCCATCAGGACCGATGTGGCGCCCTTTGCATTGAACAGTTTCATCCCGCCCGCCAGCACCTGTTCGGCGGCCGCCTGAACGGTCAGGTCCAGCGACAGCTGCAGCGGCTTGTTGCCGTTGGCAGGGTCGCGCAGGTAGTCGTCAAAGTATTTCTCGACGCCCGCAACACCGATGACTTCGGCGGCATGTACGCCCTCCTTGCCAAAGCTGGCACCGCCCATCACATGGGCCGCCAGCTTGCCATTGGGATAAAGACGCATGTCGCGCGGTGCGAACAACAGGCCCGGATCGCCGATGTCATGCACCGCCTGCATCTGCTCGGGGCTGATTTTCTTCTTGATCCACAGGAACTTGCGCTTGCCGGTGAAATCCTTGAGCAGAAGTTCCTCGTCCAGGTCCGGGAAAACACCCACCAGCTTTTTGGCCGCGGCTGCCGGGTCCACCATATGGCGGGGCTGGGCATAAAGCGCATGGGTCTCGAAATTGGTCGCCAGAATGTTGCCGTTGCGGTCCACGATATCCGCCCGCGAGGCCGAGATCACGGCACCCGGCGCATGCGCGCGCGGCTCCACCGCTTCGGAAGTTGCCAGAAGCCCCATACGCGCGCCCACCACGGAAAAGGCGCAGAAAAAGAACACGCCCAGCACCAGCAGCCGCCCTTCGGCGCGTTGCCGCGACCGGTCGCGCATCTGTTCGTGCCGGATGCGCTTGTTCTCGCGTTCGATGGCGTCGGGGTTCTCGCCCCGCTGGCGGGCATCCAGAATACGCGCCAGCGGGCGCAGCGGTGTGCGGATCATAGCGGGTCCTCCTGGCTGTCGGGTGCATTCATGGTCGAGACATCGACCGGATCGGTGATCGGCAGCAGCGGTGCCGGCGGATAGGCCACCTGGTCCACCGCGCCGAACTGGTCGGGTTGCAGCGGCAAAAGCCCCAGCCGGTCAAAGTTGAGCACCGCCAGGTCGCGCAGCCGTTCGGGGCGGTTCTGATAGGCCCATTCCGCCTTGAGCACGGCGAGGCGCGCATAGGCGCCGCGAATATTGGCATGCAGCTTGTCAGCCTCGCTCAGCGCCTGCTGGGTCGCGTAATTCTCGCGGTAGGCCCAGAAGGCCAGTCCGATAACCGCCATGGAGGTGAGAACGTATAAGACTGCTCGCATCGTTACTGTCCCTTGACCATCGGCATCCCGATGGATTTCGCATCAACCGCACCGCTGGGTGCATCCGTTCTGATCGCCACCCGCAGCTTTGCCGACCGGCTGCGCGGGTTTTCGTCCAGTTCCTGCGCGTCCGGCCCGATGGCCTTGCGCTTTTCCACCCGGAACTGCGGCTCCGGGCGGTCGACCTCGGGGGCAAAGCGGTTGGCATTGCCGCCGCCGCCCGACCGGGCCGTCAGGAATCGTTTGACCATCCGGTCCTCGACCGAGTGAAAGGTCACGACAGCCAGTTGACCGCCGGGCCGCAGGGCGCGTTCTGCCGCCATAAGACCCTGGAAAAGCTCGCCATATTCATCGTTGACCGCAATGCGGATCGCCTGAAAGCTGCGGGTCGCCGGATGCGACTGGCCGGGCTTGGCGCGCGGCAGACAGCCTTCGATCAACTTTGCCAGTTGCAATGTGGTGGTGATCGGCGCCTCGGCACGCGCACGCGCAATCGCCTTGGCGATGCGGCGGCTTGCGCGTTCCTCGCCATATTGGAACAGGATGTTGGCAATCAGCTCTTCGTCGCCCTCGTTCACCAGATCGGCAGCCGAGGGGCCGTCCTGCGACATGCGCATGTCCAGCGGCCCGTCGCGCATGAAGGAAAAACCGCGTTCGGCCAGGTCCAGCTGCATCGAGGACACGCCGAGGTCGAGCACGATCCCGTCGAGATCCTGCGCATAGGTGTCCATCTTCGAGAACACACCCTGCTGCATGGTGATCCGCTCGCCATAGGCATCGGCCCATTCCGCCGCCATCTCGAAGGCCAGCGGGTCGCGGTCCACTGCGATCACCCGGGATGCCCCCGCCTCTATCAGGCCGCGGGTATAGCCGCCTGCCCCGAAGGTGCCATCCAGCCAGACACCTGACACGGGTGCGACGGCAGCCAGCAAGGGGCGCAGCAGAACGGGAGTGTGGGGGGCAGTCTGTTGAGGGGAGGCCGCAGCAGCCATCAGGTTCAGGCCTCCTGATCGCCGTCCAGGAAGGCCATCGGATCGAAATCCTCAGGCAGGTCGGTTGCCCAGGCTTCCTCTTCGGCTTCGTAGGTTTCGGGTTTCCAGATCTGGAAGGTATCGCCGGTGGCGAAAAAGAACGCCTCCGCCTCCAGGTCGATCTTCTTGCGCAGCTTGGCGGGGAGCACCAGACGGCCGGTTTCATCCACTGTGGTGGGAAAGGACTGACCATGGAACAGGCGTTGCAGCGCCTTACGGGCAACCGATCCACGCGGCAGCGCGTCGATCTTGCTGTCCACCTCGTCGATGGCTTCCATTGTATAGCATTCAAGGAAATTGCGCTTGGCATCGCCATAGACGATCACAAGCTCGGGGTTCTCGCCGGATTTCCAGTTCGGGTCGCCGGCCTCCAGCACACGCCGAAAAGAGGCCGGTATGGATACCCGCCCCTTGCTATCGACCTTGTGCTGGCTTTCGCCTCTGAACCTGCGGCCCACTTGTTTTCCTGCCTGCGCGCTTTGCGCTTATCTTCTTGTCGCGCCCCCGCGAATTTTCTGTCCTCTGGTCCGAAGTGATCTCCGGACATGGAAACGGCGGGTTGATCTGCTGCCACTGATCAACCCGCCGCCCTCGTCCCGCAGCTTGGCGGGGAAGTCCGACTGCGCGCGCCACCTGGGGGGATGTCTGCTCGCCCGCGCGCCGGATCTCTTTGGTCTGATGAAAGCGAGGTGCCTGTATGAAACCTGCTAGGTTTTATTTTTATTTGGGGTCGTTTGGTGCCCCGTGTCCCGTTCTCATCCGATGCACTAGGGATGCCACGGGAAATCATGGGCGTCTACATTTTTTTTGCCACAAACCCACGATATTTAGTTTTACACATGCTGGTGAGACTAAATCTGGTGGCGAAATTCCGGCCATTTTCCGCCTATTAAGTATGATATTCAGAAATGAACACAATATATAGGGTCGCGTCATCGCGCGCCAAAACTTCCCACGAATTCCCAGAAAAATTCATCCGCAGATTTATCCACAGGGTATGTTCCACTCCTGTTCCATAAAACGAAGGCCAGATTCAAGGGATATCAACCCATTTCCCATAAATTTGATTCGTATTCGGCAGGTTCTGGCCGAATCACCGGCCCGGACCCCTCCCATTTCCCCCGATTTCCCAGAACACCGCCCCTGATGAGCGGTCTGTCCCATGATTGCCCAGAGAAAGCGCCCGCAACCTTTCCACCAGACCGGATTTCCCGTATAAAGGGAAAGATCACCAGGGTTTCGCCTTGCCGACTGCACCGGCGCTGCCCCTTTTCGTTCACATGAAAAGCCCAGAAAAAACCAAAAACAGGGCGAACCATGACCGCATTCCTGCCGTCAAACAGGTTTTAATCTTTCGACCCGATAACTAAGCGTCAGCCGTCCGGCGCCCACGATCAAAGGAATGATGAATGAGTATCGCTTCTGATATCGAAGCTTACATGTTGACGCTGATCAACGAGGTACGTGCCGAACATGGCCTGGGGGCGCTGACCCTTGAAATGAATCTGAACCAATCCGCAGACGACCATAGCGACTGGATGATCCGGACCGATACCTTCAGCCATACCGGCGTCGGTGACAGCACGTCAAACGATCGCATTCGGGCCGCAGGCTTTGACCTTTCCGGCGCCTGGCGCACGGGAGAGAACCTTGCGGTGCAGACCATTCGCGGCCCGGATGGCCTGTGGGACGATGTGCGCGACCTGCATGAGGGGCTGATGAACTCCGCCTCGCACCGGGCGAATATCCTGAATGCAAGCTATACCCACATCGGCATCGGCATTGACGTCGGCCCGATGAGCTATGGCACCGGCACCTTTTACAACTCCATCGTCGTCACCCAGAACTTTGGCGCGACCCAGGGCGCCCTGGACGAGCAGATCATGGGTGACGCCCGCGCCAACGTGATCGAAACATCCTTTGGCGAGGATTATATCACCGGTGGCGCAGGCAATGATCTGATCAGCACCGGCAGCGGCCACGACACCATCGACGGCGGCGGCGGCAATGACAGCGTCCGCGCGGGCGATGGCGCGGACTTTGTACGGGGTGGCATTGGCGCGGACGATCTGCACGGCAATGCCGGGTCTGACACCATCCTGGGTGATATCGGCAATGATGCCATCCTCGGCGGCAACGGGAACGATCTGCTGCGCGGCGGCGCGCAGGAGGACAGCATCGCCGGTGGTGAGGGCAATGACCGCATCTTTGGCGAAGGCGGCTTTGACCTGCTGCGCGGTGGTGCGGGCAATGACACCATCGACGGCGGGGATCAGGCCGACAACTTATACGGCGACGGCGGTGACGACCTGCTGCTGGGCGGTGCCGGCTTCGACCGGCTGTTCGGTGGCGACGGCAATGACATGCTCCTTGGCGGCGATACCGGTGACGCCCTGTTCGGCCAGCTGGGCAATGACACCCTGCGCGGCGAAGACGGCGATGACCGCTTTTTCGGCGGTGAGGGCAATGACCTGATCGAGGGCGGCAACGGCAATGACGCCATGAGAGGCGGTGCGGGCTTTGACCGGCTGGACGGGGGGGCTGGCAATGACGTGCTGGTCGGCCTTTTCAATGCCGATACCTTTGTCTTTGCGGATATGGCCGGCGGCTTTGGCAACGACACCATCAATGATTTCGACGCCAACAACCGCTTTGAGCGGATCGACCTCAGCGCGGTACATGCGATTACCGATTTCAACGACCTGATCACGCACCACGTGCAGCAGGTCGGCCGCAGCGTGCTGATCGACGCGGGCGACAACAGTACCATCCTTCTGCTTGGCGTCAGCCTGGGCGATCTCGACGGGACCGATTTCATCTTCTGACCTGCCCGGTTGAATGTGCCGATGGCCTGAAAGCTGCGGGAAACCGCAGCTTTCAGATTGCTGACAAACCCGGAAACGGCTGCCGCCGGAGGTAAATCGTTCTTCTGCGTTCTGCGTTACGTTTTCGAACGAAGGGCCGCGCCCGAGCCTGGGAGGGCGCATTGAGACGCGCATTCGGAGCGCTTCCCTTACAAATATCAATGTTGTCAGTGTGATACGAGAAGTCACCAAAA
>Ga0189278_10107_pt1 | contig 101512 bp, 115 predicted proteins | sample N26A9minimetaG_FD_130326 | JGI IMG/M metagenome (GOLD analysis project Ga0189278, IMG submission 130326) | Marine microbial communities from the Costa Rica Dome - N26 A9 mini metaG | ecosystem: Environmental > Aquatic > Marine > Oceanic > Photic zone | place: Costa Rica: the Eastern Pacific...
CCGATCGCGATGGAGCAGGGCCTGCGCTTTGCGATCCGCGAAGGCGGCCGCACCGTTGGTGCGGGCGTGGTGTCGAAGATCACCGACTGATCGGGCAGGCGCCCGCAAGGGCGCGCTCCTGAGCACACGAACAGGCAAGGCCGCTCCCACAGGGGGCGGCCTTTGTCGTTGGGGGGGTGGGGGGCCAATGGCGCGCAGACCGCGCCTGGCGGGGCCTTTTGCAGGCCTGTAGGGGGCCGGAGCGGGCAGGGCAGAGGCTCAGGCGCGGAAAGCGGGCTACCTGGCCTTCTTCGCCGCTTTTTCTTCCTTGGTCAGCTTGCTGCCCCATTGATTGTTGCTAAGCCCGAGGTCTTCGCGCATCGGCTTGGTCTTGCCCTTCTTCACCTCTCCGCCCTTGTCCAGGAAGGCCTTGATGAGGGCGGCATCGGTCGTCGGCTTGGGGACTTTCTTCATCGCGTTGGACCTTTTGTTATGGGATGCGACGAGCCTATCGCTGACATGATGCAAAATCCATAGCATGGGATATCGCGCAAACAGAAAGCCCCCGCTGATGTCTCAGCGGGGGCTTTCATATCTCTACATCTTGGTGGGCAGAGGTGCGCGCAGAGCGCACACCCTACGTAGGGTGCGCATTCATGCGCACCGCCTACCAATCTTCTCTGACGACAACCCGTGTCTTGATCAACAGCTCCACCAGAATCCAGGCTGTGCGCTTGTTGCCGTCAATAAACCCGTGGTTGCCAACCACGCTTGCCAAAAGCGCAGAAGCCTTTGCCGCGATCGAGCGGTGGTATCCAGAGTATGGCCTCGAAATTGCGGACTGGATGAGGTGAAGGCTGGAAACACCATCACGACCTCCATAGGTTAGCGCTTCATCGTGAGCGGCCAACGCGTCGGCGAGTGTTATCCTGTAATGGCGTTTACCGATCCGCAAGTCGCTGCAATGCAACGCCTCGCTTGCTGGAGACTTCTTTAATCGTCTTAACCGTCTTCGGGTTGCTTTTCGACGTACTCGCGTTCGTTCCGACTGCGACGAACTTACCGCTTTTTGCGTTACGAGCGATCCAGCCCCCGTTTACTACGGTTTTTTCGTGTTGTTCGCCATGCTCTCCACTCGCACACTAAAAAGCGCTTCATCGCTATATATCATATGCGAGGTATCTTTGCGCAAGAGTCTGTAAGAAGCGGCAGGCAAACAGAAAGCCCCCGCTGATGTCTCAGCGGGGGCTTTCATATCTCTACGTCTTGGTCAGCAGAGGTGCGCGCAGAGCGCACACCCTACGCAGGGTGCGCATTCATGCGCACCGCCTACCAATCTTCTCTGACGACAACCCGTGTCTTGATCGGCAGCTTCATCGCGGCCAGGCGCAGCGCTTCGCGGGCCACGTCGTCACCGACACCGTCGATTTCGAACATGATGCGACCCGGCTTCACCTTGGCTGCCCAGAAGTCGACGGAACCTTTACCCTTACCCATACGCACTTCGACGGGCTTGGAGGTGACCGGAACATCCGGGAAGATACGGATCCAGACGCGGCCCTGACGCTTCATGTGGCGCGTCATGGCACGGCGTGCGGCTTCGATCTGGCGTGCTGTGACACGCTCAGGCTGCAGTGCCTTCAGGCCGTAGGTGCCAAAGTTCAGGTCAGACCCGCCCTTTGCCAGACCCTTGATCGAGCCTTTGAACTGCTTGCGGAATTTCGTCCGTTTTGGCTGTAGCATCTATCTGCTCCTTACCGGCGACCGCCGGCACCGCGAGGTGCTGGGCCGTCTTGAAGTTCCTGGTGCTTGCGATCGCGGGCACCCGGATCATGTTCCATGATCTCGCCTTTGAAGATCCAGGTCTTGATCCCGATGATGCCATAGGCCGTTTCGGCTTCCACGTGGGCATAGTCGATGTCTGCACGCAGTGTGTGCAGAGGCACGCGGCCCTCGCGGTACCATTCGGTCCGGGCGATCTCGGCACCGCCAAGGCGGCCTGCGAGGTTCACACGGATACCCAGGGCACCCATACGCATGGCGTTCTGAACCGCACGTTTCATGGCGCGGCGGAAGGAAACCCGGCGCTCCAGCTGCTGTGCGATGCTTTCACCGACCAATGCGGCATCCAGTTCGGGCTTGCGGACTTCAACGATGTTGAGGTGCAGTTCCGAGCTGGTCATCTTGGCGATCTTCTGACGCAGACCTTCGATGTCTGCACCCTTCTTGCCGATGATGACGCCGGGACGCGCGGTGTGGATCGTGACGCGGCACTTCTTGTGCGGACGTTCGATGATCACGCGGGCGATACCGGCCTGCTTGCACTCTTCCTTGATGAAGGCGCGGATGGCGAGGTCTTCCAGCAGAAGATCGCCGTAGTCCTTCGTATCGGCATACCAGCGGCTGTCCCAAGTGCGGTTGACCTGCAGGCGCATGCCGATCGGGTTTACTTTGTTACCCATTATGCTTGCTCCTCAACTTGACGCACGACGATGGTGACTTCGGCAAACGGCTTCATGATCTTGCCGAACCGGCCACGCGCACGCGGGCGACCGCGCTTCATGGTCAGGTTCTTGCCGACATAGGCTTCGGCCACGATCAGCTCGTCCACGTCAAGGTTGTGGTTGTTCTCGGCGTTGGCGATGGCGGACTGAAGACATTTCTTCACGTCCTGCGCGATCCGCTTCTTGGAGAAGGTCAGGTCCGTGAGGGCACGTTCCACCTTCTTGCCGCGGATCAGGCCAGCAACGAGGTTCAGTTTCTGCGGCGACGTCTTCAGCATGCGCAGTTTTGCGCGGGCTTCGTTGTCTGCCACGCGGCGGGGATTTTTATCCTTGCTCATGGCTTATTTCCGCTTTGCTTTTTTGTCGGCGGCATGACCGTAGTAGGTCCGTGTCGGGGAATATTCACCGAACTTCTGACCAATCATGTCTTCGCTGACGTTGACGGGGATGTGCTTGTGACCGTTGTAGACGCCGAACGTCAGGCCAACAAACTGCGGGAGGATCGTGGAACGGCGCGACCAGATCTTGATCACTTCGTTCCGGCCGCTCTCACGCGACGCTTCGGCCTTCTTGAGGACATAAGAGTCGACAAAAGGGCCTTTCCATACTGAACGAGACATCTATTAACGCCCCTTCTTCTTGGCGTGCCGCGAGCGGATGATCAGCTTGCTGGACGCTTTGTTCTTGTTGCGGGTCTTGGCACCCTTTGTCGGCTTGCCCCATGGGGTCACCGGATGACGACCACCAGAGGTCCGGCCTTCACCACCACCATGGGGGTGGTCGATCGGGTTCATCACGACACCACGCACAGAGGGGCGGATGCCCTTGTGACGCATGCGGCCCGCTTTGCCGTAGTTCTGGTTGGAATTGTCGGGGTTCGACACGGCACCGACGGTGGCCATGCATTCCTGACGCACCAGGCGCAGTTCGCCGCTGCTCAGACGGATCTGGGCATAGCCGCCATCGCGGCCCACGAATTGTGCGTAGGTGCCTGCAGCACGGGCGATCTGACCGCCTTTGCCGGGCTTCATTTCGATGTTGTGGACGATTGTGCCGATGGGCATGCCGGAGAAAGGCATTGCGTTGCCCGGCTTGATGTCCTGCTTTGCGCCTGCGATGACCTTGTCACCGACGGCCAGACGCTGAGGGGCCAGGATATAGGCCTGTTCGCCATCTTCGTACTGGATCAGGGCAATAAAGGCTGTCCGGTTCGGGTCATATTCGATCCGCGCGACAACAGCGGACATGTCCAGCTTGTTGCGTTTGAAATCAACGATACGGTAGAGGCGCTTTGCACCACCACCTGTACGACGCATTGTGATCCGTCCGGTGTTGTTCCGTCCGCCGGATTTGGTCAGACCCTGAGTAAGGGCTTTGACCGGGCGGCCTTTCCAAAGCTCCGAACGGTCGATCAGTACCAGCCCACGCTGGCCCGGCGTCGTCGGTTTGTACGACTTGAGTGCCATGTTGTCTGTCTTCCGTTTAGCTGTGTGCCAGCGCGAGGCTGGCTATGGTTTATAGGGCCCCGAAGGTCCCCGAGGGATTGGCGCACAAGTTGTGCGCCGGATGTACACAGGGCGTGCACCGCCCGGCATACAAACAACGACAGAGCCCCGGACGAATCCGGGGCTTTGCCGATGGGGTCGTGTAGGGGAGGACGCGGGGAGGGTCAAGTGATTAGACCCCAAATCCCGCGAACTGTCCCCGGCAGCCACATGTCAGTATCCTGAGCCGCCCCTCAATGGGTGATCGGAGACAGCAGGTCAGGGTTAACCACCAGATTGCGGACGCCATGGGCGTGGTCTTCCTCAAACGGGTTGTCCTTGAGCCAGGCTTCGACGGACTGGATGCTCACATGCGCAACCTTGGGCCGGACGTTCCATGTGACCTCAAAAGGCGACGCCTTTTCATTGTACCCCGGCCCGGTTGTCGATCCGGCATAGGTCACGGGTTCCCCCAGCGTTTCCAGCAGATTGGGCGCCTGGTAGTAGCCGTTCACTTTTTCGACCTGCGCCAGCTTGGTGAAATCCAGCGCCTGTTCATCGTTCACCAGGACCATGACTTCGGCCTCGACCCGCAGCTGCGGGTTGCCGATGGCATCGTTCAGGCAGGCCCCCAATGTCGGGCCCGGTTCAACCTGGGCAGTGGAATAGACAAAGTGAACCTCGATGGTGTCACCTGGCTCAAGATCGCCATGCTCGTTGACACCGACCTTGTGATCCAGCGGTGCAAGTTCGGCTGCGGTCAATTCACCATCATACTTGAAGCCGGTTCCGTTGCCGTGGCCATCGCCATTTCCGGCGTAGGTCGTGAACTCGCCGCCGCGGTGCTCCGCGTTTTCGTGGAAGTGGATGTTGCAAAGGTTCATCTGCGTATAGGCAGGTGCCGCACCAAAGACGCGCGGGTTGCTGCCCGTGGTCACGCTGATGTCACGCGGGGATTGCGGGCCAAAGCCAACGCCGTCGGCGCTGGAGGCAAGTGCCGCGCGCTGTTCGGCAATGGTGGAGTCGGAGGCATCAACGGGTTCATCGGCGAAGGCAGTGTTGAACAGCGCAATCGACGCGAATGCTGCCACAAGATATTGTCTCATTTTAGAGTCCATAATAGTTCCTGTAACGGACCGGACCATGGAAATGCGGACTGTACCTCGGCAGGTCCAAACTCCAATCCTGCGCTTGGCATACTCCTCATCAGCACAGGCTGTATAGGTTCTAAGGCTCAGAATTTGCTTACAAATATGTAAGGTAGATTGCCGCCGGCGGTGCAAATGCGCTAAACCTGCACCGCGAAACAGAAAAAGGCCCCCCGCTTGCGCGGAGGGCCTTTGCGTCTTTTCGCGTCTCGGGCCTTACAGCCCGGTGGAGACGTCGATCGTGTTGCCTTCTTCAAGCGTCACATAGGCCTTCTTGACGTCCCGGCGTGTGCCGATCTGGCCACGGAAACGCTTGACCTTGCCCTTGGTGATGGTCGTGTTCACGGCCTTCACCTTGACACCAAAGAGCGCCTCTACGGCCTCCTTGATCTGGGGCTTGTTGCTGCCCATCGCCACTTCAAAGACGACGGCGTTGTTTTCCGACGCCATTGTCGCTTTCTCGGTGATGATCGGCTTGCGGATCACATCGTAATGTTCGTGCTTGGCGGTCATTTCAAACGGGCCTCCAGTGCTTCGATCCCCGCCTTGGTGATCACCAGGGTGTCACGCTTGAGGATGTCGTAAACGTTTGCGCCCATTGTCGGCAGGATATCCAGACCTTCGATGTTGCGCGCGGCTTGCAGGAAGTTCTCATTCACGGTTGCACCGTCAATGATCAGCGCCCGCTTCCAGCCGAGGTTTTTCACCTGCTTGGCCAGAGCTGCTGTTTTGCCATCGGACATCGCGTCATCAATGATGACCAATGCACCGGCTTTCGCCTTGGCGGACAGCGCGTGGCGCAGGCCCAGCTTGCGGAACTTCTTGGTCAGTTCGTGACCGTGGCTGCGCGGGGTCGGGCCCTTGTAGATACCACCCTTGCGGAAGATCGGTGCAGAACGCGCGCCGTGGCGTGCGCCGCCGGTGCCTTTCTGGCGATAGATCTTCTTGGTCGAGTAGCTCACTTCGGACCGTGTCTTGACCTTGTGCGTGCCTTGCTGGGCGTTGTTACGCTGCCAGCGCACGACGCGGTGCAGGATGTCGGCGCGCGGCTCAAGGCCGAACAGGGCCTCGTCCAGGTCTACCGATCCGGCCTTGCCGCCGTCGAGTTTGATGACATCGAGTTTCATGCGTCACCTTCTTTCTTGTCTTCGTCGGCGGCCGGCTCATCGGAACCTTCGGCTGCGATTTCGGCTTCAGCGGCTTTCAGCGCTTCGGCTTCGGCTGCTGCTTGCTCTTCGGCCAGACGCTTGGCTTCGGCTTCTGCCTCGGCTGCGGCTGCGGCGGCTGCTTCTTCAGCGGCTTTCGCGGCTTCGTCGGCGGCGGACTTCAGCGCGGCGGGCAGGATCGCGTCATCGGGGAACGGTTTCTTGACCGCGTCCTTGACGGTGACCCAGCCACCCTTGGAGCCGGGGACGGCGCCCTTGACCATGATCAGACCACGTGCGCTGTCGGTTTTGACAACTTCGAGGTTCTGGGTGGTGACACGGGCAGCACCCATGTGACCGGCCATCTTCTTGCCCTTGAACACCTTGCCGGGGTCCTGACACTGGCCTGTGGAACCGTGCGAACGGTGCGAGATCGACACACCGTGCGAGGCCCGCAGACCGCCGAAGTTGTGGCGCTTCATCGCACCGGCAAAACCTTTACCGATGGATGTGCCTGCAACGTCAACATACTGACCGGCAAAGTAATGGTCCGCGATGATTTCCTCACCAACGGGGATCAGGTTTTCCGCGTCCACGCGGAACTCGGCAACCTTGCGCTTGGGTTCAACCTTGGCGGCGGCAAAGTGGCCGCGCATCGCCTGGGAGGTCCGCTTGACCTTGGCTGTGCCCGCACCGAGCTGAACGGCGGTATAGCCGTCTTTTTCGGTGGTACGCTGTGCGACAACCTGAAGCTTGTCGAGTTGAAGAACGGTAACGGGGATCTGACGCCCGTCTTCCATGAACAGTCGGGTCATGCCGACTTTTTTCGCAATAACGCCTGAGCGCAACATGTTCTTGCCCTCCTTACGATTGCAGCTTGATCTCGACGTCCACACCAGCGGCCAGGTCGAGCTTCATCAGCGCGTCCACGGTCTGGGGAGTCGGATCAACGATGTCCAGCAGGCGCTTGTGCGTGCGGATCTCGAATTGGTCACGGGATTTCTTGTCAACGTGGGGACCACGCAGAACGGTGAATTTCTCGATCTTGTTCGGCAGCGGAATGGGGCCGCGAACGGAGGCGCCGGTGCGTTTGGCGGTGTTGACGATTTCCTGGGTGGAGGCATCAAGCACCCGGTAATCAAACGCCTTCAGGCGAATGCGGATGTTCTGGCTTTGAGCCATGTGCAAATCCCTTGTCTTTGGGATGTCAACGGATTGGAGGACAGGCGCTCATCGCTCGCCCTCGTCGCGTCTTGATGTGTAACTGAAACGGGGCGCGTGTGGACGCACCCCGACTCAATGGCCGTGCTATAGGGGATGCGGGGGGAGGTGGCAAGGGGCGAGTTCTGACTGCTGGCCGATCTGCAGGGACCTGCCCGAACGGCTGTCGGTTCAGTCCTTGCGGCGCAACAGGGTTCTGATCTCGCGCTCTATGGTGCCTTCGCGCACGCGGCGAAACAACAGGTCCAGCCCGCCGGGGGCCAGCGTGCGGTGGAATTCCTGCATCTCGTAATCCCCCGCCGGGTCGATGAACAGCGAGAAGACGGAGAAAGTGTCGCCCTCAATCCGGGCCCAGACAAAGGGTTCGCCCTGCAAGGGGTCCAGCGGCGTGGCCTTGCCGAAAAGGTTCGTCTTCATCGCGGATTGATAGATGTTGTCGCGGGCGCTGGGGACGAATCCGATGGAATAGGACTTTTCCTTGATCCGGCCGTCCTCGCGGTGGGTGGCGGAGGTCCAGCTGAGTTTGAACCCCTCCTTGGTCGGCGCGATGGTGACGCTCATGTCCCGTTTCTGCGGGACGCCGTCCACCATCACCTCCGCTTCGCCTTCGTAGGAGCCGACAAAATCCTTGATGGTTGCGGCATGGGTGATCACGGGGATCAGCGTCATGCAGAACGCGAGGATGAGCGCCAGCAGGAGGGCAGGCGAAAACCGGAGGGGGGAGAGGCGATCTGTCATTCTGGAACCTTACCGCGTTTGGCGTGGCAGTGTCAGGATTCTTTGCTGTGCAGTGCGCGCGCTGTGCTGCGGCAGGCACCGGCACCGGTCATTGATATATATATCGTGGAACCTGTCGCGCCGCATGGGCGTTGATCACGAAATATTGACAACTTTACAGGGCCGCGCGGTCCGCAGGGGGAAGCACATCATGGCTGACAGCAAGAAGACATCGTGGAACACGGAACTGTTGGCGGTTGGTGCGGTTGCGGTTCTTGGCTGGGGCACGGCGCTTTACTTTGTTACGGCGCAGTCGCAGTCGGATCGGACGATCCAGCAGCTTGAAAGCGACATCAGTCAGCGCGCCGAGGCCAGCGGCACCGTGGAGGATCTGCAGGCCCGGATCGCCAGCCTGCAACCCGAAGTCGCGACGCTGGAGGGCGATCGCGATGCGGTCCAGGGCGAGATCGACACGCTGCAACCGCAGCTGGACGGGTTGCGCAACCAGCAATCCGAAGCCGAGAGCACAGTTGCGCAACAGCAGCAAAAGATCGAGGAACTGGAAGCGCAGCTGGCGCCGATGCGTGAAGAGATCGCCGGATTCGAGCAACGCAAGAGCGGCCTGACCACGGAAATCGACGCGCAGTCGCAGGAGCTGAACGATGTGAACGCCCGCCTTGAAGAGGCGCGGTCCGAAGAAGCGACATTGCGCGAGACTCTGGCAACCCTGACCGACGACAGCGCGCGCCTGTCAGAGGATGCCGCCGCCGCCGAAAAGAAGATGCAGGAACTGACACAGCAGGAGACGGATCTGCGCGCGCAGGTGACCACGATGGAAACCAGCCTGACCGAGATGGAAGCGCGCAGGCAGACGCTGCAATCCGACATCGAGCGGCTGACGGCAGAGCGCAGCGCATTGGCCACCGATGTGGAACAGGCGGAGGCGCAGCGGCAGGAGGTCCAGCAGATGGTGACCGAGCTGACCGCGAACCTTGAGGAGCGGTCGAACGCGCTGCTTGAGGCGGAACGGCGGATGAGCGAATTGCAATCGGGTGATACAGCCGAGGGCAGCGAAGCGACAGCGCCCGGCGATGGCACTGCTGCAAAGGGGACGGGGGACAACCCCCGGGATGGCGATAAAGCGGTTCAATCCGGCACGGATGAGGCGGCTGCGGAGGGCTCCGCCGCCGAAGGATCGGAAAACGCCGATGCGCCGACTGGTGATGCCCAGTCAGATGCCGGTTCGGACAGCGAAAGCACGGAGGATGCCGGTACTGCGGATCAACCGGCCGGTAACACGGAAGAAGCCCCCAAACCCACCGACAAGTGATCGCGCGCACATTATATAGTGCAGATATAGTAAAGCAGAGCCAGACCCCCGTCCGCGCAGCTACCGGCGGGGGCATTGCTGCGCTGACCTGCCAGCGTCAGCCCCAGCTGTAGTTGAAGCTGACGGAGATGCGGTCGTCCTCGGACATGTTCATCGGCACCTCGTGGCGCAGCCAGCTTTCCCATAGCAGGACATCACCCACCTTGGGCGCGACATAGGCAAATGTGCGCATCTCGGGGCGGGCGTCCTTCAGCCGTCCCGGCGCGGCCATCATCATCGGCAGGCGCGGGTCCTCGAACTTGATGGCGCTGGCCCCGTCGGGCATGGCGACATAGGTCGTGCCGGAAATCACCGAATGCGGATGCAGGTGGCCGGTGTGGATGCCACCTTCGGGCAGGATGTTGATCCACAGGTCCTCAAGCTTCAGCTGCTTGCCATCCAGGTCGAATTGCAGATCCCTGGCAAAATCCGCCACATGTTTGTCCAGCGCCTTGACCAGATCCTTGAAGATCGGAAAGCGGTAGGGCAGGTCCGTCAGCGAGGCATAGGAGGTATAGCCGGGGTATCCGTTGTCTTCCGACCATTGCTGCCCCGCCTCGTCATCCTCTGCGATGGAATAACAGGAGGCCTCCATCTCATCGGGGTCGATGGCAGGGCCATGCGCAGACAGGGCGGCATGGTAAAGGCGGGTCACGAAGAGGGATCTGATATCGGTCATGGCGGCTGGATACCCCAGTGACGCGGGCAAGGCGAGTGGTAAGAAGGGGCGAAGTGACGGTCTTTGCCACGCAAAATGGCCCAATCCGACAACAGGGGTTGCGTTAAATCGGCTCCCGGCGTATTGGCACCCTTCATCATGAACTCCACCAGAATCATGGTCACCCTTTAGGGGCCTGCTGGTGATGTTGAAAGGAAAGCGTCAATGAACGCCAAGGAACTGCATGACAAGACGCCGGATCAGCTCCGGGACGAGCTTGTCAACCTGAAGAAAGAAGCCTTCAACCTGCGCTTCCAGCAAGCCACCGGCCAGCTGGAAAACCCCGCGCGTCTGCGTACCGTCAAGCGTGACGTTGCCCGTGTGAAAACAGTGTTGAACCAAAAGGCCGCTCAAGCGGCTGCTGCGGAATAAGGAGAGCACCTATGCCCAAGCGTATCTTGTCCGGTGTCGTGACCTCCGACGCAAACGAACAGACAGTCACCGTTTCCGTGGAACGCCGTTTCACGCACCCGGTTCTGAAAAAGACCATCCGTAAGTCCAAGAAGTACCGGGCGCATGATGAGAACAACACATTCAAGGTGGGCGACAGTGTCCGCATCATCGAATGTGCACCAAAGTCGAAAACCAAACGTTGGGAAGTGCTGCAGACCGCTGAGGCCTGAAGCACCAACCGTTAATCGAAACCCTGGGGACAAGGCACGCATCGCCCCCCAAAGGTCGGGAGAAACCAAATGATCCAGATGCAGACCAACCTGGATGTTGCTGACAACAGCGGCGCACGCCGTGTTCAGTGCATCAAGGTCCTGGGTGGTTCCAAGCGTAAGTACGCGTCCGTCGGCGACATCATTGTCGTGTCGGTCAAGGAAGCCATCCCCCGCGGTCGTGTGAAAAAGGGCGACGTCCGCAAGGCCGTCGTTGTTCGCACCGCCAAGGAAGTACGTCGTGACGATGGCACCGCCATCCGCTTCGACCGTAACGCCGCCGTCATCCTGAACAACAACAACGAGCCGATCGGTACACGTATCTTTGGCCCGGTTGTGCGCGAGTTGCGCGGCAAGAACTTCATGAAGATCATCTCGCTTGCGCCGGAGGTGCTGTAATGGCTGCTAAACTTCGCAAAGGTGACAAGGTCATCGTTCTGGCAGGCAAGGACAAGGGCAAGACGGGTTCGATCACCTCTGTTGACCCGAAATCCGGCAAGGCCGTTGTGGACGGGATCAACATTTCCATCCGCGCCACACGCCAGTCCCAGGAAAGCCAGGGCGGCCGCATCCCCAAGGCGATGCCGATCGACCTGAGCAACCTCGCCATCGTCGATGCCAATGGCAAGGCGACACGCGTGGGCTTCAAAATCGAAGGCGACAAGAAAGTGCGCTTTGCAAAAACCACGGGGGACGTGATCGATGCTTGATACTGCAACCTACACACCCCGTCTTCTGAGCGTCTACCGCGACGAGATCCGCGCCAAGATGCGTGAAGAGTTCGGCTACAAGAACGACATGATGATTCCGCGCCTCGACAAGATCGTGCTGAACATCGGTTGTGGTGCCGAAGCCGTGCGTGACAGCAAGAAGGCCAAGAGCGCGCAGGAAGACCTGACCGCGATCGCAGGCCAGAAAGCCATGACCACCGTGGCCAAGAAATCCATCGCCGGTTTCCGTGTGCGTGAAGACATGCCGCTGGGCGCGAAAGTGACCCTGCGCGGTGAGCGCATGTATGAATTCCTGGATCGTCTGATCACGATCGCAATGCCCCGTATCCGCGACTTCCGCGGCATCTCGGGCAAGTCTTTCGACGGCCGCGGCAACTATGCCATGGGCCTGAAAGAGCACATCGTGTTCCCCGAAATCGATTTCGACAAGGTCGATGAGACCTGGGGTATGGACATCGTCATCGCCACAACGGCGAAAACCGACGCAGAAGCGAAAGCATTGTTGAAAGCCTTCAACATGCCTTTCAACTCCTGAGCGCGGGGAAGGATTAGATATGGCTAAGAAATCCATGATCGCACGCGAAAAGAAGCGTGAAGCACTGGTCAAGAAATACGCAGCAAAGCGTGCCGCGCTGAAAGAGATCATCAGCGATGAAAGCAAGCCGATGGAAGAGCGTTTCCGCGCCTCCCTGAAGCTGGCGAAACTGCCCCGCAACTCCAGCGCCGTGCGTCTGCACAACCGCTGCCAGCTGACGGGCCGTCCGCACGCCTATTACCGTAAACTCAAAATCTCGCGTATCGCGCTGCGTGATCTCGGCTCCTCGGGCCAGATCCCCGGCATGGTCAAGTCGAGCTGGTAAGGAGCGCATCAGATGAACGATCCTATCGCAGATATGCTGACACGCATCCGCAACAGCCAGATGCGCGGCAAGTCCACCGTCATGACACCGGCTTCCAAGCTGCGTGCCTGGGTGCTGGATGTGCTGGCCGACGAAGGCTACATTCGCGGCTATGAAAAGATGACGGGCGCCGACGGCCACCCCGCCATCGAAATCAGCCTGAAGTACTACGAGGGTGAACCTGTCATTCGCGAGCTGAAGCGGGTTTCCAAGCCCGGTCGCCGCGTCTACATGGGCGCCAATGACATCCCGCAGGTCCGTCAGGGTCTGGGTGTGTCGATTGTCTCCACCCCCAAGGGTGTGATGTCGGATGCTGCTGCACGGACTGCCAATGTTGGCGGCGAAGTGCTCTGCACCGTATTCTAAGGAGAATTCGATGTCTCGTATTGGTAAAAAACCGGTCGCACTGCCCAGCGGTGTTTCCGCGTCCGTTTCCGGCCAGACCGTCGAAGTGAAAGGCCCCAAGGGGACCCGCAGCTTCAAGGCGACCGACGATGTGACCATCACGGTCGAGGACAATGTGATCACCGTGACGCCGCGCGGCAAGTCCAAGCGCGCGCGCCAGCAGTGGGGCATGTCCCGCACCATGGTGGCGAACCTCGTCACCGGTGTGACCGACGGCTTCAAGAAAGAGCTGGAAATCCAGGGTGTTGGTTATCGTGCCGCGATGACCGGCAACACTCTGAAACTGAACCTCGGCCTGTCGCATGACGTGGACTATGTTGCGCCCGAAGGCGTGACCGTCTCTGCGCCCAAGCAGACCGAAATCGTTGTGGAAGGCATTGACGAACAGCTTGTTGGTCAGGTTGCTTCGAACATCCGCGCGTGGCGCAAGCCCGAGCCCTACAAGGGCAAGGGCATCCGCTACAAGGGCGAGTTCATCTTCCGCAAAGAAGGCAAGAAGAAGTAAGGAACGCAAAGATGGCAAACACGAAAAGACAGTTGTTTATCAAACGCCGCCTGCGCGTTCGGAACAAGCTTCGCCGCGTCAACGCCGGGCGCCTGCGCCTCAGCGTGCACCGGTCTTCCAAGAACATCAGCGTTCAGCTGATCGACGATGTGGCTGGCAAGACAATCGCTTCCGCCTCCTCCCTGGAAAAGGATCTGGGCGTGGTCGGCAAGAACAACATCGACGCGGCAACCAAGGTTGGTGCGGCGATTGCGGAGCGTGCCAAGAAGGCTGGCGTGGAAGAAGCATACTTTGACCGGGGCGGTTTCCTGTTCCACGGCAAGGTGAAGGCGCTTGCAGATGCGGCCCGCGAAGGCGGTCTGAAAATCTAAGTGGCGGTGCGCAGTGAATGCGCACCCTACGATCAAAAAAGCTGTAGGGTGCGCATTCACTGCGCACCTTCGATGATCCGGGGGCCACATACCCACCTGGATTGACCAAACAGGGCACAGGCCCGCAGTACAAGGAGGCCGCAAATGGCCAGAGATGACAACCGTGGGGGCAACCGCCGCAATCAGCGCGAAGAGACCCCGGAATTTGCAGACCGCCTTGTGGCGATCAACCGCGTGTCCAAGACCGTCAAGGGTGGTAAGCGCTTTGGCTTTGCCGCACTTGTCGTTGTCGGCGACCAGAAAGGCCGCGTCGGCTTTGGCAAGGGTAAGGCCAAGGAAGTCCCCGAGGCGATCCGCAAGGCCACAGAGCAGGCCAAGCGCCAGATGATCCGCGTTCAACTGCGCGAAGGCCGCACTCTGCACCACGACATGGCCGGCCGTCACGGCGCGGGCAAGGTCGTGATGCGCAGCGCACCGGAAGGTACCGGGATCATCGCCGGTGGTCCGATGCGTGCCGTTTTCGAAATGCTGGGCGTCAAGGATGTTGTGTCCAAGTCCATCGGTTCGCAGAACCCCTACAACATGATCCGCGCCACCATGGACGGCCTGCGCAAAGAGCAGTCGCCCCGTTCCGTGGCGCAGCGTCGCGGCAAGAAGGTCGCGGACATTCTGCCCAAGCGTGAAGATGCCGTTGAAACATCTTCGCAAGTAGCCGAGGAGGCCTAAACCATGGCGAAAACCATTGTCGTAAAGCAAATCGGTTCGCCGATCCGCCGCCCCGCAAAACAGCGTGCCACGCTGATCGGTCTGGGTCTGAACAAGATGAACCGCACCCGCGAGCTGGAAGACACGCCTTCCGTGCGCGGCATGATCAATTCGATCCCCCATATGGTCGAGATCATCGAAGAAAAAGGGTAACCGGTTTTCTGAAAGAACCGGACCGGGGTTTTCGAAAACCCCGGCACCAGTATCAGACGCCCCGCAGGTTGCTGCGGGGCGTTTTGTATTTCACTACCCGTGAAAGGCCGCCACGGTCTTGAGCGAGGTGAACCCGTAGAGCGCCTCGAACCCCTTTTCGCGGCCATGGCCCGACAGCCCGGTTCCGCCAAAAGGCAGTTCCACCCCGCCGCCGGCACCATAGTTGTTCAGGAACACCTGACCCGCGTGCAAGGCGCGTGCCAGCCGCATCTGCCGTGCGCCATCCCGCGTCCAGACCGAAGCGACAAGCCCGTAGTCGGTGCCATTGGCGATGGCCAGCGCCTCGGCCTCATCCTCGAAGGGGATGATGACCTGCACGGGGCCAAAAATCTCGTCCTGCGCCAGCGGGTGATCCGCCGCGACCCCGGCAAAGAGGCTGGGGGCAACGTAAGCCCCGTTCTCTGGCAGATCGCCAAGGGTGGCCTGCGCCGCAATTTCCAGATCGCTGCCGCGTTCGAGGAAACCCCGCACGATATCGCGCTGCCGGGTCGAGATCAGCGGCCCCACGTCCAGATCACTCAGGGCAGGACCGACCCGCAGCGCGGCATAGCGTTCGGCCATGGCGCTGACGACCCGGTCATAGACACCGCGCTGCACCAGGATGCGCGAAGAGGCGGAACAGGTCTGGCCCGCGTTCTGGATGCCCGCGTTGACAAGGAAGGGCAGGGCGGCGTCAATATCGGCATCGTCAAAGACCAGCTGCGGCGATTTGCCCCCCAGTTCCAGCGTGACCGGCACCACATTGTCACCCGCCGCCTTCTGGATCAGCTTGCCGACCCCGACAGAGCCGGTGAAGGAGACGTGTTGCACGCCGGGATGCCCGGCCAGCGCTGCGCCCGCCTCGGCCCCCAGCCCCGGCACCACGTTCAGCGCGCCATCGGGCAGGCCCGCCCGGCGCGCCAGCTCGCCAAAGGCCAGTGCGGTCAGGCAGGCTTCTTCCGCCGGTTTCAGCACGGCGGCATTGCCGGTGGCCAGGGCGGCACCGACCGACCGGCCGATGATCTGCATCGGGTAGTTCCAGGGGATGATATGCCCGGTGACCCCATGCGCCTCGCGCAGGGTATAGACGGTATAGCCGTCGAGATAGGGGATGGTCGTGCCATGCAGCTTGTCCACGGCACCCGCATAGAACTCCATGTAGCGGGCCAGGGCGTTGACGTCCGCGAGGGCCTGTTTCAGGGGTTTGCCCACGTCCAATGCCTCAAGCCGCGCCAGTTCGTCGGCGTTTTCCAGAACCAATGCGCCGATCCGCGACAGGATGCGCCCCCGTTCCAGCGCGGTTGCGCGGCCCCAGGCCCCGGCACGTGCCGCCGTTGCCGCTGCGACGGCCCGGTCAATGTCCTCCGCCGTGCCGCGCGCGATCTCGCACAGCGCGCTGCCGTCCGACGGGTTGGTCAGCGGCAAGGTCGCGCCTCCTGCGGGGGGCTGCCACTGGCCATTGATCAGGCACAGGGCAGGGTCGATATCGAGCGGGCGTAGCGGCATCGGGAATACTCCGAGAGAAAGAAGGCCGGGTCAGGATACCGCGCCGCCCCGCAGTGTCGAGAGCTGTCAGCGCGGCAGATGATCGGCGAGAAAGTCGAACACCAGCCGGATGCGCGGATTGCTGTGCAATTCCCGGTGCGCCACCAGCCAGGTGGGAAAGATGATTTCCGGAACCAGATCCGGCAGGACCGGCACAACCCCTGTCGTCCGGGTGCCAAGGGTCTCGGACATCAGGCCCATGCCCAGTCCATGGCGCACCATTTCCCAGCCGACGACGCCGCTTTCGGACCAATGGACAAAATTGGCGGTGGTCAGCGGCAGTTTCAACGCGGCGATCTGCGGCAGCATCTGCGCCGGTTCGCCATAGCCGATCATGCGCGCCCGGGCGAAATCCGCGATGCTCCGGGGCAGGCCGTATTCTTCGGCATAGCTTTGCGCGGCATAGCAATGGGCGCGGGTCTGGAACAGCAGCTTGGCGGTCAGGTCGTGTTGCGTGGGGCGCACATGGCGGATGGCAATATCGGCCTCGCGACGCCTGAGGTCGCTCAGCGCGTTGGAGGCGACGACCTCTACCGTGATGCCGGGGGCCGTGTGGCGCAGCAGGGCCAGCGTTTCCGGCAACAGAAGCGCGGCGGTCACGTCGCTGGCGCTGATCGACACATGCCCCTCGACCGAGGTCGACCGCCCGGAGGCAGCCAGGGATATCCGCTCGGCGGCGGCGCCCATGCGTTTGAAATGATCCAGCATGTCGCGCCCCGCGTCGGTCAGTTGCAGGGTCTTGCCGACACGGTCGAACAGCAGCACGCCCAGATCCTGTTCCAGCCCCGCGACCTGCCGGCTGAGGGTCGGTTGGGTCAGGCCAAGCGCGCGGGCGGCGGCAGAGAGCGACCCATGTTCAGCCGTCGCCAGAAAGGCGCGGCCCCGGTTCCAGTCAAAGCTCATCTGGGCGTTATCCATGCAATATCGTATATCGAAACTGCATATTTCCACAATTACCTTGCATATGCGTATGCACTACCCAGTGACAACACAGAGAGCGGCAAGCTGAGGGAGACGAAGATGAAGCCAAGTGCGAAATTCTGGGATGGTGCCGCCAGGAAATACGCCCGCCAGCCCGTCAGGGATGAAGCGGCCTATGCCCAGACGCTGGACCGCATCCGGTCTTACCTGCGCCAGCAGGACAGGGTGCTGGAGGTCGGCTGCGGCACAGGGTCGACTGCGCTGATCCTGGCCCCACAGGTTGATCAATTGCATGCGACGGATCTGTCGCAGGCGATGATCGACATCGCGAAGGGCAAGGCGCAGGCGCAAGAGGTTGGCAATGTGACCTTCAGCACGATGGCGGTCGGGCGCGGTGTCGATGCGGGCGGCCCCTTTGACGTGGTGATGGGGTTGAACCTGTTGCACCTGGTGGAGGACCTGCAGGGCGCGCTGGCGGGACTGGCGGACCAGACCGCCAAGGGCGGGCTGCTGATCACCAAGACCGTCTGTCTGGGCGAGAAGCCGGGCATCTGGCGCTTGGTCCTGCCGGTGATGCAGCTGATCGGCAAGGCCCCCTTTGTACGCTTTCTCAGGATCGCCGATCTGGACCGCACCATCGAAGAAGCGGGGTTCGAGATTATCGAGACCGGGAATTACCCGGCCGCACCACCCAGTCATTTCGTCGTGGCCCGCAAGCTGTGACGTGCGGTCCGCGCGGGGCGATGTGCAACCCCGCTTGATCCTGCGCCGGTGCTCGTCTATACGCCCCCGGTGGACGCATGACGCGTCCGCTATAGATTCGTAAACGCCGCGTTTGGCCGCTCCCGTCGCTGGGGGCCAATTCCGGCAAAAGGAGAAGCGACATGAAACTGAATGAACTTTCCGACAATCCGGGCGCATCCAAGAAACGCATGCGCGTTGCCCGTGGCCCCGGCTCTGGCAAGGGCAAGATGGGTGGCCGTGGTATCAAGGGTCAAAAATCCCGTTCCGGTGTGTCGATCAATGGCTACGAAGGCGGCCAGATGCCGCTCTACCAACGTCTGCCCAAGCGTGGCTTCAACAAGCCGAACCGCAAGAGCTTTGCCGTTGTGAACCTGGGCCTGATCCAGAAATTCATCGACGCCAAGAAACTGGACGCAGGCAAGGCGATCGACGCCGCCGCGCTGGTTGCATCCGGTCTGGTGCGTCGCGAACTGGACGGCATTCGCGTGCTGGCCAAGGGCGACATCACGTCCAAGATCGACCTGCAGGTTGCAGGCGCGTCCAAATCTGCCGTTGAAGCGGTGGAAAAAGCGGGCGGCACCCTGACCGTCACAGCACCTGCGGCGGCAGCAGCCGAGTAATCGGACCTTAAGACTTGTGAGCGGGCCGCGACCCGCTTACATGTTCCTTCGAGTTTTCCCAGAACGCCGCCCGCCGGAAAACGGCCGGGGCGGCGTTTGCATAACAATAAAAGAGACCCCTCATGGTATCAGCCGTCGAAAACATGGCCGCCAACACCAGCTGGTCCGCATTGGGCAAGGCGACAGACCTGCGCAACCGGATCCTGTTCACGCTGGGTTTGCTGATCGTCTACCGGTTGGGCACCTTCATTCCGGTGCCGGGGATTGACGGCCAGGCGCTGCGCGATTTCATGGAAAGCGCGGGCCAGGGGATCGGCGGCATGGTGTCCATGTTCACCGGCGGGGCGCTGGGACGGATGGGCATCTTTGCCCTTGGGATCATGCCCTATATCTCGGCCTCGATCATCGTACAGCTGATGACCTCGATGGTGCCCGCGCTTGAGCAGCTCAAGAAAGAGGGCGAGCAGGGGCGCAAGAAGATCAACCAATACACACGTTACGGCACGGTGGCGCTGGCGACCCTGCAGGCCTATGGGCTGGCGGTCAGCCTGGAGGCGGGCGACATTGCTGCCGATCCGGGGCTTTATTTCCGCATAGCCTGCATGATCACGCTGGTCGGCGGCACCATGTTCCTGATGTGGCTGGGTGAACAGATCACCTCGCGCGGGATCGGCAACGGCATTTCGCTGATCATCTTTGTCGGCATCATCGCCGAGGTTCCTGCCGCGATTGCACAGTTCTTTGCCTCTGGCCGGTCCGGCGCGATCAGCCCGGCGGTGATCATCGGTGTGCTGGTCATGGTGGTGCTCACGATCATGTTCGTCGTGTTCATGGAACGTGCGCTGCGCAAGATCCACATCCAGTATCCCCGCCGCCAGGTCGGGATGAAAATGTATGACGGCGGGTCCAGCCACCTGCCGGTCAAGGTGAACCCGGCGGGCGTGATCCCGGCGATCTTTGCCTCTTCACTGCTGCTGCTGCCGGTCACGATCAGCACGTTCTCGGGCAATTCCACCGGTCCGATCATGTCGATCCTGCTGGCGAACTTCGGCCCCGGTCAGCCGCTGTACCTGCTGTTCTTCATTTCGATGATCGTCTTCTTTGCGTATTTCTATACGTTCAACGTCAGCTTCAAACCTGACGAAGTTGCCGAAAACCTGAAAAGCCAGAACGGTTTTGTCCCCGGCATCCGTCCAGGCAAGAAGACGGCGGAATATCTTGAATACGTGGTGAACCGCATCCTGGTTCTGGGTTCTGCCTATCTGGCGCTGGTCTGTGTCCTGCCAGAGGTGCTGCGTGGTCAATTCGCGATCCCCTTCTATTTCGGCGGCACATCGGTGCTGATCGTTGTCTCTGTGACCATGGATACGATCCAGCAGGTTCAGAGCCACCTGCTCGCGCATCAGTACGAAGGTCTACTCGAAAAATCTCAGTTGCGCGGTAAAGGTGCCGGCAAAGGAAAACCACGCAAGAAACGGAGCCCCGTACGCCGATGAACATTATTCTCCTTGGACCGCCGGGCGCCGGCAAAGGCACGCAAGCACGCCATCTGGTTGAAACCCGCAACATGGTTCAGCTTTCCACAGGTGACATGCTGCGCGAGGCCAAGGATTCAGGCACCGAGATGGGCAAGATGGTTGCCGATGTCATGGCGCGTGGCGATCTGGTCACCGATGAGATCGTGATCGGCCTGATCCGCGAAAAGCTGGAAGGCGACAACAAGGGCGGTTTCATCTTTGACGGATTCCCCCGGACGCTGGCGCAGGCAGATGCGCTGTCGCTCCTGATGGAAGAGGTGGGCCAAACCATCGAACATGCCGTGGAACTGCAGGTCGATGATGATGTTCTGGTAGACCGCATCGTCGGCCGCGCCGAAGAGGCCCGCAAGGCAGGCCAGCCGGTGCGCGCGGATGACAATGCCGAAAGCCTGAAGGTGCGCCTGATGGCCTATTACAAACAGACCTCGCCGCTGATCGGCTATTACCACGCCAAGGGACTGCTGCGCGGTGTGGATGGCCTGGGTGCCATCGAGGATGTGCAGCGCAGCATTTCCGCGACTCTGGATTCCTGACGGGACTGTCTCCCGCATCTGATCCATGAACCGGCGCGCGGGATTATTCCGTCTGCGCGCCATGCCACCATCTGTTTCGCCATCAATTTGCCATGAATTTGACTGATCGTTGAATCGGATCCACGAAGAACCGTGGGCCGAACAGGGGCGTCAGACCTCTTCAAGGTGCGGGCAGAATGTCAGGCGAGCAGTTCCTCCTTTCCGGCAACCAGATTGCGAAGTTCTCGACCGCGCATGTCACCTTTCCCGGTGGCACCTCGACCATCAGGCTGAATGGCATCAAGACGCTGGGCGACGAGACCTCCCGCTTCTTCCTGATCCGCACTCAGGGCGAGGGTGAAACCATTGGCAATGGCCAGTTCTTTGCGATCCACGCCGCCGTTCCGAACGCTTCCGGCACGCTGGTGCCGTCGGCCACACCGCTTATCTCTGCCAATTTCTCGACGCCGGATGCCTATAGCAATACAGGCGCCGGGGACGACTACATCATCTTCGGCCTTTTCGGCGGCCCCAGGTTCGTCATCGACCTTGGCGGCTTTGCCGATGCCGGGACCGCCACATTCGTGCAGGGGCGCGATGTGCTGCCAGGCGGCAATGGGGAACTGGAGCTGTCGGATATCGCATCCGCCAACCCGGACGAGATTGTCTGTTTCTGCCGTGGCACGCCGATCCGCACGCCGGACGGGGAAGTGGCGGTGGAGGACCTGCGCCCGGGCGACATGGTGACAACCCTGGACAATGGCGCCCAGGCGATTCGCTGGATCGCGACCACGCGCGTCGCCCTGACCCCCGAAAACGCGGCACTTGCCCCCATCCGCTTGCGTGCCGGCGCGCTGGGGAAGGGCCTGCCGCTCTGCGAAATCATGGTGTCGCCGGCCCATCGCTTCCTGTTCTCCGGATCCCGCTGCGAATTGCTGCTGGCAACAGATCAGGCGCTGGTGGCTGCCCGCCATCTTGTCGATGGCTCAGCGATCCAGGAGGTACGCGACCTGGCGGAGGTCGAATACTGGCATTTCATGTGTGACCGGCACGAAATCGTCTTTGCGGCGGGCAGCAAAACCGAGAGCTTCAATCCAGGCGACCGGGCAGTCGGCGCGGTGGACGAACCCACCCGGCGCGAGCTGTTCCGCCTGTTCCCCGAATTGCGCAGCAGTATCTTGCGTGGCATGTGGAAGACCGTTCGGCCCACTGTACGGGCCTATGAGGCGCGTTTGCTCTGCGCCGTGATCTGACCTGGCGGGAAACCCCGATCGGGTTCGCGAAACCCCGCCGTGCCCGGCAAAACCGCTTGCATGTGGCGGAAGCGGGCCCATCGGGCAGTTCGTGCCTTGACCCTTGTCCGGATTGCCCGTAACCAGCCGTATCTTGACGACGAATCAATTTGCGGCAAGGGGGCTTCTCCGTTCCGCAAGATCACCTGATCAGCCAGGCCCGACGCGCCCAAATCGCATCGGGCTTATGTTGTGAAAAAAGGGTCCGGGATGACGGACCCGCAACGAAAAGGAATATGACACGTGGCACGTATTGCCGGCGTTAACATCCCGACTGCAAAGCGGGTTCCCATCGCCCTCACATATATCACCGGTATCGGCAACTCTTCGGCACGCGCGATCTGCGAAGCCGTTGGCATCGACCTGTCCCGCCGGGTCAACGAACTCAGCGATGCTGAAGTCCTGAAAGTGCGCGAGCACATCGACGAAAACTACACCGTCGAAGGTGACCTGCGTCGTGACACGCAGATGAACATCAAGCGCCTGATGGACCTTGGTTGCTATCGTGGCCTGCGCCACCGCCGCAACCTGCCGGTTCGCGGTCAGCGCACCCATACCAACGCACGCACACGCAAGGGCCCCGCAAAGGCCATTGCCGGCAAGAAGAAATAAGGGAGGGCTGAGAACATGGCACGCGATGCAAAACGCACCAAACGCAAGGTCTCCAAGAACATCGCCGCAGGTGTGGCGCATGTGAATTCGAGCTTCAACAACACCAAGATCCTGATTTCCGACGTTCAGGGCAATGCGATCAGCTGGTCCTCTGCCGGAACATGCGGTTTCAAAGGCTCGCGGAAATCCACACCCTATGCCGCCCAGATGGCTGCAGAGGATGCGGGCCGCAAGGCGCAGGAACATGGCGTGAAGACTCTGGAAGTCGAAGTTCAGGGGCCGGGTTCCGGCCGTGAGAGCGCCCTGCGCGCCCTGGCGGCTGCCGGTTTCAACATCACCTCGATCCGTGATGTGACACCGATGGCCCACAACGGCTGCCGTCCGCCCAAGCGCCGCCGCGTCTAAGCGCGACTTTATTGACGGGGCCGCGTGTTTTCACGCGGCCCCATACCGCTTTTTTGAAACCTCGAGCGTATCCGCCGACCGGACATGCGGCAGATACTAGGATGGAGGGACACATGATCCATAAGAACTGGGCCGAACTGATCAAGCCACAGCAGCTTGACGTAAAGCCGGGCAACGACCCCGCGCGTCAGGCCACCGTGGTTGCCGAACCGCTGGAGCGTGGTTTCGGTCTGACCATGGGCAACGCGCTGCGCCGCGTTCTGATGTCCTCGCTTCAGGGTGCCGCGATCTCCTCCGTGCAGATCGACAACGTGCTGCATGAATTCTCTTCGGTTGCCGGTGTCCGCGAAGATGTCACCGACATCGTCCTGAACCTCAAGGGTGTCTCGATCCGCATGGAAGTCGAAGGGCCCAAGCGCCTGTCGATCTCCGCCAAGGGTCCGGGGGTTGTCACCGCAGGCGACATCAGCGAATCCGCCGGTATCGAGATCCTGAACCGCGATCACGTCATCTGTCACCTCGACGATGGTGCGGACGTCTACATGGAACTGACCGTCAACACCGGCAAGGGTTATGTCAGCGCTGACAAGAACAAGCCGGAAGATGCGCCCATCGGCCTGATCCCGATCGACGCGATCTATTCGCCGGTCAAGAAGGTCAGCTATGACGTGCAGCCCACCCGCGAGGGCCAGGTGCTGGACTATGACAAGCTGACCATGAAGGTGGAAACCGACGGGTCGATCACGCCGGATGACGCCGTGGCATTCGCCGCACGCATCCTGCAGGATCAGCTGGGCATCTTCGTCAACTTCGACGAGCCGGAATCGGCCTCCCGTCAGGACGACGACGACGGTCTGGAATTCAACCCGCTGCTGCTCAAGAAAGTCGACGAGCTGGAGCTTTCGGTGCGTTCGGCAAACTGCCTGAAGAACGACAACATCGTCTACATCGGCGATCTGATCCAGAAGACCGAAGCAGAAATGCTGCGCACCCCGAACTTTGGCCGCAAATCCCTGAACGAGATCAAGGAAGTGCTGTCGGGCATGGGTCTGCACCTTGGCATGGATGTCGAGGACTGGCCGCCAGACAACATCGAAGATCTGGCCAAGAAGTTCGAAGACAACTTTTAAGAACCCGTAGGGTGCGCATTTGTTGCGCACCTTGCACCCCGGGCATCCTGCCCTTTCATTGCCCGCCCGAGGGCGGACAACGACCGGGTTACGCGCCTCCCTTCGGGTGACGCTGACCCCAAGGAGAGTTGGCGCTACGCACGCCAGCCGGACAAAGCAAAATCGCCCGTAGAGGGCACATTAGGAGAAGAAATATGCGTCACGCACGTGGATACCGCCGCCTCAACCGCACACATGAGCACCGCAAGGCGCTCTGGGCAAACATGGCAGGCTCGCTCATTGAGCATGAACAGATCAAGACAACGCTGCCCAAGGCCAAGGAACTGCGCCCGATCATCGAAAAGATGATCACGCTGGCCAAGCGCGGCGATTTGCACGCCCGCCGTCAGGCGGCCGCGAAGCTCAAGCAGGACGCCTATGTGGCGAAACTGTTCGACGTTCTCGGCCCGCGCTACAAGGACCGCCAGGGCGGTTACGTGCGCGTTCTCAAGGCGGGTTTCCGCTATGGCGACATGGCGCCGATGGCGATCATCGAATTCGTCGACCGCGACCGCGATGCCAAGGGTGCAGGCGACAAGGCCCGCCTGTCAGCGGAAGAAGCCGCGGAATAAGAATTTGCGCATTTTGCGCGTTGAAAGCCCTGCCTTCTGGCGGGGCTTTTTTTGTTGCCGTGGTGCAGGGATATTTATTGCCAAAAAGAGCAGGGGAGTTGCGCATTCCGCCCTCGCCGCGCATATCTGGGGCATGAGATATCTGTTGATGATCCTTGCCCTCGTGGCGGCGCCCGCGCTGGCCCAGCAGGTGCCGCAATCCGCCGCCCAGATGCAGCTGAGTTTCGTGCCCCTGGTCAAACAGGCGACACCTGCGGTGGTCAATATCTATGCCAAGATCATGGCCGCCCCGCGCCGCACACCGCTGCAAAGCGACCCGTTTTTCGAGCGTTTCTTCAGCGATCCGTTTTCCGAACGGCCCCGGGTCCAGAACTCGCTTGGTTCGGGTGTGATCCTCTCTGCCGACGGGATTGTCGTGTCGAATTATCATGTGGTCGGCATGGCGACGGAAATTCGCGTCGTGCTCAACGACCGTCGGGAGTATTCGGCGGAGGTCCTGCTGGGGGATCCGGAGGCCGATCTGGCCATATTGAAGATCAATGCGGAGGCGCCGCTGCCCTATCTTGAACTGCGCGACAGCGAGACGGTGGAGGTGGGCGAACTGGCATTGGCCATCGGCAATCCCTTCGGTGTGGGCCAGACCGTGAGCAGCGGCATCGTATCGGGGCTTGCGCGCTCCGGTGCGGGGGGCGGCAATTCGGGGCTGGGGTATTTCATCCAGACGGATGCGCCGATCAACCCGGGCAATTCCGGCGGGGCGCTGATTGACATGGCCGGGCAGCTGATCGGCATCAACACGTCGATCCTGACACGGTCCGGCGGGTCCAATGGCATCGGCTTTGCCATCCCCGCCGACCTGGTCAAGGCCTTTGTCACGCAGGCCCGCGCGGGTGAGGTGGCCTTTGCCCGGCCCTGGGCCGGGATCAGCGGCCAGCCGGTGGACAGCGACATGGCGGGGCCCCTGGGGCTGGACCGGGCCGGGGGGATCATCATCTCGGGCCTGCATGCGGCCAGCCCCTTTCTGGAGGCCGGTTTGCAGGTGGGGGATGTGATCACCCATGTGGGCGGCGCGCCGGTGCATACGCCCAATGAGATGATCTACCGTATGAGCGTTGCGGGCCTTGGCAGCCAGGCTCCGGTGCGCTTCCTGCGGGGCGGGGAGGAGAAAGAGGCCGATGTCTCGCTCATCGCCGCACCGGATGTGCCTGCGCGGGACGAGGAGGTGCTGCCCGCCCGCAGCATCCTGCCGGACATGCGGATCGCACGGGTGAACCCGGCGGTGATATCAGAGCTGAACCTGCCGCTGGAGGCAACGGGCGTTGTTGTCATGGACGCGGGCCGGTTCGGCCCCCGGGTCGGGCTGCGCAACGGCGATATCATCCTGTCGGTCAATGGCGTGGAGATCGAACACCCCGGGGACCTGCAGGCCCTGTTCGGTGGCCAGGTGCGGCAGTTTGAACTGCTGATCCAGCGTGGCGACCGTCGCAACCTTCTGCGGTTTCGGGTCTGAGCGGTGGCAGATCTCTTCGATACCGGGGATGCAGAGGAAGGCGGCGGGCATCGCCCGCTGGCCGACCGGCTGCGGCCGCGCGCCATTTCCGAAGTCATCGGCCAGCGCAAGATCCTGGGGCCGGAGGCGCCGCTGACGGTGATGCTGGGGTCGGGGGCGCTGTCCTCGCTGATTTTCTGGGGGCCTCCGGGGGTGGGCAAGACCACCATCGCGCGTCTGCTGGCGGATGAGACGGAGCTGCATTTTGTGCAGATCAGCGCCATTTTCAGCGGCGTGCCGGAGCTGCGCAAGGTCTTTGACGCGGCCAAGCTGCGGCGGCGGCAGGGGCAGGGGACCTTGCTGTTTGTCGACGAGATCCATCGTTTCAACAAGGCGCAGCAGGACGGGTTCCTGCCGCATATGGAGGATGGCACGATCCTGTTGGTGGGGGCGACCACCGAGAACCCCAGTTTCGAGTTGAACGCGGCGGTGCTGTCCCGCGCGCAGGTGCTGGTGCTGGAGCGGCTGACGGTTGACGATCTGGAGCTGATGGCCCGGCGTGCCGAGCAGGAGCTGGGGGTGGACCTGCCCCTGCAGCCAGATGCCCGCATGGCGCTGCTGGAGATGGCGGATGGCGACGGGCGGGCGCTGCTGAACCTGATCGAGCAGCTGGTGGCCTGGAAGGTCGAGGGCAAGCTGGACAAGGCATCGCTGGCGGCGCGGCTGATGCGGCGGGCGGCGCAATATGACAAGAGCGGCGATTCCCATTACAACCTGATCTCGGCGCTGCATAAATCGGTGCGCGGGTCGGACCCGGATGCGGCGCTCTATTGGTTTGCGCGGATGCTGGAAGGCGGCGAGGACCCGCGTTACCTCGCGCGGCGGATCACCCGCATGGCGGTGGAGGACATCGGGCTGGCCGATCCCCAGGCGCAGGCGGTCTGCCTGCAATCCTGGGAGACGTTCGAGCGTCTTGGCAGCCCGGAGGGCGAGCTGGCGCTGGCGCAGGCGGTGACCTATCTGGCGCTCGCGCCCAAGTCGAATGCGGCCTATGTGGCCTACAAGGGCGCACGGCGTGCGGCGAAGGAAACCGGATCGGCCCCGCCGCCCAAACATATCCTGAACGCGCCCACGAAGATGATGAAGGAACAGGGCTATGGCGATGGCTATGCCTATGACCATGATGCCGAAGACGGGTTTTCAGGGCAGGATTACTTTCCCGAAGGGGTGGCGCGACAGGCGCTTTATGCCCCGGTTGAGCGGGGCTTCGAGCGGGAGTTGAAAAAGCGGCTGGAGTATTTCGCGAAGCTGAGGAGCAAGCGGGGTGGCGCGGAGTAATCCGGTGCCGGTGCCGTGGCAGCAGGGAAGACATGTCATGCAAGACCTGTCTTATTTGACATGTCATACATGACATGTCGTCATTTTCGGAAAATCACGGGGTTCCGGTGCTTCCGGGCGCTGAGTGATCGCGACACAGTCTGGCGTTGGCTGACGCGGGCTGGCAAAGACCGGCGCGGATTGTCAGGAAAAAGGGTCTCAATCGCCTGCAAATGCCGGGCAGGGGCGTGAATTCTTGACAATCGCCCCGCAAACCGTGACAGACGCCGCATGATTTCAACCTTGTCTCTTGTTGCGCTCGGCGGTGCCATCGGTGCCGCGCTGCGGTTCCTGTCCGGTGTCGCGATGCTGCGGCTGACCGGCCCGCAGGACTTTCCGCTCGCCATCATAACGGTGAACGTCGTCGGGTCCTTCCTGATGGGGGCTTTCGTGGTGTTTGCCGCGCACAAGGGGTTGACCCACTACAGCCCCTTCGTGATGACCGGGCTTCTGGGGGGATTTACCACCTTTTCCGCCTTTTCGCTGGAAACGGTCACCCTGATCGAACGCCAGGCCTATGGGCAGGCCGGGCTTTATGTATGCGCCTCCGTCGGATTGTCCGTGGCGGCATTGATGCTGGGGCTCTGGGCCTCGCGGGGGATCCTGGGATGAGCAAGGTACAGACATTGACCGTGCAGGAAGGCGACGGCGATCAGCGCCTGGATCGCTGGTTCAAACGGCAGTTTCCGCAGATATCTCAGGGCCGCATCGACAAGATGTGCCGCAAGGGGGAGATCCGTGTCGATGGCGGCCGCGTCAAGGGGGCGACGCGCCTTGAGGTCGGCCAGCAGGTGCGCATCCCGCCCTTGCCGGACAGCGACGCCCCGCCGCCGCCCAAGCGGACCCGCGTGACCGATGCGGATGCCAAGTTCATCCGCTCCTGCGTGATCTACCGCGATGATCATGTGATCGCGCTGAACAAACCGCCGGGCCTGCCGGTGCAGGGCGGCTCTGGCCAGTCTGACAGGCATGTGGATGCGCTGGCCGAGGCGCTGATGTTCGATCTGGATGAAAAGCCGCGTCTGGTGCATCGGCTGGACAAGGACACATCGGGCGTTCTGATCATGGCGCGCACCCGGTCGGTGGCACAGGCGCTGACGGCGAATTTCCGGCACCGCGAGACGCGCAAGATCTATTGGGCGGCCATCGCGGGTGTGCCGCATCCCAAGAACGGACAGATCAAGTTCGGGCTGGTTAAGGCTGGCGGGCACGGGGCGCGCGGTGAAGGCGAAAAGATGATCGCGGTGCATCCCGCCGACATCGACAGCACCGAAGGGGCCAAGCGGGCCACCACCGATTACGCGGTTCTGGCGCAGGCGGGCAGCCGCACCTGCTGGGCCGCGCTGATCCCGGTGACGGGCCGCACCCATCAGCTGCGGGCACATATGGCCGAGATCGGGCATCCCATCGTGGGCGACGGCAAATACGGCGGCTCGGGCCAGGACAACCCCGGCGACGGCTGGGGCGCGCAACTGGGGGGCGATATCTCCAAGAAGCTGCACCTGCATGCGCGCAGCCTGACGGTGGAGCATCCGGTGACCAAAGCGGTCCTGAAACTGGTGGCCCCCTTGCCCGATCATATGGCCCGCACCTGGGAGACGTTCCAGTGGTCCCCCGCCGATGTGCCGGACGATCCGTTCGAGGAAGGCTGGGGATGAGCGACGCGCCCCTCAGCCTGGTGATTTTCGACGTGGACGGCACATTGGTCGACAGTCAGGGCGATATCCTGGCGGCCATGGCGGCGGCATTCGAGGCTGTAGGCCAGCCCTTGCCGCAACGGGCAGAGCTTCTGGGGATCGTCGGGCTTTCGCTGGATGTGGCGATGGCCCGGCTTGTACCGGCATTGGAAGCCGTTGATCATGAGCGCATGGTCGGGGCCTACAAGGCCGCTTACATGGACTTGCGGGCGACAGCAGGCGTGGCGCAGTCTTCGCCGCTTTATCCCGGTGCTCTGGCGGCCCTGCAATTGCTGCACGACAGGGATGATGTGCTGCTGGGCATTGCCACCGGAAAATCCAAGCGGGGGCTGGACAAGCTGATCGAGGGCCATGGGCTGGAGGGCATGTTCCAGACCCTGCAATGCGCCGATTTCCACCCCTCCAAACCGCATCCTTCCATGCTGCTGGCCGCCCTGTCCGAGACGGGGATCGCCGCGGAGCGGGCGGTGATGGTGGGCGATACGAGTTTTGACATGGACATGGCCCATGCCGCAGGGATTGCGGGGGTCGGCGTTGGCTGGGGATACCATGACCGCCAGCGCCTGACCCGCGCGGGTCAGGTGATCGACAGTTTCGATGCCCTGCCCGCTGCGCTGGACCTGATCTGGGGAGTGGCCGCGTGAGCGACTGGAAAGCCAAGAGATTCTGGAAACAGGCGGCAGTTGTGCCCGCCGCAAGCGGATTTGCGGTCGAACTGGACGGCAGGCCGGTCAAGACACCGGCGAAGCAGCCGCTGTTCCTGCCCACCGAAGAGATGGCCAGGGCCGTCGCCGCCGAATGGGACGCGCAGGAGGGGGTGATCAACCCGAACCTGATGCCGGTCACCAAGACCGCGAATTCGGCGATCGACAAGGTTGCGGTGCAGCACGCCGAAGTGGCGGACATGCTGGCCGACTACGGCGATGCCGACCTTCTGTGCTACCGTGCCGAAGCGCCGGAGGAACTGGTGGCGCGGCAGGCGGCACATTGGGACCCGATGCTGGATTGGGCTGCCGAAGTGCTGGGTGCGCGGCTGGAGCCCCGCACCGGCATCATGCACAAGCCGCAGGACCCCGCCACCCTGGACACCCTGCGCGCCCGCACCCATGCCTTGAACAATTTCGAACTGGCCGCCTTTCACGATCTGGTCAGCCTTTCTGGGTCCCTTGTCCTGGGCTTCGCCGCAACCCTGGGCGCGCGCGATACAGAGGTCCTGTGGGACATTTCACGGCTGGACGAGGCATGGCAGGCAGAACAATGGGGCCGCGACGATGCCGCCGAGGCGCTGGCGGAAGTCAAGAAAGAAGCCTTTTTGCATGCCAGCCGGATGTTTGCCCTGAGTCAGGCCGATTAGCGTCAATGCAGAGCGTTCTGAGACCGCATTCGTGTCAATCGGTCGAAAACCCGGGGGCTAACCCTTGACCTTTTTGCGGGAATCCGAGCACATTAGCCTACACTGAGCATGGGAACTCCTGCACAGTATCGCCTCCGGCATCGAATTGTCGGATCAACCGTCCAAAACGTGGCGGATTATCAGGAAGAGGTAAAAATGAACAAATCTATGATTTTTGGTGCGTTGACCGTTGCGGGTCTGGCTGCCGGCGCTGCCGGCGCAGCTACGCTTGACGATGTCAAGGCACGCGGCAAACTCAACTGTGGCGTGACAACCGGTCTGATCGGTTTCGCGGCACCGGACGCCAACGGTGAATGGAAAGGCTTTGACGTTGCGGTATGCCGCGCTGTCGCCGCTGCCGTTCTGGGGGATGCGACAGCTGTCGAATTCGTCCCGACAACCGGCAAGACACGCTTTACCGCGCTGGCATCCGGCGAAATCGACGTGCTGGCCCGTAACACCACATGGACCTTCTCGCGCGATGTCGACCTGAAATTCGACTTTATCGGCGTCAACTACTACGACGGTCAGGGCTTCATGGTGCCCAAGGCGCTGGGCGTATCCTCGGCCAAGGATCTGGACGGCGCGACCGTCTGCATCCAGACCGGTACAACCACCGAGCTGAACCTCGCGGACTTCTTCCGCGTGAACAACATCAGCTATGAGCCGGTGCCGATCGAAACCAACGCCGAAGCGCAGCAGCAGTACCTTGCCGGCGCCTGCGACGTCTACACAACAGACGCCTCCGGCCTCGCGGCGACACGTGCCGCCTTCGAAAACCCGGGCGATCACGTCCTGCTGCCTGAAATCGTCTCGAAAGAGCCGCTGGGCCCGCTGGTCCGTCACGGCGACAGCGAATGGGGCGATGTGGTCCGCTGGACCCTGAACGCGCTGATCGCAGCCGAAGAACTGGGCGTCTCCTCTGCAAACGTCGGTGAAATGGCTTCCTCGACCAACAACCCCGAAATCGCGCGCCTGCTGGGCACCGAAGGGGAACTGGGCGCCATGCTGGGCCTGGACGCAGATTGGGCCAAGCGCGCCATCGAAACCCAGGGCAACTACGGCGAGATCTTTGCCAAGAACATCGGCGAAGACACACCCATCGGCCTGGCACGCGGGCTGAACGCCCAGTGGACAGACGGTGGCCTGCTCTACAGCCCGCCGTTCCGCTAAACAGAACTGCCGGAGGGCGCGGAACATTCCGCGCCCTTCGCACCTGATGGCACCAAATCAGCGCGATGCGGTGCCTGCGACCAATAATGACCCTGCCGCATGTGCCACAAAGGCACAGTGAAAAAAATCAAGGCATGGGACACAGGGAAAAATCTGATGACAACACTCACCGACCCTCCGAAGGAGTCGTTCCGGCTCTCTATGCTGTTGAACGATACACGCTATCGGTCGCTGACAATGCAGGCCATCGCGGCCCTGCTGCTGGCGCTTGCGATTGTTTATCTCGGCAACAACCTGATCCAGAACCTGCGGGCTGCAGGGCTGAACATCTCCTACGGGTTTCTCGGCAGCGCCTCGAACTATGATATCAACCAGACGCTGATCGAATACAGCAGCCGGTCCACGCACCTTAGAGCGGCTGTCGTCGGCATTCTCAACACGCTGCTGGTTGCATTCCTGGCCTGTGTGACCGCGACGGTCTTTGGCGTGCTCGCCGGTGTCCTGCGCCTGTCGCCGAACTGGCTGGTGCGCAAGCTGATGGCAGTCTACGTGGAGATCTTCCGCAACATTCCCGTGCTGATCTGGATCATCATCATCTTCACCGTGATGACCGCCTCGATGCCTGCACCCAGCGCCTTCCGGGGCGAGGATCCGGCGTCGTCAATGTTGTTGGGCGCCTTCGCCTTTACCAACCGCGGTGTCTATGTGCCCGCGCCGGTCTGGGGGGCAGGGTCCCTCGTGGTTGTCGTTGTCTTTATCCTGTCCATTATCGGGGTCTTTGCCTATCGCCGCTATGCGACGAAGCTGCTGTACGACACGGGCAGGCTCTTGCCGATGTTCTGGCCTTCGGTCGGGATATTGCTGCTGCCCGCAATCCTTGCCTATTTCATCATGGGGTCCCCCATCAGCCTGGACTATCCGGAACTGCGGGGCTTCAACTTTGGCGGCGGGATCAAGATCGGTGCACCGCTGATCGCGCTCTGGTTTGCCCTGTCGATCTATACCGGTGCCTTCATCGCTGAAAACGTGCGCGCGGGCATCCAGGCGGTGTCCAAGGGCCAGACAGAGGCCGCCGCGGCCCTGGGCCTGCGCCCCGGACGGGTGATGAACCTGGTGGTCCTGCCACAGGCGCTGCGGGTGATCATCCCGCCGCTGATTTCGCAATATCTCAACATCACCAAGAACTCATCGCTGGCGATTGCCGTGGGCTATGCCGATGTGACGGCAACGCTGGGCGGCATCACGCTGAACCAGACGGGCCGGGCCATCGAATGTGTCCTGTTGCTGATGCTGTTCTATCTCACGATCTCGCTTCTGATCTCGGCGTTCATGAACGTCTACAACAATGCCAACAAGCTGAAGGAGCGCTGAGATGTCGGACACACATGCACAATCCGTCGCTTTCGTCCGCGAAACAGCCATTCCGCCCTCAGCTCCGCCCTCGACAGCGGCAGGGCCGATCAAATGGGTGCGGGACAACCTGTTTCCCACCTGGGCCAATGCGCTGCTCACGGTCGCTGCACTTTACGTGATCTGGCTGGTCCTGTCCTCGACCCTGCCCTGGATACTGGGTGGCGTCTGGAACACCAACAGCCTGGCCGCCTGCCGCGAGGTTCTCGATGGCCGGTCCGCTGCCTGTTTCTCCGTGCTGACGGAGCGGTGGCACCAGTTGCTTTACGGCTTCAAGTATCCGTCCGAGCTCTATTGGCGGCCCAATCTGGCGCTGCTGATGCTGTTCTTTGCCGCGGCACCTGTGTTGTTCTTTGACCTGCCGCGCAAGCTGCTGATCTTTACCGGGCTCTATCCCTTCATCGCCTATTGGCTGATCTGGGGCGGCACCATCCTTGCGCCACTGGTGGCGCTACTGGGCTTCATCGTGGGCTACCTCGTCTATGCACGGTTCGTCAAAACCAGCTTTGCCCAGGGGTTTCTGGGCGGGATCGCCGCGGCGGTTCTGGTCTGGGCAATCGGTGGCTACCTGATCCCGGCAGGCGCGTCGGCCAGTGCCATGCTGGAACCGATCCCCAGCAGGGACCTCGGCGGCTTCATGCTGAACCTGATGCTGGGCGTGACCTGCGTGTCGCTGTCCCTGCCCATCGGCATCGCGCTGGCGCTGGGGCGTCAGTCGAACCTGCCGCTGATCAAGGGCATCTGCGTTGTCTTCATCGAGTTCATCCGTGGCGTGCCGCTGATCACCTTGCTGTTCGTGGCAAGCGTGATGCTGGCCTATTTCTTTCCGCCGGAATCCACCGTGGACCTGTTCCTGCGGGTGGTGATCATGATCACCATGTTCTCCTCGGCCTATATCGCCGAGGTGATCCGGGGCGGTCTGGCTGCCCTGCCCAAGGGGCAGAACGAGGCGGCGGATTCGCTGGGGCTGGATTATGCGCAGGCCATTCGCCTGATCATCCTGCCACAGGCGCTCAAGATATCCATCCCCGGCATCGTGAACATCGCGGTGGGCCTGTTCAAGGACACCACGCTGGTCTCGGTCATCTCGCTGTTTGACATTGTGGGCATGATCCGGGGGCCGATCCTGGCATCGACGGACTGGAACGGGGTCTATTGGGAACTTCTGATGTTCGCCTCGATCCTCTTCTTTGTCGTCTGCTACGGCATTTCGCAATATTCGCAGTGGCTGGAACGCCGCCTTGCGACAGATCATCGTTAAGAAAGGGCTGACACATGGCCACTGCAACACAAATGAAAGTATCGGACGAGATCGCGATCTCGATCCAGAACATGAACAAATGGTACGGCACCTTCCATGTGCTGCGCGACATCGACCTGACGGTCTATCGCGGTGAGCGGATCGTGATCTGCGGGCCATCGGGGTCCGGCAAATCGACGTTGATCCGCTGCATCAACGCGCTGGAGGAGCATCAGAAGGGCCGGATCGAAGTGGACGGCACCGTGCTGTCCTCGGACCTCAAGAACATCGACAAGATCCGGTCCGAGGTCGGCATGTGCTTTCAGCACTTCAACCTCTTCCCGCATCTGACCATCCTGGAAAACTGCACGCTGGCCCCGATCTGGGTGCGCAAGACGCCCAAGAAGGAAGCCGAAGAGACGGCGATGCATTTCCTGGAAAAGGTGAAGATCCCCGATCAGGCCGACAAATACCCCGGCCAGCTTTCGGGCGGCCAGCAGCAGCGTGTCGCCATCGCCCGCAGCCTGTGCATGCGTCCGCGCATCATGCTGTTCGATGAGCCCACATCGGCGCTGGACCCCGAGATGATCAAGGAGGTTCTCGACACGATGATCGAGCTTGCCGAAGAAGGCATGACCATGCTCTGCGTGACACATGAGATGGGCTTTGCCCGTCAGGTGGCGAACCGGGTGATCTTCATGGATCAGGGCCAGATCGTCGAACAGAACGAACCGGAAGAGTTCTTCAACAACCCGCAATCGCCGCGGACCCAGTTGTTCCTGAGCCAGATCCTCGGTCATTGACCACGGGAAGGGCAGCCGCCCGACCTGCACAATGCTTCAAAGGGCGTCTGCGATCAGCAGGCGCCCTTACAGCGTCCCGCCTTTAACCTGATACACCCCGTATCGCCGATGTCCCGAGAGCGCGAAGCGCGGCAGGGTATCGGCGGTTCAAGTGTAAGGCGGTGCGCCCTTAGTGCGAAAGGTCGCGTGGCACGACAAAGGCGGCGGGATGGCCCTTGCCCCAGCCCACGAGCGACCACATGTCCTGATCGAAATCCGCAACCAGCGTCGCACCGGTTGGAAAGCCGATGAACTGCGGATGATCCGGCGCGGTGGCAAGGATTTCATCGGCACACATGCCGACCCCGGGATTATGCCCCAGCACCAGCACCGAATTGCCCGTTGCCCGCTGCAACAGGCTCAGGATCTGGTCCAGCGATGCGAGGTAGAGCTTGCGGGTGATCGTGGTCTTGATCCCGCCGGGCAGGTTCAATCCCGCCAGAGTCTCCTGTGTCCGCACCGCCGATGAACATAACACCTCGTCCGGCACAAAGGCCTGATCCCGCAACCAATTGCCAAGCGCGGGCGCATTCGCCCGGCCCCGGTCGTTCAGGGTGCGGTCGTGGTCGATCAGGGCTTCGCCCGACCAGTCGGATTTTGCGTGGCGCATCAGGATCAGGCGTTTCATGTCAGGCCCCTTTGAACTGGCGCATGTGATATTCGGATTGCGCAGGCAGGCGGCCAAAACCCTGCGAGACCGGGCAGGCCCTGCGCACCCGGCAGCCCCCGGTGAGACAGTCCTGTCCGGCCGCCGTATCCAGATATGCCTTGCACGTCGGTACGTCGTAGCCCGCCGGCGTCAGCGCGGCAACGGGGCAGGCGGTGACGCAGGGCGTTGCGGCGCAAGTCTGGCAGGGCGAGGGCGGGCTGTCGGGCAGGTCTATATGCGCCTGCAAGGCCAGCGCACCCCGGAAAGAGACCATCAGCCCCGCCGTGTCATGGACCAGGAATTGCACCGGCGCGGCATGGACCCGCCCGCTGCGCAGGGCCCAGCTGTAGAACGGCAGAAAGGGCGGTCCGCCAAAAGGGTAAAGCGCCTGCGCCCCAAGCGTTTCCGCCCAGGCGCCGATCACCCGGCGCGACCAGCGGTCCATCGGGTCGGGGGCGCCGTCCAGGGCCTCGGGGCTGTCTTGGTACGCGGGCCAGAATGCAGGCTCATCGGGGCCAAGCAACAGGATGGTTCGGCAGGCTTGCGGGACATCGTCACCGGCGTCGGGGTGAAAGCCGCCAAGGATGCTCAGGTGACGCGCGCGGGCGCTTTTCTGAAGCGCCGCGAAAGTCATCCCTGCCGGATGATGCTGCCCGCACCGTGTTCGGTAAAAAGCTCCAGCAGGCAGGCATTGGGTGCGCGTCCGTCCAGGATGACGGCGGCACGCACGCCACCCTCCAGCGCATCCAGGGCGGTAACGGTCTTTGGGATCATGCCCCCGGCGATGGTGCCATCGGCGACCATTTCGCGGATCTGCGCCGCGGTCAGCTCGGTCAGCACTTCACCCTCGGCATTCTTGACACCGGCCACATCGGTCAGCAGCAAAAGCCGGTCGGCCTTGAGCGCGGCGGCAATGGCCCCGGCGGCGGTATCGCCGTTGATGTTGAAGGTCTCGCCCCCGTCGCCCATGCCCAGGGGCGCGATCACCGGGATGATCCCCTTGTCCGCCATGTCGCGCAGGATGCGCGGGTTCACGCGGGTCGGCCTGCCCACCAGACCCAGACGCGGGTCCTCGTGTTCGCAGACGATCAGGCCGGAATCCTTGCCCGACAGGCCCACGGCGCGGCCGCCCTGTTCGGAAATCGCCTGCACGATGCGCGCATTCACCAGGCCGGAGAGAACCATTTCGACAACTTCCATCGTCGCCTCGTCGGTGACCCTTTGGCCGTCGACGAATTCGGACTGGATGTTCAGCCGCTTGAGCATGGCGTTGATCATCGGCCCGCCACCATGCACGATCACCGGGTTGACCCCGACCTGCCGCATCAGGGTGACGTCACGGGCGAATTCATCCATCGCCTCGTCGCTGCCCATGGCGTGGCCGCCCAGCTTGATCACGACGGTGGCATCGGCATAGCGCTGCATATAGGGCAGGGCCTGGCTGAGGGTTTTGGCGGTGGCGATCCAGTCGCGGTTCATGTCTTGTTTTCTCATGCCTTGGGTTCCGGGAACGGCGGCGGGATTATTCCAGCGTCGCGATGATGGCACGAAGCGTGGGGATGCCCCAGCCCTTTTCCGACGATGTGACGATGATTTCGGGATAGGCAGCGGGATGTTTCGCCAGCGCGCCGCGGACCTGATCCAGCACCTTTTCGCGTTCCTTTTCCTTGACCTTGTCGGCCTTGGTCAGAACCGCCTGAAAGGTGACGGCGGCACTGTCGAGCAGGGAGAGGATTTCCTCATCCACCTTTTTCACCCCATGGCGTGCGTCGATCAGCACAAAGGCGCGGCGCAGGGTCTGGCGGCCGCCGAGGTATTGTTTCAGCAGGCGTTGCCATTTTTCGACCACCGGAAGCGGCGCATTGGCATAGCCATAGCCCGGCAGATCGACGAGGTAATGCGAGTCACCGGCTGTGAAATAGTTGATTTCCTGCGTCCGGCCCGGCGTGTTGGAGGCACGAGCCAGCGCCTTGGTCCCGGTCAGCGCGTTGATCAGGGTCGATTTGCCGACGTTGGACCGCCCGGCAAAGCAGACCTCCATCCGGTCGGCGGGCGGCAGGCCATCCATCGCCACCACGCCTTTGACAAACAGTGTTTCCCCGGCAAAGAGCAGGCGGCCCGTTTCCAGGGTCTGCGGTTCGGGTTCTGCTGCGATGGGGAAGGGAAGCTGCATCATTTCACCTCGATCGCATCGCCGATTGCCACCTGGCCTGACTGGATCACCTCGGCGTAGACACCGAAATCCTGGTGGTCCCATGAATTGAGGATGCCCAGCGTGTCCACGTCGCGTTCTCCGGTTTCGGGGTTGGCGGCGGTATGCAGGCAGCGGCGGATCGGTTCACGCACCCGCAAAAGCGCGCCGCCGATGGCCACGTCCTTGCCGATCCAGTCGAATTCGTCCCATGCGGTGCCCGTGTCGAACCAGATGTTGCCACGCCAGCGCAGATTGGAAAGCGCCACGCCTGCCTTGTCCGCGACGGCCCGGTGAGACGCCAGGTTGCACAGGCTGACCGAGGGGAACGGGGTGTCGGTGAAACCACGCTCGGCCAGGCGCAGAATCCGGTCGGGCAGGGCGCGGTCCTGCGGGACCAGTGGCAGCACCCATTCAATGAGGCGCGCGGCCTCACTGTCAGGCTGAAAGGTCAGATCGGGCCGTTCCGGATGCGACAGGGTCAGCGTCTTGCCATCCTCCGCCAGCACGGCATTGATCGCGGCCAGTTTCGGGGCCTTGGTGCCGATGCTGAAATTCACGCATCGCGCCCATTCCGACCCATCCGCCCTGGAGTGGTCATGCGCCACGGCCCAGAGCCGGTCGAAGGGCATCGCCTGCCCGGCGGTCAGGGTCACGCTCTGCAACTCTTCGCGGCCGTGGCTCTTGAGAGGATGGCGGAAAAGTTGAACCAGCGTTGTCATTTCTTGGCGTCCGGCTTTGGCTTGCGCCGGAACGACCCCAGGATGTTCCCCATGAGGTCAGGCTTGTAGCCCTGACTGCGCATGATCAGGTATTGCTGGGTAAAGGTGATGGTGTTGTTCGCGATCCAGTAGACCACCAGCCCGCTTGCAAAACTGCCCAGCATGAACATGAAGACCCAGGGCATCCAGGCAAAGATCATCTGTTGCGTGGGGTCGGTGGGCGCCGGGTTCAGCTTTTGTTGCAGGAACATCGAGATGCCCAGCAGCAGCGGCAGGATACCGATAAAGATCAGCGCCATGATCGTGCCTGCCTCGGGTGCGCCCCAGGGCAGCAGGCCGAAGAAGTTGAACAGCGAGGTCGGGTCAGGCGCGCTGAGGTCCTGGAAGGGGCCGAAGAACGCCGCATGGCGCAGCTCGATGGTGACGAAGATCACCTTGTAGAGCGAAAAGAAGATCGGAATCTGCAACAGGATCGGCAGACAGCCCGCGGCCGGGTTCACCTTTTCCTTGCGGTAAAGCTCCATCATGCCCTGCTGCATTTTCTGGCGGTCGTCGCCCGCGTCTTTTTTCAGCTTCTCCATCTGCGGCTGAAGCTCTTTCATCTTGGCCATGGAGACGTAGGATTTATAGGCCAGCGGGAACAGGATCGCCTTGATCAGCAGGGTCAGCCCGATGATCGCGATGCCCATGTTGCCGATCAGCTTGTTCAGCTCGTGCAGCAGCCAGAAGATCGGCTTGGTCAGGAAAAAGAACCAGCCCCAATCAATGCTGTCGATGAATTTCGGCACGCCGGCGGCTTCGTAGTCGCGCAGGATCGCCCATTCCTTTGCACCGGCAAACAACTGGGTTTTCATGCTGGCCGAGGCACCCGCTGCCACGGTCTGGGTGGGCTGGCGGGTGACGGCGCGATAGACGTCGGAACGCGCGTCATAGGTCAGCGCCTCGTCAAAGGGCTGGCCCTGATCGGGGATCAGGATCGCCTGCCAGAAGTGGTCGGTAAAGCCGATCCAGCCCGTGGTCACATCTTCCTTGACGATGGCCTGGCGGCCCCATTTCGCGTTTGCATCCGCTTCCGAGATGTCGTCCCAGTCGGTTTCGATCAATTCACCATCGGCGATGGATACGGCACCTTCATGCAGGATGAAGAATTTCTGCAGATCATCGGGCTGGGTGTGCTGGACGATCATGCCGTAGGGGGCGAGGGAAATCGGGGCCTCGCCATTGTTGGTGACCCCCTGGCCCAGCGTGAACATGTAGTTGTCATCCACCGCGATGGTGCGGGTAAAGACCTGGCCCGCGCCGTTGTCCCAGGTCAGGGTCACCGGGGAATCGACGCCAAGCGTGTCGCCTTCGGCAAGCGACCATTCCGTGTCGGGGCCGGGGACCGATGTCGGGTCGATGCCGGTGCCGGCGGCCCAGCCTTGCAGGGCATAATAGGCGTCTGTCGTGCCCTGGGGGGACAGCAATGTGACGATGGGCGCATCGGCGTCCAGCGTGGTGCGGTAATCCTTGAGTTTCAGATCGTCGATCCGGCCGCCGACCAGCGAGATGGAGCCGGTCAGGCGCGGTGTCTCGATGTTGACGCGGGGCGCATCGGCAAGCGAAACGGTCGATGTGGTGTCGTCCCCGCCCGAAATCGGTGCGGTTGCGGGATCGGCGGGTGCCACGGGCACGGTTCCGTCAGCGGTCTGCTGGGTCGCCGGTGTCGTGCTGTCGAGCGCGGGGTCAGGTTCAGGTGGTGGAAACAGGACGAACCACGCAAGGATCACGATGAAACTGAGTGCCGTCGCGAGAATGAGATTCTTGTTCTGTTCGTCCATGGGGACCGCCACCTTCGGGATGCTTTTGATCTGGGTGGGTTGAACAGAGTTGAGGCCCAGAGGTCAAGCGGATTCGGGCAAAACCTCCGGTCTGCGCGATGATCCGACGCAGGCCCCGCAGGCTGGTTTGACAGGGCGGCAAGGCCCCGTGCCGCCTGAGGCGGTCAGCCGCTCTTGCCATCCATGAAACGGGGGGTGTCGGCCAGTTTGGCGGTATGGCGGCTGATCCAGTCCAGGGTCTGGTCGAATGGCATGGGCCGCCCGATGCCATAGCCCTGCACATGGTCGCAACCCAGTTGCGCCAGCAGAACGTGTTCGCCCACGGTTTCGACGCCCTCCGCCAGGGTCTCCACCTCCAGCCTTTCGGCCATGGTCAGGATCGCGCTGATCATGCGTTGCTGTTCCGGGTCGCGGTCGGCCTTCATCACGAAGGAGCGGTCGATCTTGATCCGGCTGACCGAAAACCGCCGGATCGAGGTGATCGCCGCATGGCCGGTGCCAAAATCATCCAGATCAATGCGGCACCCCATCGCGCCCAGCGCGTTGATATTGCGGGTAATCAGGTCATCCGGCGTGCAGGCGACCACTGTCTCAAGCACTTCGACGGCAAGCCGGTCCGGGGTCAGATCGAACCGGTCGAGCTCCCATCTCACCTTGTCGGTCAGACGGGGATTGCGCAGTTCCGAACTTGTGAAATTCACGCCGACCTGGGGCACATGCGCATCCGCACCGTCCCATGCCTTGAGCGCGGCAAAGGTGTGGTACATCATGACCTCGGTCAGCCGTTCCAGCAGACCGGCGCTTTCGATGGCGGGCAGGAAATCCTTGGGCAGCAGGATGCCCCGCTGCGGATGATGCCAGCGGGCCAGCGCCTCGAACCCGGTGATCTCTCCGGTGTCGGTGGAGATCTGGGGTTGAAACCAGGGCTGGATCTGGCCGGAATCCAGTGCCTTGACCACGTCATCGCGGATCTCTTCGCGGGTTTCGATGGCGATGCGCATCTGATCGGAAAATGCCCGGATCGCGGAAGGCCCCCGGTGTTGCGCTTCGCGCAGGGCGGTGAGGGCGGCGTGCATCCAGGCGTCGCCAGCGCTGTCGGGCGCGCGCGTATGCTGGCAGAATCCGACACTGGCAGAGACGTAGATATTGACGCCGTTGATGGCCACGGGTTCTTCCAGTGCGGTCTGCAGGCGGGACGCCATTTGAATGCAGGTTTCCAGATCAAGATGGCGCAGCGGGGCCGTGCAGATGCCGAACCGGGCGTCGCCCAGCTGCGCAACACTGTCCACATCGCGCAATGTGGCGATCAGCCGTTCACCGGTGCGCAGGACAACCGTGTCGGCGGCGGCCTGACCGTATCGGTCTGCAAGCGCGTCGAATTCACTTAATGCGATGGCATAGATGACGGCAAATCTGTCTTCGGCATGGGCCTGTTTCAGGGTCTGGCTGACGATTTCGGAAAAGGCCTGACGGGTCAGAATGCCCGGCACCGCGGGATCAGAGGCCCGAAACCGCAAGGCACCCTGTCCGAAGATCAGATAAAGCCCCGGCATGGAAAGCGAAAACCAGATCAGCCCGGTTTCGCCGGCAGCCATGTAGACGGCCAGGGTCAGGGTCGGCAACAGGACCAGAGCGCCGGGCCAGTTCAGCGCGGAAGTGAGATGATTTTGCCATCTTGCCAGTGTCCTGGCCCGCCGTCGCGCCATAGGTGCTTCCCCGCTCGTCGTAAGATGCGTCCGCTGCATCTGCAGGAGCTTAGCCTGCGTGGAATGAGCCGGGGGTTAATCTTGCCCGAAAAGATGGCGTCCTTTTAGCTAAAAGTCTGCGGATCAAGCGACAGGCCGGCAAAATCGAACAATTTGGGGTCCAGCAGATGCGAGGGGCGCGCGTTCATCAGCGCCCGGAACATGACCTGACGCCGGCCGGGGCTGTTTTTTTCCCAGCCGTCGAGGATCTGCTTGACCTGCTGGCGTTGCAACCCGTCCTGCGAGCCGCAAAGATCGCAGGGGATGATCGGGTATTGCATCGCGGCGCTGAATTTCTCGCAATCGGCCTCGGCCACATGGGCGAGGGGGCGGTAGAGAAACAGATCGCCCTGTTCGTTCACCAGCTTGGGCGGCATCGTGGCCAGGCGCCCGCCGTGAAACAGGTTCATGAAGAAGGTTTCCAGGATGTCGTCGCGGTGGTGTCCCAGCACCACGGCGGAACAGCCTTCCTCGCGCGCGATCCGGTAGAGGTGGCCGCGGCGCAGCCGCGAACACAGCGCGCAGAAGGTGCGGTTTGCCGGCACCTTGTCCATCACGATGGAATAGGTGTCCTGGTATTCGATCCTATGCGGGACACCCATCTTTTCCAGAAAGGCGGGCAGGACCGTTGCGGGAAAGCCGGGCTGGCCCTGATCGAGGTTGCAGGCCAGCAGGTCGACCGGCAACAGCCCGCGCCACTGCAGCTCGTGCAGAACCGCCAGCAGGGTATAGCTGTCCTTGCCGCCCGACAGGCAGACCAGCCAGCGGGCGCGGGGGGCGTCGGGTTCCTGCGCGCCCGGGGCGATCATGCCATATTGCTCGATCGCCTCGCGTGTGGCGCGCACGATCCGCTTGCGGAGTTTCCTGAACTCCGTCGTCTGGGGCGCACCCTGAAACAGCGCGTGGATTTCTTCGGGTTGGTCGAGCATGTGATCGCAGTAATCCATTGCCCAAAGGCGATCAAGGACGCGATGCGCGGCGGAGGAAGGTTTCGCGCTAAAGGCGAAAATATGCTAGGCTACCACTTATTGCCGACCCTATTGATAAAGGAATTTGAGACATGACCCTATTTGCAAGCCGGCGGACCTATAACGCCCAGACGAACAGATTCACCAATAATGCTGCGGCACTGACCCGCTATGTACAGATCACCAGCTCTGCGGGGGCGGTGAGCAAGGGGGGCATCATTTCGCGCGCGGATTGGCACCGGGAGGTCCTGCGCGCGTCGCAGAGCCGCGAGATCCTGTTTTTCGTCCATGGGTTCAATACCTCGCAGACAACCATGCTGCACCGGCTGGCCGCGCTGGAGCAGGGATTGCGCAAACATGGCTATCGCGGTGCGGTGGTCGGCTTTGACTGGCCCAGCGACGGGAATGTGCTGGCATATGATTCCGACCGCAATGACGCCAAAAAGGTTGCGCCCTACCTGGTAACGGAAACGATCGGTCTTTTCCTGAATGAAAACCCCCGGTTCAAGCTGCATGTGCTGGCCCATTCGATGGGCGCTTATCTGACCTTGCGCGGGTTCTCCGGTGTCGGGGATGCGCCCGGCGCGCGCAAATGGGATGTGGATCAGGCGATTTTTGCGGCGGCGGATGTGGATGTGGAATGGATGCGCAAGGGCGCATGGGGCAGTCTGGTGATGGACCGTCGGTCGAACCGCCTGACGAATTATTACAACGGCAATGATGCGGTGCTGCAATTGTCGGGGGATTTCATCAACGGGGGCCGCAGGCGCGCCGGGCGCAAAGGGCTGCCTGATCTGGTGGAAAAGGATCAGGTCGATGTCGATGCCACACAGCGTTATGCGGCCTTTCCCCAGAAGGGCGCCCAGATTTCGCATCGTTTCTATTTCGGCGATGATGGATTTTTCAAGGATGTGGCGCTGACGCTTGCCGGAACGGCGGCGGCGGATATGCCGACCCGGCTGATCACCAACGGGGACGCGGTGTTGAAGGCATGAGGGGCGTGTGAGGCTGCCAGGGGCTGCAGTTCTGGAACGGCTTGTGGTGAATTTGAGCCAGCTGGAGGCCATTTAGGGCGCCCCGCCTTAAACTTGAATCGCCGATACCCTGCCGCGCTTCGCGCTCTCGGGACATTGGTGATATTGGGTGTATCAGGTTAACGGCGGGACGCTGCAAACAATATATTCCAGCGTGTTGAGCGGATGGGGCAGGCGCGCGGTATTGCGGCGCGCTACAGATGCCGTTTGCCCCTGTGCGTTGGCGTCAGTTCATACCGACAGTCCTGCAAATGATGACATGTCATTTTTGACATGTCTCCACGGGAGGGTGTCACGGGGGGCCGCACGGCTCAGCAGGTGGGGCAGGCCGCATGTCGTTGACAGCGGGCGTCGAACCTCTCCCGATCCCGTTGGCATGGCGGCAGGAGGCAGGCTCAGACCTCAGTGCGGCCCGTGGTCCTTCGACATGGGCGGCACGGGGTCATAGCCGCTGCGCCCCCAGGGGTGACAGCGCAAGATCCGGCGCAGTGCCAGCCAGCTGCCCTTCAGCCCCCCATGGGTTTCGAGCGCTTCCAATGCATAGGCGCTGCAGGTTGGTTGATAGCGGCAGTTGAACCCGACCCAGGGGCTGAAAACCAGCCGATAGGCGCGCACCGGCAGCGCCAGGATGCGGGCAAGGGCGGTCACGCGGGCGGCCGGTGCAGCTTGCCCAGAGCACGGGCGAAGTCGGACTGCATTTGCGCAAAGGGCAGGGTGGCGGTGGCCCCGCGCCGGCCGATCAGCACATAGTCATGTCCCCGCTGCCCCATCGCAGGCAAGGACAGACGCGCGATTTCCCGCAGGCGTCGTTTTGCCCGGTTGCGGGCCACGGCATTGCCGACCTTCTTGGAGCAGGTAAACCCCACGCGAATGACATCCGGATCGGCTGTTTCATCCGGCTTGCGCCGTCGCATCTGCACAACGAAACCGGGCTTCGCGACATGGCTGGCGCGGGAGGCGCGCAGAAAATCGGCGCGGTTCTTCAGCACCTGCAGAAGCAAAGAAACCGCCGGAGGATTGTTCCCCGGATTGGCAGTGCTGCCATCCACGGGGGCCTCCGGCGGTGTCATGCTTTGCAAGGCGCTGCGCGGTTTACGCGCTCAGCGACTTCCGGCCCTGGGCGCGGCGTGCGTTGATGATCTTGCGGCCCGCTTTGGTGGCCATGCGCGCACGAAACCCGTGACGACGCTTGCGGACAAGGTTCGAAGGTTGATAGGTGCGTTTCATCGCGTCGATCTCCAATAGGTCATTCGGGGCGCAGATTCGGCCCGTCACGTCAATTCAGACCCGCTCTCTAGTCAGGATGCGCGGGCAAGTCAAACCCTGCAAGCGGGTTTTCCCCCCTCTCTTGCAACAATTTATCCGTCGCGGCTGGTATATATTTCATTTCAGGCCGATCTTTCACGAAAGACCCCCGAAAAGCACACCTTGGTTCAAGGGGCCGTGATAGGGCTAGGCGCGGGCCGGGTTCCGGATCATCTGTGAGGCAGGCAGATAGGCCGGTTGCGGCGGAGAGACGGAAATGGCGGACAGGGCCGACGGAAAACACACCGGATCGCAGCGGGCGCGCATTGTGCCCCTGATTGCGATTGCCGTCGCGGCGGTGATCGGTGCCTTCACGCTGCGCGACTACCTCAGCTTTGACACGCTTCGCGACAACCGCGAGGCGCTGATCGCCTTCCGGGACAGCAATTACCTGGTAACTGCGCTGCTGTTCATGGCCGCCTATGTGGCGATTGTCGCCTTTTCCCTGCCGGGGGCCACGATCGCCACCCTGACCGGCGGCTTCCTGTTCGGCACCGTCCTGGGGACCGGGTTCAACGTGACAGCTGCCACCATCGGCGCGACCCTGATCTTCCTTGCCGCGCGCATGGGGCTGGGGCAGGTGCTCAAGGCGCGGCTGGAGGCTTCCGAGGGGCTGGTGTCCAGGATCGGCAAGGGCCTGGACGAAAACCAATGGTCGATGCTGTTCTTCATCCGCCTTGTCCCTGCGGTGCCCTTCTTTGTCGCCAATCTGATCCCGGCCCTGCTGGCGGTGCCGCTGTATCGCTTTGTGGTCTCCACCTTCTTCGGGATCATGCCGGGGGCTGTTGTCTATACCTCCGTCGGCGCAGGGCTCGGCGCGGTTTTCGCGCGCGGAGAAACGCCGGACCTTGGCATCATCTTCGAGCCGCATATCTTGTTCCCCATCCTCGGGCTCTGCGCATTGTCCCTGCTGCCCGCCGCACTCAAATGGGCCACGGGCCGGAAGGATGTATTGAAATGAACCGGATCAAGACGGACATTCTGATTATCGGCGCAGGCTCCGGCGGCCTGTCCGTCGCGGCGGGTGCGGTCCAGATGGGGGCAGATGTGGTCCTGCTGGAAGGCCATGAAATGGGCGGCGATTGCCTGAACTACGGCTGCGTGCCCTCCAAGGCGCTGATCGCCAGCGGCAAGGCGGCCCATGCGCAGCGTCACGCGGCGCCGTATGGCGTGGCCAATGCCCCCGGCACCGTGGATTACGCCGCCGCCAAGGATCACGTCGCCGATGTGATCGCGCAGATCGCCCCGGTGGACAGCCAGGAACGCTTCGAAGGCCTGGGCGTCAAGGTGATCCGCGCCTATGGGCGCTTCATTTCCCGCGACGAGGTGCAGGCAGGCGATACAGTGATCAAGGCCCGGCGCATCGTGATCGCCACTGGATCATCGCCGCTGGTGCCGCCGATTCCGGGTCTCGATACGGTCCCCTATGAGACCAATGAAACCCTGTTCAAACTGCGCGAGAAACCCCAACATTTGCTGATCATCGGCGGGGGCCCCATCGGGATGGAAATGGCCCAGGCCCATCTGCGTCTGGGCTGCAAGGTCACCGTGATCGAAGGGATGAAGGCGCTGGGCAAGGACGACCCGGAAACCGCCCGCGTCGTGCTGGACACCCTGCGCGACGAGGGCGTGGTGATCGAGGAAAACGCCACCGCCGCCGAAGTGCGCGGCACGGCGGGCAAGATCGAGGTCGAGGCCAAGGATGGCCGGATCTTCAAGGGCTCTCACCTGCTGATCGCGGTGGGGCGCAAGGCCAATACCGACAAGCTGGATCTCGACAAGGCCGGGATCGAACCGGCCAAAGGCGGGATCAAGGTGGATGCATCGCTGCGCACCACCAACCGCAAGGTCTATGCCATCGGGGACGTGGCCGGCGGGCTGCAATTCACCCATGTGGCAGGCTATCAAGCCGGGGTGATCATCAGATCCATGCTGTTTGGCCTGCCGTCCCGGGCAAAGACTTCCCATATTCCCTGGGCGACCTATACCGACCCGGAACTGGCGCAGGTCGGGTTGACCGAGGCCGAGGCGCGGGAAAAACACGGCGACAGGCTGGAAGTGGTCCGGTTCCACTATGAACACAACGACCGCGCCCTGGCAGAGCGCAAGACCAAAGGGTTCATCAAGGTCATGGTGGTCAAGGGCAGGCCCCTGGGCGCCTCCATTGTCGGCCATCAGGCGGGAGAACTGATCGGCCTTTGGGCGCTGGCTCTGGCAAACGGCATGAAAATGAGCCAGATTGCAGCCATGGTGGCTCCTTATCCGACAATCGGTGAAGTCAACAAACGTGCGGCGGGGGCCTATTTCAGCCCGCGCCTGTTCGAAAGCGATCTTGTAAAGCGGGTGGTGCGGTTTGTTCAGCGATGTGTGCCGTGACAACGGGGGCCTGCGCGCCGGGGCGCGACAGCCCGCCCGCCGTCCCATGGGGGTGACGCAGGCATGCTGAATTCCCTGTCCGGTCGCCTGCTGATCCTGACAAGTGTTTTTGTCATGGTGGCCGAAGTGCTGATCTTCGTGCCCTCCATCGCGCGGTTCCGCGAGGATTACATGCTGCAGCGGCTGGAGCGGGCGCAGATCGCCTCGCTGGCGCTTCTGGCGGACGATATGCTGGACCCCGCGCTTGAGGCGGAACTGCTGGAAACGGCAGAGGTGTTCAACGTAGTCCTGCGCCGTGACGCGGTGCGCCAGCTCATGCTGTCTTCCGAGATGCCGCAAGCGATCTCGCAGACCTTCGATCTGCGCAATGCCACCGCGATGACATTGATCCGGGATGCGGTGATGCGCCTTTTCCGGCGTGAAAACGAAGTGATTCGTGTCATCGGGGCGCCGGTCCGGGATGCGGGGCTTCTGATCGAGATCACGATGGAAACCGCACCGCTGCGCATGGCGATGATCGACTATGGCCTGCGCATCCTGATTCTCTCGGCAGTGATTTCGGCGATCACCGCGACCCTGCTCTTCCTGACAATCCGGGCGATGTTCCTCAAACCCGTGAAACGCGTGGTGGGTCATATCCAGCGCTATGCCGAAGCCCCCGAGGACGCCCGCCGCATCATCGAACCCAAGGCAGGCGTGACCGAGTTGCGCGAAGCCGAAGTCGCCCTGCGCACCCTGCAGACGGAGCTGACCCAGGCGCTGAAGCAGAAGGACAGGCTGGCGCAGCTTGGCGCGGCGGTGAGCAAGATCAGCCACGACCTGCGCAATATCCTGACCACCGCGCAGCTCTTTACCGATCGCATCGAAACCTCGGAGGACCCGGCGGTCAAACGGCTGGCGCCCAAGCTGGTGGGGTCGATCACCCGCGCGGTCCATCTGTGCGAAAGCACCCTGGCCTTCGGCAAGGCGGAAGAACCGGGGCCGACCCTGACCATGGTGCCGCTTGCCGAACTGGTCGAAGAGGTGATCGAGAACGAACGCCTGGCGACCCAGAGCACGCAGATCAGCTTTGTTGCCGATGTCGCCCCCGGCCTGAAGGTGCGCGCAGACCCCGAACATCTCTACCGTGTGCTCAGCAACCTGACGCGCAATGCCCGGCAGGCGCTGATGTCTGCCGGTACGGGGGGTGAAATCACCCTGCGGGCAACCGAAAACGAGACCAGCTGGAACATAGAGGTGGCCGATACCGGCCCCGGCCTGCCGCCCAAGGCGCGCACTTTTCTGTACAAGCCGTTCCAGGGCGGCACCCGCAAGGACGGCACCGGACTGGGCCTGGCCATCGCGGCGGAACTGGTGCGCGGCCACGGCGGGCAATTGTCCCTGTTGAGCAGCGATGAAACCGGCACATGTTTTGCGGTCTGCCTGCCCAAGGGCGACGCCGCCGTCTGACACCGCCAGGAAATCCGCCACAGGTCAAAACTGGGGCTTGCAAACCCCCGCGCAGGCCACTAAACCGCCCGACAGTGGACCGATAGCTCAGCTGGATAGAGTACTTGACTACGAATCAAGGGGTCGGGGGTTCGAATCCTCCTCGGTCCGCCACTACCCCCCTGTAAGACGTCAGACGAAATTGGCTTCTACGTCACATCGCTGACCCGGATCGCGGCGTGACCGCCGAAGGACGGGGCAGGGGCAGCGGTCATTCGTGAAAACTGCAGTGAAGGTTTGCTTTGAGGGGCGGTTTCAACGGATCAACACTTAAGTGGGCACTTGACTTTTGTCAGGCGCGCTATAACTTAAGCGTATGGTTGAGCATTCCAAACAACTTGATATGGCGTTCCACGCACTTTCTGACGCAACGCGGCGCGGGATCCTTGATCATCTTTCACGCGGATCGGCCTCCGTAAGTGACCTGGCCAAGCCCTACGACACATCCCTTTCCGCGATCCATCAGCACGTTCAGGTGCTGGAGGCAAGTGGACTGGTTGTAACGGAAAAACGCGGCCGGGTCCGCGAATGCCGGATTTCCAGCGAAGCTGTCTTGCGCGTCGAAATCTGGTTGAGCGAACGTCGCCAGCTTTGGGAAGGGCATTTTGACCGGCTCGGAGAATTGCTCGAAAGCAAAGAAACAACGGACATGGCTGACGGCTCAGGCCAATCCGCCAAGGGAGATGAGACATGACCGAAAATCGCTTATTCCATGGGACATTTACACTGAAACGACTGTGGGCGGCACCGCCAGACCGCGTGTTCAGCGCATGGTCCGATCCGCAGATCAAGGCGCAGTGGTTCACCGGCCCGGCCGAAAAATGGACCCTGATGCGCCGTTCGATGGATTTTCGCGCCGGTGGTCAGGAAGTCCTGCAGGGGCGTTTCAACGAAAGCGGTCTGGAAACACTGTTCGAGGCACGTTTCCATGTCATCGAACCGGCCAAACGGCTTGTGTATGACTACGACCTTCACCATTCCGGCAGCTTTCATTCCGTGACGCTGTCAAGCCTGGAACTTGACGCAGACGGCGACAAGACCCGCGTCTCCTACACCGAACAGATTGTGTTCCTGGATGGAAAGGACGGCACCGCAGACCGCCGTCACGGCACCGGAATCCAGTTCGACATGATCGAGTCCACGTTTCAATCACTGGAGATTCTTCAATGACCCTTGCGCTCTATGGGCATCCCTTTGCCTCCTTTGTCTGGAAACCGCTGATCGCTCTATACGAGCGCGGCGTCGCCTTCGACTTCCGAATGGTCGACCCCGATCACCCGGAGAACGCCGCTCGCATGGCCGCCCTTTCCCCCACCGGGCAGTTTCCGGCGCTGGTCGATGGCGACCGGGAAGTCACTCAAAGCAACGCTGTAGTCGAATATCTCGACCTGTTTCACGGCGACGCGCCGCCGATGGTTCCCGAGGATGTCCGCGAAGCGCTGGAGGCTCGCATGATCGCGGATGTGTTCGATGACTATATCCATGCGCAGACGCAACGGATCGTCGGTGACGCCCTGCGTGGCGAAGATGAGCGTGATCCCCGTGGCGTTGCCGATGCGCATGTGCTTATGGACCGCTGCTATGATTGGATGGAACCACGTCTGCAAGACACGGAATGGGCGACCTGTGGTCGTTTCACGATTGCCGATTGCGCAGCTGCTCCGGCGCTTTTCTATGGTGACTGGGTTCATCCGATTCCCGAGCGTTGCTCCGCGCTCGCCGCCTACCGGGCACGGCTTCTGTCCCGCCCCTCGGTGGCCCGCGTCGTCGACGAGGCACGTCCCTTTCGATCCTTCTTCCCATTAGGAGCACCTGACCGAGATTAGGGCTCGAATGTCCGCTCCGTCCGCTCACCTGACCTTGACCCATACCACGCCCAAAGTCTGGTTTGGGTCAGAGATGCTTGGCACTTAGGTCGGAATTGCCTGGCGCGGCCCACTGGCATGATTCAGCAAATTCGCCACCCTCGCGTCGCGGTTGCGCGGCGCCGGTGTTGAGCGCGGGCTGATGACGTTTCTCAGCCCGCGCGCGCAGCGTTTATTTGCCAAACCGCTCAATGACCTCGGTGAGATTGATGTGGCCCAGACAGGCGCCGCTCCCCGGGTTCATATCCCCGTTCTCAAGAGCGGTCGCGTAGATGACAGCCGGATGCGCTTCAATTCGCGCGCGAACAGCCGCAAGTTTTGGCCAGCGGCCTTTGTCAGCCAGTTCGTGGAAATCGAGCCAACGTGCGACACCGACCAAGAGGGCGTCAGCCAGCGTAGGGTGATCCGCGATCAGGAACCTGCTGTCCCCGATCATCTCTTCGAGCTTGTCGTGGCGTTCGAAAACACCTTCCTGACCCCACTCGCTGAGTGCAGAGCGTACCGCCTGGTTCATGTCAGCCATTTCCATGGCCGCCCAAAGCGGTCCGAAAGATCCTGTAAAGCCGGTGTTGATGAAAGCCATCAACTGATGCATCCGGTCGGCTTCTCGCGACAGCGGGTCAAAACTGATGCTGCGCCTGGAATCCCTGGCTTCCAGCCATGATGCTATCGCCAGCGTTTCAGTCAGTATGTCGCCGTTGTCGGTGATGAGGACCGGCGTCTCAACCCGAGGATTGATGCGCAGATAGGATGGGTCGCGCATCTCACCGAACATATCGACACGGCAAAGACGGTAGGGTTTCGCCAGCCATTCGAGAGCTGCGACAAGCCCCATGGAGCTTCCAGACGGGAAGCCATAAAGTAGAATCGGTTCCATGATTTATACTCCGTAATCTCATGTCATCACGCTGCGCAGCGAACCCGAAACATACCGCCATGTACTCCGGGGTAAATTACGCACCTTTTTGTAACCATGAGGTCCCAATGAAAAATCTTGTGTCGCGATGCCCGATCGAAGAGGTCATGCAAGTCCTGAGCGGCCGGTGGCCGACGCTGCTCATCTATTACTTGAAGTCGGGCACCAGGAGGTTCAGCGATCTGCGCCGCGACAACCCGACGATTTCCCATAAGATGCTGGCACTGGAGCTGAGGAAGTTGGAGGATGCGGGGATCGTTCAGCGCAGGGAATTCAGCGGCTACCCGCTGCGGGTGGAATATGATCTGACCGCCGACGGACATGATCTGGTGCCGCTGATTGACGCGTTGGGAAGCTGGTGGGAAGACCTCGACGATCGAGACGCACCTCGGAACATGACTGATACAAACAACGCGGCGCGAACCGCCCGGTGAGCAACGATCAGGCGCTCCCGCGCTGTCGTTCATCGCTGCTGCATGTGGCCCGTTCCATGCCGGGGCCACGGTGCGACCGGTTCAGTCGCGCATGGCCGATATCGGAGCTTGGGTCCGGGTGCCCCTCCATTCAGCGCAGCTTGCCAAGGCAGAAGCTGCCATAGCACCAGTGGCACGGTGCAATTTCACCGCCACCCGCTGTCGAAGGCGTTTTTGGGGTGATCGGGACTTTGTGAGTTCTTCAAGCCCTCCGGGGCCCTTGCGGCAGGGGCCGCCATAAAGGGGATGGACGGCGCGGGAAGGATAGGTTCAGGTCGCGGCGGCATTGATCACGGGGAGAGAGAACATGAAGCGCGGTGCAGATCTATTGGTAAGAACGCTGGCATCCGCCGGCATCACCCGCATCTTCGCGCTGTCGGGGAACCAGATCATGCCGATCTTCGACGCCTGTTTCGATGCCGGGATAGAGATTGTCCATACCCGTCACGAGGCAGCGGCGGTGTTCATGGCGGAGGCCTATGCGCAGCTGACCGGAACCGTGGGCGTGGCCCTGGTGACCGCGGGGGCAGGGGCGGCAAATGCGCTGGGGCCGCTGTTCACCTGCTCTGAATCAGAGACGCCGGTGCTGCTGATGACCGGCGATTCTCCCATCGGTCAGGATGGCAAAGGCGCTTTCCAGGAGCTTGACCAGGTGCCGATGACAGCGCCGGTGACCAAGCTGTCGTTCCGTCCGACCCGCGCGGCGGATTTCGGCGTTGAGACGGCGCGTGCCTTGCGGGTCGCGCTTTCGGGGCGGTCGGGGCCGGTGCATATGGCGCTGCCCTTTGACCTGGTCGAGGCGGATGTGGGCGATGTCGATGTGCCCCATGCGGTCACGAAAGAACCGATGGGTTTGTCGGCCTCCGATGCGGCGGCGATTGCGGCGGCCGTCGCCGGCGCGGCGCGGCCCCTGATCATCTGCGGCCCGGCGATGAATGCGACACGCAACCCGGGCAGGCTGGAGGCGCTGGAAGCGGCCCTTGGCGCACCCGTTGTGGTGATGGAAAGCCCGCGCGGCCTGAAGGACCCGGCGCTTGGCGACATCGGCAAGGCGCTGGGGCAGGCCGACCTTGTCGTTGCCCTGGGCAAGCGGATCGACTTTACCCTCGGATTTGGCGGCGCGGCGGCATTCCACGCCGATTGCCGCTGGATGGTTGTTCAGGCCGGCACGGCAGAGCGGGACCGGGCGCATCGCAATCTTGGCAATCGGCTGGCCGCCTGTTTCGCCGCTGATCCCCGTGACAGTCTCGGTGTTCTGATCGAGGCCGGGCAGGGGGGGCATGACCAGTGGCGGGCCGATGTGGCGGCGCATCTGGGACGGCGCGGCTTCAGCACCGCCGACATGGTGCCTTCGGGGCGGATCACCCCTGCGCAATTATGCGCCGCCGTGCAGCGGCAGATCGACAGGGCGGCGCAGGCCGTGCTGATCTGTGATGGTGGTGAATTCGGCCAGTGGGCGCAGGCCACCACGCGGGCGGAGCGCCGGGTGATCAACGGGATTTCCGGGGCGATCGGGGGCGGGTTGTGCTATGCTCTGGGCGCCCGCGCCGCGGCGCCGGATGCCGCGATCTTTGCGCTGATGGGGGACCGGCACGGTTGGTTTCCATTTTGCCGAGTTCGAGACGGCAGCGCGCGCAGGACTGCCGTTTGTCGCGGTGATCGGCAATGACGAGCGCTGGAACGCCGAACATCAGATCCAGCTGCGCGAGTACGGCCCCGAACGGCTGATCGGCTGCGGGCTCAGCAGGGCGCGCTATGATCTGGCCGCCAGGGGGCTTGGCGCGCATGGGGAATATGTGACAGAGCTTGCCGGGCTTGACGAGGCATTGGCGCGCGCGGTGCAAAGCGGCAAACCCGCTTGTGTCAACGTGCTGATCGAAGGCCTGCCCGCCCCGAGCGGCGCTGCGCATTAATCAAGGCGGAAACCCTTGCCGCGGATGAACTGCGCGAAGCCTTGCCGTTCCGGCAGGCTGTATTGACGGGCCTTGTCCATTGACCATGTGTAGCTGTCGCTGGTGCCGTAAAGGTCGGTGCGGCGCTGATTTGCATAGGGTTGCCCGGCGGCGCGCTCCGCGTCGTAGGCCGCGATGTCTGCGGTTGTCGTCTCGTTGAAACGGTCCAGGTGAAGCGTCGCCCGCAGGGGCAGGCGGGGGCTGATCCGGGGGGCAGCAGCGGGTCGGCCGATGGCCAGCGCGGCAACGGGAAACACGTGGTCCGGCAGCCCCAGAATATCGCTCGCCTCTGCCGCGCGGTTGCGGATCGTGCTGATCGGGCAGCAGCCAAGGCCCGCCGCCTCCGCTGCGATGACGAAACTTGCCAGCGCGATGCCCGCGTCCACACTGGCGTTGAAGAACGCGTCGAGATGATCGTTGGCAAAGTCGAGCCCCTGCATCTCATGCAGATGGCGCTGGCGGCGGTTGTTGGCACAGAAGACCACAAGGGAAGGCGCCTGCCCCGTCCACGCCTGGTCAGAGACAAGATCCAGCAGCCGTGACTTCTGTTCCGCATCATCGACGATCACGATGTCGCGCTGTTGCAGGTCGCTTTTCGACGGCGAGGCGAGGGCGATTGCGCCGAGCGTTCTGAGCGTTTCGAGGGGGACCGGATCGGGTTCGAACGACCGGCAAGAGCCCCGTCCGGCAATGGCCTGCAGGGATGAAACCCGCGCCAGGTCCGCTGGGACCTGCGGCGCATCGGAGAAGCGCGCGGCGAGGAGGGCAGAGAGGTGGTCACTCATGAGACGTCAGCACCGGTTGCACAGCAGGGTGTGTCGCCATCAGCGCGCGCTGCGCCATTATGCCCGGAAATGCCGCCGCCGACCGCAGCGATATGGACGGGCGATGCGGCCGTTTCCCCGGTGTCGTACAGCGTCAGCATGCGGTTCCTCCCTGGACTTCCGGGGCGATCATAGCGGTCGGCAAGCAATTGAAAAGGCTGCGTTAATGTAATCAAATCTTAAGAAACGGGTAAGTCTTTATTCCTTTTTGTTAGAAAAACAATCATCTATATTGCCACGGAACCACCCTGCAACCGATGGAGAGACGCTTGGCCAATGAAACCCATATGTCTGTCTCGGTCTGGCGCGGCGACGCCGTGGGGTCCTTTCAGCCCTTTGAAGTGAAGGTCGAGGACAACCAGACCGTGCTCGATGTGGTCGCCTGGATCCAGCAATATGCCGACCCGACCCTGAGCTATCGCTACGCCTGTCGTGTCGGCATGTGCGGATCCTGCGCAATGATGGTGAACGGCACACCGCGCTGGACCTGCCGGACCCATGTCAAGAAGGTGCTGGTGGACGGCCACATGGAAATCGCGCCGCTGCGCAACCTGCCGGTGATCAAGGATCTGGCCACCGATATGGACCCTTTCTTCGACAAATGGGTCGCGGCGGAAGGGGTCCACCACCCGACCCTGACCCGCAACGACCCGATCGAGGCACTCGACCCTGCGGCGGAGGCGCGGGTCGAGAGTGCGGCGGGCATCGAATGCATCAATTGTTCGGTCTGCTATGCCGCCTGCGACACGGTGGCGAACAATCCCGATTTCCTCGGCCCCGCCGCATTGCAACGGGCCTGGAGCGTCTACAACGACAGCAAGAACGCGGACAGACAGGCGGTGCTGGACGCGGTGTCGGGTGTTGGCGGTTGCCACAATTGCCACAGCCAGGGCAGCTGCGCGGTGCATTGCCCGAACGCTTTGAACCCGATGAACGCCATCGCCGGCCTGAAGCGCGAGACCGCGCGCAATTTCTTCAGGAGGCGCTCCTGATGAAGCTTGGTCTTTATATGGCGCAGCGGATTTCGGCGCTGATCATGGTACCGCTGGTGCTGCTGCATATCGGTGTGATGATCTATGCCATCCAGGGCGGGCTGTCCGCCGCCGAGATCCTTGGCCGCACAAAGGGCAGCATCCTTTGGTTCGCGGTCTATGGCACATTTGTCGCCGCCGTGTCCGTGCATGGGGCGATTGGCCTGCGCACGGTATTGTCGGAATGGCTGGGCCTGCGGGGCGGCGCCCTGAATGCGGCGGCCTGGGCCATTTTCGCCCTGCTGCTGGTCCTTGGCATGCTGGCTGTTCACGGGGTGACGGCGAGATGAGGCGCGGCTACCGGAATCATACCCTTTGGGCCGCCTACCTGTTGCACCGCCTGTCCGGTGTGGCGCTGGCATTGTTCCTGCCGGTGCATTTCTGGGTGCTGTCCTATGCGCTGAACCAGCCGGAACACCTCGACGGGTTCCTGCGCTGGAGCGAGATGGGCATCGTCAAGACCGCCGAATTCGGTCTGGTTTTCCTGCTGGCCGCGCATCTTTTCGGCGGCCTGCGCCTGATGGCGCTGGAATGGCTGCCCTGGACATCGGGCCAGAAGACCGCCGCCGCCGGTGCGGTTGCCGCGTCGACGCTGATCGCAGGCGTTTTCCTGATGAGGGCCATCTGATGCAGATCGAGAGACATGATACCGATATCCTCATCCTGGGTACGGGCGGCGCAGGCATGTTCGCCGCCCTGCACGCCCAGCAAAGCGCCCCGCCGGGGACGAAGATCACAATCGCGGTGAAGGGCCTGATCGGGAAATGCGGATGCACCCGCATGGTGCAGGGCGGCTACAACGTGGCGCTGGGCGGTGGCGATACCGTTGAGCGGCACTTCATGGACACGATCAACGGCGGCAAATGGCTGCCCAATCAGGATATGGCCTGGAAGCTCTGCGAACAGGCGGTGGTGCGGATCCGCGAGCTGGAGAACGAGATCGGTTGTTTCTTCGACCGCAACCCGGACGGGTCGCTGCACCAGAAGGCCTTTGCCGGGCAGACGGCAGACCGCACCGTGCACAAGGGAGACCTCACGGGGATCGAGATCATCAACCGGCTGATGGAGCAGGTCCTGTCCCGCCCGGTGGAGAAGTTGCAGGAACATCGGGCGATTGGTCTTGTCCCGACAGCGGACGGCAGCGCGCTGGCCGGGGTTCTGATGATCGACATGCGCAGCGGCAGGTTCCGCTTCGTGCGGGCCAAGACCGTGATGATGGGCACCGGTGGCGGGCCGACCATGTACAAGTACCACACCCCCAGCGGCGACAAGACGATGGACGGTCTTGCCATGGCCCTGCGCCTGGGCCTGCCCCTGCGGGACATGGAGATGGTGCAATTCCACCCCACCGGCCTGCTGGCCGGGGACCACACCAAGATGACCGGCACGGTGCTGGAAGAAGGGCTGCGCGGGGCCGGGGGGCAATTGCTCAACGGGGCCGAGAACCGCTTCATGTTCGACTACGATGCCAAGGGCGAGCGGGCCACGCGCGATGTGGTCAGCCGTGGCATCTTTGCCGAGATGCGCAAGTCGAACACCAGCGAACACGGCGGCGTCTATATCTCCATGTCGCACCTTGGCCCGGACAACGTGCGCGCGAAATTTCCCGGTATGGTCAAGCGCTGCGCCGACAGCGGTTTCGATCTGGCCGCCGGCAAGGTGGAGGTGGTGCCGACCGCGCATTACTTCATGGGCGGCGTCGTGGTCGACCCCGACACGCGCACGGCGATGGAGGGGCTTTACGTCGCGGGCGAGGACGCGGGGGGCGCGCATGGCTCCAACCGCCTCGGTGGCAACGGCGTGGCAAATTCCACGGTCTACGGTGGCGTTGCGGGTGATGTGATGGGGGCGGACATCCGGCGCATGGGCGCGCTCCGTGACCCGGACGAGACGGTGCTGGAGGCAGAAATCGCCCGCGCGCTGCGGCCCCTGTCGAACAAGGTCGCCCCGATCCAGCCCTTGCGCGACAAGTTGCAGGACACAATGTGGGAGGACGTGGGCGTCATGCGCACGCAAACCGGCCTGGCGCGCGGATTGACCCGGATCGCGGATATCCACGACGAACTGTTGCAGGCCGGCGTGGCGGGTGACAACCTGGCCTTCAACCTGACCTGGCACGACTGGCTGAACATGGCTTCGCTCTGCGAAGTGTCGGAGGTCATCGCGAAAGCGGGGCTGGCGCGGGAAAACTCGCGTGGCGCACATTTCCGGGAAGATTTTCCCGACAGCGGCGCGATGGAGAGCAGCTATTTCACCGTGGCGCGGCAGACAGGCGGCACGCTGGATGTCAGCCGCGAGGACGTTCAGTTCACGATTGTCAGACCGGGCGAGACGATATTGCCCGAAAACGAACCCCTATCCCTGGTGGAGGCTGCCGAATGATCCCGATAGACATCATCCAGAAGACCGCGGAAACCCTGATGGACAAGGCCGCCATCGAAATCCCGCAGGATTACCTCGACGGTCTCAAGGCCGCCGCCGAGGTGGAGGACGGCGATCTGTCCTCTTTCGTGCTGCAGGCCATGCTGGAGAATTACGAAGCCGCCAAGGAGGACCGCCGCGCGATGTGCGGCGATACCGGCACGCCGCGCTGGTACGTCAAGATGGGCAACGACACCCGGATCGAGGGCGGACCCATCGCGCTGGAAGCCGCATTGCGGCGCGCCACGGCGAATGCGACCAACGGCGTGCCGCTGCGGCCCAATCGGGTCCATCCGCTGTGGCGGACGGACCACAACAACAACGTCGGCATCGGCGCGCCCGAGATCGAATACGGCTATGAACCGGGCGGCGAATGGATCGACCTGATCACCGTCCACAAGGGCGGGCTGTTCGGCACCGATTACCGGATGCTTTTCCCCTCCGACGGGATCGAGGGGATCAGGCGGTTCTACCTCGACAGCCTCATTGCCTTTGGCAAACGGGGGCTGGCCTGCCAGCCTGCCATCATCGGCATCGGGCTGGGCGGCTGCAAGGATACCTGCATGGTGCTGGGCAAGCGCGCCGCCTGCCTGCGCACGGTCGGCAGCGAAAACTCCGATCCGAAAATCGCCCGGCTGGAGCGGGAGTTCAAGGAGCTGGGCAATTCCATCGGCATGGGGGCGATGGGTTTCGTCGGCAAGTCCATGGTCGTCGATTGCAATATCGAGGTGGGCTATTGCCACACCGGCGGGATGCAGATGTCGGTACATGCCTTCTGCCTGTCGTCACGCCGGGCCGTTGCCCGCGTGTTCCCCGACGGGCGGGTGGAATACCGCACCGATCCCGACTGGTTCACCGACTACCAGCGCCGCGAAACGGTGGAATGGGACGCCCCGGCGATGGAGGCCGCGGAATGACCGAAATCCTGACCCCGGAGGCCCGTCATGAGCCCACGTAAGATCCGCCTGAGCACCACGCCCACGCAAGAAGCGCTGGATGACCTGCAACTGGGCGACATCGTCTATCTGGACGGGCTGATGTATACCGCCCGCGAAGGTGTCTACAAACGCGCGCTGGAGGAAAAGGCCAACATCCCGATGGAACTGCCGCGCGATTCGGCTGCGAACTTTCACTGTTCGCCCGCCGCCCGGATCAACGCCGACGGCAGTTTCGAGATGGGGGCGGTAACCGCCACCGCGTCCTTCCGCTTTTCCAAGTGGTTGCCGGAATGGATGGAAAAATCGGGTGCCAAGCTGATCATCGGCAAGGGCGGGATGTCGTCGAAGGACTACAAGTCCTACTTCGTTCCCAATGGTGCGATTTACCTGTCCACGGTCGGCTACGGCACCGGTGCCCTGCTCGGCCGCGGGGTCGAGAACGTCGAGGCCGTCCACTGGAACGAGGAACTGGGCCTTGCCCAGGCCATGTGGGTCATCAGGTGCAAGGAGATGGGGCCCTTCATCGTCGCCTCGGACAAGAACGGCGATTGCCTGTTCGAGCGGGAGAATGCGAAGATCTCGCAGAATTTCGACAAGATCTACGAGGGCACCCGCCCGGCCACGCTGAAACGCTATGGTGAGACGGATGATCGGTCGGACGAGGTGATCTAAGCCCGCCGCTCAAGCGATAAGGTTTGGTATTGCGACAGGTCCGCTGGCAAAGCGTCAATGCCTAGCCCCGGTGCCGTGCCGATGGTGAAATTGCCGTCATCGCGCAGCCGCGCGCCCTCAAAGGCATCGCGGAGGGGGTTGGGGTTCACATCCACCTCCAGCAAGCCGTCGCCTCCGACAGCCGCCAGCAGATGGGCCGAAGCGATCAGGCCGATCCCGCCGCCCAGGAAATGCGGACAATAGCGCAGCCCGGCATCCCTTGTCCGCAGCGCAGCCGCGCCGCAGCCGCTGATCCCGCCCCATTTCACGATGTCCGGTTGCACCACAGAGATATGACCGGCAGCGATGGCGGTCTCGAACCCGTTGTTGCCGGTGATGTTCTCGCCCGCGGCCAGGGGCGTGGCAAAGCCGTCTGCCAGGGCTTGCCAATCACCGGCGGGCAGATCGGCGCGGATCGGTTCTTCGAGCCATTGCAGCCCCAGCGCATCTATTGCAGCCGCATGTGACAGCGCCTCCGTGACGGTCCAGGCCTGGTTGACATCCGCCATCAGACGCTCGCCATCATCCAGCCCGTCCGCAAGGGCGCGCAAGGCGTCGATATCGCGCGCGCCGTCAAAGCCGATCTTCACCTTGAAGGCGTTGTGACCCACCGCGCGGGATCTGGCGATCAGCTCCGCCGCCGCGCCGATGGCGATGCCGCTGGCATAGGTCGGCACCTCTGCGGCAGCGCCACCATCGAGGAATTGCGCCAGAGGCAGGCCGCGATGGCGTGCAAAGATGTCATGCAGGGCAATGTCCAGCCCGGCAATCACCTGCCGGAACGGCCCCCATTCCCCCGACTGCAACGCGCGGATGTGGGTTTGCGCGGTCAGGCTTTCGAACAGCGCATCGGCAGTGGCGACATTCGCGCCGACCACCAGATCGCAGATGTCCTGCACAAGCAGCTGCGCGCGGTGTTCCGCAGCGGCGGCAGGCCAGTTCGCAAAGATTTCGCCCCAGCCATGGCATCCGGTGCTGTCCGTCAGTTTGACAAAGACGGCGGGTCGGTCCCGCATCACGCCAAAGGAGGTCGCGACGGGCACTTTCACGGGAACCCGGTAACAGAAAACTTCGACGCGTTCGATACGGCAGGTCATCCCATCACCACTCTTGCCATCAGGATCAGCCCGGACACCAGCATCATCGCAATCAGCAGGCGGCGGAACTGGTTGTCGGTAAGGCGTTTGAAAACCGCGATGCCGATCTGTGCGAAGATCATCGTCGTCGGCAGGGCTACCGCGCCGTAGATGATCGTCTGGGTCGTGTAGGTCCCCTTGAGGGCAAACACGATTGCCGCGAGCGCCAGCACGCAGACGTTGAAGGGCTGCAGGACCGCGCGGGTCTCGGCCTTTGGCCAGGGGCGCATGGCGCACCACATGGTCGGCAGGGCACCGGAAAGGGATGCGGCACCGCCCAGGATGCCGCCGAAAAAGCCCACCAGCACGTCGACCACCGGGGTCGGGTGCTCCAGCCGGGGCAGGGAAGAGCGCAGCGTGAAGAACCCGCCATAAAGGATCAGAAAGCCCGCAATGATCAGGCGAAGCATGTCGGGTTCGAGCATCGACAGCATCGCCACCCCGAGCGGCACGCCGATCAGCGCAGGCAGCAGGAAACGCGCCAGCCGGCGCGGGTGATCCGTGATCGACCTGCGGACCAGCCAGACGCCCTGCAATCCCGCCACCACCGACATGACCACGACGATGGCCACCGCCTGGGCCGGTGGCATGATCTGCAGCCAGAACCCCAGCGCAAAAAGCGCGGTGCCAAACCCGGCCAGCCCGTTCATGAACCCGCCCGCTGCGGCGCCAAGGGCGAGGATGACAAAGAAATACAGGCTCATGGTGCCGCAACACCGGCAGGAAAGGGATCGAAGACACCGACGCGGACAGCATTCAGAAGCTCGGCCTCGACTTCCTGAAGGACCCGCAGCTTGACCGTGTTCGCCAGCGACAACAGCCCCAGTTCGCGCACCGGCGCGTCGCTGCCAAGGGGGATGTACCTGAGCGGCAGCGGATTGGGCGGCTGAACGCACCGGCGCGGCACGATGGATACGCCAAGATCGGCATGCACCATGCTCGAAATGTTTTCGAGGTTTTCCAGCTCCATCGTGTCTTTCACCTCGATGCGGTTCATCTGCAGCCAATTGTCGATGATGTCGCTCAGCAGTGCCTTGCGGGTGAAGCGGATGTAGGGATGTGTGGCCAGAATCTCGAAGGGGTCCTCGGAGGTGACATTCAGGGAGGTCACAAGCTGCATCGGTTCTTCGGCGATCGGGGCCCAGACCATGTTGCGCGGGATCACATGCGGCTTGGTCACGACAGCGGCGTCCAATATGCCGCGTTCCAATTCCACGACCAGTTCCTTGGTCTGACCAGGCGTGACACCGATGTGCAGTTCGGGAAAACGGGCCTTGATGGATGTTATGGCGAAGGGGATCAAACTGGTCAGCCCCGTCGGCACACTGCCAAGCGACAGGTTTCCCCGCAGCCCGTCATCGCCCAGGACGGAGGGCAGCAGGTTGTCATAGGCCGCCACGATCTCCCGGACACGGGCAACGATGGAGCGACCGACAGGGGTCAGTTCCGGCGTGCGCCGGGTGCGGTCGAACAGGGCAATGTCCCATTGCGCCTCCAGCGCCTTCATCTGCTGGCTGACTGCGGCATGGGTGATGAACACGGCCTCACCCGCCGCACTGAACGTGCCGTGATCGGCCACGGCGATCAGGGTGCGAAACATTCTGATGGACATCTGAGTTACGCTTTTCGTTAGCAATACTTTCGGAAATTGTAATGAGTTTCCGCTTTATACAAAATTGACTTACCAATAGAGTTTGTCAAGGATCGTCAGGTCGCCAGGATTGTCGGCCCAGCGAGCTGAGTGAAATCAGCCATTTGTTTTTGGGAGGAAACGATGAAATTTGCAAAATTCGGTGCGGTCGGCGCCCTCGTCTTCGGGCTCGCGACGGCAGCAGCGGCGGAATATCCTGAGCGTCCTGTCAACATGATCATCCCCTTCGGCGCGGGCGGTGCGACAGACATCTCAGCGCGCACGATAGCAGAGCCGCTGGGCAAGGTTGTCGGCAAGCCGCTGATCATGGCGAATGTGACCGGGGCCGGTGGCGCCACCGGATCGGTCGCCGCGATGAACGCAAAGCCGGATGGCTACACGATGCTTTTCACCCGCGTCGGCTCGCATTCGGTCAACCCGGCGATGAAGGCGACACTCCCCTACACGCTGGACGATTTCCGCTATGTGACCGTCTACGAGATCAACCCCTTTGCCTGTGCGGTTGCCGCCGATTCAGACATCAATTCGATGGATGATCTTGTCGCCAGGGCGCGTGAGGGCGGGGTCAGCTTTTCCTCCTCCGGCGTTGGCTCCGGCCTGCACCTGGGCGGGGTCATGGTGATGGACGCTTTCGGCGTCGAGGACCCGCTCAACCAGGTGACGCATATCCCGATGGACGGTGGCGGTGCCGCGGCGACAGCCGTGCTGGCGGGGACGGCGACCTTTCTGTGCACAAACTCCTCCGCCTTGGCGAGCTTTGTCTCCAATGGCCAGCTCAAGCCGCTGATGGTCACCACATCGGAGCCGGTCGTGGGTTTTGACGCCCCGACAGCGGCCGACCTTGGCAAGCCGGAACTGGAACAGCTTGTGGGTTGGACAGGCATCGCCGGTCCCAAGGACCTGCCGGATGAAGTCGCGGCGAAGTGGGGCGAATGGATGCAGGCCGCAGCGGGGGACGAAGAATTCGTATCACGCATGGAAGCGGTCGGTTCGATCATCGACGTGATGAGCCCGGAAGAAGCCAATGACTTCATCCGCACCCAGTACAACACGTTCAAGGATCTGGTGGATCGCCTCGGCATGCGGATCGAAGGGTAAACCTGAACCGAACCGGCGCACGAAGCCATTCGTGCGCCCTTTTCTTTGCACGGGGCTCGGTTGGACATGCGGCGCATCAAGCGACAATCCCTGATCGGTATCGCAAGCATCATCGTGGCTGCGATCCTGATGTTCGCGGTCATACCGACATGGGTTTCCTCACCCAGCAACGTGCGCAATATCGTGCTTTCGCCGCTGTTCTGGCCCTATATCCTCAGCGGGCTGACCGTGCTGATCGGGCTGGGTCTGGTTGTCACGGGCTTTTTCACCACCGACCCGGATGAGCCGGAACAGCCGGCCATATCCGGCGGCTACAGGCGGCTGGGCATCCTGGCGGCAATCATGGCGCTGACCATGTTCGCGCTGCCGCGCCTCGGCATGGTCTGGACCTCGATGCTGATTTTCGCAGCAACGGCATTCCTGATCCGGACCTCCCATCCCCGGACCGCGATCATCTGCGCCATTACCGTGCCACTGGTGCTTTACGGATTCTTCGCCCATGTCGCGAGCGTTGCGATCCCGCAGGGCAATTACGTGAGATTGCCATGAGTTTTCTCGACAGTATCGCCGCGGGCCTGTCGCTGGTCGGCAATTTCGAAGCCTTCGCAGCGCTGTTTGTCGGTGTGTTGATCGGCACCATTGCCGGGGCGATTCCGGGCATGTCGGCCACGATGGCGGTTGCGCTGACGCTGCCCTTCACCTTCGCGATGGAGGCGGTCCCGGCGATCCTTCTGCTGCTGGGTGTCTACAAGGGCGGCATCTTTGGCGGCTGCATTCCCGCGATCCTGATCAAGACGCCCGGTACGCCCGCCTCCAGCGCCACTGTGCTGGACGGCTATCCGATGGCCGAAAAGGGTCAGGCGGGAAAGGCGCTCGGCATGGCGCTCTGGGCATCCTGCACGGCGGATCTGATCTCCAATCTCTCGCTGATCCTCTTTGCGGGCTGGCTCGCCTCCTTCGCGCTCAACTTCGGCCCGCCGGAATTCTTCACGCTGATCCTGTTCTCGCTGACGATCATCGCGGGGGTGTCGGGCAACAGCCTGCTCAAGGGGGCGCTGTCGGCGATGCTGGGGCTGCTGCTGGCGACTGTCGGTCTTGACCTGGTCTATGGTACGAACCGGCTCACTTTCGGCGATCCGAACCTGATGGGCGGGTTGAATTTCATCGCCGTCCTGATCGGGCTTTTCGCGATGCCCGAGGTGATGTCGATGGTATGGGATCCCAAGCCACACGAAGGCAAGGCGCGCGGCTTGGGCAATGATTCCGTCACCTTCGGTGAATACAAACGCTGCTTCCGGACCATCGTGCGCGGCAGTTTCATCGGTGTCTTCCTGGGGTCCATTCCAGGGATCGGCGCGGCCCCGGCTGCCTTCCTCTCCTACAGCGAGGCGCGCCGGAAATCGCCGAACAAGGCGAACTTCGGCAAAGGCGAGGTGGAAGGCGTGGCCGCATCCGAATCCGGCAACAACGGCGTGGCGGGGGCCACGCTGATCCCCTTGCTGGCACTTGGGGTGCCGGGTGATGTCATCACTGCGATCATCATCGGTGCATTCATGATCCACGGGTTGCAGCCCGGTCCCATGATGTTCGTGCTGAACAAGGATCTGATCTACGGCCTGTTCATCGGGCTGATCGTCAGTTCCGTCTTTCTGTTCTTCATCGGCTCGCTGGCAATCAGGCTTTTCAAATACGTGGCCGACATTCCGCGCGGTGTGCTGTTTCCCGGTGTGCTGGTGCTGTGCATCTACGGGGTCTTTGCGGTGAACAACAACATCTTTGATGTCGGGGTGATGTTCGTCATGGGGTGGGTCGGATACGTGATGCTGCGCAACGACATTCCCGCAGCCCCCTTCCTGATCGCCTTTATCCTCGGCCCGCTGCTGGAGAACAATTTCCGCCAGGCGATGCTGATGTCCGGCAATTCCCCTGAAATCCTGTTCCGGGGTCCGATCACCTGGTTTTTCTGGTTCCTGACCCTGCTCACCGTTGCCGCGATCATCCGTGCCGGCATTCGGGCGACGCGGAACATGCGCAGCAAGCCCGGCGCCGGGTAAGCCGCTTTGCGGGGCGGTCTATGAAATCCGGTCCAGGAATTGTTCCACCAGTGACGGGACCGCACTCGCAAACTGCGGGTTGGAGCGCATGATCGCGATCGAGCGCTGCGCGGTCTCAAGCGCCGCCACGTCCCGGCGGATCTCATCCGGCGACAACTGCCCGGCCTGATCGCTGTCCAGATGCGCGGCACCCTTTGCGATGCGCCCCATCCCCAGCGCGGGTGCGATGCGGTTCTCGCAGCGGCAGGGGGCCTTCGCGGATTGAATGCCGCAATGCGATTGCATGAAACCGCTGACCGCAGACCGGGCGCGCCGCAATCTCTGGCGGTAGGTTCCGGCCGGAACATCAAGCACGTCGCTGGCTTCGGTATCGGTCATCTCGAAGATGTCGCCCAGAATATAGGCCATGCGCAACGGCCGCGACAGGCACACCAACAGGGCCAGGGTGCAGCCCACCTTCACTTCCTTCAATGCAAGCTGATGTTCCATCTCCGTCAAACCCAGATGCGCGGAGTCCCCCTGGCCCAGGTGCAGGTCTTCGGCGAAATCGTCAAAGGTCAGGCGCATCCTCTCGACCCGTCCCAGCCGCGCGGATTGGGCAAGATGGCGGGTCGCCACGCGAAAGGCCCAGGCCCCGGCAAGCTCGGTGTCACGCAGATCGCCCAGATGCGTGATGATCTTGATCAGAATTTCCTGCGTCGCATCCTCTGCGTCCTCCCGATGGGCAAGCATGCGCATGGCCAGATTGAAAACCGGGGCTTTCGCCGCGTTCACAAGCGTTTCAAGGGCCGCGCGACTTCCCTTTCGCGCGGCCTCCACGTCAACCGGATCAAAGCGGATCATGCGGCAAGAATCCCTTTCAGTTTTTCCAGCTCGGTTGCCAGTATGCCCTTTTGCGCTTCCAGCGCGCCTTCCAAAGCCTCAAGCGGCACAGGCGGTGCCATCAATACAAAGGTATATATGGAATTATCTGCGCCATTTGCAGTGATCCGCGAATAGGCCGAGGCGACGGAACCGTCGGGAAAGGTCATCAGCCAGTCGACATTGCCCGCCTCGCGCGAGGTCACGGTCTGCAAGGTGATCGGAACCTCGCCGTTCGGGGTCACCAGAACGGCTGTCGTGGCATCGGCGCGGGAAAACGCGTTGGTCCATTTCGACAGGTTCGCGGGCTGCGAGATATAGTCGAATGCCGCTTGGGCAGAAACGGTAAGGCCGATGGATTGTACGTCGAAATTTTTCATTTTGATCTCCATGTTTGCCGCCGCGAAACTGCGGCGGATACATATGAAGAGGGCGCGAAGCAGCGATGTGTTACATGCAGATTCAGGTTTTTTTCAGGATCATCTGCCCGGCCTGGCACCCGGGCGAGGCATTTGAGGAGTGGGCATCGCAATAACGGAACGACCGCTGCGTCCGCGTGGTAGACATCGACACCTCAGCGGGTTTCGCAACATCGACGGTGGTTTACCCGACGTTTCACAATCAGGGGGCGGCAGGCGGTATGATCGGCAATTTGTTGGAGGCTTTCATCTCTTTCAAGGACAGGTTCGAACGAATGCTCGTCACCCCCGGCAGCCGGCGCAGGGTGCTGTCGACAAAGCTGCTGTAATCATCCAGATCCCGCGCCACGACGATCAGCAGGAAATCATCCGCCCCGGTGGTGTTGTGACAGGCAAGGATGTTTGGCGTCGTCTCCACGATCCGCTGAAATTCCGCCGTTGCGGCCTGATCGTGTTCGGAACAGCGCAGCTGCACAAAGGCCATCACACCCAGCCCCAGCTTGCGGCGGTTCAGGTTGGCCTGATAGCCTTCGATGATCCCGTTTTCCTCCAGCCGTTTCAGCCGCCGCCAGCAGGGCGTTTCGCTCATCCCCAGCTTTTCGGACAGCTTCGCATTGGTCATGCGCCCGTCGCTTTGCAGCAGGGACAGCAAATGGGCGTTCACGGCGTCAATCTCGGGCAAGGGCAGAAACCTTTCGAAAATTGTGGGATAAGAGGGGTTCTCACTCAAGAATACCAGAAATTCCGCAAGATTGGCAAAGTTGTTTCCCTGCTGAACGCTATGATCACCCCGATTCACACTCCAAAACGAAAGCCCCGCCATGAAAGCCGTCCTGTTCGAAAAGTTCCAAGAAGCGCCCAGGCTGGTCACGGTGGCTGATCCCAGCCCTCAGACGCATGGCGTGGTGCTGAAGGTCGCGGCCACAGGTGTCTGCCGCAGCGACTGGCACGGGTGGATGGGCCATGACAGCGACGTCGATCTGCCGCATGTGCCGGGCCACGAACTGGCCGGCGTGGTCGAAGCGGTGGGCAAGGATGTGACCAACTGGAAGGTGGGGGACAAGGTGACCGTGCCCTTCATCTGCGGCTGCGGCAGCTGTCCGGAATGCCACGCAGGCCATCAGCAGGTGTGCCTGCATCAGGAACAGCCGGGTTTCACCCACTGGGGCTCTTTCGCGGAATATGTCGGCATCCATCAGGCCGATCTGAATCTCGTGGCGCTGCCCGAAACGATGGATTTCGCCACGGCGGCCAGCCTTGGCTGCCGCTTCGCCACCTCCTTCCGCGCGGTGATTGACCAGGGCAAGGTCAGGGCGGGCCAATGGGTGGCCGTGCATGGCTGCGGCGGCGTGGGGCTCTCTGCGGTGATGATCGCCACCGCCGCCGGGGCCAATGTGATCGGCGTGGACCTCGACCCGGCCAAGCTGGCCCTGGCGCAAAAGCTGGGTGCCGTGGCCGTGATCAACGGGGGCGAGGCAGATGTCCCCGAGGCAATCCGGGAGATCACCCGCGGCGGGGCGCATGTCTCCCTCGATGCGCTGGGCCATACCGTGACCATGACCAACTCCATCCTCTGCCTGCGGCCAAGGGGCAAACACATCCAGGTTGGCCTGATGCTGGGCGAACATGCGGCCCCCGCCATTCCCATGCCCAGGATCGTGGGGCAGGAGATCGAATTGCTGGGCTCGCACGGGATGCAGGCGCACCGCTACGGCGCGATGCTGGACATGGTGGCCAGCGGCAAGCTGGATCCCGCGCGGCTGGTGGGCGACCGGATCAGCCTTGCCGAGGCACCGCAGGCCCTGATGAACATGGACAAGTTTCAATCCGTGGGTGCCACGGTCATCACCCGGTTCTGAACCATGGGTGGCATTGGTTTCACCGGCGGCGGCAATATGCCCGCCGCGCCAGGGCAGCGCGAAAGGTCTGGGGCATGTTCGAGAAACTAGAGGAATACCCGGTCGATCCCATCATGATCGGCGCGGATTACTTTGCCCAGGACCCGCGCCGCGACAAGCTCAACCTGACGGTCGGGATCTATCAGGACCAGGACGGCCAAACACCGGTTCTGCGCGCCGTGAAGGAGGCGGAGCGGCGGCTGGTCGAGACGCAGATGACAAAATCCTACCTCGCCCTGACCGGCGACGCCGAATATTGCGCGGTGCTGGGGCAGGAAATTCTGGGCGCGGCCTTTGGTGCGGATTGGGTTGCGGCGCAGACCTCGGGCGGGGCGGTGGCGCTGCGGGTCATGGCGGACCTGCTGGCGCAGATGCCTGAACCGCCCAACGTATGGCTGCAAACGCCGACCTACGGCAATTACGTCCCGATCCTGAGCGCAGCCGGGGCCCGCTTTGCTGCCGTGCCCTATTACGATCCGATTGCGCGGCAGATTACCTTTGATCAGATGCTGGCGGGGCTGAATGCCGCCCGACCCGGCGATGTCTTCCTGATGCAGGGCGTATGCCACAACCCGACAGGCGCCGACATGACGCCAGAGCAGTTTGCCGCCCTGCTCGATCTGCTGGAGGCGCGCGGGATCATCCCCTGGATCGATCTTGCCTACCTCGGATTCGCCCAGGGCTTTGACGCGGATTGCGCCATGGCCCGGCAGGTCGCCGCGCGCTTTGCCGAATGTATCGTCTGCGTCACGCTTTCCAAATCGTTCGGCATCTACCGCGACCGAGCCGGGGCGTTGTTCGTGAAAACCCGGCAAGCGGACCGCGCCCGCATGCACCGCGCCGTCTCTGCCATCGTGCGCGCCGGCGCGTCCCATGCCCCCGATCACGGCCCATCCGTGGTGCGTACCATCCTGCAGGATCAGGTGTTAAAGACGCTCTGGCTGCAGGAACTGGACCAGATGCGCGCCCGCGTGGCACAGGTGCGTACCGCTATCGCAGAGACCGAAGTGAATGATTTCGGCACGCAGGAGCTGGCCTATTTCGCCCGGCAATCGGGGATGTTTTCCCTGCTGCCGCTGACAGAGGGTCAGGAAAAGGCGCTGACCGCGGAGCATGGCATTCACGTCGTCAAAGGCGGCCGGGTCAACGTCGCGCGCCTCGGCTCCGGCGATATCGGCGGGCTGATCCGTGCCGTACATGCGGTGAGGGCGCAGGCGTAGCCGGTGCCATCCCCGGCGCGGGCTGCGACTGACCTGGTCTATACCTTCTGCAAATCCCGCCAGACCCGGGCAACATGCCCGGGTGATACACCGTTCCGGTATCAGGAGGCGGCTTTGACCTGAGACAAATCAAATCGCCAATGGCCCGAAAGCGCGCAGCGCGGCAGGGTATGGGCTACTCAAGTTTAAGGCGTCCGACCTTTACCCTGAAGCATCCAGCGACATGAATGTCCCGAGAGCGCCGCAGGCGCGGCAGGGTATTCATGTCTCGGGTTTAAGGTCGGGCGCTCTAAGGCGGGGGCGCTTTCATCGGCGCTGACCGGGGCGCGGGGCCCGTTACCCCTCCGGCGGCAGCATCTGCGGATTCCAGACGATTTCCCACAGGTGCCCGTCAGGGTCGCAGAAATAGCCCGCGTAGCCGCCATAGAATGTGTCCTGTGCGGGTTTGATTACCCTGGCACCGGCCTGTGCCGCGGCCGCAAGGTTCTGATCCACCTCTTCGCGCCGCGCCACATTATGCCCGATGGTGACGGCTGTCGGGCTGACCGGCTGCACCGCCAGCCCGGTGTCATGGGCAATATCGGCCTGCGCCCACAGGGCCAGCTTCATGCCGCCGGACAGGTCGAAAAACGCAACCGCGCCATGATCGTACTCCTGCCCGATGATGCCTTCTGTCGGCAGCCCGAGGCCGTCGCGGTAGAATGCCAGCGAACGTTCGAGATCGGCGACGCCAAGTGTGAGAACGGATATTCCGGGTTTCATGTCATGCCCTTTCCTATCGGCATCCGCACCATGCAGACGCCTGGATAGTCTTGGGCCGCTGACAATCAGCAGAAGGACCCGCAGGGCGCGGGGGCCGGGCCAACCTTCCCGGGCCTGACCTGTTTCAGACCCGTCAAGGATAGACAGCGCCCCGGCGCCGGTCAAGAAGGGCAGGGTCAGCTTCCCGACAAACGGGCAGGGTCTGTTTTCAACCCCGCTTCGCGATCACGGATGCGACAGCGTTCAGCAAATCGACCTGTCGCACGGGTTTCATCAGGCGGATGTCATCGGCGTGCAAGCCGTTGCCGTGGACCATGGCCTCATTGGCATAGCCCGACATGAAGATGAAGGCGGCGTCGGGGTCCATCGCCCGAATGGCTTTCGCCAGATGGGTGCCCTGCAACTTCCCCGGCATGACAATATCTGTCGCGATCAGGTCAAAACTCGGGTCCTTTTCCCAAAGGGCCATTGCATCGTCGCCGGAGGGTGCGGTCGTAACCTCGATGCCGGCCCTCACCAGAATGTCTTCAAGCGCGATCAGAAGGTCGGCGTTGTCTTCGACCAGCAAGATCCGCTTGCCGGCGAGATGCGACATATCCCGGGGCAGGGCAGCGGCCGCCCTGGTCTTGCCACCCTCCAGGGCCGCTTTGAAATACAGTTTCAGCGTCGTGCCGGTGTTCCTCTCCGAATAGATGCGGACCGTCCCGTTCGACTGTTTCATGAAGCCCTGAACCATGGACAGCCCAAGCCCCGTCCCCTGGCCGGTCGGCTTGGTCGAGAAGAACGGCTCGAATACCCGTTTCAAATCTTCTTCCCCGATCCCGACGCCGGTATCGCTGACCGCTATCATCACATAGCGCCCCGGCACCAGATCTTCGCCACGGTCCTCGATGTATTCATTGTCGATGCGGACATTGGCGGTCTCAATCGTCAGCCGGCCACCGTCGGGCATGGCATCCCGCGCATTCAGCATCAGGTTCAAAAGCGCGTTCTTGGCCAGACTTTCATCAGCAGTAAACCGCCACAGGTTCGCCAGCAGCGAGGTCTCGATCTGAATGTTCGCGGGCAAAAGCCGGTTCGACCAGTTCAACACATCGCGGATCATGTCATTGGCCTGCAGCAGGGTCGGTTCCAGATGTGAACGGCGCGCAAAACCCAGCATGTTCCGGGTAAGGTCGGCACCGCGCTGCGTCGCATCAATCGCGTTTTCTATGTAATCCGCATGCCCGGCGTGATCGGGTTCAGTCTGCAGCAGTTCCAGATTTCCAAGGATGACGGCGAGGATATTGTTGAAATCATGCGCCATGCCACCCGCGAGATTGCCGATGGCCTCCATCTTTTGCGACTGGCGAAGTTCGTTTTCCATATCGACCAGCATGGAAACATCCTGCAGCGTGCCGGCCATGCCTATGATCTCTCCCCCGGCATCCAGAATGACCTCTCCGCTGTCGACGACATTCACGATCGACCCGTCAGGGCGCCGCATACGGTGCAGGTTTGAAAACTGCCCCTTTTCCGCCTGCGCCAGATCGACCGCTGCGCGCAGCTTGGCCCGGTCCTCCTCCAGGACAAAGGCCCAGCCCTCTTCGACCGTCGTCGGAAAATTTCCGGGTTCAAGCCCGCAGATCCGGCCCACGGCTTCGGACCAGTAGAGGTCGCCCTTGAGGTCGGATTTCCAGCGCCCGAGCCGGGCGATGCGTTCCGCCTGAAGAAGAAATGTTTCCTGCTCCTGCAGCTTCAGCTTGTCGGTTTCGGCCTGACGGCGCCGTCTCGATTGCACGACGGCAACCGCCAGGGCCCCCGCCACGACGGAAGATGCAAACAGAAGGGCCACGGCATAGAGGATGGCCCGTCGGCGTGCCATCACATCCAGAATCTTGCGTTCGAATTCTCTGATGCTCCGCGCGGCGTCCGTATCCGATACGCGAATGCGCTCATCGACCTCGGCAATTGTCAGCTGATCCCGTATGTCGCGGGTCCTATCCAGCATTTCGCGATAGGTCGCCAAAGTCGACCTCAGGTCGGTCATCTGTTCCTTAATGCCCAAATTCGCGGCCTGAACTTCAATCTCTGAGATCGCGACAACAGCAATGTTGTAGTCTTCCAGGGCCGCGTCCAGATACCCCGTCTCGTCGGGGCGCAGCACGTGATTCTTGAAATTATGGATGAACCCGGCATAGCCGATTGACCGTTCAAGCAGCAGAAACAGGCGCGGCAATGTATAGGATGCACGCTCATAATAGACAAAACGCTGGCCGAGCAACACCATCGCGAAAATGACACAGACAGCGGCCAGCAGCAGCAACGGCCTGTGCAAATTCGATAATTTCATGTTCTCAAGCCTCGTTTGAGGGCGCGGGGATTATGCATAGTCGAGATTTTTGTTTTCAACTTCAAGCCGACACATTCAAATGGATGCAATGACCACCCCGGCCATTGCCCCTGCCAGGCCCCGGTGGATTGTCGTGAACCTCGCATGGGCGCATGCATAGACTCAACTTCTTGCATTCTCGTCAACAAGCCAGCCCTGCCTGAGTTCTTGGGTCTGGATGGACGTCGGCCGCCACCAAATTGATCATCCAGTGCAGCGAAGGCTGATTTGGTTCCCGCCCGGCGCCTTCGGCTTGCACCGGGCATGGGTGGCAGTGATCGGCGGCGTTCTGCCTAGTCGCCCCTTGCGGATGCGGCGCTTTCCAGGTTGCGGATCAGATCCTTCAGCGTGGCGATGAAGGTCGCATATCTTTCGCTGCCGATCGCATCATTCAGCGATTGCAGGTGCCCGATGGCTTTCGCTTCCATCATGGCCTGCTGCCTGATGCCCTTTTCGGTGGCGACGCTCAGATGGATCCGGCGGTCGCTGGCCGATCTGAGACGCACGATCATCCCCTCGTCTTCCATCCACCGCAGCGCCTTGGTCACACTGGATTTGTCGCGCGCCGAGGCGGTGCCGATCTGGGTCTGGCTGATATGCGGGTTGCGCACGATCAGGGTCAGGATGGTGAAATAACCCGGATGCAGGGCATCATCGCCCAGACGCGCCCGGAAATCCTCATAGGCCGTCTCATGGGCGCGGCGCAGATACATACCGATGAATTCGTGCAAAATGCCATGGTCCAATGTGTCGGTGTCCGGGGCCTGTACCGACCCATAGGACAGCACGTCGCCGTCCCTGATCCCCGGAGCTGCATCGTATGTCTTCTTGTCCATATTCACCGCGCCATCAGAGGAAGGACCATCACGATCCATGGGAAAGCAATTATGATAATGATGCGGACAATATCAGCCAGAACAAATGGCAAAATCCCCCGGTACATCTGACCGACCGACAGGTCGCTGATGACGGATTTGATGACAAAAAGGTTCAGCCCCACCGGCGGCGTGATCAGCGAAAGTTCCGTCACCATCACGGCAAAGATCCCGAACCAGATCGGATCAAATCCCATCTGTGTCACGATGGGAAAGAATATCGGGATGGTCAGCAGGATCATGGAGAGGCTTTCCATGAACATGCCCAGAAACAGATAGATCACGAGGATGGCAAAGATCACCGCCATCGGGCCAAGGCCCAGCGAGGTGATCAGATCCGACAGGGCGGCGGGCAGGCCGATCAGGTTCATGAAGTTGGAAAAGACCAGGGCCCCGATCAGCACCAGGAACAGGCTGGCCGTGGTGGTCACGGTTTCCACCAGCGAGGCGATCAGCCCCTCCCAGGACAGGGCGCGCCGCCACAGGGCAAAGGCCAGCGCGCCGGTTGCGCCAACGCCCCCCGCCTCGGTCGGGGTAAAGACACCCTGGTAAAGCCCGCCGATGATGCCGATGAATAGCAGCAGGATGGGTCCGACGCTGCGCAGGTATCGCAGCCGTTCGGCCCAGTCCGCGCGCGGGGCCGCAGGCGCGCAGGCAGGATCGATCTGCGCGGCAATCCGGATCGCCGCCAGGTAAAGCAGGATCGCCAGCACACCGGGCAGGATGCCCGCGATGAACAGCGAGCCGATGTCCGTCCCGGTCGCGATCCCGTAAAGCACAAGGATCACCGAAGGCGGGATCAGGATGCCCAGGGTGCCGCCCGCCGCAACGGCAGAGGCCGCGAAACCATCGGCATAGCCATAGCGGCGCATCTCCGGCACGGCGACCTTTGCCATCGTGGCCGCCGTCGCCAGCGAAGAGCCGCTCAGCGCCGAGAAACCGCCGCAGGCCAGGATCGTCGCCGCCGCCAGACCGCCGCGCATATGCCCCACGAACCCGTGACACAGCCGGTAGAGATCCTCCGACATCCGTGCCCGTGTCACGAAGACCCCCATCAGGATGAACATCGGCAAAACCGACAGCTCATAGGACATCGTGGCGTTGATCGGCAGCTGGCCGATCATGCCCATGGCGGTGCGGTCCGATATATTGATCCAGATGCCCGACAGGCCGACCAGCAGCATCGCCAGCGCAATGGGCATGCCGCCCATCATCATCACAAAGACCCCGGCAAAGGCCAGACCGGAGATTTCCCAGACCGCCATCAGAAACCACCGCCAGTCTCGGATACGGCAGGGCGCGCCCGCCTCAGCACATCAATGGCACAGATAAGAAAGGCGAGGGCGGCAACCGCCAGAAACACCGCCATGCCCTGGGCAATCAACCCCTTGGGCACCCGCAGTTCCATCGTGACCTCGTTATAGGTCAGCAGCCGCTCACCCTGCAGCCAGACCCGCCAGGACACAAAGGCCATCAGCGCCGCACCCACAAGATCCGACAGGAAGGTTGCAACCGCCAGCACCTTCGGGGGCAGCCGCTCGGTCAGGATCGTCACGGTGATGTTGCCCCGCCTGCGCACCATCAGCGGCACAGCGGTAAAGACAATCAGCCCCATGCCGATCTCGATCATCTCGAACCCGCCCATCAGCGGACTGCGGAACCCATACCGCATCACGACACCGGTAAAGGTGACAGCCATCACGAAAAAGGCGATCAGCCCGGACAGCCAGGCAAGCGCCAGACACAATCTGTCAAAAAGGGTAATGGCGGCTGTCACGGTGATCTTCCCTCCGGGGCGCGCGGGTGACGGAATGAAAAAGGCGGCACCTACTGCAATGCCGCCTAGGCTCTGGACCCATTAATTCTATATACTCAGCGGTGATTTCACGAGATTTCAATGGTTTGGGGCGTGCAGCCAATAGTGGTTCTATTTGCAAGCGACCCAAGACGTTGAAATGAAGTGAAATCGCCGCCCTTCGGGTTTGACGGATTTTCCCGCAGTCTGCGTCACATCTGCTTGGAATAGAACCACTATTCCTGCGCAGATGTTCCTGGTCTGCAAAAAAATCTGTCAAACTGAGCATATAGAATTAATGGGTCCAGAGCCTTACATTACTTTACCACATTCACCACTTTGTCCGTGCGGTAGTTCTCGACCATGTCCCGCGCATATTGCAGGATCGCATCCCCGTCGAAGCCCTTTTCCGAGGCCTGCGCCAGCCATTCGGCCTCCAGCGGCTTCAGCTTTTCGCGTGCGGCGGCAACATCTGCCTCGGGCAGGGTCACGAATTCCACATTGTTTTCGTTCAGCTTCGCTTCGCCATGCTTGTCGCCATTGGTCCAGGCAAAGCCAGAGAGCATGGCGATGGCCATGCCTGAATGTTTCTCGACCGCGGCGCGTTCCTCATCGCTCAGACTGTCCCAGCTGTCCTGGTTAAAGGCGACCCAGAAGGTATCGGTATAAAGCCCGCCGGGAATCCGCGTGATCGAGGAGATGACCGGGGTGATGCCGAAAAAGTCGATGGATTCAGACGGGAAGGTGATGCCATCGGCCACACCGCGCGACATGGCGGTCTGCGCTTCGGTCGGGGGCAATTGCACCGGCGATGCGCCCAGTTCGGACATGATGCGCCCGGTGACATTGCCGCCAACGCGGATCGTCTTGCCCTCCAGATCGGCAAGCGTGTCGACCCGGCCCTTTGCCATGTTGATGTTGGGGTTCGAATGGGTGAACAGCCCCACCACATGCGCGCCCTCATGCTCGCCATATTCGGCGCCGTACTTCTGGTAGGTCAGCCAGGAGGCCGCAGAGCCGGCCCAGGGATCGGGCGACATGAACGGCAGGTCCATGACCTGTGTCATGGTGAAACGGCCCGCGTTATGGCCGGACACGCCATAGCCGACGTCAAAGGCCTGATCCAGCAACAGGTCGAACTGCGCAGGCGGCGGGCCCAGCGGCGATGTCATGATCTCGAACTTCAGCGACCCGCCGGTTTCCTCTTCGATGGCCGTGGCCCAGGGCTGCAGGATACCCGAAACGATCAGGTGATGCGGCGGCAGCCAGGACCCGATCCGCATGGTCTTGGTTTCCTGCGCCAATGCGGGCAATGCCGCGACAGTCATGGCCGCCGCCAATGTCCAGGTCGTAAAGTGTTTCATCTTACTCTCCCTTGTGTGTTGCGGCCTTCGCCGCGCTTACGTCAAAATTGTCAAAGCTTGCTCGGCCCACTCAGTTTGAAGATTTCCAGGGCATCCGCCGTCTCGCCGCCGCGCACGGTCAGCAGGCGGAACTGTTCCGCAGCCATGGCGGTGAAGGGCACCGGCGAGGTGCAGGAGCGCGCCAGCGCACAGACCGAATCCAGATCCTTCAGCATGGTATAGACATGCCCCAGGGGCGGCTCATGCTGCGCATTGACCATGCGGGGCAGGAAGATCTGCAAGGGCTTGCTGTCCGCAAACCCGCCCGCCAGGGCCTCCGGCAGCCGCGTGGCATCCACGCCCGCATTGGTGGCAAGGCGCGCGGCCTCGGCCAGCACCGCCATGGTGCAGCCGACAATGACCTGGTTGCACAGCTTGGTGGTCTGCCCGGCCCCCGAGGGCCCCATCAGCGTAAACCGCGCGGCCATGTCCAGCACGGTGCTCTCGACCCGGTCAAAGACCTCTTGCGCGCCACCGGCCATGATCGCCAGCGTGCCCGCCTCGGCTCCCGGCACGCCGCCCGAAACCGGCGCGTCGATCCAGTCCATCCCGGTCTCGGATTTCAGCCGCTCCGCCATCCTGACCGATGCATCCGGCTGGATCGAGGAGAAATCGACCAGAACGCTGCCCTTGCGCGCGCCCCTGGCCACGCCGTTTTCGCCAAAAACGGCCTCTTCCACGGCATTTGTATCGGTAAGGCACAGGAACACGATATCGGAGCGACCGGCCACATCGGCGGGGCTTTCCCCCATCGCGGCACCCTTGTCCACAAGCCCCTGCGCCTTGGCCGCTGTGCGGTTCCAGACGGTCAGCGGATGGCCCGCCGCCAGCAGCCGTGCCGCCATGGGGGTCCCCATCAGACCGGTGCCGATATAGCCCAGTGTTGCCGTCTTGGTCATGTCGTCTTTCCTTTCCTGCGGGTTTCCGGCCATTGCGCATTGCCCGCATGGGTCACGGCGCCTTCATGGGCCTGTCCCACCGTCGCCGCATATTTCGACAGCAGACCGGCGCGATGCCGCGTTTCCGGTGCCGTCCAGCCTTCGCGGCGGCGGGCCAGTTCATCCTCTGACACGTCCAGCGTGATCGTCGCGGCCTTGCCGTCGATGGTGATGCTGTCGCCGTTCTGCACCAGCCCCATCGGGCCGCCGGTCGCAGCCTCGGGCGCGGCATGGCCGATGCACATGCCCCGCGTCGCGCCGGAGAAACGGCCATCGGTCAGCAGGGCAACCTTCTCTCCCATGCCCTGCCCATAGATCAGCGCCGTCAGGCCCAGCATCTCGCGCATGCCGGGGCCGCCCACGGGTCCTTCGTTCCGCACGATCAGAACCTCGCCTGCCTTGTAGTCGCGCGAATGGACCGCCTCCACAGCGTCATCCTCGCTCTCGAACACGCGCGCCGTGCCGGTAAAGGTCAGCGATTTCAGCCCTGCCACCTTGAGCAGCGCCCCATCCGGGCAAAGGTTCCCCTTCAGGACAACCACCCCGCCCGATTGCATGATGGCGTCGGACACGGGGCGGATGATCTCACCATCCGGTGCCGGCGCATGGGCGACCTCTTCGGCCAGGGTCCGGCCCGTCACGGTCAGCGTATCGCCATGCATGAACCCATGGGCGATCAGCTCCTTGATCACCACATGCGCGCCGCCGATCTCATAGACGTCCTTGGCATGGTATTTCCCGCCCGGACGCAGGTTGCCGATGAAGGGTGTCCGCTGCAGTACCGCGGCAACGTCATCGGCGGTAAACTTGATGCCCGCCTCATGGGCAATCGCCGGAATATGCAGCGCGGTATTGGTGGATCCGCCGGTCGCCGCCACAATGGCGCAGGCGTTCTCAAGCGCCTTGCGCGTGACAATCTCGCGCGGCAGCGGGCCGCCGCGTTCGATCAGTTCCATCACCAGCGCGCCCGCACGCTGGCCCACGCCCTTGCGTTCCGAATAGACGCCGGGGATCATCGAGGAATTGGGCACCGTCATGCCCAAAGCCTCTGACACCATGGCCATCGTATTGGCGGTGAACTGGCCCGCACAGGCGCCGATGGTCGGCTTGCAGGCCTCTTCAAGCTGGGTCAGCTCATCTTCGGTCATCGTGCCGGCCTGCACCGCGCCCACCGCCTCGTAAGTGTCCAGAACGCTGACATCGCGGCCCTGGAACCGCCCCGGCAGGGCCGATCCGCCATAGACAAAGACAGCAGGCACATTGCAGCGCACCATGCCCATGATCACGCCCGGCAAAGTCTTGTCGCAGCCGCCATAGCCGACGATGCCGTCATAGGCATGGCCATGTATCACCGCCTCGATGCTGTCGGCGATGATCTCGCGGCTGACCAGGCTGAACTTCATGCCCTCATGGTTCATCCCCACCCCGTCCGAGACAGAGATCGTGGTGAATTCGCGCGGCGTGCCACCGGCCATCGCGATGCCTTCCTTGGCATATTCGACCTGCTGGTAATGGGTCATGTTGCAGGGCGTGGTTTCACCCTTCTGACTGACAACCCCCACCATCGGCCTGGCAATCGCGGCGTCGTCCAGCCCCATGGCATGCATGAATGCGCGGTGCGGGCTGCGGTCGATGCCATCCGTCGTGATTCGCGAACGAAGTGGCTTTTTGTCAGACGATGCCATGGTTGCCGCCTCCAAAGAAAGTTTCATGAAAGAAGGTTTATGCTTGAACCAAACCACCGAATCCCGTTTTCTGTCAACAATGAATCCAGGGCGGTACACATGAAGCTGATATCCAACATCTCGATGATGTTCTGCGAAGTTCAACTGATCGAAAGGCTGCGCGCCGCGCGGGACGCCGGGTTTCAGGGCGTCGAAATCCAGTTCCCCGAACTGGCCGAAACTGAACCCCTGAAGGAGGCATCTCAGGCGCTGGCCATGCCCATCACCCTGATCAACGTGCCGCGCGGACCGGGTGACGCCGTCGGCCTTGCGGCCTTGCCCGGTGAACAGGACACCTTCCGCGCCGCCGTTGCCAGCTGCGCCGGACAGGCCGCGGCACTGGGCGTGCGCAAGGTCAATGTGCTCTCCGGCAGGCCGCCCGAGGGCGCCTCCCCTGCGGAATGTCTGGCGGTGTTAAAGGCCAATCTTGTCCATACCGCAGATGTCATGGCCGAAATCGGCGTGCAGGTCATGGTCGAACCGGTGAACCGCGATGATGTGCCGGGGTTCTTCCTCTCCGGGCTCGACCCTGCGCTGAACCTGCTGGAGGAGATTGACCACCCCAATCTGGCGCTGCAGTTCGACCTTTACCATATGGCCATCACCGAACCGGACCTGCCTGCCGCCATCCGCCGCGCAGGCGCGCGGATCGGCCATGTGCAATTCGCCGACACGCCGGGCCGCCACGAACCCGGCACCGGCATGATCGACTTTCCCGCCGCCTTTGCGGCCCTGCGCGACACCGGCTACGATGCAGAGGTCTCTGCCGAGTACCGGCCTCTGGAAAACACCGGCGACGCGCTTGAATGGATCACGGATTTCAAAAGGATGATGGCATGACGGACCTCCGGACGCTGACGCAGAAGATTTTCGACGATGTGTTGAAGGGCAATGCCTTTGACCCCTATGCCGAGGACCCGCCGCGCACATTGGCACAGGCCTATGCCATTCAGGACGCGCTGACCGCAGCCCTGTCCGACCCCGCGGTGCGCGGCCCGGTTGCGGGCTGGAAGATCGCCGCGAATTCGCAGCAGCTGATGGCGCGTTTCAAGCTGAGCGAACCTGCAACCGGCCGCATTTTCGCCAGCCAGCGTATTGATGGCGAGGCATCGCTGAAGGTGGCCGATTACACCGAATTCGCCATTGAGCCAGAGATCGTTGCCGTGATGAAAACGGGGCTCAGCCCGCAAGACACCCCCTTCACCCGCGCGCAGGTCATGGGTGCCATCGACCGTTTCGTGCCGGGGATCGAGCTTCTGGACCTGCGGCACACCGACATGCCCAACACCCATATCCCCGACGCCATTGCCCAGAACATCTCCAACGTCGGCGCAGTGGTCGGCGGACCGGGTCTCGCGCCCGAAGACCTGAACGTCGGTGACCTGCAAACCACCCTGCACATCGACGGGGAGATCGTGCACGACGTCACCGGCGCCGCCCCGCAGGACCCGCTGGATGCGGTGACCTGGATCGCCAACCACCTGGCCGCGCGCGGCTTTGCGCTTGAGGCGGGCCAGGTCGTGTTCTGCGGCACCCACAGCCCGATCTGGTATCACAAGGGCAAGGGCCGGATCGAAGTCCAGATGTCCCGGCTCGGCACCGCGGCGCTGACGCTCAGCTGATCGGGCGGGTCGGCCGGCCGACCTCACCGCGGCAATGCACTGTAGGGGCAGACATCCTCCCCGAACGGCACCTGCCGCTGGCGAAACGCTGTCCCTTCGACCAGCACGGGCCCCGTGATGCGATCCATCCGGAAATGCCGGAAATCGCCCCGTGCGGGATCCCATGACACCAGATACCACAGCGGCGGCAGGATCAGCATCGCCTGCGGTTCGACCTCGCGGCGTGTCTCAATTCCCCTGGCATCGCAGTAGTCGAACCGCAGGTGGCGGCGCTGCAGGAATGCGGTTTCAAAGGCGGGCAGCAATGCGGGGTCGATCGTGCCCATGTCCGACAGGTCCTGCAACGGGGACAGTTTGCCCACATGCAGGCAGTCCAGAAAACGGCGCAGGTCGCGCAGCTTGTCGCGGGGCAGGGTCCTTTCGATCTTTGCCAGCCCGGCATCGGCCAGATCGGAAAAGGGCAGATGCCCCGCCGCCCGCATCGCCGCCACGCTGATCAGCAGCGCAAAAACTTCCGTCACCGCCAGCCGCGCGGTTGTCTGCATCGATTGCGGGTCAAGCTGCAGACCGCCGCCGCGCCCCGGTTCCGAATCTATGACAAACCCCTGCTCGCGCAGGGCACCGATGTCGCGCAGCACCGTGCGGCGCGAAACGCCGGCCTCGCCGGCCAGCTGGTCAACCGTCGCGGTCCCCCTGCGGCGCAGGCTGCGGATGATGGCGTCATGACGGCTGCGAATATCCATGTCCGCAGTCTAGCACATTTGGTGACAAAATTTGGCACCATTTGAACATAGGGATTCTCCAATGACATCAAACCGGAGAAAACGACATGCAACGCACCGCCGTAAACCCCTGGGACTGGTCCCTGAAACTGGGCTATAATCAGGCCGAAATCATCGAAGGCGCATCGCGCCAGCTGATCTGCGCCGGCCAGACCGCCGTGGATGCAGAAGGCAATCCCCGGCATCCGGGCGACATGCGCGGCCAGATCGGTCTGGCGCTGGACAATCTGCAAGCGGTTCTGTCCGGCGCAGGCATGGAGCTTGGCCATGTCACACGACTGGCCATCTACACCACCGATGTGGATGAGGCGCTGAAGCATTTCGATCTGCTGGGCATGCGCTTCGGCGCCGCCCGCTGCGCCCCGCCGATGACCCTGCTTGGCGTCACCCGTCTGGCCATCCCCGGTCTGCTGTTCGAGATCGAGGCAACCGCCTGTGCCTGAGGCAGTCTGAAGGCAGGGGCAGGCAGCCGACTCCGGTCGGCGTGCCTGTCTCATTTCCGGGCGCAGCGCAGACCACAAAGCCCGCGCTGACACTTAGCGGAAACAGTTAGTTTCTGGATTCCTGCTCCTGATCCGTTGCGCTCCCCCTGATCGCCTCCCTATCATTGCGCTCTCTACACGGTCGGGAGCCCTTTAGATGCCGCCTTTCACAGATGTCCGCTCAGCGGGCTATTCGCTTTCCATCAGTGGAATCGGCATGCAGAGTCTCGACGGCGGGCAGGGCGATGACACGCTGACGGCGGCGGTGTCCGATATTGGCCAGATACATCTCAGGGGCGATATCGGGGATGATCTGTTCAACCTCGACCTGCGCAATGACTTCGGGCGTCAGGGCCATCACGTCTACGGCGGTGAAGGGGCCGACATCTTCAACTTCACCAACATCCATCTGGTGAACGCGCCGGTGGTGGGGCGGATCAACGACTTTGAGCCGACGCGGGATGTCATCATGATCGAAGGGTATCCGATCGACCTGAACGCCCTGCCGGCAAGTGTGAGGATTGCTGACGGCACCAGCGTCCTTGTGCGCATCGTGTCCTTCACCTCCTATGGCGAGGGGCACGGTGCCGCGGAACTGGGACTGGGCCCGCAGCAGTTCCTGCAGATCGGCGACAATGTCTTTTATGCGCTGGACGGGTCGCGCCACGGGGGCGACGAGCTGCATTTCATCAACGTTCCGACCGAAGAAGAGCTGACCGAGGTGGCCTATCACAACGAGGTCAACTTCGTGCCCTTCGACCATTACGAAAGCCTGCACCTGCGAATCAGGAACGTGGTCCACAGCGATGACGGCTTCAACGGGTTCGAAACCTCCGAATACATCCGCGGGAATGTGCAGGGCGTGGCCCAGGCCGGAACCGGCGCCTATGAGGTCATCTATGCCAACGGGGGCGATGACGTGGTGGACGGTGCCACCGGCGATGACACGATCTTTGGCGGCAGCGGCAATGACAGCATCGCCGGGGGGCTGGATGCCGATCGGCTCTTTGGCGAGGACGGCGACGATCACCTCTGGGGCGGCGACGATCACGATGTGCTGCGCGCCGGGATCGGCAATGATTTCCTCGATGGCGGCAGCGGCAACGACTTTCTCGAAGGCTGGGGTGGCTTCGACACGATCTATGGCGGCGCTGGCAACGACAGTATCGAAGGCGGCACCAATGCCGACAGCCTGTTTGGCGGCAGTGGCGACGATACGATCTGGGGCGGCCAGGGGCTTGATCAGCTCTGGGGCGATGCCGGGGCGGACCGGCTCAGCGGCGGCGACGACAATGACCAGATTTGGGGCGGCGAGGGCAATGACACCCTGTTCGGCGATCAGGGCAACGACATGCTGGAGGGCGGCGACGGAGACGACCGTATTCTCGGCGGATCAGGCTTTGACACCCTGCGGGGCGGGCAGGGAAACGACCTGCTGACCGGCAATTTCAACGCCGATTGCTTTGTCTTCGTGGATGGCGACGGCAACGACACGGTGGCGGATTTTGAAGCCACCAATCCTTTCGAGATCATCGACCTGTCCGGAGTGTCGGAGATTACCGATTTCGCCGATCTTTCGGGCAACCATATGGTGCAACAGGGCGACAACGTCGTGATCACCGCCAGCGCCGCGCAGCAGATCACCCTGCTTTCGGTGGCCCTGGCTGACCTCGATGCCGGGGATTTTATCTTTTAGCGCCGATTCCCGGCCTTCGCCGACCGCCACCCCGACCCCGGGGGCAACTGCGGCGCTTTATGTCGCAGATTTTCCCACTTCCCCTTTGCCCCGGTTTGCGGCAGTTAAACCCGCATGACACAGGGCCTGCGCAAAACCATACTGGCATATTGCACCACGCTTATGCTCGCGGTGCTCAGTGCCGTTTCGGCCCATCACATGGCCCCCGATCGCGACGATGCCCTGCGCATGGAAGCCTTCATCGCCATGGGCAGCCTCGCCGGAGACCTGTGCGGTCTGGATGCAGAGGCCTCGGATCATCGCTGCCCCTTCTGCCATAAACTGCCCAAGGCCGCCGCCGCCCGCGCGCCCGACCTGTCGCAGCGGGTGCAGCCGGTCTTTGTTCAGGCCGCCCGGCCCGACCTTGTTGCGGGCCACGCGCGGCTTTCAGCGCCGGTTGGCGTCCGCGCACCCCCTCTCTTCAGCTGAGTTCAATCCATCCGTGCCGGTGTCCCGGTGCGAATTCATTGTTGGGCGCGCCTTCCGCCAGCGCCCGGATCTCTGTGGAGACTTTCATGACCTATCCAAAGACCACATCAATTGCGGCCCTCTGCCTTGCCTTGCTGGCAGGCACCGCCCATGCCCATGCCACGCTGGAACAGAAACAGGCGGCAGTGGGCGCCACCACCAAGGTGACCCTGCGTGTCCCGCACGGCTGCGCGGGCGAAGCGACCCATACCCTGCGCATCGACATTCCCGAAGGCTTCTATGCGGCCAAGCCGATGCCGAAAGCGGGCTGGGAACTGACCACCGAAACCGGCGCCTATGCCACACCCTATGACAACCACGGCAAGGAAATGACCGAAGGGGTGCGGGCGGTGATCTGGTCGGGCGGCGATCTGCCCGACGCCTTTTATGACGAATTCACCCTGCGCGGCACCGTCGGCCCCGAGATGACCCCCGGCGAGACGCTCTATTTCCCGGCCCTGCAGACCTGCGCCAGCGGGACCGCGGACTGGACCGACACCAGCGGATCACATGATGTGCCAAACCCCGCGCCGGGGCTGACCCTTGTTGCCGGCAGCGACGGTCACGGACACGGGCACGGCCATGCGGCGATGGACATGCCCGCCGATGAAATGGTGACCCTGGGCGATCTCGAACTGTCGGCCTATTTCGTCCGGGCGACCCTGCCGAACCAGCCCGTCGCGGGCGGTTTTTTGACCGTCACCAATGGCGGCGACAGCGACGATACCCTGATTGCCGCCACTTCCGACGCCGCCGCGCGGGTGGAAATCCACGAGATGGCGATGCAGGGCGAGGTCATGAAGATGCGCGCGCTTGAGAACGGCCTGCCGATTCCCGCGGGCGAGACGGTGATGCTGAAACCCGGCGGCTATCACATCATGTTCATGGACCTCTCCGGCCCGATGACCGAGGGCGACAAAGCCGAGGTCACCCTGACCTTTGAAAAGGCGGGCGCGGTGACGCTGACCATGCCGGTGCTGGCCCGCGACGGCACGGCGCATGACGCGCATGACGGACATGATGCGCATCACAAGAAGAGCGAGTGACCCAGCCATGACCTCACAACGCAGGAAATTCCTGATCGGCCTCTGGGGCATCACGCTGATCGCGCTTCTGGCCCTGGGCTGGTTCACCGTGCTTGAACCGCGCCTCAACAGATCGGTTGCCGATGAACTCGGGCGGGGCGACTACAGCCTGACCATGACCGACGGCGGCACCTTCACCCAGGACACGCTCAGGGGCAGCCCCTCTGCCGTGTTCTTCGGCTTTGCCCATTGCCCCGAGGTCTGCCCGACCACGCTGGGGGATGTCTCCGGCTGGCAGGAGGCGCTGGCCGAGGAGGGCGAGGAACTCCGGGTGTTCTTTGTCACCGTCGATCCTGAACGCGATACGCCCGAGATGCTGGGGGATTATGTCTCCTGGGTGCCGGGGGTGACCGGTGTTTCCGGCTCGCGCGCGGAAATCGACAAGGCGATCAGGGCCTTCCGCATCTATGCGCAGAAGGTCCCGCTGAGCGAGGGCGGCTATACGATGGATCACTCGGCCTTTGTGCTGCTCTTTGATGATCGCGGGCGTTTCGCCCAGCCCATCGCCTATCAGGAAGATTTCGACAGCGCGGTGGGCAAGATCCGCAGGCTGATCGCTGGCTGAACCGGCCCCGATGCATTCTCCCGCTCCGGCACGACCCGGAGCGGGCAAACAAATCTCAAGGAACCACGGGACATGACCCCTACATCTACACGCAGCGCGGGTGATTCCGCGCTCTATCGCGCGGTCTGGCGCTGGCATTTCATCGCCGGGCTGATCATCCTGCCCTTCCTGCTGATCATCGCCACCACCGGGGCGATCTATCTGTTCAAGGATGAATTCAACACCGCCGCCTATGCCAAGCTGCGGCTGGTGGAGCCGCAGGCCACCGCACCGCTTGCCCCCTCGCAGCTGACCGCCGCCGCGCTGGCCAGCCATCCCGGCACGCTCAAGGCCTATACGCCCGCCGCCGCCCCCGACCGCGCGGCAGAGGTCCGCATTCTCGGCGCGGAGGGGCTCAAGGATACCGTCTTTGTGAACCCCTATTCCGGCGAAGTGCTTGGCAGCCAATGGGACGCAGGCCCCTCCGGCAGCCCGGCGATGTATGTCGTGCGCAAGCTGCACTCGCTGGAATATGTCGGCTGGCTGGGCAACCGGCTGATCGAAGCGGCGGCAGGCTGGATGGTGCTGCTGGTGGGCACCGGCATCTACCTGTGGTGGCCGCGCGGCAGGAAGCTGGGCACAATGTCGATCAAGGCCACGAAAGGGCGGCCCTGGTGGCGCGACCTGCATGCCGTTACGGGGATCTACACCGGCGCGTTCATCGTGTTTCTTGCCATGACCGGATTGCCCTGGTCCTCGGTCTGGGGCGGGAAATTCTATGACCTGTCCTATGCTGCGGGGCTGGGCATGCCCGATGGCTACTGGTCCAAACTGCCGGTTTCCACGGTGCCGGTGGGCGATGCGATCGACCGCGCGCCCTGGATCATGGAAAAGCAGCCGATGCCGGTTTCAGGGGCCTCGGACGGGGTTCCGGCAGGGCTGGATCAGGTGGTCGCAACGGTCGAGGGGCTTGGCATTGCACCCGGATATGCGCTGAACATGCCCGGCGGGCCGGAGGGGGTATTTACGGCTTCGGTCTATCCCGACGACATCAGCCAGGAACGGGTGATCCACCTAGACCAATATACCGGCGCGGTGCTCTATGACGCAGGCCTGTCCGACCTTGGCGGTCTGGGCTGGGCCGCTGAATGGGGGGTCAGCATCCACATGGGGCAGGCCTGGGGGCTGGCCAACCAGATCGTGCTGCTGCTGGCCTGTCTGGCGATGATCATGCTGGCGGTTTCGGCGGCGATCATGTGGTGGAAACGCCGCCCCGCCGGGGCCATCGGCACCCCCGCGATGCCCACGGACTGGCGGATGCCGCGCATGTTGCTGGTGCTTGCGGTGCTGGCCGGGGTGTTCTTTCCGCTGGTGGGCCTGTCGATGCTTGTCATCGCAGCGGTCGAGATCGCGCTGCACCTGGCACGCCGCCGCCGCGCGGCCCGCATGGCATGAAGCAACAGGAACGCCCGGTCTGATACCGGGCGCTCCGACCCCGCGCGGAACCGCCTGCCGCGAACATCCGCGATTCGAGGCTCTTGCGCGCGCGCCTCAAATAACCTATATGCGCGGCTGTCTAAGGGGCGATTACAGCACCGGACGCAGTACTGAGGCAGGGTCGGAACCATCCGGCCCTATTTCTTTTGCGTCTGCCGGATCGGCCCGAGGTCCAATTCACACCCAAGACCGGCGGAGACAACCGCACGGCCAGATACATCTTAAAAGGAAACGTAAAGCTACATGTCAAATGCTATGGACGAATTTGAAGCACTCCTGGAGGAGAGCTTCGAGATGGACACCCCCGAAGAGGGGTCTGTTGTCAAAGGCAAGGTCATTGCCATCGAGGCCGGTCAGGCCATCATCGACGTCGGTTACAAGATGGAAGGCCGCGTCGAGCTGAAAGAATTTGCCGATCCGGGCGAAGCGCCCAAGATCGAAGTCGGCGACGAAGTCGAAGTCTTCCTGCGTCAGGTCGAAAACGCCCGTGGCGAAGCTGTCATCTCCCGCGAGATGGCGCGCCGTGAGGAAGCCTGGGACCGTCTGGAAAAAGCCTATGCCGCAGAAGAACGTGTCGAAGGCGCGATCTTTGGCCGGGTCAAGGGCGGTTTCACCGTCGATCTCGGCGGTGCCGTGGCCTTCCTGCCCGGTTCCCAGGTCGATGTGCGCCCCGTGCGCGATGCGGGCCCCCTGATGGGTCTCAAGCAGCCGTTCCAGGTTCTGAAAATGGACCGTCGCCGGGGCAACATCGTGGTGTCGCGCCGTGCGATCCTCGAAGAATCCCGTGCCGAACAGCGCGCCGAAGTCATCGGCAACCTGACCGAAGGTCAGAACGTCGATGGTGTGGTCAAGAACATCACCGAATACGGTGCCTTTGTTGATCTGGGCGGTGTTGACGGGCTGCTGCACGTCACCGACATGGCATGGCGCCGCGTGAACCACCCCTCCGAGATCCTCGCCATCGGCGAAACGATCAAGGTGCAGGTGATCAAGATCAACAAGGAAACCCATCGCATCAGCCTCGGCATGAAGCAGCTGCAGGAAGATCCCTGGGATCTGGTGGCCGCCAAGTATCCGCTGGAATCCTCGCACACTGGCCGCGTGACCAACATCACCGATTACGGCGCCTTTGTTGAGCTGGAGCCCGGTGTCGAAGGTCTGGTTCACGTCTCCGAAATGTCCTGGACCAAGAAGAACGTGCACCCCGGCAAGATCGTCTCGACCTCTCAGGAAGTCGAAGTCATGGTGCTGGAAATCGACGGTGCCAAGCGCCGCGTGTCCCTGGGTCTCAAGCAGACCATGCGCAACCCGTGGGAAGTCTTTGCGGAAACGCATCCCGAGGGCACCGAGGTCGAAGGCGAAGTCAAGAACATCACCGAATTCGGTCTGTTCGTGGGTCTGCCCGGCGACATCGACGGCATGGTTCACCTCTCCGACCTCAGCTGGGACCAGCGTGGCGAAGAAGCCATTCAGGACTACCGCAAGGGCGACATGGTGCAGGCCGTTGTCTCCGAAGTCGACGTCGAGAAGGAGCGCATCTCGCTCTCCATCAAGGGTGTCGGCGGTGACAAGTTCGCCGAAGCCGTGGGCGGCGTGAAGCGTGGCTCCATCGTGACCGTCACCGTGACCTCCATCGAGGATGGCGGCATCGAGGTCGAATACGAAGGCATGAAGAGCTTCATCCGTCGCTCCGACCTCAGCCGTGACCGTGCCGAGCAGCGCCCCGAGCGTTTCTCTGTCGGTGACAAGGTCGACGTGCGCATCACCAATGTCGACACCAAGGCACACCGCCTGGGCGTGTCGATCAAGGCACGCGAAATCGCGGAAGAGAAGGAAGCCGTCGAACAATACGGTTCCTCCGACTCCGGCGCATCGCTGGGCGATATCCTTGGCGCGGCGCTGAAAGGCGACGACGACAAGTAAACGCCTCGCGTTTGACGAAATCAAAGGGCCCCGCATGGCGACATGCGGGGCCTTTTGCCTGTCACGGCTGCCCGGATACGGCGGATGCCGCGCCGATCAAGGGGCGCTGATATGTCATGTGACATGCCGAACGAATCGGCGGCGCCCGGCCTGCGGGAGCTTCCGCTTTTCGCCCGGATGCGGCGCCGCAGCTCGGGTGTTATGCAAAAAAGCCAAAAAAACAGGAGGTTCCGCGCCGAAAAAGTCGAAGTCAGGCACAAGCACGGCTTCACGGCGGCGGGGTTTCTTTTTATAGTGGCATGTGGAACGCAAAAATAGACGCACCTTGGGGGGTATCGCGATGATCCGGTCTGAACTGATCCAGAAGATTGCGGATGACAACCCGCATCTCTACCAGCGCGACGTCGAACGCATTGTGAATACCATCTTCGACGAGATCACCGGGGCCATGTCCAAGGGGGATCGCGTGGAGCTGCGCGGATTTGGCGCATTCTCTGTCAAGAAGCGGGATGCCAGGGTGGGGCGGAACCCCCGGACCGGCGAAACCGTTCATGTCGAAGAGAAACATGTGCCGTTTTTCAAGACCGGCAAGCTGCTCCGGGACAGGCTGAACGGGAAAGCATGATGCGTTACATCCGCTACTTCTGCATCGCGATCTTCGCCGTCGCGCTGATCGCGGTTGCGCTCGCCAACCGGGAAATCGTGGAACTGAAGGTGCTGCCGGGCGAAGTGGCCCATTGGTTTGCGGTGACGCCGCAGATCAGGCTGCCGCTGTTCCTGGTCATCCTCGGCAGCATCCTTGCGGGGCTGCTGATCGGCTTTGTCTGGGAATGGATCCGCGAATACGGCGAACGGGCCGAAGCGGCCAGACAGGCGCGCGAGATGCGCAGGCTGGAACGTGAAGTGGCGCGTCTGAAGGGCGAAAAGCACAAGGGCAAGGACGAGGTCCTGGCCCTGCTGGACGAAGCCGGCTGAGGCGCCGATGCCCTCTGCCATCAACGTCAAGATCTGCGGGTTGACCGAAAGCGCCGATGTGCCCGCCGCCATTCTGGCCGGTGCGCGCTATCTTGGGTTCAACTTCTTTGCAAAATCACCGCGTTACCTGGCCCCCGCCGATGCCGCCTTTATCGCGGGCACGGTGCCGGAGGGGATCTGCAAGGTTGCCCTGACCGTCAATGCCGACAATGCCTTTCTGGATGCGCTGGTGGCGGTCGTGCCGCTGGACATGCTGCAATTGCACGGTGCCGAAAGCGTCGAGCGGGTGCGCGAGATCAAGGCGCGCTATGGGCTGCCGGTGATGAAGGTGGTCGGCGTGGCGGTGCCGGAGGATCTGGCGGCGCTGGATGAATACGGCACGGTGGCGGATCAGCTGCTGGTGGATGCCAAGCCGCCAAAGGGCGCGGTCCTGCCGGGGGGCAACGGGCTGACCTTCGACTGGCGGCTGATTGCCGGACGGCGCTGGCCGGTGCCCTGGATGCTGGCGGGCGGGCTGACACCGCAGAATGTCGCCCGGGCCATCGCCATGACCGGCGCACGGCAGGTCGATGTGGCCTCCGGCGTGGAAAGCGCACCGGGGGTCAAGGACGCGGATCTGATGGCGGCCTTCTGCGCGGCGGCCCGATCTGATGGCCCGGTCTGATGGCCCGATCTGATGGCGTTGTCTGAATGAACCGCTGACGCGGTGCGCGATCCATCTTGCTGATGAGGGGGCAGGCCCCCTCAAACTCCCCGAACCCTTGAAGGGGCCTTGCCCCCTCAAACTCCCCGACATCTTGAAGGGGCTTTGCCCCCTCAAACTCCCCCAGGGATATTTACGGCCAAAAAGAGAGGGGGGTCGGGTCTTGTCCGTCGGGCGGTGCCTGATTATAAGCCCGGCATGGCATGGCATTTCGCGATCCTCATTCGAATTATTTCCCCGGCGCTCTGACCGATTGGAGACGCCGGGCTTGAGGTGTTTGAGACCATCGCACCGATCTGACCATTTTCCCCGAGATTCGAAGGACGCAAGACATGTGTGCCGACACGCCAGAGACGTTTGACTACAAAGCCACCCTGAACCTGCCCAGGACCGATTTCCCGATGCGCGCGGGCCTGCCCAAGCGCGAGCCCGAGTGGCTGGCACGCTGGGAGCGGATCGGGGTCTATGACCGCTTGCGCGAAAAGCCCGGCCGCAGGCCCTTTACCCTGCATGACGGCCCGCCCTATGCCAATGGCAACCTGCACATCGGCCATGCGCTGAACAAGACGATCAAGGACATGATCGTGCGCAGCCACCAGATGATGGGCTTTAACGCGCGCTATATCCCCGGCTGGGATTGCCACGGTCTGCCGATCGAGTGGAAGATCGAGGAGCAGTACCGCAAGAAGGGCCGCGACAAGGACGAGGTGCCGATCAACGAATTCCGCGCCGAATGCCGCCAGTTTGCCGCCGGCTGGGTCGATGTGCAGCGCGAGGAGTTCAAGCGTCTGGGCATCACCGGCAACTGGGCCGATCCCTATCTGACCATGGATTTCCACGCCGAGCGGGTGATCGCCGAGGAATTCATGAAGTTCCTGATGAACGGCACGCTGTATCAGGGGTCAAAACCGGTGATGTGGTCGCCGGTGGAGCAGACCGCCCTGGCCGAGGCCGAGGTGGAGTACCATGACAAGGAGAGCTTTACCGTCTGGGTGAAGTTCAAGGTGGTGGATTTCAAGCTGGCCGATCTGGTGACCGGCGGCGAGGAAGAATCTGTCTCCGATCGCGGGGCCGAACTGGCTGCCGAAACCCGGGTCGCGCAGGATTTCGAAGGGGCGCATGTTGTCATCTGGACCACGACGCCCTGGACCATCCCGTCGAACAAGGCTGTCGTCTTTGGCGCGGACATTGCCTATGGGCTCTATGAGGTGACCGGCACGCCGGAGGAAAGCTGGGTCTCTGTCGGGGACCGCTACATCCTGGCCGACAAGCTGGCGGATGACGTCATGGGCCGGGCGCGGCTGGAACCGGGCATGTACCGGCGGCTGCGCGATGTGACATCGGCACAGCTGGCCGGGATGTCGCTGCAGCATCCGCTGGCGGGTGCCGAGGGCGCGGGCGGCGAATGGGACGACCTGCGCGACTTCCGTGCCGCCGATTTCGTGACCGATACCGAAGGCACCGGCTTTGTGCATTGCGCGCCCAGCCATGGTCTTGAGGAATACGAGCTTTACCGTGGCCTCGGCATGCTGGAGCAGGTGATCACCTACAACGTGAACCCCGACGGGCGGTTCCGCGACGACCTGCCGTTCTTTGGCGGCAAGGCGATCCTCAAGCCGAACGGCAAGGAGGGCAATGCCAACGCGGCGATCATCGACAAGCTGGTCGAGGTCGGCGGGCTGCTGGCGCGCGGCAAGATCAAGCACAGCTACCCGCATTCCTGGCGCTCCAAGGCGCCGGTGATCTACCGCAACACGCCGCAGTGGTTTGCCGCCATCGACAAGGTGGTGGGCGACGGGCTGGACATGCATGGCAAGACCATCCGCGAACGGGCGCTGACCGAGATCGACAATGTGAACTGGACCCCGAAATCGGGCCGCAACCGTCTGCATTCGATGATGCAGGCGCGGCCCGACTGGGTGCTGTCGCGCCAGCGCGCCTGGGGCGTGCCGCTGACCTGTTTCACGAAAAAGGGCGTGCTGCCCACCGATCCGGATTTCCTGCTGCGCAACCCCGAGGTCAACGCCCGCATCGTCGCGGCCTTCGAGGCCGAAGGCGCGGATGCCTGGTACGAGGAGAGCGCCAAGGCGCGCTTCCTGGAGGGCATCGTGAACCCGGATGACTACGACCAGGTGACCGACATTCTGGATGTCTGGTTCGACAGCGGATCGACCCATGCCTTTACCCTGCGCGACCGCCCGGACGGGACAGAGGACGGCATCGCCGATGTCTATATGGAGGGCACCGACCAGCACCGCGGCTGGTTCCATTCCTCGCTGCTGCAATCGGTCGGCACCACCGGCCGCGCGCCCTATCGCAATGTGGTGACCCATGGGTTCACGCTGGATGCCAAGGGCATGAAGATGTCCAAATCCATCGGCAATACCATCGTGCCGGAAAAGATCGTGCAGCAATATGGCGCCGATATCCTGCGGCTCTGGGTGGCGCAGACCGATTACACCGCGGACCAGCGGATCGGCGACGAGATCCTGAAGGGGGTCGCGGACGGCTATCGCCGGCTGCGCAACACGATGCGTTACATGCTCGGCGCGCTGAGCGATTTCAGCGAAAGCGACCGGGTCGCACCTGCGGATATGCCGGAGCTGGAGCGCTGGGTGCTGCACCGGCTGGCGGAACTGGACAGGCAGGTGCGCGACGGCTATGCGCGCTTCGACTTCCAGGGGGTGTTCCAGGCGGTCTTCACCTTTGCCACGGTGGATCTCTCGGCCTTCTACTTCGACATCCGCAAGGATGCGCTTTACTGCGACGGCGACACGCTGCGCCGCCGCTCGGCCCGCACGGTGCTGGACCTGCTGTTCCACCGGCTGACCACCTGGCTGGCCCCGGTGCTGGTCTTTACCATGGAGGAAGTCTGGCTTGAGCGGTTCGGTGGCGAGGACAGTTCGGTGCATCTGGTGGATATGCCGGAAACCCCTGCCGACTGGCTGGACCCGGCCTTGGCCGCGAAATGGGCATCGGTCCGCGCAGCGCGCCGGGTGGTGACCTCGGCCCTGGAGGTGCAGCGCACCGACAAGGTGATCGGCGCCTCGCTAGAGGCCGCGCCGGTGGTCCATGTCGCGGATGCGGATCAGCGCGCGGCACTGGAAAGCGTGTCTTTCGAGGATGTGGCGATCACCTCCGACATTTCGGTCACCGGTGACCCGGCCCCGGCAGAGGCGTTCCGCATGCCCGAGGCCGAAGGCGTTGCCGTGGTGTTCGAGAAGGCCGAGGGCGGCAAATGCGCCCGCTGCTGGAAGGTGCTGCCGGATGTGGGCAGCCATGCCACACCCGGCGTCTGCAAACGCTGTGACGAAGCGGTCCGGGAAATGGACGCGGGGGCCTGACCCCGCGCGGGCGGTGCGGCTGTTGCCCGGCACCGCCCGCCATCGCCCGCAGGGCAAACGCGGCCTTAACCGGCATTGCCCTAAACCCCATCCCAATCGCGATTGACCGCCGAAAGACTTTCCACCTTTCGGCACCACAGGAACAGAGGCGCGCAAGTGTCGCGCCACGCTGAACCGTTCAGGGTGCAGGGCCAGGCCCTGTCTCGTTTTTCCGAATCTGGCGGCGCCGCCACCTTTACCGGCTCCTTTCCATATTCAGGCAGAATGCAGTGACACCGCCGGGGCCGAGGGCCGCGTGCGGGTATCGGTGCTTGCAGACGTTGTCGGATGCCAAGCCAAACCGGCCTTTGTGCCAAACTGTTGAGCCAAAGCGCAAGCCGGGCCAGCGCCTGCCCGGGGTGGGCGATGCTGACCTATGTTCATGGCAGTTTATTTCTCAGCTTTGATGAGCCCTCTCATGGGAACACCAAGCCTAACTATATCGCCTACCCGACCGGCGGGCAGGCGATGGCCCGGCGCCTTCGGCTTGTTCCGGGCCAGGGTGTCTGTAATCAACACTGGCGCTGCCCTTCGTGATACCCGCAGGTTCCGGATTGAGCGCAGGGGCATTCCGCGTCATTCTGGCACCATGAAACGCAGCCATATCTCCACCCGCTTCGGCGATCTGACCCTGACAGAACAGGATGGCGCAATCACCGCCGTCAGCTGGGGGGCCGTGGCGCAGCCCGACACCAGCGATCTGCTGACAGAGGGGCTGCGCCAGCTTGCCGCCTATGATGCCGGCAGGCTGGAGGTGTTCGACCTGCCGCTGCGGGTCGGGGGCTCCGAGCTGCAACGCCGGGTCTGTGCCGCCATCGCGGCGATCCCCTTTGGCCATACCCGCACCTATGGCGAGATTGCCCGCGATCTGGGCGTGTCCGCGCAGGCGGTGGGGCAGGCCTGTGGCGGCAATCCGATCCCGGTGATCATCCCCTGCCACCGGGTCATGGGGGCAAAGGGGCTGACCGGGTTTTCAGGACGCGGCGGGGTGGAGACCAAGGTGGCGCTGCTGCGTCACGAGGGGGCGGCAGGGCTGCTCATCTGAAGCCTTTCGTCATGCGGATGGCGGCGCAACAGCCCCGCCATTGCCGCCAGCCCGATCAGCGCCAGCGGCAGGCTCGACAGGAACAGCACCCGCGCGACATGGGCGGCGTCTGCCGGGCCAGTCATCTCCAGGAACCCGCTGGCATTGACCACGATCCCCACATAGGCGGCACCCAGGGCATAGCCCATGCGCTGCACGGTGGGGATGGCGCCGGAAACGCGGGCTGCTTCCTCTGCCGGGACCAGCGCCGTGACCCGGCGCAGGATGAAGGTCCAGGCTAGGCCGAATCCACCGCCCTCGATCGCCGAGAACAGGGCAATCAGCCAGAGCGGCCCATGCGGGATCGCATAGGCAAAACCCGCAACGCTGAGGGTTGTCATCCCCATGCCCAGCCCGATCCACAGCCGGTCGCGCCGCTCGGGCGATCCGCTGACCGCCACTGCCGTCAGGGTCCAGCCGATCGAGGAGGCGGCGACGATATAGCCTGCGGTCAGGGCCGAGACCCCGTGGATCAGCGTCATCAGCAGCGGGCCATAGGCCAGCAAGCCGATGGTGGCCATCGAGATGCACAAAAGCATCAGCAGCGTGGCGCCGGTGGCCTGGCGGGGGTTCATCGGGGCAGCGGGCAGCAGCCGCGCGGCACCCGCACGGGCATCGCGCCAGAGGAACCACCACAGGCAGGCCATGCCCGCCAGGATCAGCAGGCTGCTGCGCAGCAGTTCCACCCGGACCCCGCCGGAAGAGATCAGGATCACCGCCGCGCAGAGCACGGCAAGGCGGAAGAAGGGGAAGCCGCCGGGCGACCCGCTGCCGGTGTCGGCAGTGGCGGGTGCGGGGCGCAGCGCGATCCACAGGCCAAGGCCCAGGGCCTGCACCGCGAAAAAGGCAAAGCCCCAGCGCCAGTTGGCATATTCCACGAACAATCCGCCCAGAAGCGGGCCGAGAAAGGCGGATACCCCCCAGAAGGCGGAGACCACCGCCAGCGTGCGGGCCGCGTGGCGGCGCGGGAAGAGCACGCCGATGGCGATGAAGGACAGCGCGGTCAGCCCGCCGCCGCCCAGGCCCTGCAGGCTGCGCCCGACCAGCACCAGCCCCATGGAGCCGCTGAGGGCCGACAGCGCACAGCCGGCGGCAAAGCAAAATGCCGCCCCGGCCATCGGCACCCGCAACCCGTAGCGCAGGGTCAGGAGCGCACTGGCCGCGCCTGCGACGATGGAGCCGATTTCATAGATCGAGACGGTCCAGCTGACATAGGCCGCACCGCCGATCTCGGCCACGATGGCGGGCAGCATGGTGGCCACGACGAGGCTGTCGGCGGCATGCAGCCAGACCCCGAGGCAGACCAGCAGCAGAGGCGCGTTATAGCCCGCGCCAAGGAACTCGCGCCAGGGCACATATTCGGTATTCGGGGTGGATGTTGTCGAGGCGGTCATGGGCAATCCTTTGCGATTTGCCCCTTGATGGCGGCTCAACCAAGGTTGAGGTCAAGCGGAAATGTGAGTCCGTTTGTCGCCCGCTTGCTTAAGCCGTCAGAAGCGCGGACTGGCGCAAGGGCGTACCCTCCCGGCTCACGCCTCCGGACAGGCGGGGCTTGATCCCGATCTTAACTACAAGGCGCGCGAAGGTCGGATGTGCGGACGAAACTGCCGTGCCATTGGCGCGGTGCATACCCCCAAGCGCCTCCGCCCGGCGTCAGCCGGGCATCGCCCGACCTCCCCCCGGAGGGCGATTTTGCACCGTCAGCCAAGCCATGATCCGGTCTGCGGGCTGAAACGTTTCCCATCGCATAAAGGTCTGGAACGCCCTCCAGGTCGGGCGATACCCGGCTGACGCCTCATGTCACTCCGGGCTCTAACCAGACCTTCGCCGCAAGGTTTGTGAAGGCCCGGCAAGCGGGCTTTGCACAGGTCGCGTCGGTGCGGTGCCTACCCCCAAACGCCCCGCCCGGCGCAAGCCGGGCATCGCCCGACCTCCCGTCGCACCAGAGGTACGCCCTTGATCGTCGGCACGCATTTGGCATGACGGGTAGGCGATACCCGGCTTGCGCCTCGCGTCAGCGGTCAGAGAAGACCTCCACCCAGTCCTTCCCCGCCCGGCCTCTTGCTGTCAGTCTTTCGGATCAAAGAATGCCTGCTGCACGGCACCGGCCAGGATCAGGTAGACCGATGTGATCACCAGACCCCAGTGAGACCAGCTTGCCGCGTCGAAATTGCCCCAGGCGGCCCAACCGGCAAAGAAGGTCCAGGCCAGCGCCATCGGCAGCGTCACCCCGCGCCAGCGCTCGGTGCGCACGGGGTGCACGAACTTGATCGGCAGGAACATTGCGACGGACAGGACCGTGACGATGATCAGACAGACCCACCAGGCGGGCGTCAGGGCAAAGAGCACCAGCACCAGCATGTTGAAACACCCCGGAAAGCCGGAAAAGGAATTGTCCTTTGTCTTCATCCTTGTGTCGCAGAAATACATGGCAGAGGCGAAGGTGACGATGATGATCATGACCCAGCCGCTCCAGCCGTTCATGAGGCCCGAGGTGAACAGGGCGAAGGCGGGGATAAAGACATAGGTGAGGTAGTCGATGATCAGGTCCAGCAGCACGCCATCGAATTCCGGCGCATTGGTCTTGACGTCGTATCTGCGTGCCAGCGGCCCGTCGATGCCATCCACGAAAAAGGCGACCACCAGCCAGAGGAACATCATGTCCCATTTGCCATCGACCGCGGCCAGCATCGCCAGCATGGCAAAGACGGCGCCGGTGGCGGTGAAGAGGTGAACAAGAAGGGCGCGCAGGCGAATGGTCATTCCAAAGGTGTTGCAAATTGGACTGGCGGATGAAAGAAATAAATGCGGCGGCAGCCCCCTCGCGTGATTTTTGCAACCCCAGGCGGTGGCGGGTGGCCTGACCATCGGGCATAACTTCGGTCACATCGGCTTGACGCCAAAGGTGATTCCCACTAAAGCCAGCGGACAAGTTTACGGGTCGCATCGCGCGGCCCCTTTTATGTGTTGCAGCGGGCCTGCGTTGCCGCACCACTAAATCAAAGGATGAACCCATGTCGCGTGTTTGCGAACTGACCGGAAAAGGCCCGATGACGGGCAACAACGTAAGCCACGCCAACAACAAGACGCGGCGTCGCTTCCTGCCGAACCTGAATGACACGACCCTGCAGTCCGAAGCGCTGGGCCGTTCGTTCAAACTGCGTATCTCTGCACATGCCCTGCGGTCCGTTGACCACCGTGGCGGCCTGGACAAGTTCCTGGCCAAGGCGAAAGACACCGAGCTGTCCGCCAATGCGCTGAAGATCAAGAAAGCGATCCTGAAATCCGGTACGGAAGCTGACGCGCTGAGCTGAGCCTTCCTTTCTGCCGACCTATGCACAACCCCGGTCCCCCGCGACCGGGGTTGTGTCGTTTTGCCCCCTCGTCACCGGTTCCGCGCCGGGATAGAACCGGGGCGATGACAGGCTGTGTGTCGCTGACCCTGCCACCCGGCCGGGCCTCTTTCCGGACGGTCTGAACCAGGCTTTCACCGGCGCCAACCAAGGATACGACATATGAAACGACATCTGACCGCCGCCCTTGCCGCGATGCTGCTTGCCGCCCCCGCCCTTGCCGAGATCATGGTCAGCGACGCCTATGTCCGCAGCTCCACCCCCACTTCCGCCAGCGGCGCGGCCTTCATGACGCTGATGAACGAAGGGGACGAGGATGACCGCCTGATCGCTGTAAGCTCGGATGTGGCGGCGCGGGTCGAGTTGCACACCCACAGCGAGGATGAAAACGGCGTCATGCGCATGTCCGAGATCGAGGATGGCATCGCGCTGCCCACAGGCGGCATGCATCAGCTGGCGCGCGGGGGCGATCATGTGATGTTCATGGGGCTGACCGGCCCGCTGGAACAGGGCAGCGAAATCGCCGTCACGCTGACGTTTGAAAAAGCGGGCGAGATGCAGGTGATGATCCCCGTGGACCACGAACGCAAGCCGGATCACGGCGCGATGAAGCACAGCAACTGAAAAGCGGTCACGCGCCTCCCCGCCCCCGGCATGACGCGAATCGCCTGCGGCTTGTTCCGGGCCTGCGCGCCAGTGACCGACGGCAGCAAAACCCGCAGAGCAGGCTTTCACAGGCCTTGCAGCGAAGGGCGGGAACGAGCCCAAAGTGACTTAACCACACAGGGCAGCGCCTGGCCGCGGGTGGGCAGCGGAACGTCCGTGGGTGCCACTTTATTTCTAATCTTTGGCGTGGGGATGATGAACCGCAATACG
>Ga0189278_10108_pt1 | contig 100142 bp, 88 predicted proteins | sample N26A9minimetaG_FD_130326 | JGI IMG/M metagenome (GOLD analysis project Ga0189278, IMG submission 130326) | Marine microbial communities from the Costa Rica Dome - N26 A9 mini metaG | ecosystem: Environmental > Aquatic > Marine > Oceanic > Photic zone | place: Costa Rica: the Eastern Pacific...
GATCCGGCAGGCGATCACCCGTTCGATCGCCGATCAGGCCCGTACCATCCGTATTCCGGTGCACATGATCGAAACGATCAACAAGATCGTGCGTACGTCGCGCCAGATGCTGCATGAAATCGGACGCGAGCCGACCCCGGAAGAGCTGGCAGAAAAGCTGCAGATGCCGCTGGAGAAGGTTCGCAAGGTTCTGAAGATCGCCAAGGAACCGATCTCGCTCGAAACACCGATTGGTGACGAGGAAGATTCGCACCTGGGCGATTTCATCGAGGACAAGAACGCTGTTCTGCCCATCGATGCGGCCATCCAGTCGAACCTGCGCGAAACGACGACCCGCGTGCTCGCCTCGCTCACTCCGCGTGAGGAACGCGTGCTGCGCATGCGCTTCGGTATCGGCATGAACACAGACCACACTCTGGAAGAAGTCGGGCAGCAGTTCTCGGTTACCCGTGAACGTATCCGCCAGATCGAAGCGAAGGCGCTGCGCAAGCTGAAGCACCCGAGCCGGTCTCGCAAGCTGCGGTCGTTCCTGGACAGCTAAGCTGCCGGGAAGAGCTTGAAACATCAAAGAACCCGGCGGAGACGCCGGGTTTTTTTGAAACTTCGAACCTGAAATCAACCGGCAACTTTGCTTTAAGGGCGCTCTATTGGCCATCACCGCCGACATGGACCGGAACATGGTCGGGATCGAGCCTGCGGACCGGCGGCTTTTCCTGGGGGGGCTGTTGGTCTCCGCCGTGCTGCACGCGCTTGTGGCCTTGATGCTGCTGGAAGGCGTATCCGGCTATACGACCCAGCCCTTGCAGGACGTGGTTGAAGTCGAACTGCTGCCCCCGCCGCCGCAGGAGGAAGAGACGCCACCTGTGGAACTTGAGCAACCTGAACCGGAGCAGCCGGAGCAGGAAGAGGTGGAAACACCCGAACAACCCGAGCCGCCGGAACAGGAGCAGGCCGAGGAAGCCCCGCCGCCACCTCCACCACCGCCAGCGTCCGCTCGCGAAGACCTTGCCGAGACGCCCGAACAACCGCCAGAGCCGTCCGTTCTGCAGGAAGTGACCGAGTTCGGCGAAGAAGACACGGGGCTGCAAGGGGAAGAGGAAACGCCGCCGGCATCAGCGGAAAGCGCATCCTCGGAGAGTGAGCAGCAGGCGGAAACCGACGCGCAGACGGATGAGGCCCAGGCGGGCGAAACGGACGCCGGCGAAGGCGAAGGTGAGGGCGAAGGTCAGGAGACCAAGGCTGCCGAAACCGAAGCGCCGCAGGAGGATGCTTCGGAAGAAGCACAGGATACCGCCGCTGAAGATGCCGCTGATGATAGCGAAGCTCCAGAGGAGGCCTCAGACGTTGCGGAAACACCCGAACAGCCGGAGGCCCTGCCAGAGGAGACCGTTGGAACCGGCGCGGAAACGGACACGGCTGAAACCGGAGAGCAGCCCGCCGAAGACTTCGGAATTGTCGGACCGATCGCAACCAATAAGACGCCCGCTCCCAAACCACCGAAACCGGTGGCTTCGCCTCAACGCGACCAGGCAGGAGGAGGGCGAACATCAGGCGGCTCGGAAGGACCTCCAGCCGGAATGATTGCAGCTCGGGAACTTTATTCCCGCGATATTCTGGATGATCCGCAGGCACGCACGGCCATGCGCGGCATGACCGAGGGCCAGCGGCTGAACCTCTTGTGCATGACCGAGTTGAGAGAGCAGATTGCTTCCGTCAGTTCCTTGCCGCCCGAACTGCTGCCGTCTTTCCGGCCTCGGGGCGGCAACGTTCTGCAGCCGCGTATCGCCGCTTTCCGCAGTCTTGGCCGCTGGTTCGACGTGGCTTTCCGGTGTGAGACGGACAGCGGCGTGACGCGTGTGGAGCGGTTCTCCTTCAAGATCGGCAAGGAGATCCCGCAAAGCCAGTGGCTGGAACGGGGACTGACGGGGTTCTGACCTCGCCAGTTTGACTGACCTCAGGACTGACTCTTGAATTGCAGCGACGCGTTGGCGATTTCGTGCGCACGCATGTTCACCGCCCAATTGTAGAACGAGGTCTTGCGAGAGGGGCCGAGTATGGAGCTGATGATCACGTGCGACGGGGTCTTCATCGCCAGCGCGGTGAATTCCAGCGGATCATTGCTTTCACTCGTGCGGGCACCGACGGTCACTTCGGTGGCTTCGATAAACGGCGGGTCGAGCGTCACCGCTTTCGACGTCGCACCAGCGTCGAAAATGATCTCGGAACCTTCGAACTCCCGTCGGGTCTTGCCCAGTTCCTGAACAAGGTCTACCGGCTGCTGTGCGCTGATCGCCTTCAGTCTGGCGAACCCGAGGATCTCGCCGTTGGAGCCCGTGCGGGCAAAGTCGATGGCCATGCGATCGGCCAGACCGGATTGCGGCTGGTTGACATGCCAGGACGCCGGGAAGAAGAAGCCGATGTCCTGGAACAGGGAAAAGTTGCTCCAGTCCTCGATCACGTTCGGCTGCCTGACCTGTTCGGTGCGGAAGGACCTGACGGCCATGTTGACGATGTCCGAAAGGGCAGCAAACTCGCTGGAAGGAACAAAGGCCTGGATCAGGATCAGCGTATTGCCATTCACCGTGACGGTGACGAGGCCGCGCAGTTCGTGGCCTTCGGCCCTGACGAAGCAGCTTGCGCGTGCGCGGCGAGCATCGATCGGCTGCAGGGTGTCGACATGCCAGGACGACAGGGAGCAGTAGTATTCGAGCCAGTGTGCGGCCGAGATCTCGTTGTTGAGGAGAATGCCGATCACCTGAACGGAGATATTCGTGGCCTGGGGAGGCTCGAAAACTGCAATGATGGTGGGGCTGTCCACCGTGAGGGGGTGCTCGTTGACCTGCTTCACTTCCCAGCTTCCGGGAAGCAGAAGCTGGAACGCAAACGGGGCCGGGCTGATTGCGGTCAGTTCGGCGGCGACATAGTCCTCAGTGGTCATTCCGATTATCACCCTTGGGTGTTCCTGCCGGCGGTTTCGAGTGCAAAACCACCTGTCTAATAAACTCCGACAAAGACCTTGAAGCCCGCCATCGGACCAGCCCCTGCCTTGGCTTCCGCAGTCACGCCATAGGCGCCACCGATTTTTCCTGCCTGCGCGCTGGCCCCGGCTGCAGCCCCGACACCGGCTTCTCCGCGACCTCCGATTCGAAGGCCGTGGTCATAGGCACTGTCGAGCGTTCGTTTCGCCGGATCTCCGCTCACCCAGCTCAAAAACGGGCCAAGAGTGTTGTCGTACAGGGTTTTGGGACTGATGTTAATGGTGCCTTCGGCGCTGGCCTGTACCAGAACGAGTTCACCTCCGATTTTGCCTTCCACTCCCGCAAAATCTTCGGATTTTCTGAAGCCGACACCGCCTTCGGCTGAAGCGGACAAGGCTTCGCCTTCCACCTTGCCACCGACAAGCCCGTTAAGCGTCTTGCCTTCGGCCTTTCCGGTGATGGCGGCAACCTTTGCATTTGCATAAGCTCCAGCGGCAAAATCCCCGTTGATATCGCCGGATATGCCGAGCTTTGCCTCCGCGCTCGCCTCGGTCTTGAAATGACCGCCTTCCGACTCCCAGAAGGTCTTTTCCTTGCTGAACAGCTCATACTCGTATTCGGCGCTGACTTCAGCGTTCTCCTTTAGCTGGTCCTTGAGCGACCGCTTCTCGGTTTCCGGCGTCTTGATGCCTTTCGAGTTGTATCGTTCCTTGTAGGGCTTCTCGATACCCGTCTCCGCGCCGGCAGAGAACTTGTGCGGACTTTTTGCCGGAGGCGCTGCGCCGCCTGCTCCTCCGCCACCGCCTCCACCACCACCGCCTTGCGTTCCGATCAGAACCGTTGGCAGGCCGGTTATGATTGTTCCGGCCTTTGCGGTCAGATCGGTCATTCGCGCAGCAGGGCTGCCTTCGACCAGAACCGTCCACGCACCCGTAATGATGGGGTCACCACCAGCTGGAGGCGGCGGGCCGACGCAAACGCACATGTCGCCAACACGTGCCTGCGGCAGCTTGCCGGTAAGCACGGTATAGGCGCCTTTCCATACGATTGGCGCGGGAACGCCCATGCACATGGGGCAGGTGTGCAGGTCGGTGAGACGAGCGGCAGGAAAACCCATAAATGAACCGGTCTTAATAAAAACTGCCGGATCATCGGAAAGTTGTTTCACACTGTCAATACTGCTTATCGCGACCAGGAGACGGATCGGGCATGAAGAAGACCTTAGTTGCTGCAGAACAGGCAAAGGTCACCCGAGTTGAGGCGGCAGTTTTCTTGGAATGAAAGTTTACGTTACGACAATCACCAGAATTTCATAACCGTCAGTCTATCCTTCTCCTGCTTTCCCGATTGGCAAACGGAGGGATTATATGAGCGACGTCCGGCAGACCTTCTCCACCGCATCAGTTGCAAGCCTCGATAGTCCGCAGGCCTATATCGAGGAGACACCGATCTGGCGCGATGGTACGGATGTCGACAGTTCCATCCTGACCGGCATGCAGTGGCGTATCTGGTGGCTGGCCTGTGCCGGCAAGTTCTTTGAAGGCATGGTTGTCTTCATGACCGGCATCGCCCTGCCGCTGATCGGGCGGGAATTCAAATTGACAGCGGTGGAGCACGGGCTTGTCAGTTCGGCGATCCTGTTCGGCATCCTGATTGGTGCAACAGCACTGGGCGGGCTTGCGGACCGGTTCGGACGAAGGGCGATGTTCATCGTCGAGATGGCGCTCTTCATCGCCTTTCTGCTGGTGCTTTCGATAGCGCCGAACCTTTCGATTACCCTGATAGCTCTCTTTGGTGTCGGCCTGGCGCTCGGCTGTGACTATCCGACGGCGCATATGGTGATCTCGGAGAACATTCCGGCGCGCGCACGTGGACGGATGGTTCTGGGAGCCTTCAGTTTTCAGGCGGTCGGGGCATTGTCGGGTACAGGGCTTGCCTTTCTGACGCTCACCTGGTTTCCGGATCCCGAAGCCTGGCGCTGGATGTATCTGACGGCCGTTCCGCCTGCTCTTCTGATCCTGGCCGGCCGCTTCTTTGTTCCGGAAAGCTCCAACTGGTTGATCGTGAGGGGACGGGTAGCAGAAGCGGAAACCGCGCTGCTGAGATTGCTGAATCGGCGCCCGAGATATCCAAGCGAGATTTCACTGAAGGCCGAAACAGCCGCTTCGCCGCATGCGCACAAGGTCAAGTGGAGCCGGTTCCTGACAGACCGGAAACTGCGCAAAGCGACGATCTTTGCATCGGTCCCCTGGTTCCTGCAGGATCTCGGGACATATGGCATCGGCATTTTCACGCCGGTCATCCTGGCCAGTTCAATTGGCAACAAGCGCGAGCACGCACAGTCGCTTTCTGATCTGGTCTACAATGATCTGCTTGCGGCGAAAGGCGCCGCCCTGATCGACGTCCTGCTGATTGTCGGCATTGTCTTTGCGGTGATGTTCACTGACCGGATCGGCCGTGTCCGCCTTCAGGTGATCGGTTTCATCGGCTGCGCCGTTGGTCTGGCGATTGCGGCTTCAGGCAACCATGCCGGGCCTGGATGGGATGTCCCCCTGATCTTTGCAGGCTTCATGCTGTTCAACTTCATGACCAACATGGGACCGAATGCGCAGACCTACCTGATTGCCGGCGAGGTGTTTCCTGTCGCCTATCGTGGCACGGGGGCGGGCCTTGCGGCGTCCTTCGCCAAGATCGGCGCCGTTCTGACTGCCTTCCTGTTTCCGATTCTGCTCAAGGACCTGGGAACGGACGTGCTGCTGGCTGGCCTCGTGGTTACCTCGCTGCTGGGGGCGGTGGTGACGTGGGTCTACCGGATCGAGACGCGCGGTGCCGACCTCGGGTGAGGGGGCGGCTATTCGTTTGCGATGGCGCTTTCCCTTGCAGTCAATCTGTGACGTAGCACCAGCATCGCCAGGGCTGGAACCAGTGTCAGGCCCGCATTGATGTAGAAGACGGAGGCACCGGACCGCGCGACGGCCTCCCGGGTGAGCAGTTCTTCCGATCCCGGTGCAACAAGACCGGTGACAATTGCGATCAGTCCGGTAAGGCCGCCGCCGATGGCAATACCGGCAGAGGAAATGGTCGGCAGGATGCTGGAGACCAGGTTCTGGTCTTCTCCCTCGGCCGTGTACATCAGCGAACGCATCAGGATCTGGTTGCACAGCCCGTGGCCGGCACCGGCAACCACGGCAGCGAGCGCAAACAAAGGCAGCGACGCGGTCGTGATCGCAAGAGCAGTGAGGGTCAAGCCGCCGGCGATCAGGAACGGACCGGTCGTCAGATAGGTCAGCTCGCGCTGCCGCGACGGTGCACGGGAAGAGATGACGGCAAAGATCGACCAGGAGAAGGCGAGCCCGGCGGCAACATAACTTGCCTGCGTCACGCTGAGGCCCCAGTAGACCTGACCCACCGTCGTCACGAAAACCGCCCGCACCGCAGCGGCAGCGGAAATGAGGAACACGATCCAGGTGCCGAGGCCGATCAGGGTCTGCGCCCGGAAGGCATCGCGCGGGAAAAGGCGATGCGGGCTTGCGGCGTCAAAGGCCAGCAGCAGCGCTGCGGTTGCCAGACCGGCTGCAATCGTCAGGGCAAGCGGCAGGGGCGCATGCAGCTCGCCTATCACGGTCAGGAGAAAGATGCTTGCTGCCAGCAGGGCAAGGCGAACCAGCAAACGGACCGGCAATCTTCTGGCCGTGGGGGCGCTTGCTGTGGCCGGACGCACTGCTTGCGCAGGCAAGGCCGTGTTCATCAGGACGAACAGCAGCAGCACGAAGGGTATGTTGATCAGGAAGGCGGCGCGCCACGACCAGAGTTCGGACAGCAAGCCGGCCGAAACCGGCCCGATACCCGCTGCAACGGCCCAGACCCCTGCCAGCAAGGCAAAGACACGCGGGGCGATGTTGCTGGGGAAGAGATCCGGGATCAGCGAATAGCACAGCGCGATGATCATGCCTTCGCCGAAACCCTGCAGGGCGCGTCCGGCAATCAGCCCTTCCAGAGATGTCGAGAGACCCGCGAGCACCGATCCGCCCGCAAGCAGGAGCGACGCCAGCAGGAAGGGACCGCGGGCACCGAAACGGACCTTTGCTGCGCCAGCGAGGCAGCCCGCCAGGATTGCCATCATTTCAAAGGAGGAAAATACCCAGAACGCACGGTCCTGCCCGCCAAGATCGCGGATGATGTCCGGCAGGACAGCGGTGGTAACAAAGCCGTTTATGGCGTGGGATCCGACCCCTAGCACCAGCGCCAGTGTGCCGGCCGCGCGTTCCGGTGAAAAGAGTGACGGGCTGACGGGCGGGAGCGCTGGCGAGCTGATGGACATGACAACCTCGATAAAGAAAGTATTTTCTTTATATATTGAGCTTCGGAAATAAAGAAAGAAATTTATTTTTTTATTTTAGCGCCGGTATGCGTGAGGGTTTAGCCGTCGAAGGCCCTTGGTTCATGCCGGCCCGGACGATGTAACCAGGGATGCCGAATTCGCGAAGAGACCTATTATGGATGGGTTTCTGTCAGTGCCAGGAAATGTACGGGAACGGCATCCGTCAGCCAAACGCCGTTCTCCGTTCTGTAAAACGTGTGCCCCACGGCCTGCATTGCGCTGGCCGCGACCTGAAGAATTGCAGGTTTGCCGTGACGGCTTCCGACCTTGTGCGCGGTGTCGCGATCCGGTGACAGATGCACATGGTGCCGGGCCATAGGTTTCAGGCCTTCGGCCAGAATGGGCCGCAGAAAGCGTGTTGCCGTTCCGTGGAACAGGAACTCCGGGGGCTGCAAAGCTGTGAGGCCCAGTTCAATGTCAATCGAATGACCCTGACGTGCGCGAATGTGTTTGCGGTCTTCGGAGAACTCGAAGCGTTTCTTGTCGTTGGTCGCGACGATTCTTTCCAGCTGATCCCTTTTGCAATCAAGGCCGTGGGCTCTGAAGGCACCAAGGACATCAGCTACGTCAGCCCAACCGCTGTCTGACAGCATCAAACCGGCGTCTTCCGGTTTGTGTCTTAGCCAGAAAGACAGGCGTTTCGAGATCTTTGTGTCTGTTTTCATTGTCTTTTTCTTTAAATGTATACTGTTTTCAAATTCTGCGCCCCCTGCGAAAGCGGGCGAGCACACCCTCAATCGAGGTGGCCTGGTGACAGGACCTGAACAGCCAGGGTCTGCAAGGGCCTTGCTGAAACAGAAACGGCGCAGGTTGCCCCGCGCCGTTCTGGCTCATGCTGCGTTGTCGTCCCGAAGCCGGACGAGGTCGTTCATGAGGCCTCCGGTTCCGTTGTGGACCGTGAGCCGGTCGACCTTGCCGGCGATGGCTTCAAGCGCTTCGAGCTCCTTGAGCCGAAGCATGACCGGGTTTTCGGCCATGACCTTGGCCGTGTTGAGAAGCGAACGGGTTGCGTTCGTTTCTTCACGGCGCCGGATCACATTGGCTTCGGCTTCCTTTTCGGCTGCCACCACCTTGTTGAGGATCTCGCGCATTTCGCCCGGAAGGATCACGTCCTTGAGGACGATGTCGGAGACCTCGACACCGATTTCAGCCATGTCGGCCTTGATCTTTCCGGCAGCTTCCGCGTTGACCTCCCCCTTCTTTTCAAGGATCTGGTCGAGCTTGAGCGCGCCGAGCTGCTTGCGGAACACAAGCTGCAAGGCCCGGTAAAGCGTGTCGGTGAAGTCCTTCACCTCGGTTGCGGCCTTCACCGGGTCAACCACACGGTAATCCGCGGAGAGGTTGATCCGGATGGTAACGCGGTCGAGGGTCAAGACTTCCTGACCGGTGACGTCGAGAGCCTGACGCTTGAGGTCGATGACCTTCTGCGTCACGGTTCGGCCTGCCTTCCAGAAGGCATGCACCCCGGCTTCAAGCACCTTGGTGAGCACGCCATCCATGAAGAGGAGGGCGACGCTACCGTCGGTCACCGGCACGATCACGAACTGCTGCGTCTGACGGGCATCCCCGAGCCGGCGCATGAGCTTCTGCGTGAGGGCCGGGTCGGCAGCCGTGTCGATGACCTCGAAGGTCCACGGGCCGGCATCCGTCCACAGGACAAGCCGCTCATCCGGGCCAAGCACGGTGTGGATACGGTTGTCCCGTTCCACAATCGCCACTTCACCCGGTCCGGTCCGGATAACGGTCAAGTGCTCTTCGGCAACTTGGGGAAGCTTATCGAAGAGCGCCTTCTCATAGGCCGACCGGAACTGGGGCATTGCCATCGACTGGCGCTCGATCACCAGGGTGCCACGGCCATTTTCGAGGCTGTGTTCACCGGGGCCGAGAATACCCTGGAGCTCTCCCTTGCAGATGTGGAGGGCCCGTTCCGTTTCAGAAATCACTACGCGGGTCCGCCCGCGGATCTTGTCGAGAAAAGTCGTCATTTCGATAATCCTTCCAATGCACTAAGGCACGTGGTTGTCCTTTCCGGTGTTGAAGATGGTTGGAGGTTGAGGAAACCGGTCGCTCGTCATGAGGCGTCCGGGGTGAAACGATGAGACCCGAAGAGAGCACGAGGTCTCCCGGCGGGCCCTTGGCCAGAGGGCGTAGCAGCGGCAATGCGTGTTCCGCCCGTTCGAAAACAGGCGGTTCCGGCAAAGCGGCGGCAGAGCCTTTGCCAAAGGCCGGGCGAAGCGACCTGGCGTCGGCGGTCAGGGCACTTTCACCCGAAGGCAAAAGGGCCAGTCCGCGTTCGCAAGACCTCTCCGGGTCCCCAATGGAACAGCTTGCATAGCTGCTGGCGTGACAGGCCAGTTCGGCGTTGGAGGCCGTGTTTTTGGAGCGAGAGTTGAACTCGCGACAGTCGGATTAAAGGTCCGATGCTCTACCACTGAGCTATCCATGGAGCACATCACAGGAGTCGAACCTGTTGCTTCCGGGGTACACTCCCGGCGTTCAACCGTTAAACTTCATGCGCGATTGTCCGATCCACCAGAACAGCATCCGTACATGAGTGGGCAGGGTCTGATCATGCGGGTGGCGAAAAATGGCCGAACCGTTGATGTCTGTGCCAGTATGGTGACCGGTGACGAGTTGATACTTCGAGAGCGGGTACCAATGCAACCGGCAATTTCAAGAGAAGCGATATTTGTTGCTAATGTGATACAGTATGTTGTATTTTTATTACTTTCGCGCCAGGTGCCAGCTGTCGCCCTGGGCGGGGACTTTGGTTGGTTTGAAGCGGTTTCGGTGAAGAACCGTAAACCGCAATCTCCTCGACCTCTTGCGCCGGGAAGACGGCGAAGGCAAACTCCCGGCCAGATTGTGTTTCCGCCCCTGCGAGGACCTATGGCCAACAAACAGTCCCGGTTTCTGATCGACACCTATTTTGCCGCCTTCAATGCAGGCGATACCAAGAAAATGGAAAGCCTGGTTGCCGACGACCTGATCCATGACGTCAACCAGGGTGAGCGCCGTGTCGGCAAGGACAAGTTCTGGTCCTTCAACGTTCACATGACGCGCTGCTACAAGGAACGCCTCAGCGACATCGTGCTGTTCGTCAGTGAAGACGGGACACGGGCTGCTGCCGAGTTCATCGTCCATGGCAGCTATATCGGCACCGACAGCGGATTGCCGCCCGCGAACGGCCAGACCTACAAGCTGCCGGCGGGCAGCTTTTTCGAGATCCGCAATGGTCAAATCGCCCGCATCACCACCTATTACAACCTTCAGGACTGGATCGACCAGGTGACGGAAGGTGCGGGTGAAAAAGTGCCGGAAGAGGCCTGAGCCAAAACCCTGCTTCTGCGCGAGCAGGGCCGGACAGGAAAAATTCATTTGATCAATCAGCTCTCCGTGCTCATCCGCGGGGAGCTTTTTTGTTTCTGAGAAGGGCGATCTCCTCGTTGATTGTTGCACACACGCAACCGTGAAGTTCGTTTTATTGACGATAATAATTAGACCGGTCTATTTCTAATTCAACGAACACCGCTGACAAGGCGCCGCATCAGCCGGATTAGCGGTGTCAGAAGTCCCTGACGAAAGGAAACCCCTTGGCCAGAATGCGCAACGAAGCTGCCTACGAGAGCGCGAAAACCCGTCTTCTGGATGTCGGTATGACGCTTATCCGGGAAAACAGCTTCGACGGGATCGGGATCAATGACGTGTTACGGGAAAGTGGTGTGCCGAAGGGGTCTTTCTACCACTACTTCGACACCAAGGAAGACTTCGGTCTCGAAGTGGCGCGTCACTACCACCGGGATCAGCTCGCTTTTGCAAAGGCCTGCCTTTCGGACCGCAAACGCTCGCCGGTGGAACGGCTGGAAGCATTTTTCTCCGGTGCCCGGGAAGGGATGAAGGACCGTGGCTACGCCCAGGGATGCCTGATGTGCAACCTGTCGACGGAGCTGGCCGACCAGAAACCGGTCTTTCAGGCGGAACTGGACCGTCATTGGCAGGCACTGACCGGTGAACTTGAGATCTGCCTGCGGGAGACGGATCTTTCCCGGATCGGACTGTCTCATCTCTCCCCGGCACAGGCTGCCGACTGGTTGATGAATTCGTGGAGCGGCGCGCTGACGAGAATGAAGGCAAGCCGCAGCGACGAACCCCTGGCGCTGTTCATGCGCACAATCTTCAAGAAAGAAGGGAAATGAAAATGACCACCCAAAAGACAATCCTGATTACCGGTGCAAGCCGGGGTATCGGGTTTCTGACCGCCCAGAAACTCGTGCAGGAAGGCCATATCGTTTATGCGGGCATGCGGGATCTGGACGGCAGAAACGCGGAAGCGGCAAAGGCGCTCAAGCTTTTTGCCGAAGGTCTTCCGGGCAAGCTTGTTTCGGTCGACCTGGATGTTGCTGACGAGAAAGGTGTCGAACGGACCGTCGCGGCCATCGAGGCAGAGCAGCCGATCGATGTTCTGGTCAATAACGCAGGCGTCATGCCCGTTGGTCTGACGGAAGGCTTCACCATGGAGCAGGCAAAGGATCTGTTCGACGTCAATGTTTATGGTGTCATGCATTTGACGCGGGCGGTGCTTCCCGCGATGCGGGCGCGGAAGTCCGGTCTCGTGATCAGTCTCAGTTCGGTTGCAGGCCGGTTCGGCATGCCTTTCTTCGGCCTTTACTGCGCCAGCAAGTGGGCGATGGAGGCTTACTGCGAGTCGCTGCATTACGAACTGGAGCCGTTCGGGGTCGAGTCCGTGCTGGTTGAGCCGAGTGGCCATGGCACTGATCTGGTGACCTCCGCCCCGGCTCCGGGTGATGCGGTGCGGGTTGGGCAATATGGCGATTATTCCAAGGGGCGCGACAGGTTGCTTGGCATGTTCCAGGGCATGTTCGATCAGGGTGAAGCCATCACCGATGCGGGTAACGTCGCAACCAAGATCCTTGAGCTGATCGCAATGGATGGATCGCGGCCGATCCGCACCCAGGTCGGGCAGGATATGGGTGTCACCGCCATCAACGAGGCAACCGCACCGATCCAGGCGCAGCTGGTGAGCGGATTGAAGCCGGTCTATCTGGGAGCCGCATCGTGAGCGGCAATGCCCTGATCGTCGGTGCCGGGCCGGGCCTCAGCGCGTCTCTGGCACGGACGTTCGCCAAGGAAGGCTACAGGGTGTCACTGGCTGCCAGATCTCCTGGAAAGCTGGAAGGGCTTTGCGCTGAAACCGGAGCAAAAGCCCATGCCTGCAATGCTGCCGACGCGGCCAGTGTGGCGCGCCTGTTCCAGGACCTGGACGAGGCGGGGGCAACGCCGGACCTTGTCGTCTACAACGCCAGTGGCCGCGTCCGCGGACCGGTTGCCGAACTCAATCTTGAGGATGTGCATGCGGCACTGGATGTGACCGCCTTCGGTGCGCTGGCCGTCGCACATGAAGCGGCAAAGCGGATGGTGCCAAAGGGGAAGGGCGTGATGCTGTTCACCGGTGCTTCCGCCGGCATCAAGGGCTTCCCGCAATCAGCGCCCTTTGCCATGGGCAAGTTCGCCTTGCGTGGCTTGTGCCAGTCACTTGCCCGGGAATTGTCGCCGCAAAACATCCACGTGGTTCATTTCGTCATCGACGGGGTGATCTACAATCCGGATCGTGGCGCGCCTTATGACGACCCGGACAAGACCCTTCATCCGGATGCAATTGCACGGACGTATCTGGAGATCTCGCGTCAGGACAAAAGCGCCTGGACATCCGAGTTGGAACTGCGACCGAGCGTCGAAAAGTTCTGATCCGGTAAACCGAAAGCCCCGGCGCGGCGGATGCCGTGCCGGGGCTTCGCTGTTTTCTTACTCTGCCGCATCCGCACGGGCGCCGAAGTGCCGTGCAAGTTCGTCGGCGAGATCGGTTCTTTCCCAGCCGAAACCGCCGTCTTCTTCCGGTGCGCGGCCGAAGTGGCCGTAAGCAGCAGTGCGCGCGTAGATCGGCTTCGAAAGTCCGAGACGCTCGCGAATCCCCCGCGGTGTCAGACGTACCATTTCGCGCAAGGTCTTGCCGAGAGCGACTTCATCCACCTTGCCGGTTCCCTGCGTGTCGACGTAAACGGCGACCGGCTCCGGCATGCCGATGGCATAGGCGAGCTGGATCAGGCATTTGTCGGCAAGGCCGGCGGCGACCACGTTCTTGGCGAGATAGCGCGAGGCATAGGCAGCCGACCGGTCGACCTTGGTCGGGTCCTTGCCGGAGAAGGCGCCGCCACCATGGGGAGCTGCACCGCCGTAGGTGTCGACGATGATCTTGCGACCCGTGAGGCCGGCATCGCCATCCGGTCCGCCAATCACGAAGCGGCCAGTCGGGTTGATGTAGATCCGGTTATCGGGAACGGTCCAGCCGACGGGCAAGGCATGCAGGATGAACGGCAACACCGCTTCGCGCACTTCTTCCTGGCTGACATTTTCGCCGTGCTGAGTGGAAACGACCACGGCATCAATGCCGGTCGGACGGCCGTTTTCATAGCGGAGCGTCACCTGGCTCTTGGAGTCCGGGCCAAGGCGCGGTTCGCGCCCGGATTTCCGGGCTTCGGCCATGGTGCGCAGGATCTTGTGCGACAACAGGATCGGCGCAGGCATCAGCTCCTCGGTCTCGTTGCAGGCATAGCCGAACATAATGCCCTGGTCGCCGGCTCCTTCCTCGCCCTTGTCGCCTTCATCGACACCCATGGCGATGTCGGCCGACTGACGGTGCAGGCGGTTGACCACTTCCAGCGTCTGCCAGTGGAAACCTTCCTGTTCATAGCCGATGTCGCGGACGGCTTCACGCACCAGGCTCTCGACCGTATCGAGGACCTGGTCGGGGCCACGAACTTCCCCCGCGATGGTGACGTGATTGGTGGTGGTCAGCGTTTCACAGGCAACGCGGGCGTCAGGGTCCTGTTCCAGGAAAGCGTCCAGAATGGTGTCGGATATCCGGTCGCAGACCTTGTCCGGGTGTCCCTCGGAAACGGATTCACTGGTGAATAGCCAGGATCTTTGCGTCATTGCGCGCTCCTTGTCGTTTTGGAAAGGATAGTCCTGCCCGGGGCGGTGTATGGCGCCGGGGCAGGGAGATCGGGAAGGAAGGGGATCAGACAGGCTTGCGGAACAGCTGGATGCCCCAGGCCAGCTGGCCGGCGTCCGCAGCATCGACCCAGTTCATGAGCCCAAGCGCCATCTTGTCGAGATAGTCGGCGGAAGCGCCTTCGTTGCGCAGCTTGTCGTAGTTGGCGAGAAGCTCCTCGCGTACGCGGAAATAGTGATTGCGCAGCTGCTGCGTCATGTCCCGCTGTTCGACGGTTTCAAAGCCCAGTGCTTCTGCCGTCTCGCGGTAGAAGCGCATCGATCCGAGGCTGTTGAGCTGCAGGCGGTCATAAACCGGCTGGAGGGCTTTCGGGTCGGCATCATCGGCCTGCATCGGATCGGTGAAGATGAAATAGCCGCCTGGCTTCAGCACCCGGTGAACTTCCTGCAGCACCTTGTGGCGTTGGTCGGAGTGCAGGATCGCATCCTGGCTCCAGACAATGTCGAAGCTTTCCGGCTGTTCCGGAATATCCTCGAAGACGCCGTGCTCGACGCGGATCCTGTCCTTGAAACCCTGCTGGATGTTGCGGTGCCGGTTGGTGTCGTTCTGGACATCAGAAATGTTCAGGCAGACCGCGCTGCAGCCACTGGCCTTGACCAGCTTGCGCATCGCGCCGCCATAACCGGAGCCGATGTCGAGAACCTTCGCATCCGCACCCAGATTGGGCAGCATGCCGGCCATCTCGTCGATGGTGAGGTCCGACGCTTCGCGAATGTTGCTGGTGTCGTCGTAAAGGCCGATGTGAAGGTCCTGGCCGCCCCAGACAAGGCTGTAGAACGTGTCGGCGTCGTCACTGTCGTAGTAGCTTTCGGCGACTTCGCGGATATCCGTTTTGCCGTCTTCAGGGCGCGCGCCGCCCCAGCGAACCAGGTGCAGGCTGGATTTTTCGGCAATGTGAATGAAGAAATCCGGATCGTTTTCCGCAAAGGTCTCCTGGAAGTCACCATAGGTGCGAACCCGCTCGAAGCCTGCCTCCGACAGGAGACGGCGCATGTAGTTCTTGCGGATGGGGCACATGTTGAGCGTGTACTCGGCCCCATCGGGAAAACTGTATTTGAAGCGGGCGAGGCCTTCGTCCATATGCACCGGTTCGGCCTTCACCTTCTTTCCGGCATAATAGTATTTGTGCTTGTTGGAATAGCCCTGATCTAGCATCGCATCGTAGTTGCGCTGATCGATGATCAGGATGCCGTCGTGTTTGAGCGCGGCATAGAATTCGGCAAGCGCCCGGCGGCGGTCCAGTTCGTCGTGCAAGTGGGTGAAGGAATTGCCGAGGCAGATGATGGCGTCGTATTTGCCCTGAATGTCCCGGTTCAGCCAACGCCAGTCAGCCTGTACCGTCTTCAGGATCATGCCGCGTTTCTGTCCGTTCTGGAACGCCTTTGCCAGCATGGCAGCAGAGCCGTCGGCCGAGGTCACGTTAAAGCCTGCGCGCGTCAGCCTTACGGAGTGGAAGCCGGTTCCGGTTGCGACATCAAGCACGGTTTCCTTGCCGCGGGCGCGCAGCACGTCCATGAAGAACTGTCCCTCGCTGTCGGCGCGCGCGTCCCAGTCGATCAACTCGTCCCACTTTTCCACGAACGACATGATGTATTCGCCGCGGTAGAGATCCGTTTCCCGGTCTGCGATCGGATCCCGGCCATAAGCCTGCTCGTCCAGTTGCAATTCGGCATTGGCGGACAGCTGTTGAGCCTGCATGGATAGCGTCTCCTTTTTAAGGCGCGCGATGCCGCACGGAACGGGCCGTAGCGTGCACGCGCTCATGCACCGCCCGGAGGTCGGGCAGCGAGCGTCGGAATGGTTCTGTTACAAGCCCGGCGGGAGGTGCATAGGTGCACTGGACGGAATTTAGCCGACCCTTTGCGCGAAGGATCGAGTGCCGGACTTTTCAGGAAGGCGCACAAGGCAGCAAAAGGATGCTGCAGGTGCGGAAGATGGGCTGTTGGAAGCCCTGTCCATCCGCTGGTGAAGCGGTGTGCGCCTTTCGGTCATTGGATGCCGGGACCTTAACAAACACCGGTTTCATTACAACAGCCGGTCTCGGAAAAATCGGGAATGAACCGAAAAGTGCTGGTTAAGCCTTTGTAATTAAATAAATCTTTTTTTGTAAAACTTTTCTGACACATTCGTTGGCAGCACACTCCAGGCGTGCTGCCCCTGTTTTCTGGCTGCCTTCATGCGCCCTGATAGTCCGGCATGCGCCGCTCGATCCATCCGGTGAGGCCCTCGTGAACGTCCCGTGTGGCTGCCATGCGTGCAAACTGCTCCTGTTCGATCCGCAGGCCTTCGGAAATGGTCGTGTTGAGCCCGCGCGTGACGGCAGTCAGGATCCTGGAAGCAGCCAGCGGCGAGTGACGCAGGATGCGCTCTGCGAGGGCAAAGGCCGCCTCCAGTTCGCTGCCGTCGGTGACGACCTGGTTGACCAGTCCGAGCTCATGAGCTTTGTGCGCGGAAAAGCTGTCACCGGTGAGAAGCAGTTCCAGGGCCCGTTTCCGGCCTGCAAGGCGCGGCAGACGCTGCGTGCCGCCGAAGGTCGGCGGGATGCCGATATTGATTTCCGGTTTGGCAAAGAGTGCGCTTTCGCAGGCGACGGCAAGATGAACCGCTTCGGTGATCTCGCAACCGCCGCCGTAGGCCAGACCATTGACAGCGGCGATGACCGGCTTGGGAAAGTTTTCCAGGCGCGCGGTCATGCGCTGGCCCCGCTGGCAAAATTCGCGTACCGCGACGTCGATGCCCTCCGCGATGGTGCGCGAAAACTCGTGAATGTCTCCACCTGCCGAAAAGGCGCGCCTGCCTGCACCGGTGATGACGACAGCACGAATGCCGTCGTCCGCTTCCAGTTCGTTCAGATGAGTCAGGATGAGGTCGTTCGTAGCGTAGTTGAGCGCGTTCAGCTTCTCGGGCCTGTTGAGGGTAAGCAGCGCAATAGGGCCGTGGCGGTCCAGAAGAACAGGGGCAGTCATGGGCTTTGTCCTTGGTTGAAAGTCGATAGAGGGACGCTAGCGACGGTGCGCATTGAAGTATATTCACTGGTGAGTATACTTGATCGATGATCAAACCTGCCGAAACAGCCAGAGAGCGGATCCTGACCGCTGCCAACAAGCTCTTCTATGCTGAGGGAATCCGTGCCGTCAGTCTCGACACGATCGCGGAGAAGGCAGGTATCACCAAGAAGACGGTTTATTACCATTTCAAGAGCAAGGACGACCTGATCGAAGCTTATCTGGCGTCACGAGATCAGCCCAACCTCAATCAGTTCCGGAAGTGGTTTGGGGAAGCCGAAGGTGATCTGCCGGACAAGGTGGAGGCAATCTTCCGCCAGATAGCGCTTTCTGCAAGGCACCCGAAATGGAAAGGCTGTGGTTTCCTGCGAACGGCGGCAGAACTTGCCAATATGCCCGGGCATCCGGCGATGAAGGTTGGTGCCGGTCACAAGAAGAAATTCGAGGCATGGATGGCGGAAGAATTCGAGGCTGCAGGTGTCGGCGGAGCGCCGCACCTGGCCCGCCATATCGTGCTACTTTTGGATGGCGCGTTTTCAACCATCCTGGTTCACCGCGATCCTGCTTATGCAGAAGCTGCAGGAGAGGCGGCGCGGGCACTGGTAGCATCGGCGTTGCTCAATCAGGCAGGCTGACGATCAGTTCCGTCCCCATGAAAGCCTGGCTCCGCCAGTCTTGCTGGGACACTGGGCTTTCACTCGATCTCTTGCCTTACTGAGCCTCGGCCTAGAAGAACGCAGGATTGCGGGCGACGATCTGATCGACCTGCTGCAACGTGCCTGACAGATGTTCGCGGACAGCGGTTTCCGTGGCCGTTTCGTCACTTGCCTCGATACCAGCCAGGATGAGGCCGTGATATCGCAGGATGCTGGCGGGTTTACCGGGGTCAGGTAGGTTGAGATTGCGCAACCGGTCGATATGGCCGGAGCGCGACGCTACGAGCTGACACAGGCTGGCAAGCCCGACCGCCTTGAACAGCGACAGGTGAAAGCGTTTGTCGAAGGTGGCAAAGAGGCCGAGGTCGCCCTCGGCATGTGCCGTTTCCTGAAGCTTGAGGATCTGACGGGCAGGGGCGATGGAAGATTTGTCGTCCTGTCTGGCCAGGGTGCGTGTCACCTCCAGCTCCAGCGACAGGCGCAGGAACTGGGTTTCGCGAGCATGGTCGACATCGATCTTGGAGACTTCGGTCTTGGATTGCGGATAGATGGTCAGCAACCCTTCTTCTTCCAGCTTCATCATCGCATCGCGCACAGGGGTCTGGCTGACACCGTAATGGCTGGCAAGATCCGTCCGCGACAGGCTGAGCCCGGGCTTGAGGTCCAGCGAGATGATCCGCGCGCGCAGCGATTCCTGGATCTGCTGGCTGACGGAGATCCGCCGGATCCTTTCACCGCTACCGGCGTCTGCCGCCTTGTTCGGGTCATCCAGCAACCGAGCCAGTTCAACCGTCATCGCTGATCCTCTCATTCAAACGCACGATTCTTCTCGGGAGAAGATAGAACAGACTTGCAAGAAATGCACTAATATATTAATGCATCAGATAGCGGGAGGAGGAGCTCCCCGCGCAATCGAGTGGAGGACACCATGAAATTCACCGCCGCTGCCCTGTCAGCTTCGGTCTCCGTCATCGCAACAATGGCGCAGGCAGAGACCTTCAGCATTCAGACCTCATTCAATGCAGGCGACTTTTCGACCCAGTATCTGACGGAAACCTGGCTTCCGAAAATCAAGGAAATGACCGATGGCCGGGTCGAGATCCAGCTGACGCCGAACGGATCCGTGGTGCCGGCAAGAGAAACGCCTGATGCTGTCGCAGCCGGCGTTTTGGATGGCGACTTCACCTCCGTGAACTACTTTGCAGGCCGTGAGCCTGCCTACGCCATCATGGGCGACCTCATCTCCGGTTACGACACGCCGCAGCAGATGATCGGTTTCTGCAAGGATGGCGGCGGCGAAGCCGTGATGCAGAAAGCAGCCGATGTCGTGACCGGGGGAGAAGTACAGGTCGTTGCCTGCGGGCCTTATTCTCGCGAAGCATTGCCGGCCCGCGTACCGATCCGCACGTTCGAAGATCTGGAAGGCAAGAAGATCCGCTCTCCGGAAGGGCTTGCCGCCGCGGTCTTCCAGGCTGCCGGCGCGTCGCCGGTATCCATTCCTTTCTCCGAAGTCTATGGTGCTCTGGAAAAGGGCATTGTCGATGCAGCAGACGCCTCGGCCTACGTCAATAACGACGCGACAGGTCTGCATGATGTAGCCCCTTACCCGCTTTATCCCGGCATTCACTCCATGCCGTCGATGCAGTTCACCATCAACAAGGCGAAGTGGGATGCTTTGAGCCCGGAAGACCAGAAAGCCCTGCGCGACTGGTGGTACGAAGCCATGTTCGCAATGGCGGCTGAAGTCGACAAGAAGGACCAGGAGCTGGCCGCACGGGATGGGGCTGGCGAGAAGATCGAAGTGATCAACTGGGCCCAGGAAGATCGCGACCAACTGCGCGAGATCGCCCGGAAGGAATGGGAGAACTACGCCCAGAAGTCGGACCTTGCCAAGGAAGCGCTTGACGCGAACCTCTCCTACATGACCGAAATCGGTCTCTTCAAAAACTAGGACCCGGCCAGTGACGCGTGCCCTTGCTTTCCACCTTGCAAGGTGAGGGCACGCAGCTTTCTTGCCAAAGCTCCTGTGCGCGCACAGTCTCGATGACCTGGCCTTGTGCCCGGCCGGCTTCACCTGTCCGCTTCAGGTCTGCATTCAGGGAGAGATGATGAAACGCCTATTCGCGCGTTATGCCGATGTCATGGACAGTGTCAGTGTGTTCATCGGTCATGGCTGTTCCGTGCTGTTTTTCGCCTGTATCGCGGTTTCCGCGCTCGAGGTGGTGATGCGGTACGGGTTCGACAGCCCGACTGTCTGGTCGACGGAACTTGCCATGACGCTCTGTGCTTCGGCCTGGGTGCTTGCCGTTGGTTATGTCACCCAGCGGCACCGCCATATTTCCATCACCATGATCGAAACGCTGGTCAGTCCACGGGTTTGGCGCGTAATGCGCCTGTTGCAGATGGTGATTGCGGCTGGCGCGGTAATTGTCCTGACCATGGCCCTGTGGGATCCGATGCTGAAAGTTCTGAAGCGCACCGAGCACTCGGGATCCGCGCTGAACTCGATCCAGCCGACCTATCTCAAGATCCTGCTTGTTGCTGGTTGCGTTCTCTACATCCTCCAGCTTGCCGCCAACATCATTCGCTGGTGCCAGCGCACCGAAGGGGAGATCGCCGGTGGGGATTGAACTCATTACCCTTCTGATCGTCGTCGCGCTGCTGGCGCTGATGGCGCTGGGCGTTCCGCTCGGCATCACCACACTGACGGTGTCCCTGGCAACGGCGATCCTCTATTTCGGCGAGCGTGCCGGTTTCTTCATCGTTGCTGCCAATGTCGGCGAGGTCCTGCACAAGTACGAGCTGATCGCCGTTCCCTTCTTTGTCTTCATGGCCAACGTCCTCGAGCGATCGGGGATCGCACAGTCACTGTTCGACAGCATGGCGATCCTGGGCGGGCGCTTCCGCGGTTCGGTCGCAGTACAGACCTGTGTCGTCGCGGTGGTGCTGGCGGCAATGTCCGGCATCATGGGCGGCGAGATTGTCATGCTCGGCCTGATCGCGCTGCCGCAGATGCTGCGGCTCGGGTATGACCGCAAGCTGTCCATCGGTATCATCTGCGCTGCCGGCGCCTTGGCAACGCTGATCCCGCCCTCGGTCGTTCTGATCGTCTACGGTCTTGCGGCCCAGGTTTCGATCACCAAGCTCTTCGCCGCCTCCGCCGTGCCGGGGCTGATCCTCGCCAGCCTGTTCATCATCTACATCCTAATCCGTGTGCGCTTCAATCCGGCGCTGGCACCGATCTACGACATTCCCGAAACCGGTTTGCCGCTGTTCCAGCGCGTCAAGTTCCTGAAAGGGGTTGTTCTGCCAGGGCTTCTGATCGGTGCCGTGCTCGGGGTCATTTATTCCGGCATCGCCACCGTCACGGAGGCAGCGGCTGTCGGAGCCGTGGGTGCTCTCGTGGTTGCTGCCGTTCGCAATGAGCTTTCGTGGAAGATGGCACGTGATGCCATGCGCCAGACGGTGCTGACGGTTGGGTCCATCATCTGGCTGGTGCTGGGGGCCGTCTCGCTGATCGGCATCTACAACCGGATCGGCGGCGGCGAATTCCTGCGCGGCCTGCTGACATCCCTTGATATCGCACCGATCCTGGTCATCGTCGTCATGATGCTGATCGTCATGGTGCTCGGCACGTTCCTGGAATGGATCGCGATCATCTTCATCACCGTACCGATCTTTGCACCGGTGGTGGTGGATCTCGGCTTTGATCCGGTCTGGTTCGGGGTGCTCTTTGCCATGAACATCCAGATCTACTACCTGTCACCACCTTTCGGGCCAGCCTGTTTCTTCCTGAAATCCGTGGCGCCAAAAGATATCCAGCTGCAGGAAATCTTCGCCGCCGTGCTGCCGTTCATCGCCCTGCAAGCTGTCGGCCTGTTCCTGGTGCTGTTCTTCCCCGATCTGGCCCTGTGGCTGCCGAATCTGCTGGACTGAGGAGGTTGAGATGAAAATCACCGACAAGGATCTCACCCGCCAGGATGAGGATATCGCACCGGGAGAATTCGCGGACGAAGAACGCCGCGATGACCGGTTCGGCAACTGGCCGGAGGTTGCCGGCCTCGTCTTCACCCTCATCGTCATCTGGCTGACCTTTGCCTTCACCGGATAAAATCATGACGCACAAAGCCCCAAAAGACTTACGATCCGCGCGCTGGTTCGCTCCTGACGATCTGCGCAGCTTCGGTCATCGCTCGCGGATGATGCAGCTCGGCTACTCGGAAGAGGACTTCCGTGACAAGCCGGTCATTGGCGTGCTCAACACCTGGTCGGAGCTGAACACCTGTCATTCCCACTTCAAGGAGCGGGTGCAGGACGTGAAGCGCGGCGTCTTCCAGGCGGGAGGCTTTCCCGTCGAGATGCCGTCGCTCTCGGTCGACGAAAGCTTCACCAAGCCAACCTCTATGCTCTACCGCAACATGCTGGCCATGGAGACGGAGGAGATGATCCGTTCTCACCCGCTGGACGGCGTGGTGCTGATGGGAGGTTGTGACAAGACCACACCCGGTCTTGTCATGGGGGCGATCTCGGCAGGTGTTCCGATGGTCTATCTGCCGGCAGGCCCGATGTTGCGTGGCAACTACGCCGGCAAGATCCTGGGGTCGGGGTCCGATGCCTGGAAATACTGGGACGAGCGCCGGGCCGGCAACATTTCCGACGATGAATGGCTCGGGATCCAGGGTGGTATCGCCCGCTCGGCCGGCACCTGCATGACCATGGGGACGGCTTCGACCATGACGGCCATTGCCGATGCAATGGGGCTGACCCTTCCGGGCGCATCTTCCATTCCGGCGGTTGATGCGGGCCATCAACGCATGGGAGCCGATTGTGGTCGGCGCATCGTTGAGATGGTCTGGGAAGACCTGACACCGGATTGGATCATCACGGATGCCGCCTGCCGGAACGCCGCTGTCGTTGCGATGGCCACCGGCTGTTCCACCAATGCGGTCGTCCACCTTATCGCGATGGCGCGCCGGGCCGGTGTGGAGCTGTCGCTCGACGATCTGGACGCCCTTGGCCGGGTGACACCGCTGATCGCCAATGTGCGACCTTCCGGCAGGGACTACCTGATGGAGGATTTCTTCTATGCGGGCGGCCTGCGCGCGCTGATGAAACAGATCGAGGACCGGCTGGATCTTTCCGCGCTGACCATCACCGGCAAGACGCTCGGTGAAAACCTGGAAGGCGCGGTCGTCTATAACGACGATGTCATCCGACCTCTCTCCAACCCGGTGTACGAGGAAGGTTCGCTCGCCGTTCTGCGCGGGAACCTCTGCCCTGACGGGGCCGTGATCAAACCGGCGGCCTGCGATCCGAAGTTCCATTTCCACGAAGGACCGGCCCTGGTCTTCGACAGCTACCCGGAAATGAAGGCGGCCATCGATGACGAGACCCTGGAGGTCACGCCGGACCACGTCCTGGTGCTCCGCAATGCCGGGCCTCAGGGCGGGCCGGGTTTTCCCGAATGGGGCATGCTGCCGATCCCCAAGGCGCTGATCAAGCAGGGCCATCGCGACATGCTGCGGATCTCCGATGCGCGCATGTCCGGCACCTCCTATGGTGCCTGCGTGCTGCATGTCGCGCCGGAAAGCTATGTCGGCGGACCGCTGGCGCTGCTGAAGACCGGTGACATCGTCCGGCTGGATCTCGCCAACCGCCGCCTCGACATGCTGGTGGGGGAGGTGGAACTGGAGGCCCGCAGGGCCGCCTGGCAGGCCCCCGTGCCACGGTTTGAGCGCGGCTACGGTTATCTCTTCCAGCGACACGTCACCCAGGCCGACAAGGGCTGCGACTTCGACTTCCTGCAATCCGACTTCGGCCGCACCGCCGGCGAACCCGATATCTACTGAGGACATCATGAGCGACTACACACTTTCCGACGACACCCGCGCGAAACTGAAAAAGGTCTCGACGGCTTCCGTCGCGACGGCGCTCTACAAGCGCGGCCTGCGCAACCAGTTCATTCAGGGTGTGGTGCCGGTAGCTCCGAAAGACGAAAACATGGTCGGTCAGGCTTTCACGCTGCGCTATATTCCGGCTCGGGAAGACCGCAATCCGATCACGGTTTTTCGCAATCCGGACCATCCGCAGCGGGTTGCGATGGAAACCTGCCCGCCGGGCCACGTTCTGGTGATGGATGCGCGCAAGGATGCGCGCGCGGCAACGGCCGGTTCCATCCTGATCACCCGGCTGGCCCTGCGCGGCGCTGCCGGTGTTGTCTCCGACGGTGGTTTCCGGGACGCGGAAGGTATCGGCGCACTCGACATGCCTGCCTATTACGCCAAGCCGTCAGCTCCGACCAACCTGACCCTGCATGAGGCGCTGGACATCAACGTGCCGATTTCCTGCGGCGATGCTCCGGTCTTCCCCGGTGACGTTCTGGTCGGCGACAAGGATGGCGTCATGGTGATCCCCGCACATCTGGCCGACGAACTTGCGGACGAATGCACCGGCATGGAGAGCTTTGAGGATTTCGTGCTGGAAGAAGTGAAAGCCGGTACGCCGATTATTGGCCTCTATCCGCCGACGAAGGAAGAGAACGTGCAGAAGTATGAAGCCTGGCGGCAGAAAACCGGGCGGTAGGGGGCTCGCGAGCCGCAGTGAAGCCGTCGTGGGTCGAATGGGCCGATGCGTTGTTTGGCGCGTTCGTTACCCAGACCCACGCTACACTCACATCCTCATCCTGAGGAAGCGCGAAGCGCTGTCTCGAAGGATGGGCTGCTTGCTCAGAGTGTGTCGCCCATCCTTCGAGACGCCGCGTGGCGGCTCCTCAGGATGAGGGCGTGGTGTAGGATAGGTCTTGACTGACTGTCACTCCTGTCGCTGCATCAGCCCCGCGTTCTTTGCGGGCAAGCCTACCTTGCCGGCATGCCCTTCGCGCGGAAATGGCGTTTCTGGGCGGCGATGCGGAACTGGGCGTTGGCGGCGCCATAGCCCTTGTATCCGCCGCGGCGTTCGACAATCTCGAAGAAGAAGCCTTCGCCGTAGGTCGGGCTGTACAGCTGGAAATATTCGCCGTTCTCGTCCCGGTCATAGAGAATGCCCGAGTTTTTCAGGTCGTTGAGGAAGTCTTCCTCCAGCCCGAAACGGGCATCCAGATCGTCGTAGTAGTTGGGAGATATCACCAGCGGCATGAAGCCGTTGGCTTGCAGCGCCTTCACCGTCTTGAAGATGTCGGCGGTTTCGAACGCGATATGCTGCACACCCGATCCGAAACCTTCCGAGATGAAATGTCCGGCAAGGGTCCTTCGGTTCTCCGCCCCGTTTAGCGTGATCCGCAGGCTGCCGTCGTCGTTTTCGATGGCCTGGCTGCGGACGAGGCCCGCCGGGTCGATGACATCCACCATGGCAGTCTTCTCCGTGTCGAAGATCGACCGGTAAAACAGAAGCCAGGTGAGCATCTCGTCATAGTTCATTGTCTCGGCGAGGTGGTCGATGCGGATCAGGCCGGCATCGCCTGTCGCCCCACCCTGGCCAACCGGTTCGAACTCGATTTCCCACACCCGTGACAGATCCTTGCTGTCGTCGACGAAATGAATGACGCTGCCGCCGAGGGCGCGGATCGCAGGGATCTTCAATTCGCCCGGCCCGACCGGTTGTTCGAAGGTTTTGGCCCCCAGGGTCTCGGCACGGGCAACGGTTGCCGAAGCGTCTGCAACCTTAAGGCCGATGTCACAGACATTGGTGCCATGCGAGATGTAGGACGCATGGGCGAAGCCGCGCGGGTCGGTGTTGATGACGATGTTGATGCCGCCTTGCCTCCAGAGTTCGACCTCCTTGGAGACATGCTTGCCGGCCTTGTGGAAGCCGAGCGTCGTCAACATGGCCGACAGGTCGGTTGCTTCCTTGCGGTCGGCGGCAAATTCAACGAACTCGATACCTGCAACCGGTACCCTGTCGGGCATTTCGGGAACGGGGATCCGGATGCCGGGTTCGGTTCGCCGGACCTGGTCCATCAGGTAGAGCAGGGAGCGGTAGCCATCGACGGCGATGGATTTCGGCGAACCGCCACGGAACTGGTCGTTAAAGATCTCCAGCGACAGCACGCCGTCATAACCTGTTGCCGCAACGGCCCGCATGAAGCCGGTCACGTCCAGATCCCCTTCGCCAGGCATGTTGCGGAAATGGCGGCTCCAGTAGAGCAGGTCCATGTTGAAGTTCGGCGCGTCGGCCAGCTGGACGAAGAAGATCTTGTCGCCGGGAATGGCCCGGATCGAATCTGGGTCTATCTTGCGCGACAGGGTGTGGAAGGAATCCAGGATCAGGCCCACGTTGGGGTGGTCGGCTCTGCGCACGATTTCCCAGGCATCGCGGTGATCGTTGACGAAACGGCCCCAGGCGAGGGCCTCATAGCCGATGCGGATACCGCTCTTGGCGGCAAGGTCACCCAGCTCTGCAAGATCATCGGCGGCACGATCAATGCCACCAAGCGCTATGGGAGATACGTTGGAGCAGATCAACACAAGATCCGCACCCATTTCCTGCATCAGGTCGAATTTGCGTTCGGCGCGGGCGAAGGTTCGGCTGCGCTGTGGCTCGGGCATGCCTTCAAAGTCGCGGAAAGGCTGAAACAGTGAGATCTCCAGCCCATGGTCGCGGACCATCTGGCCGACGTCCTTCGGACTCCGATCAAACGCCAGGAAGTCGTTTTCGAAGATCTCGACGCCATCGAAGCCGGCAGCCGCGATTGCACTGAGCTTTTCGGCTAGGTCACCTGCGATGGAGACGGTGGCGATGGCGGTTTTCATGGGGACCTTCCGTGGGTTCAGTAGCCCATCATGCGGGGCAGCCAGATGACCGTTTCCGGTACAAATGTGAGGAGGAGCAGCACCAGCACTTCAACGAAGAAGAACGGCAGGATGGCCATGGTCAGCCGGGCCATGCCGACCTGGGCGATGCCTTCGGCGACGAACAGACAAAGGCCGAGTGGCGGGGTGATCAGGCCGATCATCAGGTTGAAGATGACAAGGATGCCGAAGTGGACCGGGTCCACGCCCATGCCGACTGCAATCGGATGCAAGATGGGCACCAGCACCAGCATGGCGGCGATGCCTTCCAGAAACAGTCCGACGAATAGGAACAGGAGAATGGTGGCAATCAGGAACGTGGTCTTGCTGTCCACATTCAACAGCACCCAGTCGGTCAGCATGTTCGGAACGCGGTTGTAGGTCAGCAGCCAGTTGGCGGCGGAGACCGCGGCAATGATGATCAGGATGACGGCGCTGTCGCGCATGGCTTCGGAGAAAAGTCGTGGCAGGGAAGCCAGCTTGATGTTTCGGTAGACGAAGATGCCGAGGAAAAGCGCATAGGCGACAGCGAAACTTGCCGCCTCTGTCGGTGTGACGACGCCGAGCAGGATGGAGCCGACCACGAACACCGGCATCAGCAACGGCAGTATCCCGCCGAGAATGGCCTTGCTGGCCGGTTCCGCGGTCAGCCCTACTGCCTGATCGCCATGATCGACCTTCACGGTCAGCATTACGAAGACGGAGAGGAAAATCGCCAGCAGAATGCCGGGAATGATGCCGGCAAGGAACAGAGCCGGCACCGAAACGCCGGAGACGATCAGCGCGTAGATGATCACCGGAATGGAGGGCGGAATGATGGGCCCGATCACGGAGGAGGCCGCCGTCAATGCAGCAGCGAAGGGGCGGGAGTAGCCGTGTTTTTCCATCTCCGGAATGAAGACCCGGCCGATGGCGGATGTGTCGGCAACCGCAGACCCGGAAAGACCGGCGAAGATCACCGATGCCCAGATGTTGACGAGCGCCAGTCCGGCGCGCAGCCGGCCGACCAGCACATTGGCGAAGGCAATGATGCGGCCGGTGATGCCGCTTTCGTTCATGACTTCGCCCGCCAGCACGAACAGCGGAATGGCAAGCAGGGGGAAGGAGTTCATGCCTTTGAACATTTCCGTTGCGACCACGCGCAGGGAATAGGGCGCTTCGCCATAACCCATGAACACCAGCAAGGCTGCAATGATGGCAAGAGCGATTGGAACGCCGGTGGCGAGCCCGATGAGAAGGATTGCGTAGATCATGCCTGCACCGCCTTGATGGCCGAGATGCGTTCAAAGAACTTGAGAGCGGCGGCCACGGCCAGCAATGCGCCGCCGATGGCGATCGCATACTGCCAGGTGCCGACCTTGGCGACCCAGACCAGCGAGTCGATGCCTGTGGTTTCCGCAAGCCAGTTGCCGGCTGATTTCAGGCCCGAAGCGTCAAGGTTGCCTCGGCGAACGGCGAAGGCATGCCCGGAGAAGGCGAGGGCAACACCGGTTGCGAAACTGACCAGGTCGACGGCCGCGAAGAGTTTTTCACGAACGGAGACAGAGAGAAAATCGGTCAGCACCGTGAAGCGGATATGCCTGTCCTGCAGATAGGCAAGCGCGAGACCGAACATGACACCGTAGATGGTCAGATAGATCGGCAGTTCCTCGCCCCAGGATACCGACTGACCGACCGTGTAGCGGCGGAGCGAATTGACGAAGATGATGGCGAAGACGAGGGCCATCGACAGGCCGGCTCCGAGCGCAAAGAGGCGCCGGGCAAATTCATTGACCGTTTTCATGTTCCAGGTCCTGCTTGTTCAGCTTTTGGCTATTCAACTGACTTTGATTGAACAGCCAAAAGCTGATCTTTTCCAACATTCCAGAACCCCGGGCGGCAAACCGCCCGGGGTCTTGGCCGGATTACTGGCTCGCAGCAGCAACGGATTCCTGCAGGCGGTCGATCCAGACCGCATCTTCACCCAGTTCGCCGCGCAGATATTCAACAACCGCCGGCTGTGCCTTTTCGGCAAAGGCTGCGATTTCCTCAGCGGTCGGAGAATAGACCTGCATGCCTTCTGCCTGAACCTTGTTGACGCCTTCAGCCGTGCTCCACTGCTGGATGGAACGGCCCATGTTGCCGGCAATGCGCGCCGCACGGGCAACCACGGCCTGCTGAGCCGGAGTGAGCGACTGGTAGAACTCGTCGGAGATCAGGATGAAGTCGGCTGCATAGACGTGGCCGTCGAGGGTCATGTATTTCTGCAGCTTGTGCAGGCCGTTGTTGTAGATCACGCCGACCGGGTTTTCCTGGCCGTCAACGACACCGGTGGAAAGCGCGTTGGGCAGTTCGGTCCAGGCGATCGGGGTCGGCTCACCGCCGAGGCCTTTCACCATTTCCACGTAAAGCGGAATCGGCTGTACACGGAACTTCAGGCCTTCCATGTCCGCAGGCGTCCGGATCTCGCGAGTGCCGTTGGTGAAGTTCCTGAAGCCGGTTTCGCCATAAGCCAGCGTGCGCAGGCCGGTCTGTGCAAGGCAGTGTTCGGCAAGTGCATCACCGAAGTCACCATCCAGCACGTCCCAGGCAATGGTTGCCGAAGAGAAGGTGTAGGGAATGTCCAGAACGGACGCGGCCGGGCAAGCCTTGGACATGGCGCCGGACACCAGGACGACCTGGGTCAGGTTGTCCTGGGCCTGGGCGACCAGCTCGTCTTCGTTGCCCAGCGCACCGGCCGGGAACAGTTCCACCGTCAGATCGGTTTCGCCTTCAACGATGTTCTTGAAGATATGAGCGGCAGCACCTTTCTTGGAGGCGGTCCATTCGTCCGGGTCGACATGGGCCAGACGGATAGTCTGAGCCTGGGCCGCGGCGGCGAGGCCGACTGTGAGAAGGGCAGTAGCTGCCAGGGATGAGAATTTGAAACGCATGACTTCCTCCCGTTTGCGTAACATTTTCAAAATGACCATTTCCGCTTTCGTAATGATGCGAAACCGGAAGGGGTTAAGCGTCCGCGGTCTCCCGCGGCATTTCGTCAAAGGCGTCGAACGTCGCCTTCATTCGGACCGGATCGGCACGCCGACCGGTAAAGAGTTCAAAGGCCCGTACAGCCTGGAACACCGCCATGCCTGACCCGGGGAGCACCCGGCAGCCGAGCCTTCTCGCGCCAGCCAGGAGTTCCGTTTCGAGCGGGAAATAGACGATGTCCGCAACCCACATGTCGGGCTTGAGCAGCGCGAGCGGGAACGGTGTTCCTGGTGTCTTGGCCATGCCGACCGGGCTTGCGTTGACGATGCCGGACAGGTTGGCGCAGCTTGCAGCATCAACGGTCGTGACCGGTTCCACGGTCAGTCCCTGACGATTTGAGCGGACCTGCCGGGCAAGTTGCTCCACGCGCACGGTGTCGACGTCGAAGATCTTCAGGTGCTGGACACCGCAATCCGCCAGCGCGTGGGCAACTGCAACGCCGGCTCCACCAGCGCCGATGAGAAGCACCGTCTTCAGGGACACGCCGATCATGTTCTGGCGAAAACTCTCGGCAAATCCCCACAGGTCGGTGTTGTGGCCAATGCGCTTTCCATCCCGGAACACGATGGTGTTGACCGAGCCGACAGCCGCCGCGTTGGGCGATAGCTGGTCCAGCAGCGGGATCACTTCCATCTTGAACGGGTAGGTCACGTTGAGACCGTTGAAACCAGTCACTTCGGCCGCGTGCACAATAGCTTTCAGGTTCTGTTCGTTCTCGGGAAGCGTATCGACATCGATAATGCGATAGACGCCGCGCAGACTCTGTGCTGCTGCCTCGGCCATGTGCATTTCCGGCGTCCTGGAACGGGCAATACCCCTTCCGATCAGGCCGGCCAGTACGATGTTGCTTGCTGCTTCCACCCAGGTTCCTCCCAGAAACCTCATTTGGCAGCCCCGTTTTCGGGGTCTGTGTGCCTGGAGACCGCATCTCCCGAGTTTCAAAATGTACTAACCAGTTAATTCAGTCAAGCGAAATGTACTGCCCGGTTAATTTGGGCTGGTAACCCGTTCCGGGCTGGTTTAGAAAAAGGCATGTCGATCAATGAGTCTGAGCTGCCGGAAAAAAATTCCTCGCGGGGTCGCTGGAAGCAGGACCCGGAGGGAGTGCGTGCGAATATCCTGGCCGTCGCCCTGGAGGAGTTCTCCGCGAACGGTCTTTCCGGTGCGCGTATGGATGAAATCGCGGCCAAGACGCGCTCGTCCAAGCGCATGATCTATTACTATTTCGGCGACAAGGAGAGCCTCTACCTCAAGGCTCTGGAAGCGGCCTACAAGAAGGTGCGCAAAGGCGAAGAACAGCTGGAGCTGAACCATTTGCCGCCAAGGGATGCATTGTCGAGGCTTGTGGCTTTCACTTTCGATCATCATCGCGAAAGCCCGGCGTTCATCCGTCTGGTCATGATCGAAAACATTCATCATGGCCGCTATCTCGAGCAGTCGGACGAGATCAAAAGCCTGAACGAAGCGGCGATTTCCCAAATTGCCGGCATTTATGCAAAAGGGGTGGCCGAAGGCGTCTTCCGCGATGGCCTGACGCCTTTGAGGATCCATTGGCTGATCTCGGCCATGAGCTTTTTCAACGTCTCCAATGCAACGACCTTCTCCATGCTGTTTGGTCCGGAATTGCAGTCGGCATCCGGTCAGGTTTCCCTCAAGGGCGATGTCTGCGAAACGGTAATGCGTTTCGTCGCTGCCTGATGTTCGAGCGCCAGCAAGGCTCTTCTTCTGTACCCACCTTCTAGTTTCCTCCCCTGATCCGGAGGCTGCTCAGCCTGTGGCGGCAATTGACAGCGCTAAAGAAACTATATAACTAGAAATATAGTTATATTAAACGAGGCGCAGATGGATCTGGAAATTGCAGCGCAAGGGTTTGCGGCACTGGGCTCGGAAGCCCGGTTGCAGGTGGTGTTGACCCTGGTGAAAGCCGGGCAGGGTGGTTTGACGGTCGGCGATATTCAGACCCGCACGGGCATGCCTGCGTCAACGCTTGCGCATCATCTGAAGTTTCTCGCCTCGGCAGGCCTGGTGTCCCAGGAAAAGGACGGCCGCTCGGTCATCAACCGGGCAGCCTATGGCCATCTGGAAAACCTTGCCGGTTACATCCTGAAAGAGTGCTGCGTGGACGAAAAGGGTTGTGAGTGCCCAACCCCGCAAAAGGAGACCGTCGATGTCTGATGCGATGAACAACCTTCAGCCAAGCGGCAGCGGCGCAAGCTGTTGCGCTCCGAAGACCGCCTGCTGCAGCACGCCTGCTTCGAAATGGTCCCTGAAGTCTCTCGCCATTTCGAAATACCTTCTGTCGACCTGGACGATTGTCGTCGGCGGTCCGTTGCTGGTGCTGTTGCTGGACCAGCCGCACTTCGTCGCTTTCGTAACCTTCGCGCTCTCCGCCTTCGCGGGAACATTGCCGTATATTGCTTTTGCCGTCGTTTTGATCGCCTGGCTCAAGGCGGCCGGCGCAGAGGCGTTTGTCGGACGTGCGTTCGAGGGACGCGAGACACAGGCAATCTTTCTCGCAGCCCTGTTTGGTGGTCTTGCACCGTTCTGTTCCTGTGAAGTCATCCCGTTCATTGCCGGTCTTCTGGCGGTTGGTGCGCCGTTGTCAGCCATCATGGCGTTCTGGCTGTCCTCTCCCTTGATTGACCCGCCGACATTGCTGATCACTGCCGGTGCACTGGGATGGCCCTTTGCCGTCGGCAAGGCGGTCTTTGCGGTGGCGCTGGGTCTTTTCGGCGGTTTTTCCGTCGCACTTGCGCTGCGTAGCGGCTTTCTGGCCAATCCGGTGAAAATCGGGGCGGCGACCGGTGGCTGCGGCTGTGGCGCTTCTGCGAAGACAGGGCGTCCGGTCTGGCAAATCTGGAAAGAGACTGAGCGCACCGATAAGTTCCGGATCGAACTGAAAGCCAATGCACTGTTTCTGATCAAGTGGCTGGCACTGGCGTATGTGCTGGAAGCAGCTCTCGTCACCTATGTCCCCGCAGACCTGATTGCGCAGGCTGTTGGCGGTGACGGGCTGGGGGCAATTCTTCTGTCCGCATTGATCGGCATGCCTGCCTATCTCAACAGCTACGTGGCACCGCCACTTCTGGCTGGTCTGATGGACCAGGGCATGAGCGCCGGTGCCGCGATGGCGTTCATGATTGCGGGCGCTGTCAGCTCGATCCCGGCAATGGCTGCCGTCTGGTCACTGGTCAGGCCGCAGGTCTTTGCCGCTTACATCGGTCTGGGATTTGCGGGTGCGGTGCTGTCCGGTCTTGTTTTCCAGCTGATCTTTTGAGGGAGTGACAATGCGTACGAACGTTTCTGTCACGGTCAGAGCGGATGAGGCTCGCCACAAACTGCTGGTGCCGGTCGGCTTGCCGACGCCACACCAGATGCCGGTCGGTTTCGAGATCAGGGGCGGAAAGCTGGGCCTGGCCGGAGAAATCACCACCGGCCAGATGGTGGCCGTGGTGTCGGTGGAACCCGGGGCGGACGTTGTGGTGAATTACGAATACCGCGACGAAGGGCCGGGCTATCCTGATGCGGTGTTTGCGCCGCTGCGAAACCGATTTACCCGGGCAGCTCAAGATCTCGTCTATGATGCGATCAACATTGCCGACAGTCAGCCCGACGGTCACGCCGCCATTCAGGCGCTCGTCAACGCGGCGGCCGAAAAGTTCCGGTATGCCCATCCTCAGGTTCGTTTCAACGAGGGGTGCGAAGAAGTGCCCTATCTGTCGTGCGGGCTGACCGAAGGGTCCTGCGTCGACATCAACACCTACCTGATCGCCAGACTGCGTGCCGCCGGCTTCGAAGCCGGTTACGTGACCGGATACTTTTTCCCGCAAGAAAAGAACGGCAGCTGCGACGACATGCACTGCTGGGTGGTGACACGGCATCAGGGTGTGGTGCTGGAGTGGGACATTGCCCATCACCTGAAGATGGGCACACGGGAGATCTGTTGCGGGCTCAACCCAAAGCCGGGTGACCGGGTTGCGCTGGCCCATTCGATGGGGCTGACATTTCCCGAACTGGGGATCTTCTGCGAAAAACTGATTGCAGAGCCCGTCTGGCTTTCGCCGGACGGGCTGGAAAAGGCGGAGATCACGATCCGACGGGATATCGTCTGACGTCGCCAGGGCAGGAGGTCTCTCACCCCTTCTTGCGGCTGAAGACCATCTTCTGGTTGGCGAGGCGTTCCGGCGGGCCGATCCAGGCCCAGGCCAGAAGTGCCGGCTCCAGTTTGGACACGGTGATCCGGTGCATATGCTCCGGCGGGTTGAAGATCATCGAACCGGGGGCATAGACCCCCTGGTGATTTTCCGAAACCGCTCCTGAAACGCAGATGTAGCTTTCCGATATGCCGCTGTGCGCGTGGGCCGGATATGTACAGCCCGGTGCGAACAGGACCAGGCCCAGAATGACGTCCGTCGTCAGAACCGGTCCGTTCGGTCCGCAGATTTCCGCGTAGGCATACGTCTTGTCGAGGCCGCGCGGCACTTTCTCGTAGCCATACTGCCAGATGAGATGGTCCCGGACACTTTCGATGGCACGCACCAGCGGAGCGGTCCGCTCCTGCTTGCCCTCGTCAAGGGCACGCCGGAGATGTGCCGTCACGGGTTTGTGGGCCGGGGCATCGAAGCGCATTTCCGGATCGGATTTCAGCACCCGCCCAATTGCCTCGCGCACCGCGCGCTGATGTGCCCGGATCTTGTCGCTGCCACCGGACGAGAGGAACCGGTAGGCCTCGTAGAATTCCCGCAAAAGATAGCCCCAATCCGGGAACTCGGCGAGGCGGCGGCTGGCCAGAGGCTGTTCTTCCGACATGTTATTTTCCAGCACGGCTTGTCCTCCCGCACCCTGATCACGATCGGCCTGAGCCTATCGGAACGGAGCGTAGCGGCTTCTCTCTTTACGGCAACCGAAAATACATAACCGGCATGCGCGGTTTGCGTCAGAACGTCTCTTGCGCTCGCCGGACAGGCAGATAATCTGGCCCTCCATTCCGCAGGACAGAATTCATGACAGTTGTGATTGTTGGAGCCGGTATTTCCGGACTTTCCACCGCTTGGGCCCTGACAAAACGAGGTGTGCCCGTCACGCTTCTGGAGCAGGGGCCAATCCCCAACCCGCTTTCGGCATCCGGTGACCAGCACCGTATCATCCGCCGGGCCTATGGCGGCCAGGGCGGTTATCAGCGCCGCATCGGCGATGCTTACGCGGCATGGGACGAAATGTGGGACGACCTGGGTGAGAAGCACCTCGCCGAAACGGGATTCATGCTGTTGTCTCAGGAACCGGGCGATGGCGGCGAGGTCTATCGGGACGGTCTGGTCGAGGGCGGTTATCCGTTCGAGGACCTGACACCGGAAGAAACGGCGAAACGGTTTCCCTTCGTTGATCCGGCGACGATCCGTTATGGCGCTGTCAGCGACGAGGGCGGCGTTCTGCTGTGCCAGAAAATTGCAGCCGGGGTGCGCGACTGGCTGATCGCCAAGGGAGCTGATGTGCGCGAGAACGCTCAGGTGACTGCCGTCGACACATCCGCAGGCACGGTGACGCTTGCAGATGGCAGCACGGTTTCCGGAGAGCATGTGATCGTGACGGCCGGTGCCTGGACGCTGGGGCTCTTCCCGAAGCTGGACGTTAGTCTGACAACTTACCGCACCGCGGTCGTCTATCTGACACCGCCTGAAGATCTGCGCGAGGCCTGGGAACGATCGCCGGCGATTCTCGATCCGGGCGGGCCGATCGACGGTTACATCCTGCCTCCGGTCGCCGGAACCGGTCTCAAGTTCGGGGCGGGTATTCACAAGTACAAGGCTCCACCGAACAAGGATCGGACGCCAGTTGCAGGCGAAGGCGAGACCCTGCGCGACTATTTCTCTCCGCCGTTCGGCCGGATCAAGGAATACCGCGTCGATGACGTCGTCACCTGTGCCTACACCTTCACCTCCGATGAGCATTTCTTCGCAATGAGCGAAGGCAAGACCACTGTCGTCTCGGCCTGTTCCGGACATGGCTACAAGTTCGGTGCCGTCGTGGGGCAGAAACTTGCGGAAGGCTTTACCGGCAACGACATGGACGCTGCGCGCGTTTGGCTGGAAGCACGCGATTAAGTCATTCGGCGTAAAAAAGAAGGCTCCGGCTTGCGAGATTGCCGGAGCCTTTTCTGTTTCGGCTAGTGCCGGGAAGATACCATCCGCATCATGATGCCATCCTTCAGGGCGATATGATGGTAGAGCGCTCCCAGCACATGCAGTGCGATCAGCACGATGAAGAACGGCTTGCTCAATTCGTGGATTTCTTCCGCAGTGTGGATGCCGCCGTACCAGGCCAAAAGTCCGGTGATCGGTGCCAGCAACATGAGCAGATAGAGCAGACCGTGGACTCCCCTGGCGGCCAGTTCCTGGGCTCTTGAAGTGGGGAGCGGTGCCGGGACGCCGAATTTTGCCCGCACCAGAAGACGGATGACAGTCAAGGCCAGAACGGCAATGCCAACCCAGATGTGGGCATTGCCCAGAAAGGCGGTTGCCGCATCCGGCACGCCACCGTCGCGCAGCGCGTGTTTGAGATCGCCCATGCTTTCGCCGAAGATCAGCTGAAACAGGATCAGGGCGGCGATCACCCAGTGCAGAATGATATGGATCGGGCTGTAGGAAGCTGGCTGTGTCCTGGACATGGCGCGCTTTGGCTCCTCGCAAAGAAAAGAAATGCCAAATATTAGTGCCACGACCGGGCAGGCAGAGGTATCGGGGTTTTGTACTATTTGGTAACAGGCCCAGACGGTTTTGCGACAATTGGAACAAACGGACCTGTGCCCAGCGGGCAGGCAGCTTTTTGAAGGACAGGAGGCATCATGCCAGCTGAGATCAGAACACTGACGGGCGAGGAGTTGACAGCTGCGCTGAACGATCTTGCGCGCCTGAGGATATCCGTCTTCCGCAGCTGGCCATATCTCTATGAGGGGTCTCTGGAGTACGAGGCCGGATACCTGCAACGCTATGCCCGGACGGAGGGGGCGGTGATTGTCGGTGCATATGACGGCAGCCGGCTGGTTGGCGCGGCGACAGGTGAGCCGCTCGGTGCCGAACTGAAGGCTTTCAAGACCCCTTTCCTCAAGCAGGGACTGGATCCGGAAAACGTCTTCTACATGGCCGAATCCGTTCTGGATCCTGCCTACCGTGGCCAGGGCATCGGCCATCGCTTTTTTGACGAGCGCGAAGCGCACGCCAGGCGGCTCGGTTTCGGTGAAGCAGCCTTCTGTGCGGTGATCCGTCCGGACACGCACCCGCTGAAGCCGGTAGACTACGCCCCGCTCGATCCGTTCTGGCGCAAGCGCGGTTACGAAAAGCTGGCGGGTGTCGTCGTGACGTTTCCCTGGTGCGATGTCGGCGAGAACGAAGAAACCGACAAGCCGATGCAGGTTTGGCACCGGAACCTTTGAGGGAACCCGGCAGCCCGCCGACCGGTGAAGGAAGCTTTGGACAAAAGAAAACCGGGGCCTGGAAACCAGGCCCCGGTTTTTTGTTTCCGACGCGTGGTTACTTCAGCGTCCAGCGGATGGTGACATTCGCGCTGATGGTTTCCTCGCCCGCCTCGATCGGCGCATCGGCGGACTTGGCCATCATCATGCCCTCGGCCCGCATCATGTAGGGACGGGGCATTTCGGTGCCGGTTTCCGTGATGTCGGCAATGGTGCCGAGATCGACACCGGCCGCGGCTGCAAAGATGCCTGCCTTGTGCCGAGCGTCCTCGACGGCCTTCTTGCGGGCTTCATCCAGTATCTCGTCGGCATTGCTGACTTCAAAGCGGATGGAATCGACCGAGTTTGCACCGCTTTCGACGACAAGCGTCAACAGCCCGCCAAGCTTGGCCAGATCGCGGATCTTGACCTCAACGCCGTTTCGAACCTCATAACCGGCAATATCCGGCTGGCTGCTGGAGTTCTTGGAGTGATCGTAGCGCGGGTAGATGCCGAACCCCTTGGTCTGGATGTCCTTGGCTTCGATGCCGTTTGCTTTCACCGCTTCAATGACCTTGGCGATTGCAGCGCTGTTTTCGGCCAGAACGTCGGCAGTGGATTTGCCGGTGGTGACGACGCTTGCGGAAATGACGGCCATGTCGGGGGCAACGGAAACAGCACCGCGGCCCTGCATGGTGATCGTGCCGGCCGGTGCCGGGGAATCCTGCGCGACAGCCGGTGCGGCACTCACGAGCGCGGCACTGAGGCCAGCGGCCAGAACAGCCTTGCGCAGCAGGGAGACGGAGGGGAAAAGAGGGGCATTCATATGAACTTATCCTTGATGGAAACAGTTTGTTCGATGGCCGGACACTCGCTTGTGATTGCGGCGGCGTAATGACGGTTGTGTTCATCTGCCGTTCATCGGCAAAACCCGGCAGATGTCCTCGAAAGTTGTTTGAAAATCTTTCCCGGAGGCCTAACCCGTGGTGCCGGTCTTGCCCGACAGGCCGCCGACCTCGCCGGTCTGCGACAACAGAATCGCAATCGGCCTGGAACCTTCGAAACGGGCGCAGACGATCACGATCATCACCGTCAGCGGGACGCACAGAACCATGCCGACAACACCCCAGATCGCCCCCCAGAAGGCCAGCGACAACATGATGACGAGGCCTGACAGATTGAGGTTGGATCCCATCAGGCGCGGTTCGACCAGATTGCCGATGGTGAACTGGATGAGGCCGAGGCCCGTCGCAATTGCGATGAAGGGACCGAGCGTGTCGTAATAGACCACCGCCAGGAGGCTGGGAAAGATCACGCCGATCAGCGAACCGATGGTTGGAATGTAGTTGAGCAGAAAGGCGATGAAGCCGAACAAGGCCGCGTAAGGCAGGCCGATGGCGATCAGAACAAGGCTGGTCAAAACGCCCGTGGCAACCGAGACGGCGGTCTTGATCGAGAAATAATGCATGATCGAGCGGTTGATCTCGGCCCGCATGGCAAACGCGGCTTCCGCCCGCTCGGGCGAAGGAAACAGGCGTTCGAACTTGCGGTCGAATGTCGACTGCTCGAGCACCAGGAACAGGACATAGATGAACACAAGACTGGCCGACCCGGCCAGCGTCGTCACAAGGCTCGCCCCCGCGGTCACCATGCGCGGCACGATGGAATCGGGCAGAAGGTCCTTCAACTCGATCGGGTCATTAAGGTGCAGTTGGGTGGATGCCTGGTTGAAGAGTTCTTCCAGCCGCCGCTGATAGGTTGGTGCGTCCAGTGCAAGCTGGGTGAGATTGACGGTCACGATGTCGAGCACCACGGTGCTGGCAAAGAAGATCGTCAGCAACGCCAGTGAAAACGACACCAAGCGGGGCAGGCGCCAACGGCCAAGCGGAATATGCGCAAAGACATGTGCCAGCGAGTTGATCATGTACCAGACGATCAGCGCGATCACGAAAGGCAGGATGAGGGACCGCCCGACCACCAGCAGCCAGCCGATCATGCATATAAGCAGGACACTCAGCGTGGCAGTGAGAAGCGGTGATCGCATGGTGGCTCCGGCGGGCGAGTTTGGCAGGTCTGTTCCCCGGGCGACTCGTCAAAGGCCCGGCTGCCTCATTTAGACCCGATGGCGCAGGCGAACGGAACCGCTTTTTCCATCAAGGCGATCCAGACCTCTTGAGAAACGCTTCCACCGCGCCAGTTTCCCAACCTTTTTCACCCTGCCGTTGCAAAGCACTTGCCCCGGAGATTGGCCATGGTATAGGGAACCAGACGCAGGGTCTTGCAAAGGCTTCGCCCTGCCGTGGGCCTGTAGCTCAATTGGTTAGAGCCGTCCGCTCATAACGGATTGGTTGGGGGTTCGAGTCCCTCCGGGCCCACCATTCCACTTTTGGGGTGTTGATTTTCCTGCATTTTTTCCTCTTTTTGTCCCACTGGATTTGACGGTGGAAAAAAGTGGGACATTTTTTTGTTCCGTTGATATTTCCAGGCGATCGAACGCTGACTTCGCCAGCCGTTTCTGTTCCGCCTTTTTGGTATAGATCCGGGCAGTTTTGGAATCGCTCCATCCGAAGACGGCCATGAGCTGGTATTCGCTAGCGCCGGCTTCCGCCAGCACCGTTGCTGCGGATTTTCTCAGGCCATGCGACGAGCACTGTTTCAGACCGGCCGCATCGCACCAGTCCCGCATCTTGTTGCCAAAGCCGTTCGAGCTGAACGGTTTGCCGTACTCTGTCGTCAGAAAGGTATCGTGGCTTTCTGGGACGTCGCGGAGCGCTTCCATGAGGGCTCTTGTGATTGGCAAGACAAGCAATTCATTCTTGCTTCCTTTCTGCGGTACCAGCTTGATTGTGTCGCCATCAAGGTTGTCCGGACCTAGCTGAACCAAATCTGACCTGCGAATTCCCAGGTTATAGAGTAGCTCGAACGCCAAACGGGCTGTGGTGCCGATAGGGTAATGTTCCCGGAACGTCGCTATTTCGCTTGCGGACCAGGTATGAAATCCGTCTGAGCGGTTGATCTTCGAAATGCCTTCAGCTGGATTTCGTGGCAACGGAAACCGCGCCATGAGATCAACGTCATTCATCGCCCAATTAAAGAGGGCTTTCAGATATTTTATGAGTTTGTCCGCTGCCGCGGGTGTTTCACGGCGTTTCATTTGGCTGGCTTCCACATCGGATTTTCTTAGCTTCTGGAACGGCAGGTGGCCGACTGCCGCGCAATAGCGCCCCAAGACGCTGTACTTATCTCGTTGAGTGGTCTGATCCTGCTGTTGAAACGTCTTAGATCGCTGATACTGGGCAAATAGCCAGCCAATTGAACCTGGATCCCAGTCACCAGCCTTCTTGGCTGCTGGTTGGTCGACTTTGCCTGCCATAACCCGATGATACTCGGCGACGAATACCTCTGTGATATTGCCCTTCGCGTCGAGGAATGCGGACTGCATACGGTATTTGGGCAAGCCTGGCCGACGCAGATAAAACCGGACGTTGCCGTGCCGATCTACATCTGCCGAACAATATTTAAAGGGTATCTTTTTTCGACTAACCGACGGCATAGTCGAACGGGTTTTCGGCGTCTTCATCTTCTGCAGTTGCCGTCGCTTCGGTCAGGTCATGAAGGCTCGATCGGAGGTCATCAACAAACCACCTTCTTAGTCCACCAATCTTATACCCTCTTGGCATCCAGCCGCGACCGACCCACGTGTCGAAAGTTGTTGGTGAAATGTCCAGCATGTCGGCGGCGGTAGATCTGCTGACAGCCAGCTTTACAGACCTTGTGTGTTTCTGCGAATGGGTCATTGCAGCCATCAATGCCCTCAAGCTCTAGAAGTAGTGTGGGCCGCCGTTTCGCCGATTGGCGGTATCGTATTATTCTTGATGAATTCCTCGATTGCGCCATCTGGAATGAAAATTCCACCGCCAATCCTTACGTGTCGCAGTTCGCGATTTTCAACGAGCTTGCGAATACGGCTTATTGGCCAACCTGTCCGGTTTGCCAGTTCTTTAATTGATTCCAATCCCAGAGCCATTGTATCGAATTTTCTCCACTGGTATGAAAAACTTAGCTTTAGCAACGTAGGAAGCTATCATTTCCTACTTAGTACAAAAATCTGTACCGAGGTCAACCCTGAAGTGTCTGAAATTGGCAAACGATTAGCGGTTGTTCGAGAAAGTGCCGGATATTCGCAAATCCCGTTTGCGGAAAAGCTCGGTGTTTCCCAGAGCTCCTACAAGAACTACGAACGCGGGGCTTCGCCGGTTCCTGTCGGCTTGGTCTCCAGGATTTGCGAGGAATACGATGTGTCGCCAGCATGGCTCTTGCTGGGTGAGGGACAGATAAAAAGTGAGATGAATGGTGAGCTTGTCGAAGCCGCTGTTCTTGCTGTGGAAAAATTTGCGCAAATGAATGATTTGGAGCCGCCACTTGAGAGAAAAGCCAAATTAATTCGATTTGTATATGAAGAGGTAATTTCGGGAAGAGACTTCGGCGATAAAGAGCTGAGGCGAATATTTAATACGGTCTTGTGAGATCTCTATGAAAAATGAAAAGGCAGAAGTGATTTCTGAAGCACTTCTAACAAAACTCAATCAGAAGTTCTCTGAGAATTCCGAAAACGATAGCAGCGACGGTTTGTTTGGAGGGCTCGCTTTCTACAGAAAGAAACGAAGGATCCTGAGCGAAGAGGAAATTCTTCAATTCTGGAAACGGAATGTGGTCAGAAGCAAAGTCATATCCTTGTGCGCGCTTGTCCTGCCTCTTTTTGCAGCTTTTCTTTTGTTCCACGGGGTTTTGGAGCCGACTGTGGTTTGCTGGATTGGACTCGGTGGTTTGACGATTTAGGCGTTCTGTCAGCTGGTTCTAATTGATGGTCTCGAAAGGCTGCTCGGAACTTGGAGAGCCGCCTCGTTCAGGAAATCGCGAAAATCTGGAGAAAGGGCATGGAAGTTTGTCGATGCCTCAGAACTGACCTTTAGGGCCAACACTCCGTTGGACACAGCGGACGGATCGTCAAACTAACTTCGCAATTTGTTGATGCATTGCTTTTGCGAGCTGTGATCACGATCTTGAAGTATCCAGCCGTTTGACGTCCAGTTTTCTGCAAAATCACTCGAATGACATACAGCTCATAACGTAGGCGGTTGAGCGAAAGCTATGAACCCGTCCGCTGGCATCCAGACGTTCCCCCCTTATGATGCCGTGTCCGAGAAGCTGCTCGCCGCCTGATCCCAGAACATGTCCGCGAAAATAAATGATGTCGCCAGATATCTGGATCATTTCGTTGGCCTCGTGGCCCTTGAGACGCTGGTTCTTTGCAACGAAGCTTCCCGTCATCGTGAATTCACCGTTGCCGCGAAGTTTGACGGACAGCTCACCACCGGCGTCTCCATAATTGTATCCAGCGCCTTCAACCAAGGATACAGAACCATCTCCATCGGAGAAGGTTGCGTCACCGAATATGTCTCCGTGCCAATTTTTGATAATTCCGTTTGGGAATGTGTTCGAACCGACTTCGGTCTGTGTGATGTTCCGAATGCCGAACACAACCTTTGCTGTCGGTTTCATCGGTCTCGGGCTGGTCGCTGGAACGGTGTATCCGTTGATCCAAGCTGACTGTTCACCCGGGGCATTTTTCAAGGAAGATTTGTATGCCCAGAGATGGAAACTTTCCACATTGTCTTTAGTGCAGCCTGGTGAATTCTGGTCAACTGTGATTTCGATGCGGTCTCTCTGATATTCACCTGCTCCGGAGGTAAGGTCTTCGAACTTGCGACCGTTTCTACTTTTTGCAGTCAGCTCAAGACCAGTAAGGGCTTCGGCAGCTACGATAGTGCCCGTTTCCTCGTTTAAGCAAAGGTCGCTTAAGCCAATTTTGCCGCTGGGATCGTACCTTAACCAGCCGAAGCCTCTGGTGCCTTCGCAACTGCCTATCCTGTAGTCTGTCAACGGATCTCCTGGCACAGGAGACGTGGGATCTATTGCTTGCGCGTCGGCAGAAAATTGGAAACCAGCGCTTATCAGGACTAGTGAAATGAATGATTTTAAAGACTTCATGATCAGTCCAGAATGTAATTTTTGACTCCCGCAAAGGGAGGGGAAAAACCCGTTCAGCGAAAAATATTGTGACTTCCCCTACGAGTAATTGCACGCAGCTATAAAATTCATAGCTTTCCGCAGCGAAAAATGTATGTGCTCCGTATCACATTTTAGATTTCGCTTACTCATTTTAGACGGTTTACAGCCGAGCTATCAATTGAACAGTCAGACAATCGATTGTCCTACATGTTGCAATGGCTACAATACTGGATTGCAGGCTTCTATTATCGGTTTTATTGCGTGAAAAATACTGCCCTTGGTACTTCGGGGCGCTTAATGTTGAATGTCCAAGCCAGCGCGTTACTGGATCTTGTCTGTTCCGCGTTCCTCTCTGGTCGTTCGCATGCAGCAAAATGCCATCTGGTTGCGGACGCCTTCAAGTTGATGCTCGGTTGCTTCTTGCAAGAAGTAGAAGTCTTTTCCCGCTATGTTCCGAGTTAAGTTACTGTTTTTCTGCCGATGTGCGGGTTGGTTATCCGAACATGCTGTTTGGTAAAAGCAATGCAATTTGCGGAAAGCAAACGATCAGCAACAGACAGAGGATCATCGCCAGCAGGAAGGGAGCAACGCCCTTGAAGATCGTTGCCATGGGAACATCCCGGGCAACACTGCGGATGACGAAGACGTTGAGGCCCACTGGCGGCGTGATCATGCCCATCTCTATGACGATCACTGCGACAACGCCGAACCAGATCGGATCGAAGCCCTGCTGCAGCACGATGGGAAAGAAGATCGGCAGCGTGATCACCAGCATGGCAAGGCCGTCCAGGAACATGCCGAGCACCACGTAGCACATCAGGATCAGAAACAGCGTTCCATAGGGACCAAAGCCGAGCACGGTCAGGAGATCGGAGAAGGCGGCCGGCAATTTGGTGACGGCGAGCAGTGGATTGAGCACATTGGCGCCGATGACGATCATGTAGAGCATCGCCGAGGTCTGTACGGTTTCCAGGACTGCGCCTGTGAATGTCTTGAGCGTGAGCGCCCCTGTGGCAAGGGCGATCAGGATTACGAGCCCGGCGCCGATGGCTGAGGCTTCTACGGGGGTGAAAACCCCAGCATAGATTCCACCAATGGAGAGCACCATGACAGCGATCAGCGGCAGCGCAGCACTGAGAATGCGCAAGCGGTCGGAAAAGGCCATCGGATCGCCCGGGCGGCCTGCCTCCGGCTTTCTCAGCACAGTCAGCCAGACGGCCGCCATGAATAGAGCGGTCATCAGGAGGCCCGGCAGAATGCCAGCCATGAAGAGGCGGCCGATCGATTCCTCCGTCAGGATGGCATAGAGCACGAACCCTGTAGAGGGCGGGATGAGGAAACCGAGCGTGCCACCGGCAGCAATCGAACCGGTGGAGAGACCGTCTGCATAGCCAAGGCGGCGCATTTCCGGCAGGGCGACTTTACCGATAGTGACAGCGGTCGCAACGGAAGAGCCGCTGACTGCGGAAAAGGCTGCGCAGCCGAGCACGGAGGCAGACGCGAGCCCGCCACGGAACCGGCCGACCCAGGCATAGGCGGCATCGTAAAGCCCGCGACTGAAGCCCGCCGCGGAAGCCACATTGCCGAGGAGGACGAACATCGGCACTACTATCAGCGAATAGTTGGTGACCGAGGAGTAGGTCTCTGTGACCAGAACGGCACCGGCGGTGCGAAACCCTCCCTGAAGGGCCATCCCGAAATAGCCGACAATCAGCATGGCAAACGCAACCGGCGTGCGGAAGATCATCAGGCCGAAAAGGGCGACGAAGGCCAGGACACCAAGCGTCAGATCCGTCATTTCATTTCCTCACCCGTCATCAGAATGACGGCGATCTGGAGAACCATCACGAAAACACAGAGGCCCATGCCTGCGACCATCATCCCGTAAAAGGGCCAGATCGGCAGGGAGAGCATGTTGGTGACATCCTCGAACTCGCGCGCATCAAGCAGTTTCAGCCAGGAGCGGTAGACCAGTACGGAGAGCACGAAGGTGCTGACACATCTTGAGAAGAGGTCGCCGGAGAAACGGCCTGCACGTCCGATGGCACTGTCGAAGACATCGGCACGCACATGCCCATTGCGATCTGTGCACCAGGGTAGCGCCAGCATGACGATGGCGACTGCAACCAGTTGCACGATCTCGTTGATGCCGAGGATCGGGCTCTGAGCCACGTAGCGCAGCAATACCGCCACGAAGACAAGACCGACCAGGAAGAGCAGGAACAGACCGGCGAGCGCAGCGAGGGCCAGAGTGGCCCGGTTGACAAGTGCCGGCCAGGCCTTTTTGGAAATGGGAGACATTGCCGTTACTGCGCCTGCAGTGCGGAGACGACATCACCGGCGGCAATACCGCTAACGGTGGCTTCTTCGATAGCCTTGGCACGAGCCTCATCGGCGAGCGCGTTGAAGGCAGCAGCCTCTTCGTCGGACAGGCGAATGACCTGCTTGCCATCCATCTCGGCAAAGGCGTCGATGCCCTTGTGAGCCGCGGCCAGCTGTACCGCGTTCGCGGTCACGGAAATCTCCTTGCCGATCTCCTCGACAGCCGCCTTCTGTTCATCGTTCAGGGAGGCGAAGCTGTCGCGGTTCATGACAATGAAGAAGGGGGAAATGGTAGTATCGAAGCCGACAGTGAGATACTTGGAGACTTCCCCGAGCTTGAAGGCCTTGGTGCCGGTCCCGTCAATGAGTGCTCCATCGATAACCCCGGTCTGCAGCGCATTGTAGATCTCCGGAACCGGCATCGAGACAGGCGTTGCACCCCAGGCCTCGACCAGCAGACCCGCGTTGCGTGAAGGCACACGGATCTTCAGACCCTTGACATCTTCTGGTGTGCGCACTGGCTTTTCGCGGGTGTAGAGCACGTTGTCGGCATTGGACCAGAGACTGACAAGAACGGCGCGTTTGAATTCGGGCTTGAAGAGATCGATGTTCTTCCAGATGACTTCCGTGCCGGTTTCTTCGTCGATGACGCCGGGCAATTCGGTCAGCAGCGTCACCGGGAACTGGGAGGCGGTATAGCCGGGCAGGCCTACCGCGAAGTCCGCTACACCGTCCACGGCGCGGGAGAATTGCTCAACCGGTCCCGGACCGAGTTCACCACCAGCATAGATGTGAACGGTGATCTCGTTGTTGGTGGCGGCAGCCAGCTTCTCGGCAAAGGGCTCGAAGGCGCCTGCCTGGTAGGGGTTGGCCGGTGGCATGAAATTGGCGAATTTCAGCTCGCTCGCCTGGGCGGCGTTTGCAAAAAGGCCGAGTGCCAGCGCAGCCCCGGTAAGTGCCTTGGATATTTTCATGGACGGATCCTCCCGTTGAGCGTTGCCGGAACCGCAAGGGGTTCCGGATCGCTCTTTCCTTCTCACCGGAGAGGTTGGTGCACCATTTGAAAGCAATCCCGCGGCCATCAGTTTTTGCTATAGTTGAAAGATAATGCTGCTAGCTTCGATAGAATTTCGCCTTTGTTTTCAGTGGTCGTAGCGATGAAGCAGCGCCAGGAGCGCTTTCTGGCTGGCCGTCGGCTCCCAGCCCGTGCGAGTGGTGATGCCGATGGGACGGGAAGTGTCCGGCAGTCGAAACGGCAAGGCGACGATGCGGCCCGCCGCGATTTCGCGGCCTGCCTGGAGGCTGGAGACACAGGCAAGATGATCGCTCAACGCCAGCAACTCCCTGGCAAAGATCATCGAGCCGCTTTCCACGACACTTTCCGGCAACTGGCCGCCATTCTCCTTGAACAGGCGATCGAAGTGGCCGCGGGTCGGCGTGCCTCGGGCGGCAACGACCCAGGGCCAGGACCTGAGGTCGTCAACGATAAGGCCCCTTCTGCCGGCCAGCGGATGATCCTTGCGAGCCATCACCGTCAGACTGTCATTGAAGAGCGCGCTTTGTTCGACGTCTTCGATCGGCAGCGGATTGCGCAGGGCGCCGACGAGAAAATCGACAGCACCGCGCCGCAATTCCCGGATCAGCTCATCATAGGGCCCGTCCAGGACTTGCAGCTCGATCCGCGGCCAGTCCTTTCGGAAGGCGGCTACCACCGATGGCAGGATATAAGCACGTGACAAGGGCATGGCGCCGATGACTATACGCCCGCTTTCCCGACCCTTCAGTTCCGACATTTCCATCGCGGCCTGGGCGAGCTCAGCGAACATCAGATCGGCTGCGCGGGCGAGGCTCTGTCCTGAACGGCTCGGCACGATTCCGTTCGATGTGCGCTCCAGAAGCGGTTTCAGAGCCTCCTTCTCAAGCTGACTGACAGCCCGGTGCACAGTCGGCTGGGCAATGCCGAGCCGCCGCGCGGCAAGGGTAAAGTTGGCGCAATCGCAAACGGCGACGAAGGCACGGAGTTGGGCAGCGGTGGCAGTTACCTGCAAACGGGGAGCGGTCGCCAGAAAACTGGCGTCGATGAGGCCAAGCGCCCGCTCAACTCGGCGTCCGAACACCTTGCCGACCTGGGAGACGAAGACGCCATGAGCCGACCGCTGAAAGAGTGCCGTTTCCAGCAGGTCCTCCAGCTTGTTGATGGCCTGAGTTACCGCCGGTTGCGACAGGCGGCATTCCTCCGCTGCCTTCGTGATGGATGAGTTGCGCGATGCGGACAGAAAAACGCGCAGATGACGGAGATTGAATTCCAACGTTTTCTCCTGTCGGCGTCTCGCGGGCATCTTTGTTACGCACTGTGTAAGCGCAACGATCCTGCCTCATAGACTGCCAGCAGAGAAGCTTTGACGGAAGACCTTATAGCCAAAACTTATGAGGCGTTGCGTCCCTTTGAATTGGCCTTCTGCGGGAAGAGACGGGAATATCCGGCCAAGTAACAATTACAGGGAAACCGGATATGCCAGCTTCCAAGACTGCACTTGTCATCAGCGCCCATGCAGCCGACTTCGTCTGGCGCTGTGGCGGCGCCATCGCGCTGCATGGCGAGCTCGGCTACGACGTCACCGTCCTCTGCCTGTCATTCGGCGAGCGCGGAGAAAGCGCAAAGCTCTGGAAGCAGGAAGGAATGACACTCGATCGCGTCAAGGGCGTGCGCCGCAAGGAGGCGGAAACCGCAGCCGAAAAACTCGGCGTGCATGATCTCGTTTGCCTTGATCTAGGTGACTACCCGCTCGAACTGACACGGGAAGACAAGGCCTGCGTTGTCGATGTTATCCGCAAGGTTCAACCGAGCTTCATGCTGAGCCACTCGCAATATGACCCCTACAACACCGATCACATGTACGCGACCCAGGTCGCACTTGAATGCCGGATGATCGCACAGGCCTGGGGCCACAACCCGGGTGAAAAAGTGCTCGGTGCGCCGCAGCTTTACCTCTTTGAACCGCACCAGACGGAGCAGATGGGCTGGAAGCCGGACACGTTCCTGGACATCACATCCGTCTGGGAAAAGAAGCGTGCGGCCATCGAAAGCATGGCTGGCCAGGAACATCTCTGGGACTATTACACCCGCGTCGCGATCAACCGAGCCAACCATTTCAAACGCAATTCCGGCGGCCAGTCAGGTGGCCGGGACTGCAAATATGCGGAAGGCTTTCAGTCGATCTTTCCGCGCACCGTAGACGAACTCTGAGGTCTCCAATGCCGGATCATTGCAATGATGTCGCCCATCTGGGCCATCTCGAGATGTACACCGACCGCTATGAGGAAAGCCTAGCCTTCTTCACCGATGTCTACGGCCTGACGCTTTCCGGTGAGGACGAGACATCCGCTTACTTGAGGGCCTGGGACGACTACGAATTCCATTCGCTGAAGCTGACGCGTCACACGACCACGGGCATCGGTCACGTGGCTTATCGTGCTGCCTCACCGGAGGCGCTCAACCGGCGTGTCCGTGCTATCGAGGGCTCTGGCTACAAGGTGCACGGCTGGGTGCCCGGTGATCTTGGCCATGGCCGCGCTTTCCGCTTCGAGGACCCGTTTGGCCACGTGTTCGAAATCTACTACGAAACCAAATGGTTCAAGCCACAACAGGATACAGAGAAGGCGGCACTCAAGAACACTGCCTCCGCCTTTACCGGCGCAGCGCCGCGACGACTTGATCACCTCAACCTGCTGTCCGAAGACGTCAGCGAGTTCCGCCAGTTCATGGAAACCTGCCTTGGCAGCCGGGTGACGGAATATATCCAGCTCGACAATGGCCGGATCGGCGGCTGCTGGTTCACGGTCAACAACAAGACTTACGATCTTGCTTGCACGGAAGAACATGGCGGCGGTGCCGGGCGGCTGCATCACGTTACATATGCGACCGACCAGCGTGAAGACATTCTGCGGGCCGCCGATATCTTCCTTCAGAACGGCGTTCATATCGAAACCGGGCCGCACAAACATGCGATCCAGGGCACCTTCTTCCTCTATGTCTGGGAACCGGCCGGCAATCGGGTCGAGCTTGCCAATGCTGGCGCTCGGCTGATCCTCGCACCCGACTGGGAACCGGTCTGCTGGACAGAGGCGGACCGTAAAAAAGGACAGGCTTGGGGTCTGAAGACCATCGAAACCTTCCACACCCACGGCACACCGCCGACCAGGAAATAGGATTTCGTCATGGGTATCGTCCGAACCAATATCCAACGTGCCGATGGCGCGGTGATCAAGGCTCTCGGTGCGGCAGGCGTTGCGACCGTGCACGAGGCCCAGGGACGCATCGGCTGTCTTGCCAGTTACATGCGCCCCATTTACCGAGGCGCTCGCATTGCAGGCTCCGCCGTTACCATTTCCGCGCCTCCGGGCGACAACTGGATGCTGCACGTTGCTATCGAACAGCTCGGCAAAGGTGACATCCTGGTGCTGGCTCCAACCAGTCCTTGCGATAACGGTTATTTCGGCGATCTCCTGGCAACCTCGGCCATGGCACGGGGCTGCCGAGGACTGGTGATCGATGCCGGCGTACGCGATGTTGCCGATCTGGCGGAGATGGGCTTTCCCGTCTGGTCTAAGTCGATCTCGGCGCAAGGAACGGTCAAGGAAACTCTAGGTTCAGTGAACGTGCCCATCGTTTGTGCCGGACAGGCGATCGATGCCGGCGATGTCATCGTCGCCGATGAGGACGGCGTCTGTGTTGTGCGCCGAGAGGATGCGGAAATCGTTCTCGCCGCCGCCGAAAAGCGTCTTGCAGCCGAAGAAGCCAAGCGAAAACGGCTTGCGGCGGGGGAACTTGGGCTCGATATCTATGACATGCGACCACGGCTTGCAGAGAAGGGCCTGAAATATGTCTGAAGCTTTCGAAATCGACGGCATTCCCTGTCTCTGGATGCGTGGTGGCACTTCGAAGGGGGCCTTTTTTCTGGCGTCCGACCTGCCCTCCGACCCTCAGGAACGCGATGCACTTCTGCTTCGTATCATGGGCTCGCCCGACCCGGTCCAGATCGACGGCATAGGCGGTGCCGATCCGCTGACCTCGAAGGCGGCCATTGTCAGTGCGCCGACACGCGATGATGCGGATATCGACTATCTGTTTCTACAGGTTTTCGTCGACCGGGCGGTCGTTACCGATGCGCAAGCGTGCGGTAACATCCTGGCAGCGGTTGCTCCCTTCGCGATCGAACGCGGCTTGGTAAAGGCGGAAGAAGGTGAGACGCCGGTCCGTATCCATATGGTAAATTCTGGCGAGACGGCAGTTGCCAGAGTGACAACGCCTGGCGGCCGCGTCAGCTATGCGGGGTCAACGTCGATTGCCGGTGTCCCCGGCCATCACGCGCCGGTACCACTGTTCTTCCAGAACATTGCCGGCGCCATGTGCGGCGCTCTGCTGCCGACAGGAAACGAGACCGACACTATCGATGGGGTCGAAGTCACGCTGATCGACAACGGCATGCCCTGCGTAATCCTCCGCGCCTCCGATTTCGGCCTGACGGGAACTGAAAGCCGTGAGGAGATCGACGGCAACGAAGCGCTGAAAGCCCGCATCGAGGCAATCCGCCTGAAAGCCGGACCCTTGATGAACCTCGACGATGTCACCGATAAATCGGTGCCGAAAATGACTCTGGTCTCACCACCGATGGGGGGAGGGACAATCTCGACCCGTAGCCTCATTCCGCACCGATGCCATGCCTCCATCGGCGTTTTTGGTGCCGTAACGGCTGCCACTGCCTGCACGCTTGCAACCGGCCCGGCCGCAGACTGTGCCAGGCTGCCGAACGACGGCGTTTTCAAGGTTGAGCATCCGAGCGGAGCAGCGGAAGTGCTGATCGAACAGAATGCTTCCGGTGGCGTCACCGGAGCCGGCGTCATGCGAACCGCGAGAAAGCTCTTCGACGGCCGCGTGTTTCCAGCCTGCAAGGCTAAATCACTGGTGTGAAAAGAAAAATAATTCTGGGAAACGGTTAAATTTGAAGATGTAGAATCACAGGCTTCACTGCACCGGGTCCGATCGCAGGCATTTCGCTATCGGTCCTTACGTTGAACTCAAGTGTTCTCCAGATGACCAACGGTGGTCAAAGGAGAATAGAAACGGGTACTGCACAATTTGATCCGCATGCAATGGGGTGCTCAGCTTGGAATGCCGGTCGAAAGGTCGGCGTCAAAAACCGTTGAAACAACGCCAGATCGGGGCAATCCGCTTCTTTCTCGATCGGGAGAAACGCATGAGAGATCCTGCTTTGTTTGATCTTGCGACCGACAACATGCGCGCAATCCAAATCCTGTTGGGGCACACAAAGATTAAAACACAGTCAGTTATCTGGCGTGGACATCGAAGATGCCCTGTAACCTGCGGAAGATGCTGAGATTTGAAAACCTGCTGCCCAACACACTGCGGGGCGGCGCATTACACGACAATTTCCTATGTGCAGAATGCCGCCAACCGTCGGCTTCGCCTCCCTATTTCGGTCAATCACAAGCTTTCGGTATGATCTCCAAAACTGCCGTTCGTTGAGGGACGCACAAAGGTCCGTAGAGGGCGGGAAGCGGACTTTTACTGCGGTTCAAACGAATGACCGAAAAGGGGCCGCCAACGGACTGTCTGCATATTTTTTCAAAGCGTGGTTAAGCTGCTATTCTGCGAACGGTTTTATGGCCGTACACCAGTAGCAGCATTTTCAAGACGACGTCGTTTGCAAGAAGCGATTGGGCTGGCACAACCTATTTCCGACAAGCGGAAATGGTTTCACATTTGTCTCGTCCCGAGTAAGTCGCGTCGACACTGCCTATCACCCTCCTTGCAATTGGTCACTTGATCGAACAGCGTCTCTCCGAAGCTACCCGCCCGTAAGCCCCGTTCCTGCAACATCGTTGAAATTCACGTAACGCCTCGACGAAACGTTGTATGGATCCTCGCTGGCGTCAATCTGGGAGGCGAGGACTGTCGCACTGCTTGCGTCTTCCGCATTGAAAATGTCGTAGTGACGTTCGAAGGCGATGGGGGTATCACCTCCCGGATTCAAGAACACATTGGTCGCGTCAAGCGTGCCTAGACCGGTCAACATCGGTGGTGAAGTGACGACGATGGCTGATACAGGTCCCCGACCGGCGACGTTCGGAAGTGTCATCAGCCAGCTGCCATCCATCGCCGTGTGAACGGCGGCAAGTTGGATCGGGCCGCCGCCAGGACCGTAAAGGATCACGGAAACTGTCGCACCAGGCGCTGCCGTCCCGGTCAAGATGGGTGAGATGTAGAGAAGATCTTCCTTTTCCTCCTCATCCTCTTCTTCCGGATCAGCGAGAACCCTGTCAATTTCCAAGGGATCGGGCGCAGCGTTCAGGATATCGATGTCAAAAGCGAAGTTGCTGAGCGGATTGGAATCGAGCCCGCGAGTACCGTCACTCGTCACAGTCACTACGTTGACCGCGTTTTCGATGTCTGCCGAGGACGGAAACAACACTTCAAGTCGCAACGTCAGAACCTGTGGAGCCGATCCGGCCTCCACGGTGCCGAGGGTCCAGGTGATCCGTCCGGTTGCCGCATCGTAGACGCCGCCACCGCTCGCACTGACAAAACGATAGATGCGAGGATCGGCAAGATCCACCACATTGACCCCGTCTGCCTTGAAGGCGCCCACATTCGAGACGGTGATTTGATAATCCACGATGTCCCCGGGGCTGACCTCCTCGACATTGTTGGTTTTGGTCACCAGGAGATCCGGATAGATCAGGCGGTCCGTGTGAGTATCGCGGTTGTTGTCAGGTGTCGGATCAGTGCCGCCTAGCCCATTGTCCTCGATTTCGACGACGTTTGTTGTCGTTGTGTTGCTCGAGGCAAGCCCCGCCTTGACCTTCAGAACCATGGTGAAGGTCTGCAGGCCATCGTCCGGAGACAGCGTGTTGAAGCGCCAGGTGACGGTACCGGACGCCGCGTCATAGCTGCCACCATCGCTTGCTGAAACAAATTCGAAAACGTTAGTGTCGATCCTGTCGATGACCTGGACTTCGGCGGCCACCCGTGTGCCGACATTCTCAGCTGTGATCGTAAAGCTGACGGTTTCGCTGCCACCGATGACGACAATGTCGTTGGTCTTGGTCACGACCAGGTCAGGTGCCGGTGAACGCCCGTCGACGAAAGGAATGATTGTTGCTGTGTCGGTGTTGTTGTCCGGAGTCGGATCGGGCTCGTCCAGCGTAGCAGTTGCCCGGTTGACCAAGAACAGGCGGTCCGGACCGCTATCGGTCACCGGTGACAGAGGTTCGTGCAGCTGCGCCGTCATCTCGATGCTGACCGACTGGCCAGCTGTCAGCGATCCGAGACTGATCGAGAATTCCTGACAGGCTCAACTGTGGTGCATTCTCTTTTCGCCGTTTAAAGCGCGACAGTCTGGAAAGACCTGATATCGATACAGTGCAATGTCGAGATATCCGAACCGCAATTTTTCTAAGCGGCGATCGTTGGAAGAGTGCTTGATATGTCCGGACACTAGGGGTTCAACGCAGGCAGCGTCATTGCCGAAGCCTCACGCAGATGCCCACTCTGCATTTTTCTCACAATACGGCTTACGGCCTGCCAGTCTTCACTGCGTTCCTGGGGGCCACCTAGGCCGTATCGGGCAGAGGTTATCGGTAGCAGCGCGCGCTCAATCCGTTCCAGGTCTACTGCCGGCGTAATTGGAGAACGCCCCGCCCAGTCGTCGAGAGTGTGGATCGTCGTTGAAAGATCCTTTTGCCTGATCGCCTCGAGCAAGAGCTTTAAGGCATAATTTTTGCCTGCCAACTTCCGAGCCTGCCGGTCACGTAAATGTCTTCGAAGATAGGGCCAGGCAAGGAAACCCGTCAGGCCGAGCAATAGCATTAACGTGCACAAACCTATCACATTTTTCAAATCCCAATCCGCCAAGCGGTTCGAAGCTGAGACCGATGCACCGGTCGCTGATATTTCAACAGGGTCCAGCGTAGCGGTCTGCACTTTCTTGCCGTCGATATCGTACCAGTCGATATGCAGGGCCGGGAGAATGCCGGAACCATTGCCTTGGACCATGAGTGTCAACTTTTCGGATCTTGTCCCCGAAACGACGCCTCTTTCGTCATGCTCTTCTACAACTGGGTCGTCCTGGTAGGCGGCAAATCCTCCAATCGCCGGAACCTCAGTCAAATGCGGCAGAATGATCGGCGAAGCGCCGGTGATATTGGCGGTTATTGTTCGGGTGATGCTGTCACCCGGTTTGAGCTCAAGTAGGTTCTCCGAAATCTCGTGCGACAGGCTCAGACCCTTGGCGGCAATGAATGGGTTCAGACTTTCCGCACCTTTTGGGACTATTCCCCGCAGTGTGACCGGATCAACGGCCAACTCCACCTTGACCGGTTCGGATGTCTGCGGATCAGCATAGGTCACTTGCAGTTTCTGAACTGGAATCGAGAATTCTCCCGGGACCATTGGCGAAACAAGATATCGTCGAGAAACACCTGACCAGCTCTCACCGTCGATCGTCCTGCTCGTTGGCGAGGTGGACCGCTCCGGCTGGCGGATGCGAAGATTGGGCACATCGAGTGGTGGAAAAGCGACGGGCTCCGGCATCCAGGTCGGCACTAGAACCGTCACCCGCAAAGTCAGGTACTGGCCAGGAATTGTCTCTTCTTCCTTGAACTCCACCTCTACGATGGGCTCAGTTCTGGCCTGAGCGCTTGCCTGATTTAACAGAAAGCAAGTCAGAATCAGGAGAAGAAGGAAAGGCGCTCTCATTGTTCAGCCGCCTCTATCGCAAATCTCTGACGGAGGAAATCGCTGGTCCTTGTATCGACCAGGTTCATCCATTGCTGAGCGGTCAAGAGCCCGGATGAATCGCCTTCCTCACCGATAGCGGTTTCAGCTCCCTGGTTCTCTTCGTTGTCAAAGACGACTTCATCAGCACCGATACCTCGGTCCTCGCCCGTGTCCGATTGCTCGCGGGTGGTTTCGACATAGTCGACGATTTCCTTAGCCGTTTTGAGGTTTTCGGCCGCTCCAGGGTAGTCCGGATCAAGTTCCAGCGTTTCCTCGAATGCCCTGACGCCGTCCCGGTAAGCCCTGTTGCGGATATGGGCGAGGCCCCTGGCAAAAGCGGCCTCCGGCGTCTCGATCCTTTCATAGGCCTCCGCCGCGGCTTCATATTGACCGTCGCGATAGAGCGCTCTTGCCTTCCACATGGGATCGGAGAAGAGATCGGCGGCGGCTTTGTAGTCCTTGTTCTGGTAGGCGAGCCTGCCTCGCTGATCAGCTGTGAAAAACCAGTCTGCGACATCGGCTTTAGCGCTTTCAGGAGCCCCAAAAGCAGAGACCGTTACTATCATAATCAGCCAGCGCATGGTCCATCCGCGCCGGAACCATAACAGTGCCAGTAAAGCTGCGGGCCATGCGAGAATCCATCCCCTGTCGTCCCATGGTTGCGTTCCGCTTTGGTTGAGCGCGCGCCGATAGTCAGCATTGAGGGCTCTGTCGAGGGTTCGCAAGTCTGCATCGTCCGGCGACACACGAACACGGACGAAATCAAGATTGGCAAGCTCGCTACCCGCCACGCCCTCCGGCAACATTTCCAGCGCTCCGATTGCAACATCCGGATCGTCTGCCGCATTGAGGGTGTCCACGTCTTGCGATCCGATCTCGTCCAGAACGAACAGCACGGCTCCGCTTGTTTCTTCGTTTTTCAGGACGGCGGTCGCAGTCTCGAATGCAGTAACGGCATCCGCGCCCTTTTTCGGCATTATCTCAGGGTCCAGTCCTTCCAGATAGGGCTTGATCACAGTCGGGTCGTTGGTCATCGGGACGACAAGATGCGCCGTTCCGGCATAAGCGACCAGGGCCGTTCTTGCGCCAGCACGCAGCTTGAGGAGATCCTCGGTCTTCTGCTTTGCCCGCTCCAGCCGCGTTGGGACGACATCGTTTGCGGTCATGGAGGGGGTTACTTTCAGGATCACGACCATTGGTGCGGTCTGGGCAACAAACGGATCTGGAATTCGCGTCCAGGCAGGCCCGGCGGCGCCGATCAGGGCAAGCGATATGATTGCAGCGACCCAGTCGACCGGCAGCAAGCGCTTTCGGTCATTCGTCCGGAGGGTCAGGGCGTCTCGCAGATGGGGGGCGAGCCCTGCATCGGGCACACCGGCCTTCGTGGCACGGTAGCGGATCAAAAACCAGATCGCAGCGATCACCGGCAAAAGCAGCAACCAGACAGGCCGGATGAAGTGAAATTCGGACAGGAAAAATCCAATGTCTGTCATGTCGTCGCCCTCCCGGACCGCAACCCCTTGCTCAAGACAAGAAGTGCGATCAATCCCGTCAGCGCAGCAATGAGGAGCGGCAGATAGGCAATGCTTGTCTTCGGGCGGTAGGACAGCGTGTTCGTCAACCGCGGCGCCAGTTCATCGATCCGGCCATACACCTCGCGAAGGCCCCTTTCGTCTTCCGCAAAGAAGAAGGAACCTCCCGTCCTAGCGGCAACCGTCTTGAGTGTTTCCAGATCGACACGGTCCTCGCCGGCCGCATCCGGGTCACCAACCCCGATCGTGAAGATCTCGATCTCCTTGCCGGCCGCGATTTCCGCCGCATTCACCGGGCTCATGCGGCTAGCCGTATCGGTGCCGTCCGACAGCAGGATCAGAAGACGCTGGTCGATATCGCTTGCTTCGAAGGTGCGAATTGAAAGACCGATGGCATCACCGAGCGCCGTATGCGGCCCCGCCATGCCGACCTCAGTCTGGTCCAACAACGTAGTGATTGAGTTCAAATCCTCCGTCAGCGGTGCCTGGACATAGGCCCTGGAGCCGAAGACAATCAGTGCCATCCGGTCGCCCTCACGCTCGGCCACGAATTCCCCGACAACACCTCGCACAGCGTCGAGGCGCTGCTTTCTCTGCCCTTCCGGCGTGTTGAAATCCTTCGCGTCCATAGATCCGGAAATGTCGATGGCAAGGACGACGTCACGGGCGGATTGCTCCACCACGACCGCTTCCCCGATCCGTTCCGGCCGGGCAATCGCGATGACGAGGAGGATCCATACGATGCCCGCACATACCATCTGGATCGCTGTTCGCCGCAGGATTACCGCTCCCGGCCCGGTTTTTGCGCCGGCGGTTTCGGCGATCCGTCTGAAAAAGGGAAACCGCAGCGCCGGCACACGTTCCCGGTGCGGCGGCAACAGCCAGAAGACAAGCAAGGGCAACGGAAGTGCGAAGAGCGCCCAGGGAAATGCAAGCGTGATCATCTGCTGCCTTCCCGTCGGTGCGATCTGATCCATCTGGCCGCGGCAGTCTCCAGTTCCGCCGACGGCGGCACGTCCCGATAGGGTGCCGCCGTAAGTGCCTCCCCGGCTGCGCCATCAAACGGGCTTCCCTTGCAGGTGGTTCGCAGGAAGTGCAGCCAGTCCGCGCCCGTCAATCCGGCTACGTCCTTCCTGGGGAACGCGGCCAGCGCGGTTCTGCGCACAATTGCCGCGATCTCCTCCGGTACTCCCTGCGCCTGTGCCAGTGCTCCGAGCGCGGACCTGCGGTAGGCGTTGGCGCGCCAGCTGCGGTAAAGACGAAAGCCCGCAAGCACGGCAAGAATGATGACGGCAATTGCCAGGGCTCCCCATCCCCAGGTCTGCGGCATCATGGAAACGGGCGGCGGATCTCCAGGCTCAACCAGCTTGTCCAGCAGGTCGAGAAGGCTTGTCTGTTGGGACCTGCTCTCGCTCACAGCCGCCTCCCGGCCAGGCCCATATAGTGTGCCATCTGCTCCACACTGTCCCGTGCGGTCGTCAGGGGCAGGACAGGAATACCGTAGAGCCGCTGCCAGTCGAGGACCTCGGCCAGGCGCCCCTTCGCCATCTCCGTCAGCCGACGGTGGACAGTCCTGTCTCCCGTGTCGATTTCCGCCTGCAGCGTACCGTCCGACACGACGATGCGCCGGCCTTTGGGGAGCGTGTCCGTGTAGGGATCGGAAACCAATCCAAGCACCAGGTCGTTGTGCCTCGATATGCCAGCAACCAGTTTATGCGTCTGTGCATCTGTTTCATCGAAATCGGAGAAGACCAGTATCAGGTGGTCCCGTTTGGCGATGCGTGCGACTGATTTCAAAACCTGATTGAGCGGCATCGGGATACTCACGGGCGCCTCGGCCGACAACAGGCTGTTGGCGTCGGCCAGCGCAGTCAGAAATGCGTCAAGGGACCGCCGGCTACGACCGGGGCGAATTTCTGCAATCGCATGGTCGCCAAAGACGATACCCCCAACCCTGTCGCCCTGATCATGGATCCGAAAGGCTGACAAGGCAGCGCACTGCGCCGCGGTAACTGATTTCATGTTGAGTTCTGATCCGAAGAACATCGACATGCGCTGGTCGACCACGACGAGCGTCGGTCGATCCCTTTCTTCGGTGAAGATCCGGACATGGGGCGTGCCGGTGCGGGCCGTGACTTTCCAGTCGATAGCCCTGACGTCGTCCGACGGCAGATATTGGCGCAGTTCCTCGAAATTGAGCCCCCGGCCGCGCAGGCGTGACGCATGCCTGCCGTTCAGGATACTCCGGGCAGGCTGGCGCGGCAGGAAGGTGATACGGCGCGCCTTGGGCTGTAACATCCTTAAATGGGCAAGGTCGACGCTGATGCGCGGGTCGGCAACATTTCCAGGTGTGCCGTGCTCCTTCAGTCCTGCCCGCATCCGTGCTGCCCTGTCGCGCATGTCAATCTCCTAAGGAAGTGCCACCTGACAGGTCAGCTCCTTTATCACCGCATCCGGGGAAATCCCTTCCCCCTGCGCCTCGAAGGTCAGTCCCAGGCGATGGCGCAGAACACCGGCGATGATGGCTCGTATGTCTTCCGGGTCGACATAGTCCCGTCCGTTCAGCCACGCGTGGGCACGGCCGCATTTGTCCAGCGCAATGGATGCGCGCGGAGATGCGCCGACCTCGATCCAACGTTTCAGGTCCTGCCCGTAGTTTTCGGGAAAACGGGTGGCGTTCACCAAGTCAGCCATGTAGCGCTGCATTGCATCCGACACGTGAATACCCCCAATTTCCCGACGCGCCTCGAATACGGCTTCTTGGGGTATTGCCTGCATCTTCTCGACCGATTCCGTACCCGGACCATCCTCTTTCAGAGCGGCAATTTCTTCCTTTCGCACAAGTGCAATCACTTCCACCTCGTCCTCGACAGGCGGATAGGTGATCAGAACATGCATCAGAAACCGGTCCATTTGCGCTTCAGGCAAGGGATAGGTTCCTTCCTGTTCGATTGGGTTCTGCGTCGCCATGACCATGAAGAGCGGATCCATCCGATGCGTCGTTCCCGCCACGGTCACCTGCCGTTCCTCCATCGCTTCCAGCAGCGCGGCCTGAACCTTGGCGGGGGCGCGGTTGATCTCGTCGGCAAGGACTATGTTCGCGAATATTGGCCCTTTATCGAATCTGAATTCCGACTTTCCGTTCGTTTGATAGAGCACCTCAGTTCCCGTGACATCGGCAGGCAGGAGGTCCGGCGTAAACTGGATGCGGCTGAAATCCGCTTCCAGGTTCTTCGCAAGCGCCTTGATCGCCCGGGTCTTGGCAAGGCCGGGCAAGCCTTCGACGAGAAGATTTCCGTTTGCCAGTAAACCGATGAGGAGGCGGTCGATCACATCACGCTGGCCGATAATGGATTGCCCCATACGCTCGCGCAGTTCGACGATCTGGTCCCTGGCACTCATCTCTCTCCACCCCCTACTGGCTGATTGTCTGTTTCTACCGGGAGCAAAACACTCACCTGACAAGTTTCAATGATCAAGAATGTCGCGAAGGGTCTTTGCGATGACATCCCGCTCGAACGGCTTCACGAGGTATGCCGCGGCGCCTGCCCCCATGCACCGGGAACGTTTTCCAGGTTCATCGAATCCCGTCATGATGACGACAGGAGGACTTTCAGCCTCCGACTTCGTTTTCAAGAGCACATCCAGCCCGGTCATGCCGCTCATGTGGAAGTCGGCTATCACACAGTCGCTGGAAACGGCAGTTCGTTCCGCCAGAAATTTCTCGCCGGATTCAAATTCAAGTGTTCGGTAGCCGAACGACGCTATAAGCCGTGTGAGAGCGCGGCGAACGGCATCGTCGTCTTCAATAATTGCCACAATGGGAGACGTTTCTTCCATCGCAGTTTTCTATATTAGATTGTAGTCGAGGTGTATTGGACCAGGGTCCTATCTTTGCTTCTGCTATTGAACGACAGTCGTCCAGCAAAACGAGGATTGACAACCAGCTACCACCCAGGCAGCAAAATGCCGATTGGTCTGCGTTCGTTTACTGCAAGCTTGGCAACATTAACTTGCACTGAACAAGGTCCAGTCCCGCACCAGATCAGCGACGCTGTTTGCCTGCATCTTGCTCATGGCCCTGCCACGGTGAACCTTGATCGTCTTGAGAGTCACTCCGAGATCCGCGGCAATCTGCTTGTTCATCTTTCCTTCCATCACGTGCAGCAGGACCTGACACTCTCTGGTCGTCAGCCTTTCCAGGCGCGTCTGAAAGGAAGACCTGAATTCAGTATCTCTTCTCGACATTCGGTCCCGCTCGAGGGCAACCTTGACCGCTTCCAGCAGTTGATCGGCGGCGACGGGTTTGGTCAGGAAATCAACCGCCCCGGACTTGATCGCGCTGACGCTCAACGGGATCGTTCCGTGTCCGGTCAAGAAGATCACCTGCCGCTTGGTATTCCCTTCAAGGAGCAACTTATGAACGTCGTAACCGTTCATGCCGGGCATCTCGACATCGAGGATCACGCATCCAGGTGCGCCTGACTTGTGGAACTTTAAAAAACTCTCGGCATCGCAGTGGCATTCGACCCGGTATTCTTCCGCCTCCAGCAATCGGGCGAGTGCCTTCTGGATGAGGGTATCATCGTCGACGACGTAGATCGTTTCCGGTGCAAATTCCTGACCCATATTTCACCTTTCCATTGCAGGCAGGGTAAGGACGATCCTGACCCCGGCTTGTCTCGTCTGGTCAATTTCCAGCGTGCCGCCGTGCGCCTGAGCGATCGACCGGCATATTGGCAAACCAAGGCCCATGCCATCGCCCCGCTGACTTACGAAAGGCTTGAACGCGGCCTCCTGCATTTCCTTCGTCATACCTGCACCGCAGTCAGAAACAGACAAATACGCCTGTCTGCCGGCATCAAAACCGGTGCTGATGTCGATCCGACGCCGGGAGGGTGGCAGGTGGGCCATGGCTTCTGAAGCGTTCAACACCAGGTTCAGGGTAATCTGCTGCAGTTGCGAAAAGTTGGCGCGAACGGTTATCGTGTTCGCCGTGCTTGAAAAACTAGTGCCCGTTTGCCGAGCAGCAAGCTCGCTCTTTGCAAGTTTAAGTGTTTCCGTCACCGCCTCATTCAGGTTGACGGGCGAGCAGGTAATATCTTTGTTCATGAAGAGTTGGCGAAGACCGGTGAGGGTTTCCGCCGCATGTCTGTCCGCGCTGACGACGTCCTCGAGGATACCCCTGATGTCTTCCGGCTTTGCAGTGCCGCGATCAAGCATGCGCAATCCCGCCTCCGCGTTGGTAAGGATCGAGGTCAAAGGCTGATTGAGTTCATGTGCGATCGAGCCGGACAGCTGGCCGAGCTGCGAGACTCTGGAAATATGCGCGAGTTGCAGACGCCCTAGTGCAAGTTCCTTCGACATGCGTCTGCGCCATCTCTCAAGAAGGACCAGGGCAAGAATGGTACCGGACTGCAGCAGGATGATCGTAAGGCCAACCGCGATCTGCCAGCGGTATCTTTCCCAGACCGAGGGATCATAGTTTTCAAGGATGGCGTCATCCGGGAGCAGAGCCGGATTAATGTTCCAGTGCCTGACCTGCCGCCAGTCAAGCACGGGTTGAACCGCCGACTGTTTCAGGTTTTCGGAGGGACGATTCCCCTGGAGCAGTTCTTTGGCCAGCAGGCCCACCTCCCTGCCAATGCTGACAAAGGTTTCCACCTGGCCACCAACAATGCCCGTTCCGATGAACGAACTGTAGACACCATAGGCAGGAACAGAAGCATGCGGGAGGATTTCGGCGGCTGCATCGCGTGGAACAAACCGTCGACCGTCCGCATCGGCGAAGACTGTCAGAACAAGCAAAATACTGTCATCCGGGAGTTCAGAAACGGCGGTTTGAAAGCCTTCAAGGGAAAGGTCCGACAGCTGGCTCACAGCCAATCCCGCGTAGCTGGTTCCCAGCTTTGTCTCGGCCGTTTCGCGCCAGCGATGATCGAAGTCCGAAGACCCCGTAAGAACCACTAGGCGTTTGGCGGATGGGTGCAACCGCGCTGCCAGATCAGCGGTTTTCTGAACATCAAAGCTGCTCAAGAGCCCGAAAATCCGGGACCTGTCCCGGATACCGTCGAAGGTCGACTGTGAAACCGCACCGGCAATGATGGGAACCTGATCCGGCACCCAACCCAACCGGTCCTGGGCGAATAGCAGCGCATTCGGCCCGATGGCCACGATCGCATCAAATTGAAAACCTTCATATTTCGCAGCCAGAAATATCGCGATCCTGTCTTTTTGAGCTGTGTCCTGAAAGCGGACAGTGTCCAGGTACTCGCTATAAAGCTCGACTGCCGCCGGGTTATTCTGGTCGAACTCCTCTTGCAGCCCCCGCGCGATCTCCCGGATCGCGAACAAGGTACTTTCGTTTTCATAGAGTATCAGGATACGGGGGACGTACGGATCTCTTTCTGGTGCCGCAAAGACCGACTTCTCATCCAGGAAGATACTCAGCGCAATCGCGACCAGAAACAGCGCTGGCGGCAAACAAACCCTTGTTGCCCCTTGGTCCAACTTACCAAACGCCCGCTTTCTAAGGATACTTTTACGAGCGTCCAGTAGGGATGACACCCTTTCGAGTGTTGGTCTGTCCTGCCTTCTTTTGACGGACAGGGCATACCGGAAACAAGCCAGGGAGGAACGGATTACCAACGAAGCCATTGACCCAACAACTAAAGATGGCATTACGTTGCGGTATTTTAACCTGTAATTCAAGGGCTTTGCATGATTGCAAGGTCTCAATACGGGATTATCAGGGTCTGGCCATCCCTCCGGCGATCCAGTTTCCGGAGAGAAAGAACAACTATCGGCCCATCGATCAGCACATTGGCCAGCCGCAGCCTGGAGGGCCCCCCGAACCCCCGGGATTCTTTGTCCGAAGGAGCACAGGAAATGTGGAAGAGTAAATTGGCGCAGCTCGCGCTCATCTGCGGCACGGCGTTGGCGACGGCCAGCGGTGTCCACGCCCAGGAACAGGAAAAGCCGAACATACTGGTGATCTGGGGCGATGACATCGGCCAGACCAACCTCTCCACTTACAGCTTCGGTCTTATGGGCTACGGCACACCGAACATTGACCGGATTGCAGCAGATGGCGTTAAGTTCACTGACTATTATGCCGAGCAGAGCTGCACGGCGGGTCGGTCGACCTTCATCACGGGTCAGTCGACCCTTCGAACCGGGCTTTCGAAAGTTGGCCTACCGGGAGCTGATCTCGGGTTACGTGAAGATGATGTCACCATCGCTTCTGCGCTGAAAGATCTTGGGTATGCCACCGGTCAATTTGGCAAGAACCACCTTGGAGACAAGGATGAGTTTCTGCCGACAGCGCATGGCTTTGATGAGTTCTTTGGCAATCTCTATCACCTCAATGCGGAAGAAGAGCCAGAAAACTTCAACTATCCTACGGATCCTGCGTTCCGCGAGCAGTACGGCCCACGCGGTGTGATCCGGTCATCTGCCGATGGCAACGTCGAAGACACCGGTCCGCTGACCAAGAAGCGGATGGAAACGGTGGACGAGGAAACCTCTGCCGCCGCCATCGACTTCATGAAGCGTCAGGTGGAACAGGACAAACCGTTTTTCATATGGATGAACACTACAAGAATGCACTTCCGGACACATGTGAAAGACGAAAACCGCAGTGAGCCAGGTCTGACCGCACTGACGGAATACGCCGACGGCATGATCGAACATGACGCCATCGTCGGTCAGATTCTGGATGCGCTCGATGAGACGGGTGTCGCAGACAACACCATCGTTATCTATTCGACCGACAACGGTCCCCACCAGAACTCCTGGCCAGACGCCGGGACAACCCCATTCCGATCAGAGAAAAACACCAACTGGGAAGGCGCGTTCCGCGTGCCTGCCATGATCCGCTGGCCTGGCCGCATCGAGCCCGGCACCGTGAAGAACGGCATGTTCTCCGGACTAGACTGGTTCCCGACGCTGCTGGCAGCAGCCGGTGATGCCGACATCAAAGACCGTCTTCTCCAGGGGACGACCGTCGACGGCAAGGAGTACAAGGTCCATCTGGATGGCTACAACCAGCTACCCTATCTGACTGGCGAGTCAGACGAGACGGCCCGAAAAGAGTTCTTCTACTTCAACGACGACGGCACCATCGTTGCGATGCGCTACGAGAACTGGAAGATGGTTTTCGCAGAACAACGAGAAACAGGCACGCTTCAAATTTGGGCGGAACCCTTCACGCCGCTGCGTATGCCAAAGATCTTCGATCTACGCGCCGATCCTTATGAACGTGCCGACAGGACATCCAACACCTATTGGGACTGGATGCTTGATCATGCCTATTTGCTGGTTCCCGCACAGCAGGAAGTTGCGAATTTCTTTGCAACATTCGAGGAATATCCGCCGTCGCAAAAAGCGGCGAGCTTCTCGGTAGACCAGATTCAGGATCGGCTGGAGCAAACTCTGAACGGTGGCGTTGCTCAATAGCAAGTGCACAAAATCAACCCCGCAGAATGTGGTTCCACTTTCTGCGGGTTATCCTTTTCAGCTCCGGTGAGGTTTGACATGCGCAGCTTTTTTGTCGTGGCCCTTTTGATCGTGGCCCCCACCTTGTCGCTTGCAGATCCTCTGCCTTCATGGAACGACACGGAAACCAAAGCCGCAATCGTGGAATTCGTGCAGGCAACGACGACGCCAGGCAGCGATCGATATATCGATCCGACAGCGAGGATTGCGACATTCGACAATGACGGCAATCTCTGGGCGGAACAGCCTGTCTATTTCCAACTGATCTATGCGCTCGACAGGGCCAAGGCGATGGTCGCGGCAGACCCGTCCCTGGCTGAAAAAAGTGCCGGTATGAAGGCTGCGGCTGACGGAGACATGCAGGCCTTGCTGGCCGACGGTCACAAGGGGTTGCTTGAGGTCATGGCGATCTCCCACTCCGGCATGACGACCGACGAATTCAAGGACGAGGTCGAGACTTGGCTGGAGACCACGAAACATCCCGAGACCGGCCACCGCTACGATGAGATGGTCTATCAGCCCATGCTGGAACTGCTCACCTATCTGAGGGATAGGGATTACAAGACTTACATTGTCTCCGGAGGGGGTATCGATTTCATTCGCGTCTTCTCCGAAAGAGCCTACGGCATTCCTCCGGAACAGGTTGTGGGCTCAAGCATCAAGGCAACTTTCGAAGTGTCAGACGATACTGCGGAAACGGTGAAGAGCCCGGAACTCTTCTTCATTGATGACAAGGAAGGCAAACCGGTCGCTATCAATCAACACATCGGCCGGCGCCCTGTCATCGCCTCCGGCAACTCCGACGGCGACCTTCAGATGATGCAGTACGCCACCCGCGGTGACCGCAACGCTCTTGCCATTTTGCTGCACCACACGGACGCGGACCGGGAATGGGCCTACGACAAGGGTTCCAAGGTTGGAGGGCTGGACAAGGCGTTGGTGGAGGCCAAACAACGTGGCTGGCTAGTGATAGACATGAATGCCGACTGGCGAACCGTTTTCCCCTGGGAGCTGGAAAAGAGGTAGGAGAAGTATACCTTCATCGTACCATTTTCAGGTTCCGGGACTTGTCTCAATTTCTTCTTAGAAGCGTAACCAGTTCACCCTACCTGAAGGATCCGAACCTCCTGTCATTGTCACGTTCCTGTTCCTGCGATCGCTGTTAACACCGTAGCCTGCGGGCAATCCTGGTCCAGTGGGTACTCCCTGTTTCGTTCAAAGCAATACGACTTGTTGGAGGAAAGATGACCACTTTTGGAACGAATGCCTCTGTTCTCGCCTTAGCCGGTCTCTTGATCTCGATAGGGCTACCACCGGTCGCCATGGCGGCGGACGGTGCCGTTGACGAGGCAACGCAGACGGCCATTGACGCCGTCGCTGAAATGGGCGCGCAGTTGCGTACCCTCAAGAGCTTCGAGATCCACGCGGACGTTTCTTATGACGACGTGATCGACGACGATGTGCTTGTCCAGCGCAACGAGGAGGTCACGATCTCCGCGCGAGTTCCGGACGGCCTTCACGCTGTAATCGAAGGCGCAAACCTTCATCGAAGCATCACCTACGACGGGCAGAAAGTGACGATCTTCGGCGAAACGCTCGGCTACTATGCCGAGTTCGAAGCGCCCGCGACCATCCGCGAAACGATTCAAACGGCAGCGGAGAAACATGATCTTCAGCTTCCGCTGGCCGACCTGTTTTTTTGGGGAACAGACGAAGACGACCTCGCCGATGTTAATGCAGCGACATTGATCGGACCGGCGAATATCGGTGACCGCCTCTGCAATCAGTATGTCTTTTCCCAGGAGGATGTGAGCTGGCAGATATGGATCTCCCAGGGAGACCGGAAACTTCCCTGCAAGCTGGTGATCGTCGACCTGTCTCAGCCCGCAAAACCTCAATATTCAGCGATTATCGAACTGAAGCCGGAAGCAACCTTCGATCCGACCTTATTCAGTTTCGTCCCACCGGCGGCCGCCAAGAAGATCCGGATCTACACCGCGGAAGCGGTTGATCAATAATCCAGGAGGAGTACAGATCATGCGCACATTCCTGATGTCAGTCCTGTCGGCAGCCCTGATTTATGGCTTCGCTCCGGTAACAGTTCATCTTGCAAGCACCGAACAGGCAGAAGCCCGAGGAGGCGGTCACCGTGGCGGCGGGGGTGGCGGTGGACGCCACACAGTCAACAAGCGTCCAAGTGGAAACCATCACGCCGGGGCGAACCGGCCTGGTGGGGGTGGTGGCGGTGTCCACCACAAGGTCAATAACAACGTGGTGAAACGGAACAACACGGTTGTGAAACGCAACGATATCGATGTGAACGTCAACCGGAACACCAACATCAATGTCGATGGCCGCTACTACGATCGCGACTACCATCCGGTCGCTGCGGCAGCCGCCATTACCGCGACCGCTGTCGCAGTCGGAACGATCGTCGCCTCGATACCGTCTGGCTGTTCCCAGGTAGAAATAGACGGCATCGCCTACCAACAGTGCGGAGACGTCTGGTACGCGCCGCAATACCAAGGCACGACAGTCAACTACATCGTGGTAAACCCACCGAGGTAGTCCATTGACGACTTTGATCGGCGGAACAGTTCATTCGTGAAGGGACGAGTTCCAACCCGGTCTGTGTTTTCGCTGACTACCATATGCCGGAGACGACGGGCCTCGACCTGGTAATTTGCTTAGGCGAGCGAGATCTACACATCCCCATCATCATCATGACGGGATTTGATGAGGACGGACTACAGGAAAAATGTCTCGGTGCAGGTGCCATAGACTACCTCCTTAAACCACTTGATGGTCCTACGATTGCCTCTGCAATCCATCGGGCTCAGATGGCAAAGGCGTTAAAGCCAGGTTAGTGATCCAAATTCAGTATTCCGTCATGACGTCTGCTTCTTATTCACTGCTGGTGGCGCGCAGTTTTAAGTCGCTTTGTGAATAAAATCAGGAACAAGGGTTAGCTGCGGGTTGTCGAACGAACGGCTAATTTCAGTAAACAGTCTATAGAGCACAAACGTCCGAAATGGGCGCATTCCAGTCGTTCATCCCAGGTCGAATCAGGCTAGGAATTTGACTGGGCGCACTTCAATAAAAATGTATTCCGCCTTCGACAATAACCGTTTGTCCCGTGATTGTCGCGCTCATGCAGAAGAGCAGGAGCTTTTAAACGGAAGGTGATTAGAGACCGCCAACCCTGAAGAGTATCGAAGCCTCTGCTACCCGCTCCTTCACCAAAAGACCGCCCGCAGCTGTTTGGGCGTTTAATTGAGCGCTGTCGAGAAAACGCCGTTGGTTGGTAACGAAGAGCGTTTGTCCATCAGGGCCGCCGAGAATCGGCATGGTCGGACGGGTGACAGGGATTCCAATCCGCTCAACTTCGCCATTTTCGAGCGACAGCTTGCGAATGTCGCCTTTGCCGATCACGGCTATCCAGAGATTGCCCTCATTGTCAAAACAAGCGCCGTCCGGATGTTCATCGCTCGTGAATTCGTGAACAACCTTGCTTGCTAGCACGGTTCCGGTCGCCGGATCAGTCTCCAGGAACTCGAGGCGGCGGGTTGGTGTGTCGACGAATGTCAGGCCGGTGCCGTCCGGATGCGGGGCGATCGCGTTGGGAACGAGAATATTTTCGCGGATCGTATGGATGCTGCCGTCGGTATCGCGCCGGTAGAGACGGCCAATAGCGCGACCTTCGCCTGTCATGTCCATAGATCCAAACCAGAGCCTGCCGTCCTTGTCTGGTTTGCCATCGTTCAGCCGGACCGTCACACGGTCAGCTTCCGTCTCGCTGATCTGGTCCAGGGTTCTGCTTTCGGGATCGTGGAGGAACAGTCCGGTTTCCAGGCCGAGCACAAGCCGGCCGCTTTCTGCCAGTGCAATAAGACCGGGTTGCCAGGGAAGCGGCGTTGCGCCGGTCGCACCGTCCGGTTCAGTGCGCAGCAACCGTTGAGCCTGGATATCGAGCCACCAGAGACATTGGCGCACGGGATCCCAGAGCGGCGCTTCTCCCGTTATGGCCATGGGCCGTGACAAAAGCTGGAATGTCATGGGCTACAGTCCGAAACGGCCGGCTGGGCCACCAACGACATCTGTTTCGATCCGGATCAGATTTCCCGCCTGCGGTGCAATGCTTGAATAGCCTGCGGGCATACGCAGATAGGTCGAGGTCACAAAGAGCGTCTTGAGGTCCCGTCCACCAAAGGTCAGTGCGGTTGGCATGGGAACGGGCAGGTCGATCCTCCGGTCAAGCGATCCGTCGGGCGTGTAGCGGTTGACCGACCAGCCGCCATACATCGTCACCCAGATGTATCCTTCGATATCGACCGCTATGCCGTTGGGCAGCCCTATTTCGGTCGACCCCTGAACCAGGACTTGCCGCTTGCCGAGAGTTCCATTCGCCGACAAAGGATATTTGCACAATGCACCGCTTCGGCCGTCCGATAGGTAAAGCCACTTGCCATCGGGCGAAAGGGCCGGGTTTTTCGGCAGTCCGGCGTTTTCGAGCATGACATCGACTGAAAGGTCCGGGCCGATCCTGTAAAGGCTGCCGTTGCCGGTGGCATTGTCCAGCGGCATGGTGCCGACCCAAAGATTGCCTGCCTGATCGAGGCCCGCCGAATTGAATCGGTTGTCGGGTTTGTCTTCTTCCGGATCGAACAGCAACGTTGTCTGTCCCGTCGTGGGATCGAACAACTGGATGCCCTGTCTGCCGGCGAGAAGAAGGCGGCCGCTTTCCGTGAGGCACATGCCACCAGTTAAATCCTCCAGCAAGACCCTGCCCGGTTGCGATGCGCCCTCGTCCAGCCAGCGCAGCGCGGGGGCAAGGATATCCAGCCACCACAGCCGTTGTTGAACAGGACACCAGACCGGATTCTCGCCCATGAAGTCGCGCCCGGTGTTGAGAACTTGCAGACCGGTGGAGATTGTTGCGGGTTTCGGTGGCAGGTTTCCGGCGCTTCCCGTCGCAAGGACGTTGCCGGAGGCGCGCTGAGCGGCTTCCTTCACGAGCCGGCCGGCTTCATGCAACTCCTCTGCCCGTTCGGCGCTCGTCTCGAAATGACAGCAGATAGCGGCGACAGGATAGCCGCTGGAGTCGACCATAGCCGAAGCGACCGATTGGGTATCGTCCTTGGCAAGCGCATAACCCAGCGCCTTTGACTGACCGAGCGCAGGATTGGCCTTACCGCTGCTTTCCAGACGGGGAAGGCGGGCGGCAATGGCAAGTCCTGGGGCGGAAGTCGCTGCGGGGATGCGCGGCCAAACCCGGACGACACGAGCGTTTCCGGCGTCGGGATCCTCGAAATAGAGCACAAAGACGAAGTCGCCATCCTGCACGTAAAGGCAGCAGGGCCGGTTCAGCATACGGGAAAGCCGTGCAATTTCCGGCTTGGCCGCCCGGATGACGGAAGACTGGTCGATGGTGCGCCGGGCAAGATCGAACACCTTCGATCCAAGCGAATAGCGTTTGCCGTGTTCTTCAAACCGGATCAGCTCGCGGCTCTGCAAGGCGGCGAGAAGCCGATGCAGCGACCCTTTGGGAATGTCGAGCGCCTTCTGCAGTTCTGCAAAACGCATTGGTGCCGGCGCCGCTCCGATTGTCATCAGGACATCCAGTCCGCGCACAAGTGCCTGGGCGCCGGGAACTTCCGGAGAGGCTTTTTCAGAGGTCGTGTCTGTCTGTGTCATGGAGTGAAACTATTTCCATTCAGTTCGGCATTCAAGTTTTAAAATTGATACCTATTGACAAACAATATTAAAAATGTTCCGTATGATGGAACAAAGGACAAAATGAGATGGAAAAAATGAGTTTTCTTGAAACTCATCGTCGCTTTGAGATTTCGGAAATAGGCGCCCATCAGGTGCAGGTTTCCGCCAAGACCACGTGGGTGCTGATAAGGCTGAAATTCCTGTCCGGGGCTGAAGGCTGGGGCGAGGCGACCTATTTCGGCGCGGAACAGGAACTGGGCAATCTCGCGCTGCGCCTGCAATCGAGCCTGAGGGATGCGCCGGCGAACGATCTTGCGGACCTGGCTAGCCGCGTGCGGCAGACGGATATGGGCGGGGCGCGGGGCGTGTTTGTTTCCGCGCTTGAGCAGGCATGGATGGACGGTCTCGGCCAAATGAGCGCCGCGCCGCTACACTGTTTGCTTGGTGGGGCCGAGCGCCGCGACATCCCGTTCTACGCCAATATCAACCGCGGTATTACCGACCGGTCTCCTGAAGGCTTCGCGGATCAGGCCGAACACATCCTCGCTCTGACTGGAGCGCATGCGCTCAAGATTGCGCCCTTCGATGGACTGCGCTGGGACCGCACATCTCTGGCGCAGCAAACCAGGCTCATCGATCTCGGGCTGCAGCGCGTCGCAGCGGTCAAAGCCAGGCTGCAGGAGGGGCAGAGACTGCTTGTCGATTGCCATGCCCGCTTCAATCCTTTTCTTGCCGGGCCGCTGTTTCGCGAACTGGGGGCCCTAGGGGTTTTCTGGGTCGAAGAGCCTTGCGCGATGGCTCTCCTCAGCGCTCCGGAACAGAGGTCCTTGCGAAGCGCTGCCAATGCGTCCGGGCTGATGCTGGCCGGGGCGGAAACCGTTACCCGGCTGGAGGAAATGGCCGAGGTGCTCTCCTGTGAAGGCCATGACGTGGTTCTGCCCGATCTCAGGATGACCGGGATCGCGAACGGGATTGCGATGTTGCGTCTGGCGTCCGCCAGGCAAGTTGCGACCAGCCTTCACAACCCGGTCGGCCCCGTTCTCGATGCGATTTCGACGCAAGTTGGTGCGGCCCTGCCGTCTTTCCTGATCCTGGAGCGGCAGGTGGGTGAAAGCCCGAAATTCGACGAAATCCGAAAAACGCCTGTCGAATGTGTCGCTGGAGCTGTGCGAGTGAGTGATGCGCCCGGCTTGGGCTTCGTTCCCGAGCGGGCTGCGTTGCAGGATCTGGAGGCAACTGGCGGCAGCGACGCCTTGAGTTTTTCGGGAATGAGCGGAGCAGGTCCTGATGCCTAGGAGTAACGAAAAAATGCAGACCCAATCTGTGCAGTGGGACTTTACCGGGCATCGTGTTCTCGTAACCGGTGGCAGCCGCGGCATCGCCGCCGAATTGTCCTATCAGCTTGCCATGCGCGGGGCCGAGGTAGCCGTCAATTTCAGTGCGGCCGCTGACAGCCGCTTCGGCCGGGCGGAAGCGGCCAGCGCGCTTATTGAGCGGATAGAGGCCGACGGTGGTCGGGCCATCAGCGTCGAACAGGACCTGTTGCTGCCGGACGGTGGCAGTTTCCTTGCCGAAAAGGCCCAGGCAATCGCCGGCCCTATCGATACGTTGGTCCTCTCTGCGTCGATCCAGTACCACGTTCCCTTCTTGCTTCAGACAGCAAAGGACGTGGCAGACCAGATCCGGATCAACCTGCAGGCCAACATCGAGCTGCTTCAGACCCTGATGCCTCCAATGGCACTTGCTGGGTACGGACGCATCCTCGCCATTGGCTCGATCCAGGAAGTCTCGCCCTCTCCGGAAATGCCGGTCTACGCGATGACCAAGGCGGCGATGAAGAACCTCGTCGAGAACCTCGCCGTGCAATCGGCGAGCCGCGGCATTCTGATCAACAACATTGCTCCCGGCCTCATCCAGACGGATCGCAACGCCTTCCGGCGAAGCGATCCGGCGGATTGGGACCGCATGCAAAGCAAGGCCAATCCGGTCGGAAGAGCCGGCCAGCCGGACGATCTGACCGCGCTCGCGCTGCATCTGCTCAGCCCGGAAAACACGTTCACCACCGGCGCCACGATCTATTCGACGGGCGGTGGGCACATCCCGGTCGGCACGGGCGGATATGCCGAACTCGTTCTTCCGCAATCCACAGAAGAGACAGCAAAAAGGTTGGAAGTTTCACCGCAGGTTTAATCTAATCTCATGGGAGGAGAAACATGAGTATCTTGAGGAAATCAGGCCTGGCCGCATTGGCCATTGCCATGAGCGCCAGCATTGCGCTCCCCGCCTGGGCGCTGGACAAGGTCGCCCGCGAAAAGACGCTGATCCTGATGCCGGATGACGGCGGTGCGCCGCAGTTCCGCAACCCCGGACAGCTCAATCCCTATCTGCCCTCGAATCTGACCTTCCGCTGGTCCGGCGGGCCGATCATGGAACCTCTGTTCTATTATAATTCTCTGAAGGACGAACTGATCCCGTGGCTGGCGGAAAGCTATTCCTATTCCGACGATTTTACCGAAGTGACGGTGAAGCTGAGGGATGGGGTGAAATGGTCTGACGGCGAAACCTTCGATGCCGGCGACATCCTGTTCACCTACAACATGCTTCTGGAAAACGGCAACGGTGCCGGTGGACTGATGCATGCCTCAGACGTCGCTGACCGCGTCGAATCCATCACGTCGCCAGATCCGCTGACGGTCGTGATCAAGCTGAAGCGGCCGGATAGCCGTTATGCCTTCCGCCACCTCATCAACCACTTCGGTAAAGGACTGTTCTGGTTGCCCGAGCATATCTGGTCGGGCAAGGATCCGCTTACCTTCAACAACTACGCCGAGGACGGCAGTCTGCCGGTTGTCACCGGGGCCTGGAAGGTCGTGCGGTCCAGCCCGCAGCAGATTATCCTCGACCGACGGGATGATTGGTGGGGTGCCGAAACAGGTTTCCGCGACCTTCCCGACGTAGAGCGTGTGATCAACATTCCGAAGACCGGCCACGACCGGGCAGCCCAGATGGTGGTGTCCGGAGATGTTGACATGACCGGTGATCTGGTTTCCGCACCGCTGACGAAAAGTGTCGTCGAAAGTGCTGATAACGTGACGACTTTCTCCGGAGACGAACCTCCCTACGGCAATCTCGACTGGTGGCCGAACTCGCTCTACATGAACCACAAGACCGGCACCTGGGACGATGTCCGCCTGCGCCGCGCCATGAATTATTACGTCAATGCGCAGCAGTTGGTGGATATTGCCTATCTGGGCGCCAACCCGGTCAGCCGGACGCCGTTCCCGGCCTTCGGTTCGATGGCTCCGTACATCGAGGACAGCCTGGAACTTGCCGACAAATACGAGATCGGCATCTTCGATCCGGCCAAGGGCGATGCCCTGATGGAGGAAATGGGTTACGCCAAGAATGGCGACGGCATGTGGGAGAAGGACGGGAAGACGGTTTCCGGGGCCTTTCACGGTCTTGCTTTGTTCGAAGCCGTCGGCCCGATCCTGGCCCAGCAGCTCCGCGATGCCGGCATCGACGTCGAATTCCAGACCAATACGGAAAGCCGCGGCCTGATGGTCGAAGGCAAGACGGAACTCTCCATCTTCGGGCATCGCGGCGGTGTTGCGGATCCCTATGACACGCTGGATCTCTATCACTGCAAGAACGCGGTCGATGTCGGAAAACCGCTCCTGATCCTCGACCGTTGGTGCAACGAGGAGTATTCGGCCATCGTCGACCAGATCGGCCTGATCTCTCCGGACGATCCGCAGATGCGTCCGCTGGTCAGAAAAGCGATGGAAATCTGGTACGAAAACGCCGTCGAAGTGCCCCTCAACCAGTGGGTTCACAGGATCCCCTACAACACGACCTACTGGGACAACTACCCGACCACGGAAAACCCGTACATGCAGCCGGCCTTCTGGTTTGCTTCCGGGCAGTTCGGTTACGTGCTGCACAATCTTGAAGCCAAACAATAGGCCTTTCACTCCGCCGGCCTGTCCTCCGGCCGGCGGAGCTCCCGACCCGAAACGGTGGCATCGATGTATCTGATCTATCTGACAAAGCGGCTGGTGATGCTGTTTCTTGTCGTGGTGACCGCGGCAACGCTGAACTTCTTCATTCCGCGCCTCAGCGACAAGAACCCGGTCCTGGAAAAAATCACCGAGATGTCCGAAAGCTCGGCACCCGGCAGCGTCGACATGCAGGAGTTGCTGGTGATCTTCAACGAACGCTTCGGGCTCGACCGGCCGCTGCTGGAGCAATATGTCGATTATCTCGGCGACATGCTGACGCTGGACCTCAACTACTCCATCACCAGCTACCCGACCAGGGTTGCCGACATGATCCTGGGGGCTCTCCCGTGGACACTGGGTCTCATGGTCACGGCAACGCTGCTCGCGTTCCTTTTGGGTACGGTGCTCGGTGCCCTGACAGTGTGGCGCAAGGACATGCGGCTGCTGCAGTTTCTTGTGCCCGTCGTCATGGTGTTTTCAGCAGTGCCCTTCTACCTGATCGGATTGATCCTGATCTATTTCCTTGCCTACAAGGGCGGTTATTTCCCGATTGGCGGCGGCTATTCGCTGACATCTTTCCCGGCCTGGGACCTGGAGTTCGCCACGGACGTTTTCTACCATTCGCTGCTGCCAGGCGCGTCAATCGTGATTGCTTCCATCGGTATCTGGGCGCTCGGCATGCGCGGCATGATGGTGACGGTTCAGGGTGAGGACTACATGAACTTCGCCGAAGCCAAGGGCTTGAAGAACCGGCGCATGTTCCTGCGCTACGCCGTGCGCAATGCCATCCTGCCTCAGGTGACGCAGCTCGCACTGTTCATGGGTCAGCTCGTCACAGGTGCCATTCTGGTGGAGATCGTCTTCGGTTACCCCGGCATGGGCAGCCTGTTGCTGCAGGCGGTCGACTATCTCGATTACTACACGATCTACGGCATCGTGTTCGTTCTCATTCTCGCGGTCGCCGTGTCGATGCTGATCCTGGATCTCGTCTACCCGCTGCTCGACCCGCGCACCCGCTCTCATCGCGCCTGAAGGATCCGGCAATGACCATGGCTACTCTGGTTTCCACCGAACGCGTGCCGGGCAGGCTCGCCAATATAAAGGGCTACCTGGCGCGAAATCCCTCGCTGACGATCGGCATTCTGCTTGTTGCCTTTCTTGTGCTGTTTTCCTTCTTCGGCAGCTTCTTCGTCGACGAGCGTATGGCCCGTCCTCTGTCGGCGCCGCCGTCGCAACCTCCTGGAACAGGGTTGCCCTTCGGCACGGATACGCAGGGGCGAAATCTTTTCGCGGTTCTCGTCTACGGAACCTGGCTGACAGTGCGTCTCGGCCTTATTGCCGGAGCAATCGGTATGTTCATCGGGGGAAGCCTCGGTTTCATCTCGGCCTATTTCGGTGGCTGGACGGATCGGATCATCAATTTCGCGACGGACGTCCTTTTGACCGTACCGGCGCTTCTGATCCTGGTGATCATTGCCTCGGCGTTCAAGGAAGGCATGACACCAACCATGATGGCTCTGATCATTGCCGCACTGGCCTGGCGCCGCCCGACGCGGCAGATCCGGGCCCAGGTCCTGGTCATGCGCAATGCCGGCTATGTCGATACGGCGCGCATCTCGGGAGCTGGACCTTTCGAGATCATCTTCTTCGAACTGGTACCGAACCTGATGCCTTATCTGGTGGCGTCCTTCGTAACAGCGGTTTCCGCGGCGGTTCTCGCCTCCATCGGTCTGGAAGCCATGGGTCTTGGTCCTCAGAATGCGCCGACTCTCGGCATGAGCATCTACTACATGATGAACTTCTCTGCGTTCCTGCTGAAACTCTGGTGGTGGATCATTCCGCCGATTGCCGCACTCATCATCCTGTTCGTCGGTCTTTATCTCATCAATACCGGTCTGGACGAACTGGCCAATCCCCGTCTGCGCAGAAGGGCCTGACAATGCTTGAGATCCAGAACCTCTGTGTCGATTTTCCTGTACATTCCGGCGTCATCCACGCCGTCGCCGATGTCGACATTTCCATTGTGCCCGGAAGGCGCGTCGGATTTGTCGGCGAAAGCGGCTCTGGCAAGACCACCACCGCGCTGGCGATCATGCGTATGGTGAAGCAGCCGGGGAAGGTGTCGAAAGGCCGGATCCTGCTCGGCGAAACCGATATCCTGGCGCTCTCCCCGGAAGAAATGCGTCAGACCCGTCTGCGGCGGATCAGCTATATCCCGCAAGGCGCGATGAACTCGCTCAATCCGGTGATGCGGATCGAACAGCAGATCTGGGACGGTATCGTCGATCACGAAGGCAGGCTCCCTTCAGCCGAACTCAAGCAACGCTCGGACGCGGCGCTGGCAGGTGTCGGTCTGCCGCCACGGGTAGCACACATGTATCCGCACGAGCTTTCCGGTGGCATGAAACAGCGCGCCTGCATCGCGATCGCGACTGCCCTGAAGCCGGAATTGATCATCGCCGACGAGCCGACTTCGGCCCTCGACGTGATCACCCAGCGCCAGGTGATGGAGACGCTCGAAAAGGCACAGGAAGCTATCGGCTCCGCTCTTATCCTGATCGGCCACGACATGGGCCTGATGGCCCAGTGCGTGGACGAGTTGATGGTAATGAAAGATGGTCGGATCGTCGAAAAGGGCTCCATACGGGATATTTTTTCGAGGCCTGAACACCCCTATACGCGTCAGCTGATTTCGTCAGTGCCGTCGATCAACGGCGAGAGTTTCCTTCCGACGTTGTCGGCGGCCCCGGCTGCTGGACGAAAAGCCGGTTCAGAAGCACTGCTTGAGTTTCGGGGTGTCTCGAAGGTCTATGGCGGAGGGCTCTTCGGCAAGAAAGGCAACACGGCGCTGCACTCGCTCAGTTTCATCCTCGACGGTGCTCAGCCCAAGATTATCTCCATCGTCGGTCAGTCGGGGTCGGGAAAATCGACCATGGGCGGTCTGATGCTGGGCTTCAACCGGCCTACCACGGGCGAGGTCCTGTTCGAAGGCCGGGACATGGCAAGGCTTGGGCGGGCTGAATCAAAATCCTTGAGAAAGGATATCCAGGCCGTCTTCCAGGATCCCTATGGTGCTTTCAACCCCTACTACAGGGTTGAGCGGGCTCTCTCGCTGCCGCTGAAAAGGTTCGGAATTGCCGGAGATGCGGCCGATATCCGGGCTCGCTGCGCTGAGGCCTGCAAGGGGGTGGGGCTCGATCCGTCTAAGATCATCGGACGTTTCCCGCACGAGCTCTCCGGCGGACAGCGTCAGCGCCTGATGGTTGCCCGGGCGCTCATGCTGTCACCGAAGCTTCTCGTCGCTGATGAGCCAGTCAGCATGGTCGACGCCAGTCTGAGAGCTTCGATCCTGAAGAACCTCTACGACTTGAAAGACAAACACGGGATATCGATCGTCTATATCACTCACGACCTGGCGACAGCCTACCATGTCAGCGACTATGTGATCGTTCTGCATGAAGGGCACGTAGCCGAGGCCGGACCTCCCAAGGACGTCATCGGCAATCCGCAGCATCCCTATACGCGGCTCCTCATCAATTCCATTCCCTGGCCGGACGTCGACCGGCAATGGGGAACATCCGCCTCGGCAAAAGAAGAAATCGAGGCTTTGATGAAGGAGGCGAAAGGCCATCCCCCAGTTGATCGTGGTGCGGTGCCTGGATTTGAACTGGCAATGGCGTCATGACGATGCGGGAAACCGGACGGCCGAATATTCTCTTCTTCATGCCAGACCAGCTTAGGGCGGACTTCCTTGGTTGCTACGGTGCCCGTTTTGCCAGAACGCCGAACATCGATGCGCTTGCCGCCCGCGGCATGCTGTTCGACCGCTGTTTGTCGCCTAACCCGATATGCGTGCCCGCGCGCGCCAGCTTGCTGACCGGCACGACCTCGCTGGAAAATGGCGTCCTGGTGAACGGTGCCTGGCTTCGCCCGGATCGCCGGGAGTGCGGACTGCACAGCTGGCCTGAACTGCTCTCACAGGCCGGCTACGACACCTGTTCCGTTGGGAAGATGCATTTTTATCCCTGGGATGCCTCGGAAGGATTCCAGGAGCGGATTGTCGCGGAGGACAAGCGCCAGATTGGAATTCGCGATGACTATGCGGATTTCCTTGAAAGCCGTGGTAAATGCAAACGTCACGGGCGCGAATTCGAAGGCTACCGCGAGAACGCCGGTGCCTGTTTCTCGCCACTGCCCGAGGATGAGCAAGTGGACCTTTGGTGCGCCGATCAGGCGGTATCCTTCCTGGAAAGGCGCCAAGGAACCCGGCCATTTGCCCTTATGGTCGGTTTTCCCTCGCCGCATTGTCCCTACGATCCGCCGCCTGAAATCGCTGCACTGTTCGACCCTGATGAGATGCCGCCGCCGCTTGCCGACACGGTGGAAAGCGAGGTCCTGCGTCCGTGGCTGATCTCCAACATGAAGAACCCTTGGGCGGATCTCGATTATTCGGTCTTCACCGACGAGCAGAAGGCGAAGGTCAGGGCACATTATTCGGCGTTGATCCATATCGTCGATCTGGCCGTCGGCCGTGTGCTCTCGGCCTTGGACCGCCTGGGACTGAGCGATGACACGATCATTGTCTTTGCCTCTGACCATGGTGATTTCGTCGGCGACTACTCACTGGTCTGCAAGAACTTCTTCATGGACCCGTCGATCCGTGTGCCGATGATCGTGGCCGGCCCCGGTGTATCTCGACAGATGCGTGCCGACACCGTGACCCTGAGCGATCTTTACCCGACGTTCCTGCAACTCGCCGGCCTGGAGGCGCGCAAGGACTGTGGTTTTGCGAGCCTTCTGTTGGATGCGCCGGACGAACCGCGCGTCATCTGCGGGGCGACCCATCGCGGTTTCATGATCGAAAAGGACCGCACGAAGCTTGCCCGCTATGTCGGAGGTACAATCACGCTTCACGACATGGAAGCGGACCCAGGCGAGCAGGTCAATCTGGCCGACGATCCCAAGTGGCAGCAGGTCCGGCAGGATCTGGACAGGGCTCTGGCGGACTGGCAAGTGGCGGAGATCATCAAGGGGCACCGGGAGAAGACCATCGTCTATGCGGCGGAAACGAAGCCGCAACCGGGGAGCGACCCGGGCATTCTCGGCCGGAACTGGCAGCGGCCCTACCCTTGGTCGGCGGAAACGGCAAGAAGATGAACCAAGAAAAGATTGGTGGCGTGTTGCCCGTGCTTTACGCCTTCTTCAATGAGCAGGGTGGCTTGCGGCTGGACGGGTTCAGGCACCAGTGCGAGCATTGCCTGGAAGCAGGCGCCGACGGCGTGGTTCTTTTCGGGTTCGTCACGCAGTTTTACAGGCTGAGCTTTGCCGAAAAGATCGCCGCCTTGCGGGAAACCGTGAAGAGTCTGGAGGGCAAAGCCTCGTTGGGTGTCACGGTGATGGACGCGACGCTGCAGGGGCAACAGGACTTGATCAGGGCCGCGCGGGAGGAGGGCGCCGACTGGGTCATCCTCCAGCCGCCACTCGGGCCGCCGGCGGACCCGGCCGACTGGGTTGAAATGCTTAAGCCGCTCATTGATGAGGCGGGTCTCCCAATTGCAATCCAGAACGCTCTGATCGCGGGAACGTATCTGTCCAACGCGGATCTGGTCGACTTCCAGCGGAACTGCCCGAATCTGATCGGAGTGAAGGCGGAAACCTCCAGTGAGGACGTCGCCGCCTTTACCGCCGACCATCGCGACAGGTTCCGCATCCTGACGGGAAACTGGGGCGTCGAATACCCTTTCTTTCTCCGCGCAGGTGTCCATGGCCTTATCCCGGCTCCGAATTTTGTTGCCGAACAAGTCGCTATTCACAGGGCTGCCCTTGCCGGCGACTGGGAAACGGTAGACGCGATCCACGCGCAAATCCTGCCCTTGATGCAGTTCATCCGGGAGCGCCCTGCACCAGAGGGACAGATCCTGCTTGGCAAGCAGGCGTATGGCTGGCGCACGGGCTATGAGCCCGGTCACAATCGAAAGCCGGGCCCTCGAACGTGTGACCCGCGCATCCTGGAACACGCGCAGCGTCTTCAGGATCGACAGCTGTCGGGATGAACAATCGACCTCCGCCCACCCATTTGTCCTAAAGATGAGTTTCGTAACACCATGCCCGCATATTCCGGAATCTGGCCCGTTGCTCCGACCCCGTTCCATGAAAACGGGATCGTGGACAATGAAGGCATGCGCCGCGTCCTCGATTGCATGATCGACCAGGGTGTAGACGGAATCTGTATTCTCGCCAATTTCTCCGAGCAGTTCCTGCTCTCCGACGAAGAGCGAAGCGATCTGACCCGACTGTCTCTGAACCACGTTGCGGGTCGTGTACCCGTCATCGTCACGATCAGCCATTTCGCGACGCAGATTGTGGTTTCAAGGGCAAAGGCGGCCAAGAGTATGGGGGCCGCGATGGTCATGATGATGCCGCCCTATCACGGTGCACTTCTCAAAGGAAATGCACAGCAGACCTTCGAACAATTTGCAAAAGTTGGCGAAGTCGGCATCCCGATCATGGTTCAGGATGCCCCACTTTCTGGTGTGGATCTTCCCGTGCCGCTACTCGTGCGTATGGCCCGGGAGATCGAGATGGTGAAGCTCTTCAAGATCGAGTGTCCGCAGGCTGCCGAGAAACTCCGCGCGCTCATAGCCGAGGGGGGCAATTTCATCGAAGGGCCCTTCGATGGTGAGGAAGGCATCACGCTTCTGGCCGATCTGGAAGCAGGGGCCACGGGAAGCATGACGTCTGCCATGATCCCGGACAAGATCAAGCCAGTGCTGGAATTGTATGCATCCGGAGACCAGGCCGGCGCAGCGTCCGTCTATGCCGAGGTGTTACCGGCAATCAACCACGAGAACCGGCAGTGTGGTTTCCGCTCAGCAAAAGCTGCCATGCTGGAAGGCAAGGTGATCCGATCTGACTATTGCCGTCACCCGATTCCACCTCTGCATCCAGATACTCGGGACCTGCTACTCCGACTTATTCGTCCGCTCGATCCGGTGGTGCTGAGTTGGGGCAGATAAGGTACTTAGACCAAACTGGCTTGGGAGCGTTATTTGGAAGGAACGACTGCTTACAGAAAACAATCTTATGAGCCTGAACGACCGAAATAGGGACGCGAAGCAGCCTTTGAACCAATAGGCGTTGAACGACAGCTCAGGGGCCGAAAGTGACTGGCCGCTTGCTCTGCGCGAATGTTGGCTTCAACGGAACTGCGGACGAAATCTGAAAGTTAGCAGACGGCCCCATATCACACTTTCTAAGCATTGCATTACAGTTGAAAGTTCTGTTCTGCAGATTGGCTCTATGACTGTCAAAGTACATCAACTGTTGCGTTCACATCTGGTGCCTTCGTCAACATCTCTAATGAAACGGATAACTTTGGTCCGCACCCGACACGTCAAGAACGTATCTTCCGGTAAAGTTTCAAGCGTTTCAGCTTCATCATGTTCAAATGTGACCGGAACCAAGGCGACAAGCGTAGCTGGCAAGCTGTCGCCGTTCTGCCCGAGGAGCGACATGGCCGCCTCGATATGTCTAAGAACCTTCGAAAATGGCGGGTTCATGACAATTCGCTGATACTCAGCCCTGCCTTTGACCTCCTCGGCATAGGTCAGAAAACAGGTTTGAATGACCGGGACACCAAGCGTTTCCACGTGGGCGGCAAGCTTGTGGTGGCGCTCGATAGCGCAAATTTTCTCAGAAGGGTATCCGTTTGCCAGCAGTGTCCATACCAGCGCGCCAGTGCCTGCACTCGGTTCCAGGGTACAGAAATCCCCTGGCGGTCCCAGGTATTCGACCATGCGGTGGGCAACGCTGCAGGGTGTCACGTGGCACTCGCTCGCTTTGTCGATGACAAGAGGTTTTTTGTGGTCCAGAGCCTTGGGAATATCGCGGCTGGATCGGTGCTGAACGGAGACAAAGAAGGGTTTGTTCGGTCGCGAATAGACGGATTTTTTCATTGCAAGCCTGTTGGAGAATTGGCGTCTGGTCAAAGCCGAGGGGGTAGGCCCCCTCGGCAATCCTTTTGTCAAACGCTGTCGGATCGATCCTTGAAGCCATCCGGTGCCGGATGTTCCTTTGAGTCTGTCAGGAACACTGCCACCCAAGGGCGCATGTAATAGGCTTCTGTGCTGGTCGGATCCTTACAGATCTTGAACCGGAACAAACCGCACGCGCTGGTTCGGGTGCCTCGCAGGTCCTGCCAGATCTTGGAATATTGGTCTTTGGTGAGTTCGATCTGGCGGAAGGCGTCCTTCCGACCGTAGATATTGCCTGTCGCCGCGACGATTTCCCGGTTCCCGGCTCTGAAATTCAGGATAGGCGGAAGTGTCGGTTTCTTATTCGGAACGACATAACCGACTGCTTGCATCAGGTCGCGCCAATCGTCCGCGCTAAGGTCGAGCGATTCCGCATTGGCAATATGCAGCGGCAAGGGTGCCGAGCTCGTTAGTTTGAAGCCGGTCTCGTTGACCTCGGCATTCGGCTTGTGCGCGCCGTGCTCGCGGGCAAAACCTTGCAGAATTACGGACGTTATCTCTCCTTCGTATCGCTCAACCGGTCCCAGCAAATCACGTTCGTATGCCAGCCGGTTCAAGATGTGATCGATCCAGCGGCGACGAGTCTCGCTATCCAGGATCTTTTGAGCATTGCGCATCGACGTTTCCCGCAGGTCCTGAGCAGTCATGGAGCCATCACGGAAGGCGCGTTGATGGTCCCAGTAACAGAGATCACCAGTTTTGAGACGCATGCCGGAGAGTTTGGCGATTGTTTCGTCGCTTGTGGCTTTCTCCCAAACCTTCACGCAAAGGGCGGCGTGATTAAGCGCGCGCTGATGGTCGCGCAATTCGGCCAGCAGGGTTTTGATGCGGTTGGCACGGACACGTGGGTTGTTTTTCATGTTGGCGAAACGTTCAACGCCCGCAGCTTTCCATTGCCAGTACTGAACCGATTTTGCAGCCCTAACCGACTTGTCCATGGCATTGTGCATGCGTTCCTGGGTTTTCCGTGCCTTGCGTTCGGAGTGATGCCCGACAAGAATTGGTTGGCCCATGTAGAATGCCTGGGAAAGATCGTCGGCGGCCCGCATGAAGGCGTTTGATTCACGGTCCCGTTTATCAGCAAGGGCGTCGAGGCGTTCGGCCTTTGCCTCGGCCCGCTCCGCCAGCGTGGTCATCTCCGGTTCGATGTCATCAGCCAGTTCTATTAGGAAGTCTTCGCGTGCCGGGGTCCATTTGGGAGCAACAAACAACTCCTGTTTCGGTGCCCACTTGAACCCCATCTCTTTGACGTTTGCGTATGTTTCGGCGTCTAGCCTGCGATCTGCGTAAAGACGTAGCTTGTTGTCTTCCGGGCTATAGGTTGCGGTGTAGTTGTCTTGGCTCATGAGGTTGCTCCGTTTCCTTGAACTTGGCCGTTTGGCTCGTTTCATTTTCCGCGTCGCCGGAAACGGGGGGGGCGGGTCAAGGACCGGAAGCGGGGAGGGGCATCACCCGCGCGCACAAGGCGAAGCCGCGGAGCGTGGGGAAACCCGGCTCAAGGCCGCCTAGCGGTTCATCCTTGATCGGCCGGGGGCGGAGCCCCTTTCAAGAGAAGTGACCGGTGTACGGCCGGACATTATTCGATAGGGGAGCGGGTCAGGTTCGGGAGAGGAACGCGATCGGGACGGTTTACCGGCACGATCCTGTTTTTTGGAAGACCTGGACCGCTCCCCGCCGGGGCAACGCCCCTCAGCTGACAATCTGCCCGGCCCGTCAGGGCCGGTCCATTCTCCCAGAAAACAAGAATGAAATTTGCGGGACTGTTTCCTGATGGAAGCGGCCAGCCACACGGGGATTATCACAGGGCTGGCCGCACCGGGCAGCGTTACGCTGCCGCTTCGACAATTTCCTCAGGCACAGGAGTGCCGTCAGAGAATGTCATCAGACTTGGCACCCAGCCGGTCCCTGCTACCTTGTCGTAGGCATAGGCTGCGGCTTCCTTCTTCTTCATCTTGCGAACAGGAGCCGCTGTTTCCTCTCCGCAAGCCTCAACAAGGCTTTGGTGAATGATTTCGAGCTTCACTCGGGAGAAGTAGTTTTCGGCAGTTGGATGGAAGTGCTCGGTGACATCTGTGCCAAGGGCCAATCCGATCTGGTTGCCGTGATCGACGCCAGTTTTGTTGTAACCCTCGCCATACTCGATTGCATTGATGGTCTGGGCGACACAGAAGGCCTGCAACTCCAGCAGGGTCATTTGCGAGACGTTCAGACACCAGTTCCAGAGTTCAGCCGGATCAAGAGGCAGAACCGATTTCCAGCTTTCACGCTGGCGCTCAATCGCATCCAGAACCTTGCACCGTCCGGCGTCCTTGATCTGGCTTTCCAGGCACGCGCTGTCGAGGCTGATTTCAATCGTGCCGTTGTCCCGGGCCGCGCTGTGGTTATAGAGCGTCTTGATCGCCATGGAATGAACTGCAACGGCGAGTGCAACATCAGGGTTCTTTGCCAACTCCATGCGCAGCACGGAGGTCTTGCGGGCTGTCAATTCGGCAATCAATGCCTTGGAATGGGACGCGGTATCCAATTCTTTCTGTTCAGCCTCGTCGCTGGCGGCCGGCTTAGCCTTTGCATCTGCCGGGTCGATCAGCCCGCGCTCTACGCGCAGCTCACCATGATAGCCAATTGAAATGATGGTGCCGCAAGCCGCTTTCTGATCACCGGAAAACTCAGTGACGTATTTTGCCTGCAGGTTCTCAATTGCCTCGTCAGCAACCTCGAAGGCCTCCCGGTCTTCCTGGTTGCCTGTTTCGTTGTAGCGAGTGGCCGCGTCGTCGCTTTCTGCCTGCAGTCGCTCAAGCTCTGTCTGATCTTCGTCGGAAAACTGCGGCTGTTTCGGATACTCCCGGCCAAATGCCTGCATAGCCGTGTAATCAAGCTCTGCCTGATACCGAACCCATTTCCAGCCCTCGGCAGCGATTTCCTGAGCCACCAACTCGATCTTTTCGCTCACCAGTTTTTCGACCAAAGCAACGTCTTCGACATAACCGCCGTCACGCTCCGAAAAGAGATCGCAGATCACGATGCCACCTGCGTTGCGCACGGCGTCCAGACCACCGATGAATTGGATCCTCTTATCGGATGCGGGGATCTTGCCATCGGTCAAAGCCCGGCGAATGTCATAACCGTTGCGGTAATGCCGTGGCAGCGAGTTCCAGACCCTTTCCTGTGCCTCGTGATCGTCACTGACGGTGAACGCCTGAAGCTGGGACAGTTCCATTTCACCTTTCTCGAAAAGCTCAAACAGGACCGGAGAGACACGGGCGAGTTTCAGGCGCTTGGTGACGATCAACGCGGTAGTGCCAAAGCGCTTCGCGATTTCTTCCACCGCCGTTCCCTCATCGGCAAAAACTTTGAAGGCGCGAAACTGGTCTGCCGGGTCCATGGCTTCGCGCATGACATTCTCGGCAAGGCTGAGTTCGGTTGCTTCCTCCTCCGTTCTGACCTGGCAGGAGAGTTCATAATCAATTGTCAGCACACCTTCCTTGATCAGATATTCCACGGCTCGAAAGCGGCGGCCCCCGCCGGTGACCAAATAGTGGCCCCGTTTCACATCCGGGCGGACAATCAGGTTCTGCAACACGCCATTGACCGCAATGTTGGCTGCAAGTGATTGAATGCCGTTCTGATCTGCTTTCTTGCGGACGTTCTTCGGGTCGAGCGCGAGCTTTTTGAAAGCGACTTTGATTTCGTTGGTGGTGGCTTTGGTCTTGGTCATTGGGTCTGCTCCTGTTTCCCGAACTTCGCCGATATGGCTCGTTTCATTTTCCGCGTCGCCGGAAACGGGGGAGGACGGTCAGGGACCGGAAAGTGGAGGGGTATCCCCGTGCGCACAAGGCGCAGCCGCGGAGCATGGGGAAGCCGCTTTTCCGGCCGCTTTGCGGTTCATCCTTGACCGGTCGGGGGCGGAGCCCCTTCAAAAAAGTCAATGACTGGCGCAGCCAGGCGGATACCTTTGGGGCTTACTTACTCGCTCTCGAGGGTCGCGGATTTGTAGCGCTCATTGGAGAATATTCCGGTGGTCGCTGTGAAAACAACGAGAGCAAAATCCCACCGGTGATTAGCAGCACCGTGATCACCAGCGATAAAGCTGGTGGAAATTTCTCCAGAGGGAATAATTCAGCGAGGAAAATCTTGCTGCCGATGAACACCAGAACCAGCGATAGCGCATATTTTAGATAGTTGAACCGAGCGATGAGAATCACAAGCACGAAATACAGCGCTCGAAGCCCAAGGACTGCGAAAATGTTGGACGTGTAGACAATGTAAGGATCAGTCGTAATCGAGAAAATGGCCGGAATAGAGTCAATTGCGAAAATGAGGTCGGCGGTTTCGACCATGAAGAGCGTCAACAGCAATGGTGTTGCAAGAAGTCTCGATCCGGAGCGGATGAAAAACCGGTGTCCGTGGAGATCGGACGAAAGTGGCAACCATCTACGTAACAACCGGAGAACTGGGTTGTCGGCGACTTCAAATTGATGATCTCCGTTCAAGAGCATCTTGACGCCAGTGAATATGAGAAACACTGCGAAGACGTACAAAACCCACTCGAAGTGGGAGACAATTACCGTACCTGCGCCTATCATCACACCGCGCAAGACAATTACCCCCACAATCCCCCAGATCAAGACCTTGTGCTGATAAGCTCTTGGTATCGCGAAGTAGCTGAAGATAAGGGCAATGACGAACACATTGTCCAATGACAGGCTCTTTTCGACGACATAGCCTGTCAGGTAGAGCATCGCGGCGTGAGCGCCGAGCATCTGCCAGATCCAAAGGCTGAACAGCAGTCCCAAGCTGATGTACAACGCGGAAAGAACCAGGCTCTCTCTAAGACCAATCTCATGTGGACGGCGGTGTAGAACGCCCAAATCGAAAACGAGCAGCCCTAGCACGAGTGCAAGGAATGTTCCCCACATCCATATCGGTTCACCCATCACTTCCGTCAGCAACAGGTTCATGATTTTAGTTCCACCAGCGCCAATAACTGAAACCGAGCACGGAAAAGGGCTGGATAGTCGTGCAGGGCGCGCTCAAATCGCGCTGAAAGGACGTGGGACGGAAAATACGGCTTTGCAAGTGGCAGATTAAGAAAAACCTCTGCACTAGGCGCTAACCTACTTCCGTAAAAAACAAATAAACAGAGAAAAACTTGCTCTCCCAAATAAAGTCAAATGTTTGACCGCAGATGATGCTGAAACTATTTTTTTAGTCTAATGGAAGCGTGGCCTGGAGCGAATTATCTGAAAGCTCAGACGGTCAGTGACTGTTCGAATGCTGAACTTTAGCGAAGTAGGAAATCCTTCTCGCTAGATTTCAGATATCTCCTGGATGGTAATCATGTCCTCTCAAATTGAAGACAATGAAGGTGAGCAACCGAAACGGTTGATCACCTTTGGCACTATGTTTGGCTTTGTGTCTGCAGTCGTTTTGGTCGACACGCTACTCCTCACCTTCGCGTTCCTAATTCTATGGGCGTTGGCTGGGTATTTCAGGCTTTCGTTGGTCCCATTTGCCATTCTCAATGCGTTGATCTTGATACCGACAGCCTGGGCATGTGCACGGGTTGGTATTCTGGCGTTCGAGGCCGAAACGGATCCGGCAAACAATTGAATCTCTTCCCAACACGATTGATCTGATGCTCGGGTCTACTGGTCCTACCTGCGCAAGGAGGTGCCGAGGCAAATCCGTCAAAGAAACGTCAGCAATTCGTTTGACGGCACAACTGCCTTCGGCCACGTGATTACCGGCGTTCCGAGATCGAACCTGCAAGTGTACGAACTCATTGCATGGACTGAAGCAATTTAGCTGTGGTTGGCATTCGCTGCAGACTCGCGAAGATCCTCGTTCTCCACGCTGAACCGGATTCAATCGCCAGCTGGTACGCTTCAACCAGATCGTCGGGCCTGGTTTCGCTCAAGGCTTCGATTAGAAATGCCGCCTGCGCTCGGTCCTTGTGTGCTTTGAGCGCGTCCGGTCCGCCTTGTCTTCGGTCAGCGACAATCAGCTTGTGAACTGCAAAGCGTTCCGGCTTCGGGATTTGCACCAACACTCCGGATCTATACAGAAAGGGTACTCGAATTGGGTCGGCAATCAGGTAATTGAGAAAATGCAGACTTTGAGCGTTCACCCCAAGGGTGGGAAGATCGCGGATGCCTTCGTCTTCTTCAAATGAAGGCGTCAGGAATTCCACCAACGTCTGGCGATTTGACTGGCGCCAACGCCAGGTTTTGCCGCTCTCAAGCGTTGGCAGCGGATCGAAGTGAAGCTCGGAAAAGACCTCTTGCAACGGCGGTTCGACTGTATCGGCGAGAGCCAGGGACAAGCGCTCAAAACTCGCGATGTCGATATCGTCTGTTGTAGCCGATTGATCGAAACCAATCCGGACGCCAAGCTCTCCTTCATAACAGCGAAAGGCATGCGTGCCGACGATCGTACCTCCCAGCCGAAAGACACCGGCTTTTGCCATTGCCGAGACAACCTGACCGGAGCCTACATCCGCGAACAAATACCCTTCGGCTCGCAACACACGCATCAACCTGGCTCGCTCGAGATCTGCCTGCTTGGCGGCATCTGCGATTTCAGTTTGCCGATTCAATCGGTTGCGCAGCTCGGGGGTGTCTTCTCCGATGTAACGATCGACCGTTTTATTACCAAGTCGGTAGTGATCATACCAATAGGTTTTTGTGCCGACCGTTTTGCATCGAGGCACTCCTCGGAGGTCCGAAACAGCGCGGTCAATCAAAGATCGTCGCAGGTCAGTCCAAGCTGCAATACCGATTGCGCTATGATAGCTCACGGACATATTTACCCCACATAATTTTCTCTGTGGGGTAAATGTATCATCTTTCATACCCCGCAAACTATTTTTTGTGGGGTATTATTCGGTGGCTGTTCTAAAATGAAAAAGCAGCGTGCTCGATTGTCAGGCGAATATCTTAAGAGCACGCTGCAGTTCTAGTGCACATGATCAAAGGTGCCCAAAAATATTACCGTAACTATGCGAATGTATAAATTTGTCAAAATTACGAATTTTTTTTCTAAATAAGATTGATGTTCGATGTAATGCTATTTCTATTTTTTTATTAACATAATGTGTAAAACATTTTATCTAAATCATTTTTGAATATTAAACGCGTTGCAATTCGAGGATTAAAATCTCAAAATAATAGAAATGTCAGATTTGTTATTTTTAATAATGACTTATGGATAATTCAATGAGCGCGCGAGCACTTGAATATCTCAACTGTCAGTCAGTTTATTTCCGTAGGGTTAGTTGTTATTGTTTACATATTGTTAAGACATTATTAGCGGTCGATGGTTCCGTGCATTCATTGCAACAAAATGGCCTGGCCGGGTGTCTTTCGATATCCGACCAGGTCGATATGAGCTAGGGCGTACGTCCCCGCGTCGCCATCTATTGCGAGTAACTGATCAGAACACCCAGCCGGTAGTGATCCAGGTGACCTCCTGGTCACCTACATACACCCCGACCTGAGCCACGGCATTTGGGTCGTCCGGATCGGCGTAAAACCACAGGTGGGCGTCTTCGCCTTCCTGTGTCTTGAAGTAATAGCCGGAGCCCTCGTTTTCCGAGTTGCGGAGGTCCGCGGCAGAGAAGATCTCGTCGTAACTTCCGTGAATCAGGATTGCCCCTTCGCGAAGGCAGACTTCCAAAACCGGCTTACCCGCATCGTTGATGATCAGGCTTTCTGGTCCAGTGTCGAATTCCAGATAGTCATCGACACGTTCAAGAGCGATCACCTTTCCTGTTGCCGGGCACACATCCTCTTCCGAGGCCTTTTTCAGAGGTTGCTCCAGGGTAAGTTGCACGTGAACGGACAGCGTTCCTTCGGTATAGGGCAGCTGCTTGTTCGCCGTTTTGGTGCGCACAAAATTGGTAATGTCGATCAGTGCATCGCTCAACTGCACGTTTTCTTTGGCTGTCAATACAGAAGAGAAAGCCTCCATAAACGGGCTGTTATTGCCCTCGCCGTCATATGCCCGGTGGTTCGGCTGAGCGGAGTAGATCACCATCAGATCCTGAAGCTGATGGTTGACCCGGGACAACCCCTTCGCGCTGGGATCAAAGATCTTTTCGAGCGAACGAGTGGAAGCAAACGGGTTGTCGCGACAAGCATCGACGATGAGCAGCTTGACCTTCGCGCCCTGCGCGTAAGCGGCCAGAAATTCTTCCATTCGTACGGCAGTGTTCTCGAAAGTTGCCTTGTTTTCGGCACCCGTGTCTGTCGCCAGCAGGTAGTTTACGTTGCCCGCCTGTACCCCGTGGCCCGCAAAGAAGATGGCAGCGACCTCCGCCCCTTTCGAAGCTGTTTGGAAATTTCGAAGGGCATGCCGCAGACTCTCCGTGTCGGCATCCAGAACTACCTGACTCTCGAAGCCAAGGGCTGAGAACGTTCGGCCCGCCAAATCAGCATCGCGGACCGGATTGTCGAGAGGACTAACATTTAAGTAGTGCGAGTTGCCGATGATCAGTGCCACCTTCTGTGCAGCCACGGCAGACGGTAACGCCATGAAGGACAGAAGAAGACTTGTCAGAACCGCGAGAAGACACTTCATAGTCACTAGGCTCCCGTTCCGCCAAATGGGTATCCGCAGATCTGCGCGGATGCAGGCAAGCTTAACCGGCGGATTGGTTGAGAACCACATACAACGTGGAGTGAACCGCTATTTTTTGTTTCAGACTTTGAACAGCGAAATCAAGGCGCGGAACTGCTGCAGCTCCGGTGATAAAATTTCTATGTGACTGCACCCGGCTAGGAAAACTATCTTCGATCAATCGGAAGTTCAGCTCAAATTGAAGCGCCATAAGTTTATCGTGACATCCCTTTCGATTTCCGGGGCCTAATCTGACGTGTACGGATCTTTTGGGATTCCTGACCGCTGATAATCTGCAGATATGATTTCTGTAGCTCGAGTGCTTCGCGCACCTCGGCATCAACACCTGCCTGTTGCTCCAGAAACCGGCGCCAGGACACCCGCTTGCCGGTGTTGCCTCCGGTTAGGCGTTTCCAAGCCGGATGTCGTTCGAGGCGTGGATCGAGCGGACGGCGGCGGTATTTGGATTTGGGTTTTGTCGGATCAACGAGCCGGTCCTGTTTGCGATAAGGGCCGAATTTGTCTTCAAGGTTCTTTTTAGAAAACAGCCGATCAACAGCGCTGGCTTTTTCCATGGTGCCGCTGTCGATGTCGCGGAACACGAACCCGGCCCCACGTCGGCGGAGTTCAACGCCGTAGAGTGCAAAGCCCTCGTGCAATTCCTCCCAGGTTTCTGCTACTCGACGGATCACAAGCAGCTCAGTCTTGTGTTCCTTCAAGTATCCGGAGAAAGACTGCTCCCAGGAGTTGGCTTCCTTGTCCCGGGCGCGCTGGTTGTCGCGTTCATTGTGCATACGGTCTTTATCTGGGCCGCGGCCCTGAACCACCTCCAATCCGTGTTTCTTTTCCAGCTCGGCCGCGGTCTTCTGCAAGATCTGGAAATCGCGGAACGGAGTGTGCATCCGGAAGGTTTCCGGGTGCACGAGGTTGAACTGGATATGCATGTGGAAGTTTTCGGTGTTGATGTGGGTCCCGACCACGCGCTGATGATCTTCCAGGCCAAGGGCTTTGGCGAACTCCAGTTCGATATCCTTCAGAACATCGATGTCTGGCTTTTCACCTTCGGCAAATGAAACCACCAGGTGGTAGTTCGGATCTGACTTGCTGCGAGAATTCAGGACCTGCGTTGCGCGGATCTCCGCGATGGCCATGTCCAGGTCTTTGATACCTTCGCCGGCCTTGCAGTTGGACAGCCAGAACTGATCGAGCTTTTCGCCTTTCTCCTTTGCCCCGGCGATGTATTTCGCAAGGGCTTTGGCACTGGAACATTTCTTGAGAGATGTTTTTTTGGCAATCACGGCTTTAGCTCCGCAACACAAGCCTTGATCTGTTGCTGCGTCTGACGAACTTCGCGCAGAAGCGATTGCATCTGTCGAACCACATGGCCGTCGGCAGTCTCATTCATTCCCTTAAGCAACAAGTTGCCCAAACGCGCCTGGTCAGCGTTGACTTCCAGGAGCTGCAGAACTGATCGTTCAAGCGACAGGTCGGGGTATTTTCCGGACTGAAGGATACGCTCGGCGACCTTGGAAACAGACATGTTTGTCCGTTTCGCATGAGCAGCAATTCGCTCATGAATATCCGGGGCCAGGTAAGTGATGAGCTGGATGCGCCTTGGCTTCTTCACCGGGACCTCTCCAGCTGACGTCCCATACCTTTGCTCTGGTCTTTGTCCTTACCCTTGCCACACGCATGTTCCCGCTGCATTTGTGCAAAGGAACCTCTGAGGGCCGTGAGCAGGCCCTTTTCACCGCGAAGCTGTTTCAGATCGTTCCAGTCGGTCGCGCTTCGATCCTTTTCAGCAGGCGTAAAACTCGGAGCAAGCACCTTGCCGCCAACAGCTTCGGCAGCCCGCTGCGCGCACTTCAGGCCTTTGTTGGGCAGAGGCGGATTTCTGTTCGGTAGATGATGATCATCATCTGCCGCAATTAGAATGTTGGCGGTGGGGTATTTCTCGCGAACGGCATTGGCTGTCGTCACCAGGTTGTCACCGTCGAACGCCACAAAGGTTGGCAGGCTTGTTGCCTTATGAACATCTGCACCGGTCGCATAGCCTTCTCCGATGATGACTGTCAGTGCATCGTCTTTCTCACGATCCTTCTCCAGGGCTTTATTTGGATCGATCGTGTGATAGAGCCCATCCTTACGGCCGTCTTTCAGGTAGATCTTGTCCTCACCGACAAACTGCAGCGACCAGATGCGGCCGGTTTCGTCGCGCAGCGGCACGACCATGCGGCCATCGTCGGCCACTTTCACGCCGTACCCGCGAACGTTTTTCCGGGCAAGATACGGGCAGTTCTCCGGCGTGGCCCAGGATTTCAGGTTGGTCCAGATTCCAAAAGCTCGTTTGGCAGTCGTTTCCTGGTTCTTGGCCCGTTCATGCTCGCGGACCTCGCGGTTTTGTGCGGCCTTGGCAACAAGGCGTTGCTTCTCTTCCGAAGTGAGCGCGTCCCCTGTGTCAGTCCATTGCAAGGGAGCATCATCACCCTTGAAGTTTTTGAACTGACCATTCGGCACACCATCCAGGAACCCGCGATAGCTGGCGTTGGTTTCCTTGCCTTCGCCGACGAGCGCAATGCGGTGCCACTTGCCGTCCATATCCGGAAGGCCCTGGAGCTGCGCACCGTTGTCGCGCAGGAATTTTCCAAAAGCTGTGCGTGGATCCTCACGCGAAGGCTCTACTCGGTTCACTTGCAGAAACCGTTTCAGGCCATCTGGAACCTCAGTGCCCATGGCAAACCACGCCTTGGCTTTTTTGTCCCAGAGTGCACCGGCAGCCTTCGCGGCTTCACGCTGCTCATATGGAACGGACAAGTAGGTCTTTTCGATAGGTTTGGTGTCGGCCATGACTAAAAGCTCCATGGGTTCGGAATGGAAATCGGTTAGAACGAAAAACGCGGATGGTCAGTCCAGGAAGACGCCATTTATCTGGCGTTGTCCGGACACAGGCAGTGGATCGCAGGGCCAGAGTTCGCGCCCTTCCGTGTCGATGACGGTGACATGTCGGAGCGGCGTTTCGTCAGTAAGCGCTCCTCCCGAAATTTCCAGGTCACCAAACTCCTCATGGATCATGAGTAGGATCTCGACTGCTTTGCTGATCTTCATGAGGAAGCCTTTCTGTTGGACGGCGGGAGCGAAGGAATGGTGGTGGGGGAGGCGATCGGGGTCTTCGCCCGGGCCTGCAGATCTTCGTTCTGGAAGTAGAGAACCTGGCGGCCATAGATGGCAGGACGCCCGGCAACAAAAATCAGCATGTCACCGGCGCGGGTAACCTTGCCGCCGGCTCCTGTCTGGATCCCCGGCAACGACATGCATTCGTCCGGGGTCAGAAGCGGCCGGGCCACCTCCATCAAGGTTTCGGAATAGTTCGTGCCGATTTTCCCGGTGGTGTGGCTGGCTGAGGTCTTTTTCTGAACCAGCGTGGTCTTGCCGGCCATGTCCGACAAAACCCGGGCAGTTTCCATCGTGTTCGGCGCATAGGCGATCCGGACATGGCAGTTGGAGACGATCGACTGTTCGCGGCCGTAAACCTTCTGCAGCTGGGTGAGGTCCTGGACGATGACAAAGGCCTTCAGGCCATAGCCCGCCATGAAGGCAATCGCCTTTTCAAAAATCTCCAGCTTGCCGACAGAGGTAAACTCGTCGAGCATCAAGAGCATGCGGAATTGATAATGCTTTACGGACCGGCCGCCCTCGAACGCCATATGAGAGGTGAGACGGGTGAGGAACTGGTTGAGCAGGATCCGCACCAAGGGCCGCAGCCGGGCAATGTCAGAAGGCGGTATGACGATATAAAGGGTGGCCGGCTTGTCACCGTTCATCAGGTCGGTGATGCGGAAATCGGATTCCGATATGTTGCGGGCCACAATCGGGTCGCTGTAAAGCGCAAGCTGAGACGTGCCGGTGGAGTGGACGCCGGAGCGCTCGTTGCTGGATCGCTTGCGCATACGGGCCGCGCCAAGACGCACTTCGTTATTGACGACTGCGCGGCCGTGCTCATAGCGCTCCATGTCCTTCAGGAGCCGGTCGAAACTGTCGTCTTCCTCGCAATCTGGTTCACCATCCTTCTGGCCGAATGCGGCTTTTGCTGCCGCTGCGACGGCCTGTTCGCTGATGGATTTTGGATCTTCGTCCTCACCGATCGACATGAACGCGCGTACGTCTGCGAGTGTCGCGGTGCGGTTTTCTGATTTTTTGATCCGGTAAAGGACATGCAGGATCGCGGTGCAGAGCCAGCCGTAGCCTTCCTGCATCCAGAAATCCTTCAAGCCGGTGCCGTCCGGATCGATGATCATGATGGCGATGTTCTGGCAGTCGGCAATCTCGTGATCGGTTCCAATCCGGATTTCTGCGAGTGGGTTGTATTTGACGGAGCCCCTGTCTGCCGCCGGGTCAAAGCGAAAAATTCTCTGGCCTTGTGAAGCACGCCAACCGGCGGTCAGAGCGTAGTTCTCGCCCTTGATATCGAGGACCAACGCAGACTCTTCCCAGGAAAGCAGAGTGGGCAAAACCAGGCCGACACCCTTACCTGAGCGGGTAGGGGCAAATGCCAAAACGTGCTCCGGGCCATCATGGCGCAGCATTTTGACGCCTCGCCGCATCGGCCAACCACCAACGACGACGCCGGTTTCCGACAAAAGGCCGCTTTCTTTCACGTCCCGGGTTTCAGCCCATCGAGCTGTGCCGTGGATGTCCTTCTGCTTCCGGCCGCCAAAGATCGTTTCTGACCTGGCTCCGGATGAGACGATCGTGCCAGTCACCATCAGCGCGAGGAAAGCCCCAAACCCGGCATAGGCAGGCTGAAGAATTTCGGTCGGAAAACCGCGAGCCTGCCGCCAGAAATCCAGAAGCCACTGCCACCAAGCGGGCTGAAGTGGATTAAAACCGAGCGTGTAGTACCAGCCGGTCAGCGTCACGCCGACGAGAGCACCATAGGCCAGAACGGCAAACAAGCGCATCAGATGCATGGTCGATCACGCCGCCTTGGTTCTGACCGGCTCGCGGTCGCGCAGCACATAGCGACCCATCTTCATCTCATAAATATCCGTTATAAAACGCTCACCCCGTGGGTCGCGCTTGATGTGGACCACCAGATCGACAAGACGACGCATGAACGTCTCTGCGTCGGGCAAGGTCTGACCGGCCGCATTTATGTTCTCCTGGAAACGTGCAGGGACCAGCTCGGCACTTTCAGCGTGCACGGTGCACATCCAACCGCGCGCGCCGGTGTTCAGAACGTTGAGCGCGGCGAAGGCGTTTTGCGTGGAGATTTCCCCGAACAGGATATTGTCCGGAGAGATACGCATCTTGTGATCGTAGAGCTGCTGCCAGGTTCTAAGGCCTGCGCCTTGTGCGGTATCGCGCGCTGCCAGCAAGGACACTCCGTTATAGAACCTGCTGACTTCCAGTTCGGGAGTGTCTTCGGCACTGACGACGCGCCGGTCATCAGGCAGATAAGACAGGAGATTGTTGAGCAGCGTGGTCTTGCCGGTATTGGTCGATCCGGAGATAGCAATGTTGCGCTGCTGATTGAGCGCGGATTTGAGATAGTCGATCATGCCGGCGGACAGCCCCATGTCTTCCAGCGTGATCTTGTGAGGATGTTTGCAACGGATCGCCAGTGACAGACCGGAGACAACCGAATTTCCGATCAGGCACTCAAAGCGGTGACCACCCGGCAGAACCGTTGAAAGCTGCGGTTTGGATGTGGGGTCAAATTCCAGACCCTTCATATTCGCCAAGGCCCGGCAGATCGTCTTGATCCGGTGCAGGGTCAAAGCCGGTTCATCGACTTCGGCAATGCGGTTTTCAAGATCGCGGCGTTCCACGATCAGCTTGCCCGGAGCCTTCGTCCGGACCTCGACAACATCAGACGCGGCATAGTGCCTGGACAGTGGCTCAAGAATTTTTTGCAACAGAACCTGAGACATGGGTTCGGCCTCTCGAAACTGGAACTGGGGGAGCGGGACAAGGGCAGGGGCAACTCGCCCCTGCCAGTCAGGCTGACTGGGGATCAGCAGCCGTGTTGGGGCCCAAGAATTTCCTTGGTTCCTTGCCACGAGGTGTAGGTGACCTTGCCATCCGGATAGGTGACCTTCGTTCTGGTCTGATCCTGATGCATCGGGTAAATGCCGCAGCGACCGCCACCGGAGTAGCTGAGATACTGCGGATTGCCGCCCCGGATGTCGTAGTGCCGCTCATCTTGGTGCCGCTTCAAGGTGAAGGTCTTGGTTCCCGAATCCGTGCGGAACTTGATCGTTCCCTCACCACCGAGCCAGATCTTTACACCCCAGTTTTCGACACGCCGGTTCTGATTGACCCGCTGGCACTTGTCGCCGTTGTTCAAAACAGCACCCGCACCAGAAGAAACCGAATAGGTCGTGCTGTCCGGACGTGTGTAGAGTTTGGTCCGATTGGTCGGAACCATCTCGTTGCAGCCGCTGTAATACCGTTTCGCGTAATCCGGATCGTCTTGGTTCCTGAGGAAGCTGTAGGCGATTTCGGATGTACCCGGCTGAAGGTAGGATGTTGCGATCGTGTAAGGGCTACCGTTCACATTGATCGAGACGTCCACCAACTGCTGTGCGCGCAGGTTGGCGTCATTGTATTTCCAGCCATTCGGTTCAATCGAATGTGAGAAGGTCTGCTGGTTGGTCTGGCATCCGGTTACATAGACCCTGCCACGACCGGGAACGTTATAGAAGAAACGCTCCCGGCCGTAGGACACGCCTGCGATCAGATCATGATCGAACGACGCCACATCTTCACAGCCATCCGTCGTTGCGTCGATACCGAGCATCGCACTTTCATCAGGCTGACAGCCGGCAATGACCTCTTCCCGGCCGTTCACCGTAATTTCTGTGCGGTACTGACGGGCAGCTTGGCCCTTCGCCAGATCGACAATGGGCGTGCAGACGTCGATGCCGTTCTTTTCGAACACCCTGGTGTGGGTATAGGTGGTGTCCGTGGTTATGCACGGGGACGCCTGAAAGAGCTGACCTTCATGCACATAGGTCCACATCGCCATTTCCGAAGACGTCCCCGCCCCGAAGTCATGACGCATTGTGCAGTTGCCGGTGTCTGCCGACATCTGGATCGGATCGATGGTCTCTAACGGAGCGCATTCGCGTACCGAGACCTCGACGCTGTCCCCATTGCGGTAGGTCAGCGACGTGTTGACGATGGCCATGCCCTGATCAAAATCGAAGTCGAACGTGCAGTTCTGTTTTTCAACGATCTCATAAGACTTGTCCGCATCCGGCATACACTCGCTGACCTTATGGCGTGAGGATGTGCCGTCCATATAGAAGAGCGAATATTGAGCCTGGGCGACACCTGACTTCATGTCGACAAAATCACCGCAAACGCCGTATTCACGTTCCATCTGGAAGACCTTGTCGGACGCCTCGCACTCGCTGACGATCACCTGCTTGCCACCGCGGCCGCGATAGCTGAGCTGCGAGAACATGGTGACTTCCTCCCCGGCAAAATCCAGATCCGGGGAACACGCATCGAAGTCCGCATTGATGACATAGAACATTGACGCATCAGGCTGGCACGCCGCCAGATCGAAGCGCGCACCGCGGTCGTCATTGTAAAAGGAGGTATATTGCGGGGTCGCTACAAGACCATCCCGGTCCACGATGTCTTCGCAGGCTTCAAAGTTTTTCTGGATCGGGAAGACCACGCCATTGGGAGCGCAGGCATCCGTCTCGGTGACAACACCGTCTTCCAGCGTCTGCGACAAGGATGTCTGACGCACGATCCCGGAAACAAAATCGATCTGCGGTTCGCAGCCGTCTGTCGTGACATTGTATGTCACGTTAGGCTCACGTTCTTCTTCCTCCTCCTGTTCGAGACGCTCGGGGGTTTCATAGCCGCCGGCAACCGGGTTTTCCCCGCCACTGCCACCGGCCTCGTCAACGCTCGTATCGTTCTCGACAGTGTTTTCCTTGTCTTCAAGCTCCTCTTCGGGCTTGGTCTCTTCGCTCGCAGAAAGCCGGGCAACTGCCTGAACAAATTCGGCCTCATCTCCGTTTACGGAGATGGCGGTCGTTGGTAAGAGGCGGTTGCTGTCAACACCGAACTGGCTGGTGAAGTTATCGGCTTCCAGATCGACAAAGTCGGCGTCTTTCTTCAGCCGTGTGACAACCACCTGGGCGATTTCTTCGCCATTGACGCTGACTTTGCGGGTGAAACCCTCA